>JACXTT010001858.1_pt1 | contig 34440 bp, 23 predicted proteins | sample 9270951 | NCBI WGS metagenome assembly JACXTT01 (sample SAMN15532306, study PRJNA645909) | rock metagenome | isolation source: weathered quartz diorite | place: Puerto Rico | collected 2017-06-21 | reverse complement strand
GGGGTCCGAACCGGGTGTAATGAATGGCTACGGGGCTAACGAGCGTGTAAGAGTCTGGAAGCAGTCCACCGGGGACCAGGCCGGCAGGCGTTTCCGCACCAACGACGTGCACTTGCATCGCGTCAGAATGGATGACAATCCTGGGCGTGGCGACTGGGTGACCGGCGTACTCGACGTGCACCGCCGCTATGGCGCGGAACGTTTCGGGTTCTCCTGTTCGGTCGACTTCGATTCGGGCCGTGTCCGGTCAGCAGTCATTGATTCGCGCCCGCTAGGCTCCGATATCTACTGGCCCTAGCGTGTAAGACGGGTGCGGCGCGAACAGTGCGTGCCGCACCCTCAAGCCCTTCTAGCGGTCGTAGCGATCATAACGGCCGTTGCCGCGTCCGCCGCCGCCGTTGACGGGGCGCAGGAAGAAACGCTGATTGCCGTCGCCGTTGCGGTCATAGGTTTGAATCGGCACTCCGTTGCGGCGCGTGCCATCGGGAATGTCGAGCGCCTTGCCTGACACCGAAATGAACATCACGCTGCCATCACCATAGGATTCGATGCGCCATTCCTGCTGCGGCTGGCCGCCGCCGCCATAGTAGTCGCCGCCACGCCGTCCGCCGTAACCGCCGCCTCCGGTTGGAAAGGCTTCGACCGGCGTGGAACGGTGCGGCGACAATTCCGAAATCGCCGCGCCATTCATGGCGTTGACGATCTGATAACGGCCCGCGCCAACTGGACGAATTTCCCACATTTGATTCCGCGTGCCTCGCGGTTCGAATTGAATGACGCTGCGGCCGTTGTTCCGGTCGAGATCGAACACCTTGCCGTTTTCGACATTTACAATCTCATAGAAGCCGCCACCGCCAACGGCGCCGCCGCCGCGGTTCCACTCGTCTCTTTGAAATGGCTGCGCAAACAACCCCGCAGCCGGCAGCAACGCGGCGATTACTGCGATTCCCGTAATTGACTTCATAGCCATCCCTCCTTCTTTCTTTCTGATCCATCCGACGCGTACACCCCGGCGCGCCGTTGCGAGGTTTTCAGTTAAAATTCCGCCATGAGGCTTTTGTTAACTGGCGCTTTCGTTCTGACGATGCAGGCCGCCACACCTTACGGCGAGGTAACCATTCGCCGCGACACGTTCGGCATTCCACACATACACGCGCAGAATGAGCTGGCCGCCTCGTTCGGACTCGGCTACGCACAAGCCGAAGACCACTGCGTCGAGATCGCCAAGCGGTTTGTCGCCGCCCGCGGCGGCGCGCACGAAGCGTACGGCGCGCCTATTGACGCGGACTTTCGCACGTTGCAGTTCCACAATCCGGAGGTTTCGGAACGCCTCTACGCAAAACTTCCGCCTCTCTACAAAGGCCTCGTCGATTCCTATGTTGCCGGCGTCAACCACTACATGTCGCAGCACCGCGCGGAACTTCCCAAGTGGGTCCCTGAGAAATTCAATGGCGCGGACATCATCGCCCACACACGTCTTGGCGGCCTTGCGGGCATTGGCAGCATGGCCTTCGCGCCCGACCTTCGATCGGTGCTGCCGCAGGCCACGAGGCAGCCCGAAGGTGACGAACCGTTCGAAGCCGACGGGTCGAACGCATTTGCGCTGCATGGTACACGCACCAAGTCCGGCAAGCCGATCCTGGTCGGGAATCCGCATCTGACCTGGGCGTCGCTTTATTGGGAGGCGCACGTCACCGTTCCTGGAAAGATCAATTTCTTCGGCTCTACGCTGCCGGGAATTCCCGTGCTGCGCGCAGGCTTCAACGAACGTCTCGGCTGGGTGAACACCAACAATTCGCCGGATCTGGTCGACGTCTTCTACTTCAATGAGGACCCGAAGCAGCCCTCCCACTATTTATATGCGGGAAAATCGCGTCCATTGGCGCAGCGGGAAGTGAGAATCGGCAGTGAAAAGCGCAAGTTCGAAGAGACGCATCTGGGCCCGGTGCTGCGGCGCATGGATGGCAAAATCTATGTCGTGAAGTCCGCGGGCGTCGACGCCGTGCGCTACTACGAAGGGTTCTATCGCCTGGCCCGCACGCACACGCTTGCCGAATTCAAGAAGGTGATGGAACTCAACCTGATTCCGTTCTCTCACTTCACATACGCCGATGCGGACGGCAACATCTTCTACGCGTGGAACGCTCACCTGCCCAAGCGCGTACAGGATGGCACGGACTTCACCAAGCCCGTTCCCGGCGAGCCGAAATACATGTGGAAGCAATATCACAAGTTCTCCGACTATCCGCAGATGCAGAATCCGGCGGGTGGCTACATCATGAACTCGAACGATCCGCCCTGGTTCACCAACCTGCGCCAGCGGATGGATCCGGAAAAGTACCCGAAGTATTTCGAGCGCGGCGAACTGCGGCTGCGGTCGCAGTCAATTCTCGAAAGAATCGACAACGACGCGAAGCACGACATCGCGAGCGCCATGGAAATGAAGTTCGACACCAAAGTGCTGCTGGCCGATCGCGTCAAGCCGGACCTGATTCGCGCGCTGCGCGGCGCTGGGGAAAACGATTCCGCGGCCGTGCTCGAAGCCTGGGACAACCATGTCGCGAAGGAGAGCCGCGGGGCCGTGTTGTTTCTGGCGTTCTATCAGGCATATACGGCAAAGACGAAGAAGCCATTCGCCACGCCATGGAACGCGTCCGATCCGGCAAAGACGCCGCGTGGGCTCGGCGATCCGCAAGCCGCTGTCGCAGCGATGAAGCAGGCTTCAGCGGCCGTCCTCAAGAAATGGGGCAAGCTCGACATCGCATACGGAGAGGCGAACCGGTATAGGTTCAAAGGCAAAGACTTGCCGGCTGACGGCGCGAGCGGTTTGTATGGCGTCTACAGAGTGCAGCAGTTCGCCGCCGATGCCTCGGACGCCAAGAACGCGGCCGGATGGGTTGCGGAAGGAAAGCCGCTGCTGGGGTTCGGCGACGCGTGGGTGCTGGCCGTAGAGTTCACGCAACCGGTGCAGGCGTTCTCTGTCGTGTCTTACGGCGAGACAACGAACCAGGGTTCCAAACACTGTTGCGACCAGATCGAGTACTTCGCCAATCACAAAGTGCGCCCGGTCTGGTTTAGCGAACCGGACATCAAAGCGCACGTCGAACGAGAATATAAACCATAATCGCCGATTTTCGTGCGACAATCGAAAAGAGAAGCGCCTGCGTCCCGGCTAAATAAACGGCCGTTCCGTGCCTGCCTTGCGCAGGCAGTGGAAGGAGTGAACACTCATGAGAAGCATGGCAAATGCTCTACTGGCACTGACAGCACTATCTGTCCAAGCCCAGGTCCTTTTGACAGGGCCAAACAACATCGCATTCACAGCCGCCTCCGGCGGCGCCGCCCCAGCCTCCCAAGCCATATCGATCCGGACAACGGGAGACACGCAAAGGGCGTTTTCGATCGTCAGCGCCACCACGACCGGCGGCAATTGGCTCGGAGTTTCCAGTTTGAGCGGCACGACGCCTGCCCGCGTCAACCTAACGGCGAATCCCGCGGGTTTACCGGTCGGATCCTACAGCGGCACATTGGTGATTAGCGCGAGCGGCCTTGCCTCCGCGCAAGTGAATGTGACCCTTACGATCGCGGCGAGCACGCAATTGACGGCATTGCCCACCTCGCTGGCGTTTCAACGCCAACTCGGCGTGGATGTCGCGGCAGGGGCCGACGACCAGATTATTTCGATCAACACAACCGGGACAGCGTCTTCGTTCTCGATAGCCACATCCACAACCGACAACGGGCCGTGGCTGCAGGCGACCGGCAGCGCGTCCACTCCAGGCCTAGTTACGGTGCGCGTCAACCCGGCAGGACTGCTGGCGGGAACATACAACGGCAACGTCGCGATCGCCTCACAGGGGCTTACGTCGCTCACCATTCCGGTGACCTTGACGATTTCTCCCAACCCGTTTTTGTCTGCATCGACGAACATCGTGAACATCGCCGCGCAACGCAGCGCTGGGGCGGCGACACAGACAATCGCATTGCAGACCAGTAACGGTTCGAACGTTGGATTCACCACCACCGTGTCGGTTTCTTCGGGAGGCAACTGGCTGATCGCCAGCCCGCTGATCGGCACGGCGCCTGGCTCCATCGACATTTCGGTGAACCCAGCCGGGCTCACGCCTGGAACTTACTCCGGCGCCGTCCAGATCGCCGCGCCATCAGCGGCCAATCCGGCGGTGACTGTGGTCGTCAATTTCACCGTGACGGATTTCCCGATCATTTCGGTAGCTCCCAAAACTCTCTCGCTCAACATCGCCTCTGACGTGACGCAAACCACGATTCTGCGGGATCTGCCCGCAATTACCGTAACGGGAAACGCGGGCAACACGCCTTACACGACTTCAGTTTCCACGTTCAACGGCGGCGCATGGCTGTTGTCCGGACCGAGCAGCGGCGCGACTACCGGCACGATTACGTCGTTAGTGGATGCTTCCGGCCTCCCGCCGGGCATATATCGAGGGCAAATCTCAGTGACCGGACAGGGCAACTCCGTCACGATTCCCGTTGCCATCAACGTTTCCGGTAACGCGCAGATTGCCGTGGATCCGGCGACGGTTGTGTTCAACGTGCAGAAGAACCAGACGCCGCCATCGAATCAGATCGTCAACGTGACGAGCACTGGCGCGGCCTATTCGTTCCAGTCCGCCGTCACGACGATTACCCCGGCGAACGCCACCTGGCTGACTGGAGGCGCCGCCACGGGTACAACCCCATCGCCAATTACGCTCGGCGTGAACTCGGCTTCGGCAGGAGGATTGCCGAATGGCCAGTACACTGCCACCATCACGTTCAGCGGTCAACCCGGCATGACGCCGCCGCTCAGTTCCTCGCCCACGCTGAACGTGGTCTTGAACGTTTCCGACACGGCCCTTTTCAACGTTAGTCCGGCTACGGTGGACTTCGCAACGGCGGCGAACTCGAATAATTTTCCTGCGCCCCGAATTATCGCGATCACGTCGACGGACGCAAGTTCGCGACCCTTCAGTGTTGCGACCAGCACGACATCGGGCGGCAACTGGCTCCTTGTCGGTCCAACCGCTGGCAACACGCCGACCAATCTCACCGTCCAGGTACTGCCGTTCGGACTTGCTCCGGGATTGTATGAAGGCTCGATTCAGGTCACCGTGCCTTCGATTTCGACCACGCCGCAATCCGTACGCGTCCGCATGTTGATTCAACCTAACGTAACGATTGCCGCCTCGCCGACTTCGCTGACCTTCACGCAAGCGAACGGTGGCGCGTCGCCTGCTCCACGCGCGATCGCTGTCACGGCGTCTGGCGTCGCGAACTATCAGGTCACTACGTCCACCAACTCGGGAGGCGCGTGGCTCAACGTATCGCCGGCGTCGGGGACGACTCCTGGAAATATCAACGTTTCGGTAAGCGGCTCAGGCCTTGCGCCGGCTACCTACCAGGGATCGATTGGCATTGTTTCTCCGGACATCAGCAACAGTCCCGTGTTGATTCCGGTCACCTTCACAGTCAATGCGCCGACGCTGACCGTGACTCCCAACCCCGTGTCGCTGGTGGCGACTCCAGGGAGCACGACCCCGGTTACGCAGCAACTTACGGTTACGTCCGGATCGTCTGGCTTTACGACGACTGTGGCGACACAGAGTGGCGGCAACTGGCTTTCGGTGGCCTCCGCTACGGGATCCTCGCCAACGACGGTGACGATCAGCGCGAATCCCGCAGGCTTGGCTGGCGGAACCTACACGGGCACGATTACGTTTACGGCGTCCGGAGTTGTTGGCAGTCCACTGGTTGTCAACGTGACCTTCACGGTCGTGGCGACGGCGCCGGCGGGGAGGCAGATCCTCTCGCAGATCGCCGATGGCGCGGGTTGGAAGACCAGCATCATCATCACGAACCTCGACACGGATGCCGCGCCCTTTACGCTGCGCTTTTTCGCGAACGACGGAACTCCGCTGCGGTTGCCGTTTGAAGGCTCGCCGGGCCGCCTCGAGTCGCTCCAGGGGATCATCCCCGTTGGTGGCACGCGTACGATTCTAACGTTGGGAACCGACACCGCACTCAGCCAGGGCTGGGCGGAACTCACCAGCACGAAGGTGATCAACGGCCTCGGCATCTTCCGGCAGCGAGTGGACGGACGGCCCGATCAGGAGGCCGCGGTGAGCGCCATCCTGCCGTCGTCGCGTTTCATGCTTCCATTCGACAACCTACAGGGCTTCGTATCGTCGATGGCGCTGGCCAACACGAATGCTACGGCCTCGCGCGCAACCACCGTGACGCCTCGCAATGAAGATGGAACCAACCTCCTAGGCGATAGCGTGAACCTGCCTCCGCTGGGTTACACGTCGTTCGCCATGTCGGACCGGTTCCCATCGATGGCCGGCAGACGCGGCGCCGCGGAATTCAATTCCTCGGGCCCCGATTTCGCCGCCCTTGGATTGCGCTTCAACAACACCGGCGCGTTTACTTCGCTGCCGACGCTCGATGTTCCGGTTACCGTACCCGCGGCCGAAGTCACCAAGGTGATGTCGCAGGTGGCGGACGGCGCCGGCTGGAAGACGGTCATCACGCTGGTGAACCTCGACACCGTGCCTGCTCCGTTTACGATCCGCTTCTGGCGGCAGGACGGAGTCGCGCAGCAGGTGCCGCTCGCAGGCGGTCAGACACTCGACACCATCACCGATACGATTCCTGTCGGCGGCACGAGAGTGATCGAAACCCTGGGAGGCTCGACGCCTCTCGTACAAGGTTGGGCGCAGATGACCACCACGCGCAACGTGAATGGGCTCGCCGTGTTCCGCCAGCGAGTTGCCGGACGCCCCGATCAGGAAGCCGCGGTGACGCTGACCAGCACGAGCTCGAAGTTTGTCATGCCATTCGACAACACGACGGACTTCGTAACGTCCATGGCGCTGGTGAACACGAGCGCCACGCTCGGAGCGACGATCTCGGTGATCATTCGCGACGAAAGTGGCGCGCAAATCGCCTTCGATGCGATTTCGCTAGCGGGCCGCGGCTATTCGGCGTTCTCCCTGGCGGATCGCTTTGCATCCACCAGAGCCCGCCGAGGCAGCGTCGAATTCAGTTCGACGTCGCAAATCACAGGACTCGGATTGCGCTTCAACTCGGGCGGCGCGTTCACGTCGTTCCCGGTGCTGCCGAAGCAGTAGGCAGCAGTCTGACTTAGTGTCCACCTGGAGGGCGGAGGCTTTGGCTGCGATAGGGATATCGCCGGTCAAACTCCGCCCAATCCATTTCAAGCCCCAATCCCGGCGCGTTGCGCAGCGTGACGGAACCTTTCACCGCCTGCGGAAACGTGCCTTTGGTGACGGCGTCGAACTGCGGCGTCATCCCCGCGTCCCATTCCTGCATCAGGAAATTGCGCACTCCGGCCATCGAATGCAGTGAAGCTGCGTGCGCGACCGGACCGTAGTACATGTGCGGCGAAATCTCCGCGCCAAAGACATCGCTCAACGCCGCGATTTTGCGAATCTCGCTGATGCCTCCGCAATGGATGACGTCGGGCTGCACGATTTGCGCGCCCCTCGCATCGAGAAGCTGCTTGAATTCGTATCGCGAGATCAGCCCTTCGCCGCCGGCAAGCGCGACCGGACTCTTCGCCGCGAGCTCGCCGAGGGCCTGCGGCGTTTCGCGCCACGCCGGCTCTTCAATGAACAGTGGCCGGTATGGGGCCACGGCCCGCGCGAACTCGAGAGCCGAGCGCGTGCTAAAGGTCTCCCACATTTCAAGGCCGATGTCAAGGGTTGGACCTCCGCCCTCGCGCACCGCGGCGACCTCGGCTGTCAAACGCTGCAGGCGTTCCGCCTCGCTGCCGCCTTTGGGCAGCACCCACTTTACGCAGGTCCAGCCTTCATCTTTGGTTATGGCCGCGAGTTCTTTCAACTTCTCCGGCGTGCGGGACGACGGCGTGAGTTCGTGGCTCCAGTGGCTGTAGTAGGCGCGTTGCGGCCTGGCTTCCGCGGCGCCGAGCAGCCGCCAGATGGGTTCGCCGAGCACCTTGCCGGCGATATCCCACAGCGCGATGTCCACCGAGGCGAGCGCGGTCATCAACACCGGGCCGTTGCGATAGCGCGAAAGCTCGTAGTAATTGCGGTTCCAGTGTTCTTCGACGCCGCCGGGATCCTTGCCCACCAGGAACGGCGTGAACCATTGCACGGCCTGCTCGACGATTTCGACGCGGCCGGAAATGGAGGCTTCGCCGAGTCCGGTCACGCCTGCGCCGGTTTCGATCTCGACGAACAGATAGTCGCGATTGCCGATGCTGTGCTTGCGCGTGACGAGTTTGCGGATCTTCGTTCTCGTTGCGGCAAGCGCCCCGAGCGCAGTGGCCAGAAACGCGCGGCGGGACTTCACCGCGCGCTGCCCTTCCACGGATAGGCATTGACGATCTTTCGCTCCGCGTTCTCGTCGAGAATCTGCCCTGGGCCATCGCCGATGCGAAAGATCCGGCGCGGGACGTCTACGAACACGGTCAGGTTCCCGCCGCGGCTGTACCAGCGAAAGTGCATGCGGAACGTTCCGTTTTCGAGCCACTCGAAGCTGACGTCCAGATCGGGATCGCGCAGGTCGAACAGCGTTTTTCCGCCGGCGATCGCGATGACTTTCGGAGACCAGATTTCATGCGACATGCGTCCGGTGTTGACCATCCATTCCACCCGGATGGCGCCGTCGGGAGAGATTGTGACGTCGGGTTCTTGCATCTTCAAAGGTTAGTGTATAGTGGGCAGGCGCTATGATCCAGGTTCAGGAAACAGAACGGCAGTTGCAGGTCACCGGTTGTGGATATGAATTGACGGTCCCGCTCGACTACGGTCCCCGGGTGATGTCGCTCCGCTTCGAAGACGGTCCGGATCTGTTTCAAACGTTTTCGAACGAACAGGGCGAGCTTCGCATTCGCGGCGGCCACCGTCTGTGGGTCGCTCCGGAACGCAAGGAAGTTACCTGGGTAGATGACGACGGCCCGGTCGAGATCGAGCAGATCGAAGATTACCGCCTGATCATTCGCGGCGGTCGCGAGTGCAGAACCGGCCTGATCAAAGAAATGGCGATCGAGATCGATGAGGGCGTGATTACGGTCACGCATCAGATTTACAACGCCAATCCGTGGACCATCGAACTTGCGCCCTGGGCGTTGACCATCATGAAACCCGGCGGATGGGCGATTGCGCCATTTCCTCCGCGAGGCGTGCATCCGGTAGACCTCGCGCCGTCGAACCCACTGGTGATGTGGCCCTACACCGATCTCTCAGACCCGCGCTGGCGCCTGTTGCCGAGGCACATCACGTTGAGGCAGGACCCGGAGGCCGCGGGTTCGCCCCAGAAGATCGGCAGCTTTTGCGAAGACACATGGTGCGCCTACGTTTGGAATGGCTATGTGTTTCACAAGAGCAGTCAGGGTTACCCGAACATGGATTATCCGGATCTTGGCTGTTCGTTCGAACTCTTCACCAATCGGGATATGCTCGAGCTCGAAACGCTCAGTCCGATTGTTTCGCTTGACCCCGGCGAGTGTGTGCGCCATGAAGAGGAATGGACGGTTACGCGGCAATCCGCCGAGGCCGTCGGGAACGCCGCGAATCCGGGACCCTATTTTGAATAACGCTGCCGGTTCTTCTGTTATGAAGCGAACAACGGGATCGGCGTCGAGGGTTTCTGGTCCACTGGCGGATCGCAATGCCAATCCCTGTTCGCTGTATCGGCGACAATGTGAGAATGCGCCGGAACATAACGGGTTGGTATAGCGAACGCCTATTTCAAGACATGCCTCTGGTCGCCTACGGACACTACGGGGCGCCGGTGCTGATGCTGCCGACCGCGGCGGCGGACTTTCTCGAGTACGAGCGCTTCGACCTGATTCATTCCATCAGCCCGTGGCTCGAAGGCGGCAAGGCGAAGGTGTACTCGGTGAACAGCGTCAACAAACAGGCGCTGCTCAACGACCGGGCCTCCGCGCAGGAAAAGATCTCATGGCTCAATCGCTACGACGGTTACATCACTGAAGAGGTTCTGCCGCTGATCCAGCAGGATTGTGGCGGCGGCGACGTCAAGCCGTTGATTTTCGGCATCAGCCTCGGGGCTTATCTTGCAGGCGACATCTTCTTTCGCCATCCCGATCGTTTCAGCGGCGCGATTCTATTGAGCGGCAGCTACGACATCCGGGCGTACATGCATGGCTTCTACAATGAGGACGTCTACTTCCACAATCCGGTTGACTACCTTCCGAACCTGAACAATCCGGGTTTGCAACACGGCGGCAAGCGGATCATCATCTTCACCGGGCAAGGTTCTTATGAGGCGCCGGATCGTTCGAAGCGGCTGTCGGACATCCTCCATGACAAGGGGATTCCGCACTGGCTCGATGTGTGGGGCCACGATGTCTCTCATGACTGGCCGTGGTGGCGCAAGTGCGTGCCGCATTACTTCGAGACGTTGTTCGGCAGGTGAGCGTGGCGTTCGACCTGGCTGCGGTCCAGCGCCCGGTTGAAGACCGCGACTTCGTCGATCTTGCCTTCAAAACCCGCGCCGATGCGGAGTTCGCGCAAAGGTCCGGCGGAGGCGCCTTCGCGCAACAACTTGCCATCCACATAGATGCGCGATTTCTTCGGATCGTTCACGAGCGTGGCGTGATGCCACGTCTTGGGCGCCGCGGACAACGCGGTCCAGACACCGGTCCCGTTGATGGCCAGCAGTTCGCCGGATTCGGTCTCGAGGCCCGGCCAGAACCGGAATTCGATCGAGTAGCGCGTTGCAGGCAGGCCATCGATTCTCGCGTCCAGCGAACCTCCGGCCAAGTAGACGGCCCGATTCGCCGGCTCGACCGGGGCGCCAGGCAAATACATTGCGACCCGGCCCGCGAGCTGCGCCTTATTTTTGCCCGCGAGATCGCTCACGGCGCCGGGAGCGAATTCGTCAAGCGGCCAGTAGGCAATGGGCTTTTCCTGCAGCATCGCCGAAGCTTGCGCGGGGACTCTCGCCGGGTTTCGCCGCCGGTCCGCGACGTTCTCGAGCAGTAGCAACAGTTCCTCGACGATCTTCGGTTCCGCGGTGATCTCGAGACCTGCCGTGCGTGCGGCCCACGTGGTGTAGCCGCCGAACTGATGCTGCTCCGGCGGTGGAATGTAGCCTTCGGCGCCGTTGGCGAGTTCGATATTGATCGTCCGTGGCATGGGGCTTTGCGCCTTGAGCTTCAATCCGGTGATGGCGAACACTTCGTTCGGAATCGCCGTGAGGCCGAGATTTCCGATGCGAATCGCCTGCAGTCTCAACTCGCGCCTGGGAGCATCGCGAATGAAGAGCTGCTCGTGCGCATAGACCTCGGGTTGATTGGCCGGCTTCTCTCCCTTTTGATTGCGGGCCGTCTCTTCGGCCCATTCGAGACGCTTCGCGCTGGCGAGCCGGCGGCCGAGAGGCAGCGTGGATTCCGCCATGAGCACCGGAACTCCGGCCGTGTATTGGATCTTCTGGTATGCCGCGAACGCCAGGTCGATGAGGCCGGCGGCGTACTGATCGATGGTCCAGCCGGGCTTGGCCTTGGAATAGTTCGAAGTGTTGGCGTCGCCGCTCGTTCCCTGCGACATCATGACGATGCCGCCGCCGATCTTTTCCGCGAGGCCGCGGTCGAAGAGGCCGAAGTAGTCGGGTGAGACGCCGGAGGTTCCGAAATAATGGTTGCCGAAGTTGGCGAGCACCGCGATGGGTTTCCCTGCGGTCGATTGAATCGATATGACGGATAACTCGGTATCCACCGGCCCGGACGGCGAGATCACATCGGGATTCAGAAAGCCTGGAATCATGTTCGCGCGAACCGAATCCTCGCCGAATGGATCCTTTAGCATCTTGCCGGGTTTATAAATCCAGCGGCGGCAGAACGTATGTTCCGGCGCGTCGATGGAGTTCGCGCCAACGCGGGCGGGTTCCAGCTTCCCGGCGGCCTCGGCGATCGCTTCGGCGATGCGGCCCGGCAGCCACTCCGCGTAATCCTTCTGCTGCCGCGAGCCGAGGCACGCCATTGCGGCCGGCGCCGAATGGGTGTGGGTTGCGGAAACCATCATGCGATCGGCCGGGATGCCCGTCTTTTCCGCCGCCATCTGCTTGGCTCGATCGATCAGTTCGCGCGGCATCATGCAGGAGTCCACAACCGCGAGCGCGATGCGTGTGCGGCCGTCATCCAGTACGATAGAGCGGGCGAAGAGGTTGCCGGTGATGGCCGCGCCGGAACGCTCGAGAAATCCGCAATTGACGATCACCGGCAGGTTGCGAGGATTGATGTCCACCTGCGCCGCACCCGCGCGCAACGCAAGCGGCTGCGCGGAGCACGCCATTCCAATCGCAGCGAGAACCAATGCCGATTTGACCATTCCGATATTGTACGTAGAATAGAGGGGACCTATGCACATGCTGTTCTTGCTGACCGCCACTACTCTTCTCGCGCAGGAAACGATCCTGCTGCGTCCTGCCGGCTTTAATGAAACCGCGCAAAACGGGTGCGGCGCGAGCAGTTCCTCAACGACTGGTGGTGCGCACAGCCGCACCCTTTGCGCTCCTGAGGGGCAGATGAAGGAACGAATCGAGCAGCGAGGCAAGGATGGCGTCAACGATCGCGCCGTGATGGATGTCGTCGATCCATCGATCACCATCTATCGCCCGGCGGCGGGCAAGAGCACCGGCGTTGGAATCCTCATCGCTCCCGGCGGAGGCTACGCGCGCCTCGCCATCGACAAAGAAGGGCACGATGTCGCGAAATGGCTGACCACGGCAGGCGTCACTGGCGTCGTTTTGAAATACCGCTTACCGGGCGGCGCCAACATGCGTCCGTCCCTCGAAAGCCTGGATGCCGCGTCTACCGCGGCGAAGGTCGCGATCGAAGACGCCACCGCGGCCATGACGATGATTCGCCAGAAGCATCCGGACGTGAAAACTCTCGGTATGATGGGGTTTTCCGCGGGCGGCCACCTGGCGGCGATGCTCGGCATGACAGCCACTGGCCCGGCGCGCCCTGATTTTCTCGCATTGATATACCCGGCCGTGCCGAAAGAATTGCGCATCGATGCGTCTTCGCCGCGGACTTTTCTTGTCCACGCGGATGACGACGCGCTATCGGCGGGTGACAATTCCGCGCGATTTTACCAGGCATTGCGGCAAGTAAAGGTTCCCGCCGAGATGCATGTGTACGCAAACGGCGGCCACGGATTCGGCATCAGGAAGACCGATAAAACCTCGGCGAATTGGCCCGCGGCCTTTGAAATCTGGCTCCGGACTCTGCCCTCCATCTAGGGCTCTTCCCCCGCGTTCCCCACGGAACATTGCTTTTAAGTTACACTGTACCCAGGGAATCCCTGTCCACACCTAATGTCCTTGCCACGCCGGGACTCAAGAGGAACCAGACTCAATTATCTATGTTCAAAGGTTTTCAGAAACCCAAGCGGCTTGTTGCAAACACTGAGACGCTCACTGATCGCTATGGCGCTTTTACCGCCCAGCCCTTCGAGCGGGGTTTCGGATCGACGATTGGCGTTGGTCTGCGTAGAATTCTGCTGAGCGCCATCGATGGCGCCGCCATCACTGCGGTCCGCATCGACGGAGCCGCCAGCGAAAACGCCTCTATCACCGGCGTCGTCGAAGACGCTACCGACATTATCCTCAACCTGAAGCAGGTGCCGTTTCGCACAGCTTCGGATGAACTGCACACCGTGCGTCTAGTCGCCGACAAGGCCGGCGAGGTGCTGAGCGGCCAGATCGAAACGTCCCCAACGATCGAGGTGCTGGACCGTCATGTCCACATCGCGACCCTCAAGAGCGGGGCCAAACTCAATATCGAGATGCGTTTGAAAGTCGGCCGCGGCTATGTGAACGCTGACCGCAACCGCGACGAAGACCTGCCGGCCGGCTACCTGCCAATCGATTCAGTGCACTCGCCGGTCCGCAAAGTGAACTACTCGGTTGAAGCGGCTCGTCTGGGCCAGAACACCGATTACGACAAGCTGACGCTCGAAGTCTGGACGAATGGCGCGATCTCGCCGCAGGATGCCGTCGGACAGGCCGCCAAGCTCTTTAAAGAACACATGAGCGTCTTCATCAACTTTGAAGAAGAGCCGGAAATCGTCGAATCCTCCACGCCAGAGCCGGGCGACCGCATCAAGTCCCTACTGGACCGTTCGGTGGAAGAGATGGAACTCTCGGTCCGCTCCTACAACTGCCTCAAGAATGCGAACATTCAGTCCATTCGAGATCTAGTGCAGCGGTCGGAAGCGGAAATGCTCCGCACCAAGAATTTCGGGCGCAAGTCGCTGAACGAGATCAAAGAGATCCTGGCGACTATGGGTCTGGGCTTCGGCATGAAGTTCGATTCGCAGGGACGCTTGCTCACGCCGAGCGGCCAGCCCGCGGTTCTTCCCGCGGAATAGAGTACGGATTCGCATAAGAGCACAAGAGGGAGGAGGCCTTCGGGCTGTTCCTCCCTCGTTGTTTCTTACGCCGGGTAATGCCCCATGATGTAGCGAGTGAGCTGCGTGATGGTTTCCTGTTGCGCCGCGACCGTCGCTCGCACGAGGTCTCCGATCGAAAGTACGCCGGCGATCTGGCCTTCGTCCATCACCGGCAGGTGCCGGATGCGGTGTTCCGTCATGAGCAGCAGGCATTGGGCGACCGTGTAGTTGGGTCCCACGATGATCACCGGCGACGACATCAAGTCCCGCACGAACGTATCTTTGGACTGCCGCCCTTGCAGAACGACCTTGCGGGCATAGTCGCGTTCGGAAATCATACCCACGATTTGTTGCTGTGCGTTGAGCACGAGCAGCGCGCCAACGCCTTTCTCGGCCATCAGGGCAATCGCGTCCAGCACGGTGTCGTCCGGGTGGACCGACCAGACTTCCGTACCCTTGTCCTGCAAGATGGAACGGACCGTGGCCCCTGCCGCCACCGCCTCCGGGAGAATCGAAACAGCCATAACAAACCTCCTCGCACTTCGGGTGAGCCGCCTCCAGCCAAATGGGGGAAGCGCCATCCAGTATACGCATTCTGCCGCTGGGTGGCCAGCGGTTCAGAAAATCGGGGACGCTTGCTAAAATAAAATTTCACCAGTTCTTTCCCACACGAAAGCTTTCCCACACCTGCAATGAACGGAAGTCCTACTTTGTCCCTCCGCTTCGGGCTGCGGTTCGAAGATCTCTACCAGCGTCCGGGCCTGCTCGCCATCGACGCGCATTTTCTAAGCGAATTGCGCGCCGCTGATGCAGGTTTAGCGGATCGGCTCGTCTCCGCCCGCCAAAATCCTTCGGCATACGACCGCAAGGAGCAATCGGAACTCCTCGTCGCCGTCGCGCCCCACCTCGAGGATTTTATCGGCGACCTCTTTGGCATCGCCGCCGAAGTGAAGGCCATGCAATGGCAGCACAACGCGCTCGCGCCGCTCTATACCGTCAAACGCAAGTTCGTGCAGAAACGCGCCCTGACGGGTGTGAAGGCCGAACAGGCGATTCTGCTGGACGGCGGCGCCCTGCGCGCGGACCTCGAGCAGAAGATGGGCGGCGAGTTCACGGAAGAGCTGTATGCCGACCGGGTCACGCACTGGCTCGAAGCCGAGGCGGACTACAGTGCGGAACTCGCCGCGGCGATGCAATACGCCCAGTGGGCCACGCTCACGCCCAGCGGCCGGCGCGAACATGCAGGCGGAATTCTGTTCAAAACTCCGCATAAGCTCGACCCCATGAATCTGGTTCCGGTGGAATCGATTCTAGTGAACAAGGTTCCGGCCGTTCGTATGCCGCCCGAACACTGGCGCTATCGCGAAGGGTTCGAGCTCACAGACAAGGGCATGGATCTCGAGCAGGCGCTCGACCACGCCCACTACTGCATCAAGTGCCATCACCAGGGCAAGGATTCCTGCTCGACGGGCCTCAAAGAAAAGTCCGGCGAATTCAAGAAGAGCGCCTTCCATGTGCCCCTCGCCGGGTGCCCGCTCGAAGAGAAGATCTCGGAACTCAACACCGTCAAATTCGAAGGATACACGATCGGCGCGCTGGGTATTGTCGTGGTGGATAATCCGATGGCGGCGGCCACCGGACACCGTATCTGCAACGACTGCATGAAGGCCTGCATCTTTCAGAAGCAGGACCCCGTGGACATCCCACAGGTGGAAACGCGGGCGCTCAAAGATACCCTCAGCCTGCCGTGGGGCTTTGAGATTTACTCGCTGCTGACGCGTTGGAATCCGCTCAATCTCGAGCGGCCCGTGCCTCGCGAAGAGTCGGGCTACAAGGTTCTGGTCGTCGGCCTCGGCCCAGCGGGCTTCACCCTCGCGCACCATCTGATGAATGACGGCCATATGGTCGCGGGCGTCGATGGACTCAAGATCGAGCCTTTGCCTTCTGACATCGCGGGAGTGACGCCGCACGGCGACCGCGTGGCGTTCCAGCCGATCCACGACGTGCAGGACCTGGTCGAGTCGCTCGGCGATCGCGTCCTCGCGGGCTTTGGCGGCGTCGCCGAGTACGGCATCACAGTCCGCTGGGACAAGAACTTCCTCAAACTGATCCGTCTGCTGCTCGAGCGTAGATCCGCATTCTCGATGTTCGGCGGCGTTCGTTTCGGCGGCACTCTCACCGTTGAAAGCGCCTATGATCTGGGCTTCGACCATATCGCACTGTGCATGGGCGCCGGGCGCCCCACCGTGGTTCCGATGAAGAACGGCCTCGTGCGCGGCGTCCGCCAGGCTTCGGACTTCCTGATGGCCCTGCAGTTGACCGGCGCGGCCAAACACGATTCGCTGGCGAACCTCCAGTTGCGACTGCCGGTGGTGGTGATCGGCGGCGGCTTGACGGCGGTAGACACGGCGACGGAATCGCTTGCCTACTACGTCGTGCAGGTGGAAAAGTTCCTCGACCGCTACGATGCGCTGGTGGCCGAAAAAGGCGAGGCCGGCGTACGCCGCGTCTGGAACCCTGAAGAGAACGAAACGGCGAACGAGTTCATCGCGCATGCCCGCGCCATTCGCAAGGAACGCGACCGGGCGAAGCGCGAAGGCCGCGAGCCGCGCCTCGTCGATCTGATGAATTCGTGGGGCGGCGTGACGATCGCCTACCGGCGCCGCCTCGTCGATTCGCCCAGCTATACGCTCAATCACGAAGAAGTCGCCAAGGCGTTGGAAGAGGGCATCCGCTTCGCCGAAGGGCTCACGCCGCAGGAAGTCGAAGTCGATTCCTATGGCCATGCCAAGGCCCTGCATTTGAAGCGCGGCGAGGAACGCGTCACGCTGCCCGCGCGCGCCATTCTGGTTGCCGCGGGCACCCAGCCCAACACCGTTCTCGCCCGCGAAGGACAAGGCGTCGAGCTCGATGGCAAGTACTTTCGCGCCGTGGATGAGGACGGCAATCCCGTCAAGCCCGAGCGGATTTCGAAGCCTTCAACCGCCAGCGTGCTGATGTCGATGCGGCCGGAAGACGGCAAGGCCATGAGCTTCTTCGGCGACCTGCATCCCTCGTATGCCGGCAACGTCGTGAAAGCCATGGCGTCCGCCAAACAGGGCTATCCGGTGGTGACGCGTTCGCTGCACAAGCGGCCGCCTTCGGGCCGCACGCCCGCGGAACTCGCAGCCTACCTCAACGACAATCTGCGCGCCGTGGTGCACGACGTGATCCGCCTCACGCCGAACATTGTGGAAGTGGTGGTTCGCGCGCCTCTGGCCGCACGCAGCTTCCAGCCGGGGCAGTTCTACCGGTTGCAGAATTACGACGCGCTGGCGACCCGCGTGAATGGAACCACGCTCGGCATGGAAGGCCTGGCGCTCACCGGCGCCTCGGTCGAACACGACGCCGGGCTCCTTTCGACGATCGTGCTCGAGATGGGCGGATCTTCTGACTTGTGCGCGCTGCTGAAGCCCGGCGAGCCCGTGATTCTCATGGGGCCGACCGGCGAGCCGACTGAAACTCCAAAGCGCGAGACCGTCCTGCTCGTGGGCGGCGGGCTCGGCAACGCCGTGCTCTTCTCGATCGGCCAGAAGCTGCGCGAAAACGGTTCTTGCGTGATCTATATCGCCGGCTACAAAAAGATGATCGACCGCTACAAGGTGGAAGAAATCGAAAAGGCTGCGGATATCGTGATCTGGTGCTGCGACGAGGCCCCCGGCTTTACGCCGGCCCGGACCCAGGACCGTTCGGTCGTCATGAACATCGTGGAAGCGATCGCAGCCTACGCCCGGGGCGATCTTGGCGATCCCGAGATTCCGCTCAACCAGGTGGACCGGATTATTGCGATCGGTTCCGACGGAATGATGGCCGCGGTAGGCCGTTCGCGCCACACGGTTCTCGCGCCGTACCTCAAAAAGGAACATCACGCCATCGGGTCGATCAACTCGCCGATGCAATGCATGATGAAAGAGATCTGCGCGCAGTGCCTGCAGGCGCACAAGAATCCGGAAACGGGCGAAGAGACGATTGTCTTCTCGTGCGCCAATCAGGATCAATCGCTCGATCTGGTGGACTTCGCCAACCTCCGCAGCCGGCTCACGCAGAACGGCACGCAGGAAAAGTTGACCAAGCAGTGGATCGACCGCTGCCTGCGGCAACTGGGTTCGCGCGAACCGGCGGCGGTCCGCTAGTCCCGCCAACTGGATTTCAGGCTCCGCATGTTGCACACTGAGTGGCATGCGGAGCCTTTTCATTTCCATTTTGACGATTGCTTTTGTGCCTGCCCTCTTGGCTCAGGGGCCCTCCAAGCGGTTCGTTACGGTTGCCGTGACTGAACCGCAGGGCCGGGCCGTAACCGGTCTTGAAGCGAATGTTTTTCACGTAACCGAAAACGGAGTGAACTGCCGGATCCTCCGGATCGTCGAAGTGACCAACGACGTCCAGGAAGCGTCAAGCGGACCGCGAAACCAATACCGCATCGAATTTGAATCTCTTACGCCATCGGCCGTGTCCGTCAACCTCGACCAGCCTCGCGGCATGCCGAAGCTGCAGGTGCGCATCCGCTAAAAGACGAAGCCGATGCGTGCGAGCACCGTGCGGGGCTGCAGAAAGTGCGTCCCGCTGAAGGTGGAAAGAAAGTTGTAGATCGCCACCTTGTTCGTCAAATTCGCGATGTCGATGGACGCCGTGAACCGGCGCGGACCGTCGCGATGCAGCAGGTTGTCGGTGCCGATTCCCAGGTTGAACACATTGCGCGGATTCACGCGGTTCGGGTTGTGATCGTCGTTCCCCTGGCCTGCTTGCGGCAACGCCATCAACTTCGACGTCACGAGTCCGTTGCACGCCGTGATGGGATTCGCGACGGTGGCGAAATTGCCTGCGCAAGCGAGGCCGATCGTTACCTGCTGGTTGGGCGTCAACCCAAGCGCGGCGTCGGAATCGGGCACGCCGCTGACCACCATGCCGCTGTCATAGCGATAGGTGAACGCGATCCATTCGCGATCCTTCTTGTATTGATAGCGGAGGTTTAGCGTGGACTGAAACGCCTGGTCGTGATCAATGCGGAACACGCTGCCGTCGAGCGGCGAGCCCTGCGGGATCAGGCCGCCGGTTTCAGGAAAGAAGTAGCGGGCGCGCGTGTGGCCAAAGGACCAAAACCCCTGGAACCCTTTCAGATTCGTAGTGCTGACACGTCCCGTCACGCCATCCAGTTTGGAATTGTGCCAGGCGACGGGGAAGGTGATGGTTGTGTTGAGCAGCGTGCCAAAGTCGTAGGCGTTGTGAGTGAACTTCCAGAAGTAATCCGCGTCAATCCGAATATATTTGCCAATTGCCTGTTGGAAGCCGGTGTTGAACTGATTGCGGAACCCCGGTTGAATCGGCACGCTCGCCGAACCAAAAACGTTTTCCGCCAAGCCGCCCGCTCCGGTGGCGCTCGATAGCAACAAGTTCTCGTTGAACGGCGTTTCAAACGTGCGCGAGTACGCCGCGCGCAAAATCGTTCCGGTGGGTTTGATGTGATAGGCGACGCCCAGACGGGGCTCAACGCCATTCCGCGTCGCGAGGCCCGCGTAGTGATCGAAGCGCAGCCCCACGTTGATGTTCAGGTTTCCGCGGGTAAACGAATCCTGCACAAAAGCCGCGAATTGATTGATGTTTCCGGTGTTGTGGAATCGGAACAATCCGCCGCCGCGCGTCAAGTCATAGCGCAGCAGACTCGGGGAAAACTCCGTGTTTGGTTGATAACCTGCCGCTTCGCATTGCGCCGGGTTCGTGAGAGCCGTGTTCCCGATGGACGAGCCTTCTTCGTTGGTGCAGGGCGAATTGAACCCTGAATCGGTGACGCCGAAGGCGAAGTTCTCGAGCAGCCGCGTCTGCTTCGTGTCGATGCCGTACTTGAGATTGTGATGGCCCGCAAGCGTTGCGGCATCGGCCTTCAAGCCCCAGTTCAGCAACTGCCGGCTTTGGCTTTGCGTGGCCGGCGTATCGGCAAGCGGATCCCGGCTCGCATAGTAATTGAACTGGTCTTTGCGTATGTAAGGATTGATGGTCAACACCGTTTTCGCGCCGAAGGTGTGCTGATAGCCGGGCGCGACGTTCCACGTCAGCACGCGCTGGCGCTGGTCCTGGCCAAGCTGATCATAGGAGTTAGGATTCTGAATCCAGTTGCGTGCGGCGAAGATGTTCAAGTGGAGCGCGTCGCGGCCGGAAGGTTCATAATCCAGGCGCTCGAACACGGTCTGACTATTGCCTTTGTCGTGGAACGCCGAGAATTCCGGGGTATCGAGAAAACGGCCCGTGCGAACGCCATCGACCGCCAGGAAGCTCCCGAATTTCGCAGTGCCGAATCCGAGTCCGATGCTGCCGCCTGCCGTGCCAAAGCTGCCATAGGAACTTTCCACATTGCCGAAGAGCTTGCCGGAACCGAGTCCGGAGCGCGTTGTGACCTGGGCGATCAGGCTCGATTTGTCGCCAAATTCCGCATTGGGAGATCCGGTGGTCAACTCCATGCTCTGAATTGCGCTGGTCGGCAACTGCGTCGAAAACACTTTGCTTTGCTGGTCGCTGATCGGTTGCCCGTCAATGACAAAGCCGACCTGCGCGTGATCGCCGAGAGGGTGAAAGAAACCATTGCCATCGGCCGCGACGCCGCCGGTGCTGTGTATGATTGCCTGACTGAGGCCGCCGCCCGGGTCGATGGCAGGCATTTTGAGAATCTGATTGCGATCGACGTCCACATGGGCAGAAGGGTCCGTCTCGAGCAGGTCGGCGCCGGCCGATTCGACTTCCACTGTGGTCTTCGCGCCCGCTAGCTGCAGCGTCGATTTCAGCGATACCGGAACCGACGAGCGGATGCGGAGATCCTGCGAGAATGCTGCGAAACCAGGCGCGCTGATCTCGAGGTGGTAGGTATTCGGCGGGATGTTGACCAAACGAAATGTCCCATCCGTTCCGCTGGCTGCCTGCTGCGTATATCCGGTGACCGGGTTTCGCAGGATGACTTGTGCTTTGACAATGGCTGAGCCTGAAGGATCGAGAACGCTGCCTTCCACAGTTCCCGCATTTCCGAGGGACTGTGCTTCGAGGGTCGCGAGGGAGCACAATAGCGCCAGAGACAAAACGAACGCTCGCGCAGATAACCGCTGTTTGATCACGATCCCAGTATTGGCCCGCCCAAGGCCATTTCCGCGTCTTTTCTCACCACCGGGCTGAGATCCGCCGCGAGCGGGCTAGATTTCGCCGGGAACGGACTTGCCGGCAAAGGCCCAGGCGGCCTCAGACATTCAAGCATTCGCCGCCGCCCGGGTCCGTTTTGCCGACGAATATCTAGAAGCATATGGAGCGCTGCATCGCCTGCATCGAGTGCCGCGCGAAGCGTTTTTGCAGCATGCGCGTCACCGGATAGCCGAGCCACGCGAGCCAGTGCCAGGGGCGCGAGGTCGCCTGCAGGTCGAACCAGACTTCGCCGTTGTCGAGCCATTCGACGAGAAACTGTTCCTCGCCGCATTCCGCATGACCCTGCAAGGTCGCATAGGTGAAGCCGAAGCGGCGGGGTTCATCGATCACTCGTACGATCCGCGCCGGATTGACGGACCAGAATCCGAGGTGGCGGATGAGAGGAGCGACCACCGTGCCGGTCGTGATGGGGGCGTTGGGGTAGCAGAGTTCCACCCAGCCGAGGTCGAACATCTTCCAGGCGCGAACGGCCTCGCAGGCGGCTGCAAAACAGCCGACCCCCAGGCTCACGCGGTTGTGGTCCATGTTGAAGCCGGCGCCGCCGCCGCGATAGGTCAACTCCGCCGGCGCCTGTAGAATTCCGTCTATCGCCGCGCGATCCGGTCTTCTCAAAAAGAACATAGGGCGCCGCCGCGGCTTACGCTAACATTCGGCGGCGCAGCAGGTCGAGCGCCCACTGCGTTGCATACTGCCGCAAGCGAGGGCGGTCGCCGGGAAACTGAAAGCGCCTGGCTTCGCTCCCGCGTGCATCGGCGATGCCGACGAAGAAGACGCCCACAGGCTGTCCGCTGCCGGATTCGGGTCCCGCTTCGCCCGTCACGCTGACGCCGTAGGACGCGCCGGATCGAGTCCGCGCGGCTTCCGCCATGGCGATCGCCACCGGTTCGCTCACCGCCGAGTGTTCGGCGATCAGCGCGGCAGGCACTCCAAGCAGGGAACTCTTCATCTCGTCGTTGTAGGTCAGGAATCCGCCGCGGAAATACGCCGAACTCCCGGATACGCTCGTGATGCGCGCTCCCAGCATGCCTCCCGTCGCACTCTCGGCGACGGCGACGGTCGCACTCCGTTGGGCGAGCATGCGTCCTACGGTCTCCTCGAGGGTCGCGCCGTCGCGCGCGTAGATGCGGTCGCCGAGTAGTTCCTCGATCGGCGGACCGACCTCGGCGAGCAACGCCTCGGCCAGGCCGGCCGTATCGCAGCGGGCGCGCAGGTGAATCTGGATGTCGCCCGTGCCGGCCAGGATGGTCGTCACCGGATTTTCATATTTCGTATACACCGGCGCGATCAACGCGTCCAGATCGCTTTCGCCGAGGCCCGTCACGCGATAAAACAAAGTGCGGATGACTTGTTCCGGCAGTATTTTCTCGAGCCGGCTATGGACTTGGTCCGCGTACATCGCCTTCAACTCATGCGGAGGTCCGGGCAGCAGCATCACCACCGCGCCGTTTTCCGCCACGAGCCATTGGCCCGGCGCCGTTCCCCGGCCATTGGGAATGACTTCCGCGCCATCGATCACGTACGCCTGGCGTTTGTTGATTTCCGCCATTTTGCGCCCGAACTTCTTGAATCGCTCTTCGAGCCAGTCGCAAATCGATTGGTCGAAGTGCAGTTTGCGCCCCATCGCCGCCGCGGCCGCATCCCGCGTGACGTCGTCTTCGGTGGGACCCAATCCGCCAGTGAGAATGACGATCCGCGACCGTTCGATGGCGAACCGGATCTCACTCGTCAGGCGTGCGCGACTATCGCCGACGATGCACTTTTGCGCGACTTCTACTCCTAAAGCGTTCAGTTTTTCGGTGAGAAACAGAGAGTTGGTGTCCAGTTTCGACGCCCCGAGCAACTCGGAGCCTACGGCTATGATTTCTGCGTCAGGCATTGTGGATTCTTCTTTTAGATTGTCGCGCGATTGCCCGGATGCAAAACCGGACGGCGCTCCCAAAGGACATCGCAACAATCTATGCCACAATGGGTTTTCTAACCAGATGGATCCCCGCCGAACCTGGATGCTTGGGCTGGCCTGCGTGTTTTTCTTCGCATCCGCCGGCAGCGCCAACGCCCAATGCACGTTCTCGCTTACGCCAACCAGCCAGGAATTCACGGCTAGCGGAGGCACGGGGCTCGTCACGATCAATGCATTGCCGTTAGGCTGCACCACCGCGCGCACGGCATCCACCTCGGATTCCTGGATCACCATCAACTTTGGCCAGAGCGGCCTCGGCGCAGGCAGCGTCGGCTACACGATCGCCGCCAACACCGGGAACAGCGCCCGCACTGGATCCATTTCCATTGCGGGGCAGACGTTTTCCGTCACCCAAGCAGGCGCCGCCTGCGTGTTTTCTTTGAGTCCGAATAGCCAGACCTTCACATCCGACGGAGGCACGGGCGCCGTAACCATCAACGCGTCGCCATCCGGCTGCCAGACTTCGCGCACTTCGACCACTACCGCTTCCTGGATCACGCTTTCGAGCGGAGCTTCGGGTAACGGCGCGGGCACGCTGGTATACACGGTTTCGGCGAACAGCTCCGCCACCAGCCGCACCGCAAACATCACCATTGCAGGCCAGACATTCACCGTCACGCAAGGGGCGCTCAATTGCGCCTACTCGATCAACCCGTCGCAGGCCAACTTTCCGGCGTCCGGCGGGAATGATCAAATCACTCTCACCGCGTCGCCCGTGGGTTGTTCGTCGGCGCGCACGGCGATCAGCAACAATTCGTGGATCACCATTTCGTTTGGCGCCACGGGCAATGGCTCGGGTACGGTGGGCTATACGGTTGCAACCAACAGCTTCACGGTTGCCCGCACCGGATCGATCACCGCCGGTGGACAGACGTTCACAGTCAACCAGGCGGCGGGTTCTTGCTCGTTCACCCTTTCGCCGGCGTCGTCGACGATCGCGACGGCGGGCGGAACGAGCGGCTTTTCCATCACTCCCTCGAACCAGGGTTGTTCGTGGACGGCCGTCAATAACGCACCCGACCTGATTACGATCACGAGCGGAGATTCCGGCACGGGCAGTGGCCGCATCGATTACAGCGTAGGGCCGAACACCCTCACCACTTCGCGCACCGGCACGATTTCCATTGGAAGCGCAGCTCATACCGTCACGCAGAATTCGGCCTGCCGCGTGACCGCAACGCCGACGGGCGCGAACTTCGCCGGGAGCGGCGGTTCCGGCACGATTGCCGTGTCCACACAGGGCTCCAATTGCAGTTGGACCGCTACGTCCAATCATCCGTTCATTACGATCTCAACCGGCGCGAGCGGAACTTCGGCAGGCACGGTCAACTACACCGTCGCAGCCAACGTGACTGGCGCCGATCGTGTCGGCTCCATCAGCATCAACGATTTCGGCTTCACTATTTATCAGTCGTCCAATTGCTCGTACATACTCTCGAGCACCACCGCCTCGATTGGCGCCGGCGGCGGCAATGGCGCCTTCAGCATCACGACGACTTGTCCTTGGACCGCGGTTCCCAGCGCCGATTGGATCCTCGTCACGCCCACCACAGGGACCGGAATTGGCGCGGTTGGCTTCAACATCGCCGGCAACACGTCCTCGCTCCCGCGCACGGGAACGATCACGATCGGCGCCTCGACCTTCCGCATCAATCAGGATGGCGTTTCGTGCAGCGTGCAGGTGAGCCCCGCTTCGTTCAGCGCGCCGAGCGCGGGCGGCGCTTACACGGTGAACGTGGAGGCTCCGCCGGGTTGCGATTGGACCGCCTCCTCCACAGCCAGCTTCATTTCGATCGCAAAGGGAGATAGCGGATTCACGTTCACTGTCGCTGCGAATTCGCAAACGGATCCGCGCAAAGCGGTGATCACGGCTGGCGACAAAACCATCAATGTTTCGCAAGAAGCCGCGGTGTGCGACTTCGTTCTCACGCCCAATCGCGCTTCATTCGGTTCCTCCGGCGGCCCCGGTTCTTTCGCCGTGGCGACATCCTGCTCATGGACTGCGCAATCGCAGGCGCCATGGATTGTGGTTCCACAAACCACTCCCAATTCTGGCGATGGAAACGTCAACTTCAACGTCGCGCGGCTGACGAGCGCGGATGGCCGTACCGGAACGATTCGCATCGGCACGTCAGCCTTCACGGTTACCCAGACCAACAGTCCCTGCGGCATCAACGTCACGCCGCAAACGGTCGAAATTTCCGGCGCCGGGGGACGGGCCGTGCTTCGAGTCAACGGCGGTCCGAGCTGCCGCTGGTCGCCTCAGGAAGACACGGATTGGATCACCATCACATCGTGGTCGAGCATCAATGGCACGGGTGTTGTGAATGTTTCCGCACCGCCGAACCCCGGCATCGATGCGCGGGAAGGGAACATCCGCATCAATGCGAACGGCGTCGATCCGCAAATCGTCACCGTTCGGCAGGGCGGCCTTCTGCCGGTGATCGATTCGGCTGTCAACGCGATCAGCCTCATGGAAGGCGGACCCTTCGCGCCGGGCACGCGCATTCGCCTCAAAGGCGCGTCGATTGGCCCGGCCGACGAATTGCTCGCGGACCTTGGCGCCGACTCGCTGCCGACGGATCTTTCTGGCGTACAGGTGCTCTTCAACGGGATTCCGGCGCCTTTGATTTCGGTGTCGGGAACTTCGATCACAGCGCTCGTTCCGTTCGCAGTCGCGGGTTCACCGTCGGCGGATATCGTGGTCCGGAACACGGGTGTGGATTCTGCCGCCTTGACCGTTGACCTCGCCGCGGCTACGCCGGCGATCCTAACAGCCGATACGTCGACTGGACGCGGGCAGGCCCAGGTGACCAATCAAAACGGCTCCGCGAACTCGGCATCGAACGCCGCGGCTCGCAATGAGATGGTGAGCTTCCTGATCACGGGCGCAGGGCAGGTTCGCCCGGACGCGCAAGACGGCCTCATCTACCGGCAGCCGGCGGGACTTCCGGTTCCCGTGCAAACCGTAACGGTGCAAATCGGCGGGCAGGCTGCCGCGGTGACCGCAGCCGCGGTTGCGCCGAACGAGACCGCGGGGGTGGTTCGGGTGACGGCGAGGATCGCCCAAAACGCAACCACCGGAACCTCGGTTCCGGTGGTGATTCGCGTAGGACAGGCCGCCGCTCAAACTGGCGTAACGATGGCTGTCCGCTAACTTATTCGCCGGCAAAACGAACCGGGACGGCGGCGAATGGTTGCTAGTTATGGGGCCGCCCCGGTCTTTGCCGGTTAGCTATTTGTTGTTGTTGGCGGGCCGCTGGCGAAGCTGGATGCCGACATCGCGCAACTGGCGATCGGCCACCACGTTCGGGGCGTCGCACATCAGGTCCGTGCCCTTGTTGGTCTTGGGGAAGGGAATCACGTCGCGGATCGAAGTTTCGCCCGCCAGGATCATCACCAACCGGTCGAGCCCAAGCGCGATGCCGCCGTGCGGAGGCGCGCCGTGTTCCAGCGCTTCTAGCAGGAACCCGAACTTGGACTGCGCTTCTTCAGGCGTGAGCCCGAGCGCATCGAACACCTGCGCCTGAATGTCGCCGCGATGGATACGGATCGAGCCCGAACCCAGTTCGTTGCCATTCAACACAAGGTCGTACGACTTGGCGCGGCAGTTCGCCCGGTCGTTCATCAGCTTGTCGATGTCTTCGTCCAGCACCGAACAGAACGGGTGATGCGCGGCATCCCACTTTTGCTCGTCCTCGTTCCATTCGAACATCGGGAACTCAGTCAGCCAGGTGAATTTGAAAACTTTCGGATCGAGCAACTCGTGCTTGTCCGCGTAGCGTTGCGCGAGGTGCAGGCGAAGTTGCCCGCACGCCAGCAGAACCGTCTCCTGCGGCTTTGGACCCTTGGGTTCGCCCGCCCATCCGGCGAGGATCACCAGGTCGTCTTCCACGATGCCGCAGCGCTCTTTCACGCGCGCCATGTACCCGGGATAGTCGCGCTCGAGGCGCTTTGCGTCGTCGAACACACGCAGCCCGCGCTCCTGGCCAAAGGCCTTGATCTCGTCGCGTTCCTTGCGCGAAATCGGGCCGACTTTGGGAGTGCGGATGGCGACGACGGGCATGCCGCCCATCGGCAGGTCGGAACCTGCAAACAGATCCTCCACGCGATGGAACGGAGGCAGGCGCAGTTCCGGCTTGTCGATGCCGTAGTTGTCGATGGCGTCCGCGTAGCTCATGCGCTGGAATGGCGTTTCGATCTGGTGACCCGCTTCGGCGAATGCGGCCTTCACCAGCGCTTCGACCGCTTCGAACACGCGGTCCTGCTGCGGAAACGACATCTCGAGATCGATCTGCGTGAACTCGGGTTGCCGGTCGGCGCGCAGGTCCTCATCGCGGAAGCAGCGCACGATCTGGAAATACTTCTCGAACCCGGCCACCATCAGAATCTGCTTGAAGATCTGCGGCGACTGGGGCAGCGCGTAGAATGTTCCAGGCTGCATGCGGCTCGGCACCAGAAAGTCGCGCGAACCTTCAGGCGTCGACTTGGTCATGAACGGCGTCTCGATTTCGAGGAACCCTTCCTGGTAGAGCGCATTTCGAACCGCCAGCGAGATCTTCGATCGCAAAATGATGTTGCGCTGCATGCGGGGGCGCCGCAGATCCATATAGCGATACTTGAGGCGAACCTCTTCTTTCACGTCGACCGTCTCTTCCATCGGGAAGGGAGGCGTGCGCGCTTCGTTCAGGATCCAGAGCTTCTCGCACACGATTTCCATCTCGCCGGTGGGGATGTTCGGGTTGATGTTGTCTTTCGAGCGGTTGTCCACGATGCCTTCCACGGCGACGACATATTCGAGGCTCAGCAGTTCGGCCTTCTTGTGGATCTCGGCGTCGGCATCCATGCGGAAGACCACCTGCGTCACACCTTCGCGATCGCGGAGGTGGATGAAGATCACGCCGCCCAGATCGCGGCGGCGATGCACCCAGCCCATGAGGAGGACACGCTTGCCCGTGTCGGACAGGCGCAACGCTCCGCAGTCATGTGTGCGGCGGAGTTCGCCAAGAAAGTCGAGTGGTACGGTCTGCATGATTGTCGTTGTAACTTCCAAAAAGATTGCTTGTTTTGTTGCTGCTGACTTTTAGTTTTTGCCGGGGTCGGCGTTGCGATAGTGATCCGCGAGTTCCACGTAGTGCCGGCAATTGAGCTGGAACCGCTCGCGCTCGTCATCCGTGATCTCGCGCTTCACCTTGCCCGGAACGCCCATCACCATCGAATAGGGCGGCACCTGCATGCCTTCGGGGATCAGAGCGCTTGCCGCGATCACCGAACCCTTGCCGATACGGGCGCCGTTGAGAATGATCGCCCCGATGCCAATGAGCGCATCGTCTTCGATTGCGCAGCCGTGCAGCATCGCCATGTGCCCGACCGTGACGCGATCGCCGATGATCAGCGGAAACCCCTCGTCGCAATGCAGCACGGAATTGTCCTGCACGTTCGACTCGTTGCCGATCGTGATGGAGGATACGTCGCCGCGAGCCGACACATTGGGCCAAATGCTGGATCGTTCACCGACGGTGATGTTTCCAATCACCTGCGCACTGGGATCGATGTAGGCGGATGCGGCAACCTTTGGGACTATTCCGCGAAAGGGCCGGATCATGGGGTTTTATTTATGCTAGCAGAGAACAGAGGGTCTCCTCTTCGCGTACCGGAGTTGAGTTTTTCAAAAGAGGTTGCGCGGGCGTGGAACCCGCTACAATTTGAATGAGACACGAGAAAGGCAGCGGCCGCCCGATGATCACTCCGTGCTGGTTAGCCGTGACGATGTTGTTCGCGGCCGACGACAAGCTCAATTTCGAAGAACGCGTCGAAATCACCCGTGGCCTGTTGGCCGAATACGCCACCGCCAAGGTCATTCTGCCGCGCGCAAAGAAAGCTTTGCGTTTCGATTCCGACGGCAAGTGGGACAAGGCCGAGTGGGGCGACGCCAGCAAGACTTTCGGACCCGCGGCCCGCGTTGGCGATCTGGTGCAGGTCACCAAAGTGGATATCGAGAGCGACAAGATCGTCCTGCAAATCAATGGCGGCTTGAAGACCGGCAAGAAATGGTACGAGCACATCGAGGTCGGCATGGGCGGCAGTACGTCGCCGGTGGGCAGGGGGCAGAACACCAACGCGCCCGGCGGCACCACCATCGCGCTGCACTTCGAAAAACACGTGCCCGCCATGAAGGCGTCCGAGATCAAGAAGCTGCTCGCGCCCGTCCTCGACTTTGAGAAACGCAGCGCTACCGAAGCGTTTGTCGAAAACCTGCCCCCTGAAGTGAAACAGGCGATTCAGGAGAAGAAAGCCATCGAAGGCATGGACCGGGAGCAAGTGTTGCTGGCTCTTGGTACGCCTCGACGCAAGACCCGCGAAACCAAGGATGGCTTCGATTTCGAGGACTGGATCTACGGCGAACCACCCGGCAAGCTGACCTTTGTAACTTTCCGCGGAGCGAAGGTATCCAAGGTGAAAGATGTCTTTGCCGGATTGGGTGGCTCCACCGTTCCAACCACATTGCCGCCCGACTAAAGCGAACAGGGATCGGTTCGCGAGTCCTTTAGAAGTGTTATCGTTACAGAATTGGTCTCACGCATGCGTTTCGCAATAGGCACTCTTTTCAGTTGTTCCCTACTCTTGCTCACCAGTTGCAATTCCACGCCTCCGCCGGGGGTCGCGGCGATGGTCAACAGCAAGCCGATCACCTTCACGGAAGTGGACAGGCAATACCAGACGCTCTTCGGCGCCGCGCCCAAATCAGGCGACGATCAGGTGTCTTTGCAGAAGCTCGAAGTGCTGCGTGGATTGATCGACAACGAGATTATGCTGCAACGGTCTGAAAAGCTGAATCTGCTTGCGACCGACGCCGACGTGGACGCCAAATACAATGAGTTGAAAGCGCCTTATACGCAGGAAGAACTCGGCCGCCAGTTGAAGGAACGCAACCTCACGCAAGAGGAACTGAAAGCTCAGCTTCGCCGCGATCTCAGCGTGCAGCGGCTCTTCAATCGCGAGATTACTTCCAAAATTTCGATTTCCGACAAAGAGATTGCCGACTTCTACAACAGCAACAAGGGCATGTTCAATCTCGCCGAACCGCAGATCCACATGGCGCAGATTCTGGTGACCCCTCAGGCCGACCCGACCGTCCGCAATCTCAAAGGCGACAAAGCGCAGACCGCCGAGCAGGCGCGCAAAAAGATGGAAACCATCCAGCGCCGCCTCGAGAACAACGAAGATTTCGCGATGGTGGCGCAGAATTATTCCGAAGACGCGAATTCCTCGCAGCAAGGCGGGGACCTCGGCTTCATCCCCGAGTCCGCTCTCGAAAAAACGTCGCCGGAGTTGCGGAAGATGCTGCTCAACACTCCCCCAGGCAAATTAACCTCGGTGATTGGGACCCCCGAAGGCTACCGTATCTTCAAAGTCATTTCGCGCGAGCCGGCCGGACAGCGCGAACTCAACGATCCCAAGGTGCAGCAGAACATTCGCGAAACGCTTTTGAACCGCAAGGACCAGTTGCTCAAGAACGCCTACTACGAGGTGGCGCGCAACGAAGCGAAGGTGATCAACTACCTCGCTTTGAGCATCGCGCCCAATACTGGGAAAAAGTGACGTAGTTTTCGCTATACTTTCAGTTCTGTTCCCAGTCGAACGGATGGTCGCAGCAGTACTTAGAACAAGCGAATGTCCTTCTCGACTCTGTTACGAAACTACGAACTCCGCGAAGCCTACGACGAGATGTTGCAGGCGAGCGGCGCCATACGGCCGCACTACCAGGCGCTCGCCGATCACCTGTTGAATCTCCCGCCTGAAGAGATGCGCCGCCGCAAGCAGGCGTCCGACCTCTCGTTTTTGCATCAGGGCATTACCTTCACTGTCTATGGCCGGGATGAAGGCATCGAAAAGATCTTTCCGCACGATCTGCTGCCCCGCATTGTCACCCGCACCGAGTGGGAGCGCCTGGAACGCGGCCTCGCGCAGCGGATCGTTGCGCTGAACCTTTTTCTGCGCGACATCTACCACGAAGGCAAGATCCTCAAAGACAAAGTCGTGCCGCGGGAAATGATTTACACGTGCAAACATTTCCGCCGCCAAATGATGGGGCTGAATGTCCGCCGCGATGTCTACATCACCGTGGTCGGAACCGATCTCATTCGCGCGGCCGACGGACGGTACCTCGTGCTCGAGGACAACCTGCGCGTTCCCTCCGGCGCCTCATACATGCTGACTTCGCGCCAGGTGATGAAGCGGATCTTTCCCGACCTGTTTCAATCCTGCGGCGTGCTTCCGGTCGAGAACTACCCGCAGGCGCTGCTCTCGACGCTGCGCGCGCTCGCCCCGGAAGGCCGCCCCGATCCCACGATCGTGCTGTTGACGCCCGGCGTGTACAACTCCGCGTACTTCGAACATACCTACCTCGCCCGCCAGATGGGCATCGAACTCGTCGAAGGCCGCGACCTCGTGGTGCACGACAACCTCGTCTACATGCGCACCACCGAAGGGCTGCGGCGCGTGGACGTGATCTATCGCCGTATCGACGACGATTTTGTCGACCCCCTCGCCTTCCGCGCGGACTCTTCGCTCGGCGTCACGGGACTCTTCAACTCCTATCGCGACGGCAACGTGACGCTTGCCAATGCCCTCGGCAACGGCGTCGCCGACGACAAAGCCGTTTACGCGTATGTGCCGCGCATCATCCGCTACTATCTGGGCGAAGAACCGATTCTCGAAAACGTCGATACCTATATCTGCGGCGAAGAGGATAGCCGCAAGTACGTGATCGAGAATCTCGACAAACTCGTGGTGAAGGCTGTCGGGGAATCGGGCGGTTACGGCATGTTGATCGGTCCGCATTCCACCAAAGAGATGCAAGAGGACTTCCGCCGCAAGATTCTCGAAGATCCGCGCAACTACATCGCGCAGCCGACCATCCAGCTTTCGCAGGCGCCCTGCTACATCGACGGGCAGGTGGAGCCTCGCCACATCGACCTGCGCCCGTACGTGCTCTACGATGGCGCGCGCGTCACCATCGCGCCCGGCGGCTTGACTCGCGTGGCGCTGCGCAAAGGTTCACTCGTCGTCAATTCGTCGCAAGGCGGCGGCAGCAAAGACACCTGGGTGCTTCACGACTAACATGCTATCCCGCGTCGCAGATTCGCTTTACTGGATGGCCCGCTATCTCGAACGGGCGGAACACACCGCGCGCATTGTCGGCGTGCAATTGAACCTGATTGTCGACCAGACCGATTTGTCGCCCGAAGAGCGATGGAACCGCATTCTCGAAGGTCTCGGCAATCCCGAGGTGCCCGCGGAAACGCCGCGCGACCATGCTTCGCTGACGCGCGCGCTGCTGTACGACCCTGCCTTTCACGCCTCCATCGTTTCGTCGATGAACAATGCCCGCGAGAACTGCCGGCAGGTTCGCAATCAGATCAGTTCCGAAATGTGGGAACAGTTGAACCGCCTTTACCATCTCGTGCGCCGGCACGCGGCGGACCGCAGACAGTCGATTCCGCTCGAGTTCCTGCTGGCGGTGGATGAAGGCGTGCATTTGTTCAAAGGCATCACCGATTCCACGATGAGCCATAACGAAGCGTGGCAGTTTATCCAGATCGGCTGCTACCTCGAACGCGCCACCAACACGGCGACCTTGCTTGACGCGCACTTCCGGCATCCTTCGCAGCACCTCGACTGGATCGCGCTGTTGCGCAGTTGCACGGCGTTTGAAGCGTACTGCCGGGCGCGCACGGCCGACGTCCGCCCCGACTGGGCGGCGGAGTTCCTGCTGCTGGACGATCTGTTTCCGCACTCGGTGCGCTTTTCCGTAGATCAGGTTCGAGCCTCACTGGCCACCCTGACCGGGCCCGGAGGCTTGAGCGATCGCACCGAACGGCTCGTCGGCCGGTTGCAGGCGTCGCTGCGCTACATCCAGATCGAAGAAGTGATGGCGAGCGGCGTGCACCGCAAACTCGAAGAGATTCAGCAGCAATGCGACCAGATCCATCTGGCGATTCAGGACACCTACATCGATTACTCGATTGAAGAGGCGCTGGGGGCTTAACGCATGTACTACTCGATCCAGCATGAAACCAAGTTCCGCTATGCGAACCCGATTAGCGAAACGATCATGGAAGTGCGCTTGCATCCGCGGACGGAATGGACGCAGCATTGCCTGTCCTTCCAGCTCGATGTCTGCCCGCGGGCCCGGGTGTTCCAGTACCGCGATCATCTCGGCAATACGATTCATCACTTCAACATACCCGCGCTGCATGAGGACATCAGCATCACGGCGTCTTCGCTGGTTGAAGTGGCGCCATTTTCGAACTGGCCGGATAAGCTGAATTCCGAGGCCTGGGACGAGATCGATGCGATGGTGGCCCGCGACGACTATTGGGAAATGCTGATGCCCAGCCATTACGCGAAGCCCAGTCCGCTGCTGGTCGAACTAGCGGCGAAATTGCACGTGGTGCGTCGCGACGATCCGATGACGGTGCTCCGCCAGATCAAGAATGGCATCCACGAGACTTTCGAGTACACGCCGAAGTCCACGCGCGTCGATTCGCCCATCGACGACGCGCTGCGCGAGGGTAAGGGAGTCTGCCAGGACTTCGCGCATATCATGATCACGCTGGTTCGCCAACTGCGGATCCCCTGCAGGTACGTCTCCGGCTACGTTGCGGCCAAGGATTTCGACGAGGAGCGCGCGATGGCGGGAGAAGCCTCGCATGCCTGGGTGGAGGCGCTCCTGCCCCATCTCGGCTGGGTCGGTTTCGATCCCACCAATGGCCGCCGCGTCTCCGATCGGCACGTGCGATGCGCCGTGGGCCGCGACTACCTGGACGTGCCTCC
>JACXTT010001857.1_pt1 | contig 34461 bp, 25 predicted proteins | sample 9270951 | NCBI WGS metagenome assembly JACXTT01 (sample SAMN15532306, study PRJNA645909) | rock metagenome | isolation source: weathered quartz diorite | place: Puerto Rico | collected 2017-06-21 | reverse complement strand
CCGTTTGCTTTTTTGTTCATCCCGAACCCTTCATCTTAACGGTAGTTCACAAATGCCCGTAACTTACGAAGGGATCAACTGATCCACCAAAAACAGCAACCGTCAACTGATACGCTTCTGTGGAAGTCACAGAAGAGAACAGACCTGAGGGGGAAGCAACCTTCCCAACACTTTCCCACAGGGAGAGGGGACTGCCTCTAAAAATCGTACCGGATATTAGCCTCCGTCACGGGGATAAGACCAATTGCGGTTGGCTGCATATACATATTGAGACTTGCATGGAGGGAACTATTCAAACGGGTGGCTGACCAAAACGCATCGGCCGCGCTAAGGATATGGTTGGCGACAATAACCCCGATAAAAGTATTCGCCACGTCGTAGTAATCATTAGCCTTGGCTCGCATCGCCGCATATTCATAGAATCTTTTAGACGTGCTCTGAATCGGCACCACAGACTCCCGGGGGTCGTTCGGGTCTGAGTCATCCCATCCTCTGCTGAACTGCGAGTATTTTCCAATCAGTTCGTAATACTGTTGTTCATTCCAGTATGGCATCTGATGCGTGTAGCCATTCAGAGCCCCGTTCGCAATATCGGTCTCCATCCGATTCAGATCCGGCCAGTTGATGCATGAAAATGGGGGACCGCACTGCGAGGGGTCAGGGCGGGGACCGGAACCGTAAATCATTTGGGAATACTGAGTATTGCTGTATGGTAGGCCCGCCGGATCCAGGGATGAAAGATTGTCGAGAGTCCAGTTCACATATCTCACCGCGCTGTAATGCTGATTGGCATAATCGTGGTACTGAGCCTCCAGATTATCCCCCTTCCTGTTGTAGGAGACCCTGAAAATCCACGATGTGGCCTCGGCTGCCAAAAAGATAGCCCCCTTCAGATAACTTTGACTATACGCTTCACCCGCTCCCGGCACAAGAAGAGACATGGCGCCGGCGAGCCAGGGAGATTTTTCGCCGCGCGACTCCTCGACGAGACTCGGGATCGACGGCTTGTCCGTATCGGGCAGACTCATCGCAGCGGGGCCAAAGAGATCCAATTTAAGATCGCCTGTCATCCGAGGCTTTTCGCCAGAATAAACCACAGTCGATAATAGCAGAGCAGCGACGAGAACTTTCATAAAAACCTTTCCGATTTAGTCAAGATCGAACCCGAAAAGCACCCCGAAGTGGAAATTCCACTCCTTGCCGTACGTGAAAGTCTTTAGCGTGGCATCACCTGCCTCCACGCGGTACAACTGAAGATCGAACTGATCCAGCCCGTACGTTGCGTTGAAGAAAATTCTTGTGGGAAAAGCGTAGTAGGAGAACGCCTCAAGCCGCAGTTCCGCGCCGACATCGCGCTTAAACTTCTGAGGACCGGGCCCACCCCCGGTCCATGCGCTCCCCACATCGCCATAGAACGCCCCATAAAGCTTGTCGAAATAGAGCTGCAAAATTCTCAAATCGATATGTTCCAGAAGGGGAAATCTGTATGTAAGATTGGCATAGGCAAACTCATTCCCGCCGAGTGAATAAAAGGGATAGCCCTTCATCCCGGCGAGCCCGCCGATGTAGAAATCAAAAAACTGATCCACGGGGGGCCCGAGAATTGATCCTCCCCTGACGAAAGCCGTAAGAGTATGTTTCCAGCCGGGCAGTCTTTGAGATTCCTTCCACCCGAGATCTAACCGGTGAAAATTAATCTGCTGGTATTTTGGCACAAGAAGCCCGTTCGACACCTCATAGTCGCTCGTAGGATTAAACTTGTTTGCCTCGTAATCGTAGCGGAACTTAATCCGTCTGCCTACCGGGTTAATCTCTGCCGTACGCGACGGAGCGAAGGATGCAAGATCAAACGTTGCCGACAAATCATTTCCGATCAGATAAAGCTCGCTGAACGCGGCGGCCCGTTCACCAGTCGCAGGGACATTGAAGGCACCGATCGATGCGTTATAACGGCTATGGGCATACCGGACCTCAAGATCGAGCGCCTCGCTGATAATCTTTTGTTTAAGTGCAACGTCAAATTCCAGGAGGTTATAAGTCACCTCATCCCCGATCGTATCGAGAGGCAGGGGGATAGCGATATCGGTTTTCCGAGTGATATTAAAAACCTCAAAGGATGCGGCCGGCTCCAGCCCCAGATCAAAGAGCCCCGGAATTTTACCACGATAGTCGAACGTCAGGAACAGATCCCTCTCCCCCAGCTTATTGAACGCCGCCCCGGCGAAAAACCCGTACCTGTCGAGCATATCATAAGAAAAAGCATATAACCCCAGTTTCACTATGTCGATACCTTTATTTCTGGGGTTGTAATTATCGAACCGCAGGAGCGGAACAAACGTCAGATCGGTGGCAATATTCCTGTAGGTCGTATCGGTTCCGACGGAAGGCTTGGAGTCGTCATAGTTTTTCAAAGACTTCCAGTCAAACCTCTCAGCCGGGGCGGTGGATGCCAGTGGTGGAGACGGATCCAGCGCCTGGCTGCGCGCATATGCGACACTCACATCGAGAGGTTTTACCGTATCCAGGAGAGAAGCTTTATACCCGGTCGAGGTATAGGATGCGAAAGTGAGCTTCCCGGATGAGCTCACCGACGGCATGAAGGCCCCGCCGAGAACATTGGTCAGCTGTTCCGTCTTTTTCGACGAAAGATCGTACGAGTAGATATTGAAAATCCCGGACTTATCGCACGAAAAAATCACATGCGAGCCGTCGGGGGTATAAACGGCATTACGCTCGTCATCGGGAGTATTCAGTATAAACGACACTATCCCGCCCTGCAGCGGAACTGTGGCAATATCACGTCCGTCCTTTATCGAATAATCAAATATAATAGTACCCCCATCCGGCGAAAACTTTGGATTATAGACCTGCTCCCCGTTCGCAAAGTCAGTCAGCCGTCGACTATTGGAACCGTCGGTGTTCATCGTAAAGAGATTCAGAGTGCCGTCGCTCCCGGCGACATACACGATGGTCTTCCCGTCTGGCGAGACTGCCGGGGAATTCCCCCTTGCGCCGTGCGTGAGGCGTGTTTCATTTTCAGACGAAATATCATACGCGTACAGGTCATAGAGATCCGACCAGTGATCATTCTTGCGCGAAAGTTTTCCGTAATAAAGCTTCGATCCGTCGGGGGAGAAGCAAAAGTTCGAGTGAACTCCCGATTTCAGCAGTTTTTCACTCTTTGAAGCAATATCGTACAGATATATAGAGGAGAGCGAGAAATAGTCTGCAGTCTTATTGCTCACATAAGCGATCGATTTGCCATCGGGTGAGAAAGTCGGATAAAAATTCCCGAATCCGGTGCTGCCGAAGATTTTCCCCTCAACACGATTCGCTGAAATCCCTTGAGTTCGTGCCGCATAATCCTTTCGAAGAAAATCCCGCCACTCATTATAGAGATCCCCGCCGTTAATCCCGACGGCATCGCCGATCGCCTTATCGATCGTCACCGCCGTCAGAGAGGACAGATTTTTCGAGATTTCCAGCAGTTTATCGTCGCCATATTTCTGACCGATATACCGGACGAACGCGAACCCGGCATTATACGAAGATTCATTGCCCAGAGATGTCTTGCCGAAGACAGACATCTCGTTCCAGGAGAGCATATCATTATCGAGGGCATACATCCGCAGAATCATATCCCGGTGGGCATCCCAGGCATCATACTCAAGCTCTTTCCTGTTATACTGAGCCACCCCTTCGGCGAACCAGCTCGGGACCACAAACCCTGAAAAGGGATAGGAGACGATACCATTCGGATAACCGTAGAGCACATCGGTGCGCCGTTCCGATTCATACTGCAGCCACTGAAGATAGAAGGCAGGGATTTTTCTTCCGAATTTCAGCGAGGTCTGTATCTGCACGACGTGAGTGAACTCATGCGTCACCACGTTCCGGAGCCAGTTATGCGTGCCCCTGAGATCAAAATCGAGGGCCGAGGCCCAGATTTCTATCTTGTTATCGAAGAAATATGCCGCCCCGTTCGAGTAGTCATCGTAATCCTTGATGACAAAATTCACCTTGCCGTCGGGCTTATGATTATAAAGAGCCGTGACCGGCTCATAGATATCTTCGGCCACCTTGGCGACCACTCGGGCTGTCCGTTCGGTCCCGTCATGGTAGTGCACGTAAAAATGAGGCGTTTCAATAGAACGCCAGTTCAGCTCAGGGTGATAAAAGTCGTCCTGGGCGAACGAGGTGGCAGCAAGGATAAAGACGAGTAGGAAGAATTTCACTCGAAAACTAGGGGCTAAAAGAAGCAAAGGTGACCCTGTCCCGGCTGAGGGGCACAATGAAAACATCGGTCCTTTCCGTTCCTTTTTCGAAATCCACTTCCACCGAAGGAAGAAGATGAAGAGTTGCAAGATAGACGCCTGACGGATCATAGCGATCAATAATGGCATCCACCGGCAGATTTTCACTGTGGATAATAAACTCCCCGAGATTATTGGTCGTTGCTGTAATCTGTCCGTTCAGGAGGAAAGGCGAGAATTTATAGACGGAATCTCCGATCTGGTACCCGATAAGGTACCTGCCGCTCGGTTGAAGGACGCCATGTTCATCATACCCGTTCCAGAAGTACCGGGGGATCGGCCCGGGGGAGCGCCGGCCGAGAAAGAGAGTTTTCACAAAAAAGAGCTTTGACGTATAAACCGACACATCGACCGGCTTTGTAGAATCGGTCACCACAACCTGCACGGTGTCGGTTTGACCCGTTCCCGCATCCTCGTAGTCAAGATAGAGCCGGACGCTGGCACCCTCGATCGGGACGCCGGACGCCAGACTAAAAACCCCGTTCAGCTGGAATCCGGAAATGATGGGGGGAGTCGTCGGCGGCTGGATATCCCTGCATGAAAGCGTCACAAGGCTCAGTATCCCGAGAGTGCAAAGCCGCACACGATCACCTCTACTTAATCACCGCTATCTTGATAACGGCGTGGCCGCTCCCATTTGTTCCATCGGCACCGATGCGGGCAAAGTAGACACCGCTCTGGATCCCCGAGACATCCCACACAACCTCATTATCGAGACCCCCCTGGCCCGGGCCGTCGAATTCCGTCACAAGATCTCCCGCCATATCGAATATTTTCACATGTACTTTGGCATCGTCGCGCACAAAATACCGGATATGAGTCTTGAACAAATCCTCCTTGCGGACGGGATTAGGCCAGTTATAGGCGCGGGATTCAGGGAAAAATTCCGACAAGGTCGTTGGGGATGTTGCGCCCTCATCGAGCCCGGTATTGAGAGCGTCGTGCATCAACTGGGGCCATGGGAGTCGGGTTGACCGGAACTTATCGGGCAGAATAGAACTCGCCAGATACAATGATGTTCGCCAGGCATACACAAACCCGTCATCGGACGCCACGGCGAGACCCGTAGAGACCGAGCAATTATTGCAGCCGGCCGTCGTAAACGTAAACACGGCGGGGGTAGAGGAGGAATTCGGACCTGCCTGGAGAGGGAATCCTGATGCCATTCTCCCCGTATGGTCATAGGCAACCACGAGTCCGTCGCTCGTCACCCCGATGATATCGACCGTCCCGTTCCCATCCACATCGGCCACGATCGGTGACGTCGTCAGATTCTTCTGGACATCGAGCGGAAAATTATCAATGAGTGCGCCTGCAGCATTTATTGCAAAAATCTTCTGTGAGCTGAACACAACCACATCCCGTTGGCCGTCGCCGTCGACATCGGCAATAGCGGGTGAGCCTTCAATATCTCCCCCGCTTGAAACCGGAAAATTCTGCGCAACAGACAGATTGGAATCGAGCAGATAGACAAAACCATCCTGTGAATTTACTGCAATTCTCTTTCCGACTGAAGATGAAATCAGCCCGACGGCGGCCGGAGAATTCATCGCCCTCCCCAGCGGCATAGTCTTGAAAGCACCCATGGTTGGTGACACAAGGCCAATCGTCCCGTTACCGGACACTGCTACAAAAACATTCGGTTGAGCGAACAGCGATACTCCGACAATATCAGAAAAATCGGTGGCACTCAGCCGTATGCTGTCGATTGAGCTCCCGTCATTCCGGACGAAATAGATCACCCCGCTGGCTCCGCCGAATGCGGTCACCGAGTCAGCGGCAGCGGGCGAGGTTGTGATCGTACCCACAGGAAAGGAAATGAGGGGGTCGAGCAATTTATCATTATTGAAGTCGGCAAAACTCCACGCAAGAGCACTGAACCCTCTAGTGCCCGGACCACCGATTGCCAGAGAAGGCGTACTGCCCGAAATCCCAGTGATCGGTTTCCCATAAAACTTCGGATTACCCGGTCCGAAGGAATAAGCTATAACGAGAAGTCCTGAAGAATCCCCCGAAGGGAGAATAAGACCTCCATCAGGGTTCCAACCAAAAACCCGCGATGGTCCAAAAGTTCTTGAGGGAGTTCCCACAAGGGGAGTCTTCAGTGGGCCATACACATCAGTCGCAACAAACAGGCCCTGGCTGACGCCGGGAGCAGTGCCGACGCAGATCGAATTCTTCCCAAACTGCTGCTGCACGTTTTTTGGAAATCCGGAAAGAGGATACAGCTGCGCGTCACCTACCTGTATCCTTGCCGTCATTGACGGCCCTTTGGCGGAAAAATCCTTCACCGTGATATGGCTGTTCGCCTGCAGATTGCTCCGGCTGCTCGGAAACGAGGTCGGGGAAAAAACATTCGATTTCACGCGGAGCGGGGCCTGATTCCCGGCGTACCAGTAATCGAGGGCGGTCCCGTTTTCACTCCCCGATCCCGGCTCGAGGAACCCATACGTCTGGCCGATATCCTGAGAACCATCGGCTTCCATCAGATTGACCCCCTTATAGTCGGGGTTAGCGTTCACCGCATCGGTCGAGATATTGGCATCGATAACATTCTCATCGATATGCCAGATAAGAATACCCCCCGTATACAATTCATAGGTTCGTGAATCCACCCCGCCCGGCAGGCTCCAGTCGAACTCATCCACGTCGGTTACAACTCCGTAGAGAGAATCCTGGAAAAATGCATTAAACCCGGACGTATCACGCGGAAACGTTCTTGTGACAATAAAACCATTCCGCGCAAGCTTGATTATTGACCCGTCATTATGCGCATCGCGATTCCTGTTCTCGAGCAAAAAGTATTCTTTGGCGCTGATCAACACTTTGTAGACGATGTCGGATATGCCGGTGGCGGGGAAACTGTAGACAGCATCATTCGCGCTCACCACGACCGGATCTGTCCAGCCGAGAGCGTACCTCTCCCATGCCGACGGCGAGGGAGGAAAGATCCCGTTCCAGCTGAAAATTGACTGGCCGTCCATCAGGCCGAATCGTCCGATCCCTGAGGCGCCCGTCTTCGTATCGAAAAGATCAGGGAGCCCGTAAAAACTCCCGAAACTCGCAGCGAGGAGGCCATTGATCCCCAGTTGCAGGAGCGAGGGCCCGCCGACGGAAGAAAGCTGATGATTCTCCGTTTCGGGGATGATCATCGTATTCGTGATCTTAAATGCGCCGTTCTGCACCGGAATACCGTCATAGGAATCCTCGAACATTTTCCGCAAGGATTGCAGATTCACAAAAATCGAAGGAATATCGAACGGATAAGGATCAAATCCATAGAGACTCACAAAATCGATGTCCCTCCCGGCGCCCGCGTGGAAAAGAATAAACGCATCATAGGAACTGAATGACAGCCCCGGGTTTGCGGAATCCACAATATGCCAAGCCTCCTTCATCATCGTCCCGAGCTCGGTATTCGTCGTACTCCCGTGACCGGGGCTATAGAACTGCATCTTCTGAGAAAGGCGGTAGGGAGTATTCAGCAGCGTCGGGACAATAATTCTCCGGCCGCCCGACACTTTTCTAAAATAATTCTGGACGAAAGTGAGATGATTCAGAAAATACCCGTAATCGCGCGGAGGCGGGTCGACGATCCTCGTGGCGGCGGAAAGATCAAAACTCCCCGTGCCTGAGGATCTTTCATCTGCATCCTCCTGAAATTGAATCATCGCCGCGAGCACGCGCGTTGTTTCTGGCGCGGCCGAGTACGGATGTGCCGGCCGTGGGGGAGTGACTGAAAGAGAGTGACTGAACGAGATTTTCTGCGAGAAAGCCGGTGCGCAGCAGAAAGAAGTCAGCAGCGCGAGAAAACAGATTTTGGAAAATTTCACAAGAAGTTGGTCAGAGTCAGCGCGCTGCGCCGGGAGGTGAGGGAACCCGGCGCAGCGTGTGATTAGTTATTCCTCTTTAGCGCCGCCCCAGGCGATAGAGAGGCTAAAGCGGAGAGTTTCGCCGAGCGGGTGATTCTCCTCCACGGCGGACAGGTAGCTGAAATCGAACCCATAGACATCATACCGGATCCCGGCGCCGAACGTCAGGAATTTGCGGTTTCCGTAATCCGGGTGCTCGTAAAAATACCCGAACCGGATAGCGAACAATCGAGGCGCGCCGTACCAGTATTCAAGCCCGGTGGCGATTTGAACCTTCTTCAGGCCGCCGTCGCCCCATGCCGTAAACAGCGACTTCGGCAGGTTATCGGGGGGAGGCGGATCCTCGCCGGTCGGAGTACCCGAAGAATCGACCGGCGCTTTATGCCGGCGCACGAGCAATCTAGTGAAATCGACCACGAGCGTCACGTTATTATACTGCGTCTTCACGATATTGCCGGCCAGAGCCAGGCGAAGATTGGTCGGAAGCGGGTCAGCCTGGTCAGCGTCGATATAGGTCAATTTCGGACCCAGGTTTGAGAGATCCACACCGACAGTGAGCCTATCATCCAGGATCCCTTTCGCCTTCCAGAGCCCGGCGAAGTCGAAACTCACCGTTGAGGCGACGCCCTTACGGCCCTGGCGCTGCACGTCGAAATTTGCAAGGGAGCTGTGAATATAACGAAGATTCACCCCCACGCCGAGATCCGTCGTCAGCTTCGTGGAATATCCGGCAGTCGCTGCCACCTCGTACGCTTTGAAAGTACTGATCACTGTTGGACCAGTTTCATCTGTCTGGTTGAATTCACCGAGACTGAGGTAGATGATGCTGGCGGACACCGTACCTCCCCAGTCTTCCAGGTGATTTTTATACGAAAAATACTCATAGAAAAGATCGGAGAGCTGGAACTGGGGCAGCCAGTTTGAGTGCGTGATACTGACCTCCTGGCCTGTCTGGAATGCGAGACCTGCGGGGTTCCAGAAAGCTGCGGAGCCGTCATCTGACAGAGCACCTCCGGCTTCCCCCATACCGTCAGCGCGGGCATTGGGGGCGATAAGGAGGAACGGCACGGCCGATTCTCCCTGAGCCACGGCTGTGCCGGGGGCGAGAAGCCCGACCAGGCCCACCATGACCACCACAAGGGAGAGTGTCCTCCCGATGGGACGTGGGTTCATAAAAAACTTCCTTTTGTGATTAAAATGAAGGTATATTTCGATTCCGGAGGAGATATAATTTACCCCTTTTAGTTTTGAGAAGCAACTCATTTAGCCACGCTCAGCTTTCCAAGGGCCTCGGTACTGAAGCGTCCATCCTCAGTTCGTGCGATAAGCTTGTATAAATACACCCCGTTAGCAAGAATATCCCCATCCTTATCGCGGCCGTCCCAGGGAATTCTCACAAACTGCGTCGTCGCGCCCACAGTTTTCAAAGACCTGATCAGTCTTCCGGCAACGGTAAAAATCTTCACCTCCGCATCGACCGGCAGAATCTGATTATGCTGGAAAGTGAACGCCGTTGTGGTGGAAAAAGGGTTGGGGAAATTGTAGACATTCGTAATCTTGAGCCCCACACCCGTAATCACATCAAACACCGTCTGCACGGTGGAGGAATTATTATACGTGTCCCAGGCCCTCAGCTTCAGCTTGTGTGAACCTTCGCCAAGATTTCCGAGCGAATATTCCACCGTACCCGACTGAAAAGTATTCAGATTGCTCTTATAGTAATCGCTCAGATCAATACTCTCCGTCTGATTATCGAGCCAGGCTTCGATACGGTGGCCCACGCCGGAGGTTGACGTATTGATGCCGCTTGAGTCGGAAATATCGGCAATCAGCGTAGGCGAGGCGCTCACAAGATCTCCCGCCTTAAAGCCGCGGTTATCCAAATAAAGTTGTATCACGGGACCCGTCACATCGGCAGCCGCCGTCGTATCGGTCCCGCTTATGAGAATATTCGTGGTATATCCTGCCCCGTCCGCGGGGCCGTTCGCAAAGTAGAGTGATATTCGCCCCCTGTTATTGGAATACGAAATATCCCGGGGCACGATAAAACTCGAATTGATCGAGCCGGAATTAATACTCGCCTCGCCTCGGAACAACGAGCTCCCTGATGCGACATACGTATAGGAGGCATTCAGGTCGGGATCAGTCAGAGTCACCCCATGATTCGCATCGAACACCGTAATTTCCGCCTGGCCCGAGGTATTTACGGGAAGCCCGGTTGCTGTATCCCGCACGGTTGCTGAAATCGTCGACCTTTCAAGGGCTTTGAGCTGAACCACCTGTCGTCCGGGAACATGATTGATGCTATCGATCGTGGCAAAAAACTTCGGATAATCGAGCTGCAGGGAGGGGTCACACAGCAAAAAATATTTGCGATCATTTTCGCTCGTCTGCACCTGTTTCGTCCGATAAATAACATCCCCGATCCGTTCCGGGTAAGCCCGTCCGAGCGTGTCGAGGCGGAAAAGATTCCGGTAAAGAGTCTCATTCAGGAGAAAATTATCGAAGGAAAGCACCGGGCGGGTGGCAGAAAAAACCCCGATCGCGCCCGCCTGGGGCATAAGGCTCAGAATCTCTCCGCCAGACTGATCATTGAGCATATCGAAGTGCGAGTAATTACAGGTCGCGGCGACGAGGAAAAAATATTTTCCCGCGTTATGCAATTCGCCAAAGTCTGATTCGCGCACAAAAACCTGTTCATTCGCCCAGAGCCGCGGGTTCCCATGGCCGGTGAAATTCAGCACAAGCGTCCCCTGATTTATCTGATTATCGATCGCCACATTCACCGTAGGTTTACGCCGTCCGCCCGGAGCGATCACAGTGGGATATTCATAGAGATAAATCTTTCGCTTTTCAAAAAGATCCGGCAGAATTGCGGAAACGTCGTCGGACTGCTGCGTATGAATGAACCCGTCGTTCAGCCCCGGGGCCTGCGGACCGTCGTCCGCCACAAACGTGAAACGGAGCTTCCAGGGATCATTGGCGGGATGAGTTTCATACTCGATGATTTTATCGACCAGCGCATCGGCATCCCGGGCAGAGCGCGGGGCAAGCCGGCCGAGTTTCAGATCCACCCGGTCATCCGGCGTAAGAATCGCATACTGATCGTCGCTCGAATAGGTGCTTATCGGAATGAACGATTCAAACGTTTCCCAGGGAGGCATCCAGTTCGTCCCCGACGCCACGATTCTCCGGTAATCGTAATCCCCGTCTCCGAACAGAAGAACATACGAGGGGGGTTGGGCCCAGTTCGTGTACGCGTATTTCAAAAAATTCCGGATCGCCTGGGGCGACAAAAGCCCCCCGCCGAATTCGTTGTAAACCTGATCAGCGTCGACCACGAAAGTTTTCAAAGAATTGCCGGGAAGCTCGCGATAAGCCTTCAGCCGTTGTGCGGCGCTCATGAAGTCGCCGTGTGAAACTATGATAAACTGCGCGCCCGGATCATCTCCGTGAAGATTCTGATTCGGCACGCGCGAAAAACCCGACGCACTCTTAAAACCGCCCGGCCCCACAACGTAGAATTCTTTCGAAGATCCTGACGAGAGTTGAACCTGAAAAGCGCACGTATCGGCGATGATCCGGGGACTTGTAATCACAACAGCGCTATCGAACCTCGTCACATCGAACACAAGAACCTGGCTCCCGCTGAACCCCGAGACATCGTACTCCGTTACGGCCGTCGTGTCGTGGGCGGAGAAATTGAAAACGTCATTTCGTGAATTCAGGAACTTCTTGTAGACAATTTCATACCAATCGAGGTATCCGACCCCCGTCGCGCTGCCCGTCGTAAAGACAAACCTCATCTGGCTCTCGCCGTCGGTAAATCCGGGGAATTGGGACGGCGTGACCTGCGTCGGAATCACGGACGACACAAACTGGGAAGAATAATAATAGAGAAGCCCGTCCGTATACGTGCCCGGAATGCCCGCCGAAAAAAGCGGGATGCCGTGCTCAGAGACGGTAAACGTCGACCCTGTCGATGAGCCGGCCCCGATTCTGAACCGGTAAGACACGCGCTGATTTGGGTCTAGGCTTGTCAGCGGCTGCACATAGGTAATCTGATCGCCCGAGTTAAAAGCCTGCCCGAGCCACTCCTGGCCGGACGACAAAATATTAATCCTTTCATCTTCCCTGAAAATCTTACCCGCCGCGCTCGGGGGTTGGAAAGGTGACGCCTGACTGAGCGATGGAACGGCAGTCATTCTTTTGGAAGGCGTTCCGTTAGAGGAGAGCCAATAGGAATTCGTTTCTGTGAAATGATTCAGATAATGAACATAAGACTTTGTCGAGGGATCATACCTCCAGCCCCGCGTGCCCTTGCCGTAGAAGAGAATATAGTCAGAGGCATCGAGGTGGCCTGTTGTTCCGCCGTCGGAGAGATAGACTGCGTTTTCGACCAGATCATCAACAACGGGGTCTGTAACGGACGAAGACGTTTCAAACCCGCCGTTTCCAAAAATACGGATCGTCGCGGGGTCGGTCCCCGCGGGAATACCGAGGTTGAGAAGCGTCTGACCGTCGAGTTTGTAGATACCATCCTCAGTCACTGGGAAACGCCACCATGAGCCGTTTTGCAGCACGCTATTCCGAAGGACCTTTTTTGCAACCGCAGATACCGCAATCAAAGATTTGGGGAACATCCCGTTATTGAGCGCGGGGGTTTCGGCGGAAGAAATTCTTACGGGATCCGACGACTGAAAATTTACCCTGACGAGGATTTTAGAAAATTTCCGGAGAGTGCGGGAGGCCGGGTCATATTGTAACGGATGAATCACCAGGTTACCCAGAAAAGCGCCGCGGGTCTCCCCTACCTTTTCCAGAGACACCAGTTTTTCAGGAACAAACCCCGGTCGGCTGTAAGGGGAATTCTCCAGCGAATAGACCGGGACCAGATCCAGATCCCCCTTCCGGAACCCCGGTGCGGGGCTCAGCAGCACATTCGGAACGTCTTCATATTCCGTTTTCAGAACTTCTACTGAATTCCTAAGACCTTTGAACCGGAGAAGAATCGAACGAATCGGATTTTCAGGCGAGCCCGGAGTTTCCCCTGCAGCTGAAATACCGCCATGGAAGGAATAGTGGGCAGTGGGCTGGCCGTTGACTAAAATAGTTTTGACAGGGCGATAGGAGGGAACAAACTCGACAACGAGACCTGAGCCGTCGGACTGAACGATCCGGGCATCTTTCTCGTCAGCGATCAGGGCACCAGAGATGAAAACCAGTGAAATGGCCGCGGCCCTCGCCTTCATAGTGGAAATGTGGTAAAAATCCCTGCCATAAACGAAAAAACCGAATGTCTGCACACACCCAGACATTCGGTTAAACGCTTAAAAGCGGGAACGTCTGTCAAAGGTGTTTAAAACAACTCGCAAACCATCAAAACGAGTTCAAAACCCTTAACAAAACGTCTATTAGGCCACTCCGCTGTGAAAGACTAGTTTACCAAACTGGTATAATATAGAAAAAAGGGTCAAGATTGTCAAGGAAGTGTGTGTCACTGCACAATCCAATACGGATGCGAGAGGAAAACGGATCACTTCAGAAAAAAACTCATCGCGCTCGTGGACGCAATCATAGGCGAGACGGTTGGCCGGAAGTTGTTTATCAAACGGATAATTCGTAAATTAAAGAGCATTAATTCAAAAAATTCCCCCGGCATGTCCAAATCTATAGGAATTCTCTTCGTAGCGAGCGAAGCGGAACCGTTCATAAAGACAGGAAGTATAGGAGACCTTGCGGGCAGCCTTCCGAAAACCGTAAAGGCCTTTGGTCACGACATCAGAGTAATGCTCCCCGGTTACAGCTTCATTAACAACCGGCGATTTCAGATACACAACCTCCTCAGGATGAAAGACATCGAGGTCCCGGTAGCGGACGACCTCGAGAGGGCGTATGTCAAATCTTCATACCTGAACAGCATAAACCAGAAAGTCCTGGTCTATTTCCTAGCCAACGACCGGTATTTCAACCGTGAGGGCCTCTACTACCACCCCGAGACCAAGAAATATTTTCCGGACAATGACGAGCGGTTCATATTCTTCTGCCGCGGCATCCTCGAAGCGCTGAAGCGCCTGCGCTGGCAGCCGGACATCATCCATTGTAATGACTGGCAGTGCGGGCTCATCCCGGCCTACCTGAAGACTATTTATAAAAACGATCCTTTCTTCCGGAACGTCAAGACAGTATTCACGGCATTCAGCCTCGCTTCGCACGCCACATTCCCCCTGACCTCTTATGCGAAGACCGGGTTACCTGACGGGCTGCTCCCTGAGGGTGACACGGGGGGAGACCGGCTGAACTTCCTCAGGGCGGGACTGACATTTGCGGACATCATAACCACCTTCGGAAGCAAAGCAGACAAGGGCATAAGAGTCAGTCCGGACGGCGACATGGAGAAAATCCTGCAGGCCAGGAAAAACGCCATCATCTCCATGACATCGCCCAACGGTAACGGCCAGAACCACATCGCTCAAAAACTTGTAGACATCTACCGAGACCTCACCAAGAGCGCGTGATGGGGGTAGGGATATTCCTCGATCGCGACGGAACGATCAACGAAGAGGTCGATTACCTCACGAGCCCGGATCAGTTAAAGCTCATAAAAGGTTCTGCAGCGGCCATCCGGGAACTGAACAAAGCCGGCAAAGTCTTCATCATAACCAACCAATCGGGCATCGCCCGTGGGCTTCTGACGGAAGCTCGCCTCAAAGAAATCCACGATAGACTCGAATCTGAGCTCAAAAAAGAAAACGCCGTCATCGACGCCATTTACTATTGCCCCCACCATCCTGATTACGGGGGACCACAATATCAGAAAAACTGCGATTGCCGGAAGCCGAAGACGGGCATGATCGACCAGGCGGTGGCCGAGCACAACATAGACATCAAAAAATCGTACGTCATCGGAGACAGGATGCTCGACATGCAGACAGCGAACAACGCCGGCGCGCAATCGATCCTAGTCCTCACCGGATACGGCAAGATCGAGCTTGAACTCTGCAAACAGAACAACGTCCACATCGACCACATCGCCCAAAACCTTTCAGAGGCCGCCCGGCGCATCACGCAGGGGATAGCCGCCTGATGAAATATTTTCTGCTTCTTATAGTTTGTCTCTGGGGATGCAGTGACGATCCGGGCGAAGTCGGCAAAGGACTTCTCTCAGTCAACGATTTCCTGAAAATCGACTCCCTCACCATCACGGCAATTAGAGACACCACGTTCCGGGCAAGAATCACGGGCGTTGCGAGCACCATGGTCGGAGAATTTCAGGATATCGAAGCTCGGGCAGTCATCGGATACAGCGGGTTCAACTCGGTACCGGCGACGGCCACAGTCGATTCCGCGATCCTCAACGTCGTGACGAGGTACAAGTTTCAGGACTCGACAGGCACCGTGGGATTCGAAGTCCACGAGATGAACATCACCTGGAGTGAAAGCACAATCGGGTGGGACACTCTACAGGCTGCCGGGACATATCAATCAGTCATCCAGGGGGGTACAGTCAAGAACATTTCTCCCGGTGACACAAGCATCCAGGTACGCATCGACTCCCTCGTCAGGAGGTGGGTACAGACGGGAGTCAACGCGCCGAATGGCATACTCCTCATCCCGAGCACTTTTTCCTCAACCATAATCGTAGGGTCAAACTCCTCCTCGGTCCTAGAGAACAGGCCCAGCATAACGGTATACTATCATGACGCTGCCGATACCACCATAAAACTTCTTCTTTATTCATCACAGCGGGCTTTCGTTGGAAACAGCAATCAGCCCTTGGCAGCCGGGACAATATTTACCCAGTCAGGAGTGTCGTATAGATCAAGGGTCGAGTTTGATTCATTGAAACTCCCGGCTAAGGCGAGCATCAGCTCGGCCATAGTGGAATTCTCTCTTGCCAATTCTTCGTCGCTCTTTAACCAATCGTCGAGAGATTCGATCGTTGTTCATCTCCTGAGAAAAAACTACTCTCCATTCGATTCCCTCGCATTTGCCACCATCTGTTCGCCTGGTCTAAACGGCGCTCAGAAAGTCTACAGAGCCACGATCACCCCGATAGTCCAGGAGTGGATCACCCGGGAACCTAATTACGGGCTCGTCGTCAGATCGTATGGGGAATTCTTAAATTTTGACAGATTTGCACTCTACGGATCCGCGGCCGCGGCAGCCCTGCGTCCGAAACTCATCGTCACATACACAGTGTTCCACTGACATGAGACTTTCTGCAGTCCTGACACTGATATTCCTCGTAAACTTCGCCGCTCAGTCGCAGAACGGCGGGTCCGGCTATTCACGGTATGGGATAGGGGATTTGCGCTATTTTTCGGGTGGACGGACCGTGGGGATGGGGGGAGCAAGCATTGGCGTTCTCACGCCAGCATCATTAGAATATATCAACCCCGCATCGGTCGCAAAAATCAACCGCACTCGGTTCTCCATAAGCACCCTCTATGAGGGAATATCGACTGAGGATTTTTCAGCCTCGGGCTATTTCAGCCAGTTCACATTCAACGGGGCGGCCGTTGCAATCCCCGTAGCGACCTCGGAGGGGGTAGTTGTAAACCTGGGCATGGTCCCCTTAAGCCGGATCAACTACAACGTCAAAACTCCGGCTGGCGATCCCGCCATAGACTACACAATACAGTACATCGGGGACGGCGGCGTTTCAAAGGCTTATCTGGGCTCTTCCGTGACAATAGCCGGGGTATTGAGTGTCGGGGCACGGCTTGATTATTACTTCGGGACCCTTAACTACACAACCAGCGAAAAATTCTCAAATTCCCAGTACACAAGCGCTGAAGTCAGAAGAACCTCAGAGATCAGGGGAATTGGGTCCACATTGGGCGTAATCTATACGGGCCTCAGCAAGCTTTTGCCCGAAAACAGTACGCTGAATATCGGCCTCATGGTCAGCACAACCGCCAATCCGACAGCGACGGACCAGCGCTTCTTCGTGTACAACACAACCGGGACGCTCCTTCGCGACACCCTCACACTCCCCGACGGGAACATACAGATCCCGTTAGCAGTCGGCGGCGGAATCTCCTACTCCGCAGAAAAAATCCTCCTCGCGGCAGATATTTTTTACCAAAACTGGTCCAAGGTCAGGGATAACAATGGGGCAGATCTGAGAGACCGGTATCGGTATGCCGTCGGCGGGGAAATTCAGCCCAAAAAAGAATATACCGCTCCGTTCTTCCAGAAAATCGCCTACCGCCTCGGAATATTCAGCGATGCAACCTACTATCAATTGAAAGGCCAGCCCATAACGGAAACGGGGCTAACATTCGGCTTCGGCATCCCGGTCATAGGAGACACCCGGTTGCAGCTTGGGGCAGAGTATGGCTTAAGGGGAACCACGGACAACCAGTTGCAAAAAGACAGAATTCTCCGTATATCACTCACATTAAGCGGCAGCGAACTCTGGTTCGTGCGACCTGAACAGGAGTAGACATGATCGCCCTCGGTGCCGACCACGCCGGTTTCGAATTCAAGGAAAAGATAAAAGAACTCCTCAAGTCAATGAACTTGCCCTTTGAGGATTTTGGGACCAATTCCAGCGAGTCGGTCGATTACCCGGACTTTGCGCACAAAGTAGCGCAAGCAGTAGGTTCCGGGAAGGCGGCCTATGGCATTCTCGTCTGCGGGACTGGGGTAGGAATGTCCATCGTCGCCAACAAGCACAACGGCGTGAGGGCTGCCAATGTCGAGTCGGTCCCGGCAGCAAAACTTGCGAGGGAGCATAACAACGCCAACATACTGGCGTTAGGAGCGCGCATCACCCCCTGGGAGAGGGCGAAAGACATTATCAAGGCGTTCTTTGCAGCACAATTTGAGGGGGGACGGCACCAGCGTCGCGTAGACAAGATCCACACACTCACCAACCTGTAAACTCAGGAAAAACGTGCAGGATCTGCAAAAAAAAGATCCGGACATCTTTGCAGCCATCCGGAATGAAACCCACCGGCAAAACACCAAATTAGAGCTCATCGCGTCTGAAAACTTTGTGAGCCGGGCCGTCCTCGAGGCTATGGGTTCCGTCATGACCAACAAGTACGCCGAGGGTTACCCGGGCAAGCGCTATTATGGCGGATGCGAGTTTGTCGATGTTGCCGAGGACCTTGCCAGAAAACGCCTGAAAGAACTCTTTGGGGCGGAATATGCGAACGTCCAGCCACATTCAGGTTCGCAGGCCAACATGGCGGTCTATTTTACATTCATAAAACCGGGAGACAGCGTCATGGGCATGAACCTCGCCCACGGCGGCCATCTCACGCATGGATCCCCCGTAAATTTCTCAGGCCAGCTTTATAAATTTGCTGCGTACGGCGTAAAAAAAGAAACCGGCATCATCGACTATGACGAAGTCGAACGGACGGCGCTCCGGGAAAAGCCCAAAATGATCACTGTAGGGGCAAGCGCCTATTCCAGAAACATTGACTACAAAGCATTCAGAACCATAGCAGACAAGGTCGGGGCGTTCCTCTTCGCCGACATCGCCCATCCGGCGGGCCTCATAGCCAAAAAACTCCTGAACGATCCGTTACCTCATTGCCATGTCGTCACATCCACCACGCACAAGACACTCAGAGGGCCCCGCGGCGGCCTCATCGTCATGGGCGAGGACTTTGAAAACCCGTTTGGGATAGTTGCGCCGAAATCGGGCCGCAGAAAAATGATGTCCGAGCTTATAGACTCCATGGTCATCCCCGGCATACAGGGAGGCCCGCTCATGCACATCATCGCGGCCAAAGCGGTGGGTTTCAAGGAAAACCTGGAGCCTGGATTTGCCGACTATTCACGCCAGATCATCAAAAACGCGCAGGCCCTCTCCACAAAGCTTACAAAACTGGGCTACGACATAGTTTCAGGCGGCACCGATAACCACCTTTTTCTCGTAGACCTGCGAAGCAAAAACCTCACGGGCAAGGACGCGCAGGAGGCCCTTGACCTGTCGGGCATAACCGTCAATAAAAATGGCGTCCCCTTCGACGACAAGAGCCCCCTCATCACCAGCGGAATCCGCATCGGAACCCCTGCCCTTACCACGCGGGGCATGAAAGAGGCGGAGATGGATCGGGTTGGCGACATGATAGACCAGGTTTTAAAGAACATTGGGAAAGAGAATACATACCGGGAGGTTGAGCAAAGCGTAGCAAAGCTGTGTGAGGGATTTCCGCTGTACGGGGAGACGGAGTAGTACACACAGGCAGGGGAGGCTATCATCGAAAACCTCATGGCCGAGTCGGAAGACACAATAACAGAAGAAGCGCCCGACACCGACGACAAGGAAATGTCGTTCTTCGAGCATCTCGAAGAGCTCCGCTGGCGTATTATTAAATCAGTTCTGGGGCTCCTCGTTGCCGTCGTCATCTGCGGCGTCTATTCTGATTTCATCGTCAACGTCATCGTCCTCCGGCCGAGCCGGCTCACAACGCCGCCGTTAAACCTCATTAATACGATCCCCTACGGCCAGATAACGTTTTATATGACTGTCGTCCTCTTCGGGGGACTCATACTCACCTCGCCATGGATACTCTACCAGCTATGGCAATTTGTGCGCCCCGGGCTCCTGCCCAAGGAGCAGAAGTATGTATCCAGCATCGTCACATACACCACACTCTGCTTTCTATCGGGGGTAGCATTTGCGTACTTCCTGATGCTGCCTTACATGCTTCAATTCTTTGCCACATTCGGCAGCAGCGGGATACAGAACTGGATATCCATCGACGAATACATCAGCTTCGTCCTGCAGCTCATACTCCTTTCCGGCCTGATCTTCGAGCTGCCGATGATTTCCTATTTTCTGGCACGGTTCGGAATAGTGACCCCAGCATTCATGCGTCATTACAGGCGCCACGCGATCGTCGTCATACTCATCATTGCGGCGGTCGTTACGCCGACGACGGATCCATTCACAATGACCATTTTTGCGATCCCCATGGTTGTGCTTTATGAAATAAGCATCGGGGTGGCAAAGGTGGCGAAGCGGAAACGGGACGAAGCAGCGACAATAGGCTGATGGATCTCAAGGAAATCATAGAGCCCATCCGGGAGGAGCTGGAATCCTTCGAGGAGTTTTTCCGGAAAGCAATCAAGTCGAAAGTAGCATTTGTCGACATGATTGCGCGTTACATTGTCAGGCAAAAGGGAAAAAGAATACGTCCCGCGCTGGTGCTATTGAGCGCGAAAGCCTGTGGCGGGGTAAATGACAGCACATACAGGGGAGCCTCGCTCGTTGAAATCCTTCACACAGCCACACTCATACACGACGACGTTGTGGATGATTCTGACACCAGGAGGGGATTTGCCTCCATCAACGCTGTGTGGAAAAACAAAATCGCCGTCCTCATGGGCGATTACATGCTCGCCAAAGGACTTCTTCTGTCCATTGATAATGGAGACTTTCACTTTCTGAGAATCACATCCGATGCCGTGCGGAGAATGAGCGAAGCAGAGATTCTGCAAATTGCCAAGAGCAAAGACCTCGACATTGATGAAGCAACCTATCTTGAAATCATTTCAGGAAAAACCGCCTCCCTCCTCTCCACCTGTTGCCAGGTCGGTGCGGCCAGCGCGGACGGGGGGACGGAGCTCATAGCAGCCTTGAAGAGTTTTGGTGAAAACCTTGGAATGGTCTTCCAGATAAGAGACGATCTGCTCGACTATACGGGAAGGAAAAGCATCACCGGGAAGCCGGCGGGATTAGACATGAAAGAAAAAAAGATCACACTCCCTTTGATCTATTCACTACAAAAAGCCCCGCGTACGGACACCAGGCAGGTTTTGAGAATAATCAGGAATGGGGCTAAACGGAAGGATCTTCAGTATGTCGTCGCCTTCGCCCAGGAATACGGCGGCATCGACTATGCTATCGGGAAAGCAGAAGAATTTTCGCAGAACGCCCTCGACGCCATTCGTCCCCTCCCCCCCACGCCCGCCAAAGAATCGCTGGAGAATTTTGTGGACTACGTCCTGGAGAGAAGCAAGTAGTCAGGGCCTCACCACGAGCACCTCGCAGGGAGCTTTTCGCACCACTTTTTCAGCCGTACCGCCAAAGAGAATATGCTCAACCCCCGTATGACCGTGCGTCGCAATAACGATCAAATCGGCACTTTCCTCTGACGCAGCGTCGATAATTTCCAGAAAGGGCTTGCCGGTCCGCACCATCGCCGAGGCTTTCACCTTCCCGGCAACGTGACTTTTCACCAGCTCGTCGAGACCTTCCTTCCCCCGCTCGCGCAATTCATTCTCAAAGCTCGGCATAGCCACCTGGCCGAAGCTGAAATCCGCAGGATAAATCGTCGGTTCGACCACATACACAAGCAGAAGCTCTGCGCCGAACGATGATGCGAGACTTACTGCATATCGAAGGGCATTCTTTGAATGGTCGGAGAAATCAATCGGGACAAGAATTTTTCTGATCTGGACTGATTCACCCCGCCTACCCGAAGCCGCCGATACTTTCCCTTTGGTTTTCATAGATCCTCAGTCGTAGGCAATATACTTCAGCCACCCGCGCGTATCGTTCCCATTCCTCACGATATCGAAGAACGCAGCCTGAATATCCTTCGTGATTGGCCCCATTCCACCGTTACCTATAGGAATCTTATCGACGGAGCGGATAGGAGTAATCTCAGCCGCCGTTCCGGTGAAGAAAATCTCGTCGGCAATGGCGAGCATTTCACGCGAAACAGGCGCCTCGGTCACGGGATATCCCTTGTCTCTGAGCAAGGTCAGCGCTGACGAGCGCGTGATACCGGGCAGTATGCTGGATGTGAAAGGCGGGGTATACACGTCGCCGTTCTTCACCATAAAAATATTTTCGCCGCTCCCTTCGCTCACGTGACCCATCGTATCCAAGGCGATACCTTCGGTATAGCCCGCCTTGATAGCCTCTATCTTAATCAGCTGTGAATTCAGATAATTACCCCCTGCTTTTGCTATTGTAGGCAGAGTATTGGGAGCCGGGCGGGTCCAGGATGAGACGCACACATCGATACCTTTGGAGAGCGCGTCGGGCCCGAGGTATATGCCCCATTCCCACACGGCGATGGCGACGTCGACCGGGTTATTGAGGGGATTCACCCCCACATCCCCGTACCCGCGGTAGACGATGGGCCTGATATAGCATGACCTCATCTTATTGGCAGTTATTGTCTGAATAACGGCCTTTTCAAGATCCTGCTTTGAATAAGGAATCTCGGCGTGATAAATCTTTACCGAGTCATAGAGTCTTTCGAGATGCTTATCAAGACGGAATATGGCCGATCCCTTTTTAGTCTCATAGCATCGGATCCCTTCGAACCAGCTCGAGCCGTAATGAATAACATGCGATAGCACATGAATCTTTGCATCGTTCCAATTCAGAAGTTTTCCATTCATCCATATCTTTTCTACAGGTTTAATAGCCATAAGAACCCTTCCGATTTAGAGTGGACAGTCGTAGATCCGGTAGGTTTTGTAACGCTCGCCGCTCATAAATTGAGCTGCGCGGTTCATCTGATCATTATCTTCGAGGACCCATCCCGCCTCCCCGAAGTAATAACCCTTCGCGTTGCACCGTTTACCGGTTTCATAGAAAAGCACACTCGCGGCGCCGGTGCGCTGGCGTTCCCGGACGACCCCGAGAACGATGATCCGTGCCAGGTTAATTTCTTTCTTATGCAGGAAAAGACGGAGGAGCCCCGGCAAGAGATAACCCCTCTTATTGTATTTTAGTGCCATATTCAGATCGGGAATTGAGAGAGAAAACCCGATCGGCTCCCCCTTATATTCTGCAATTATGACCAGATCAGGCACAACAATAGGCTTTAAATCCTTCGCCAGGGCATCGAACTCTTCGTCGGTCATCGGGACAGCGCCCCAGTTATACTGCCAGGCCCTGTTATACAGATCCTTAATGATCCCCACCTCCCGGGCAAAATCCTTCATATTAATCGTACGAAAGGTAAGCCCTTCACGAACCCGCACTGCTTCAGAGACCCGGGCAAGCTTATCGCTGACAAAGCTATCCTGCCGGAGCAGGTAGGCATAGAGATCCTTTGCTTTCTTCATCCCGGCGTTTTCCAGCAAAACCTTATAGTAGGGGGGATTGTAGGGCATTAACACAGCCGGCGGCTTATCAAACCCATCAACAAGAAGCCCCCACTCATCATTCACGGAGGGAGTAGCGGGCCCGCGCATCAAAACAGCTCCCCGGGACTTTGCCCACTCCCGGGCTTTGCCTATCAATTCATCAGCGACGCCCTGATCATTGACAGACTCAAAAAAACCAAAAAACCCGATTTTTTCGTTATGCTCCTTATTATGATTTTCGTTAATGATAGCGCCGATCCTCCCGACAATATCGCCATTCCGGTGTGCGAGAAAGAATTCAGCATCGGCGTGCTTATAGAACGGATTTTTCGTCCGATCCATAAGTTTTCTGCGATCCATCAGCAAAGGGGGAACCCACTGGGGAGTATTACGATAGACCTCCCATGGAAACCTGATAAACCGATTAACGTCGCTCTTCGATGAAACGGGGCGGATATCGATCAGGCTCATGGGGCAAACATCGGGGGGGGTCAGCTTATAATTCCGAGCTTTTTCCCTTCGGTAGAGAAAATCTCCAGAATTTTATCAAGATGCTTCGGCTCATGCGTCGCCATATAACTCGTCCGCATCATCTGCAAACCGGGGGGAACGCCCGGGCTAATAAATGCATTGACGAACACGCCCGAATCAAACAGCGCCCTCCAGAACTTAAAGGCCACAAGATCGTCCCCCACGATCACTGGGACCACAGCCGATTGTCCGTCGATCACCTTAAATCCAAGCGATTTAAAACCGGAGCGCATTTTTTGGGCATTACCTAATAGTCGGGTAATCCGTTCCGGCTCTTTCTCTAATATGGTAAGGGCAGCGAGAGCCGCTGCCACTGAAGCCGGGGTGGGGCTTGCGCTGAAAATCAGCGCCGGGGACTGGTGCTTCAGAAAATTGATAACACGTTCAGCTCCAACCACAAACCCCCCTAATGAAGCAAACGTCTTGCTGAACGTACCCATCGTCATATCGACCTCATCATCAAGACCGAAATGACTAGCGGTGCCGCGCCCTCCCTTTCCTATGACACCGATAGAGTGAGCGTCATCGACTAGAATGCGGGCATTATACTTCTTAGCGATTCGAACCAGGTTGGGCAAATCCACAATTTCACCGGAAGTGCTGAACACCCCGTCGGTCACGATCAGCTTCCCCGCATGAAGGGGCAGACGCGCAATCACGCGCTCCATATCCTTCATATCATTATGCTTATACCGCACAAACTCCGCGAACATCCCCTTCGCCATCATATAACCGGCAACGATACAGGCATGATTATCCTTGTCGGTAACAAGATACTCTCCCCGCTGAACAAGAGTGGGAATAATCCCCTGAGCGGTCTGATAGCCCGTACTGAAAAGGAGGCAGGCTTCCTTACCCATAAACTTCGCGAGGCGATCTTCAAGTTCATAGTGAAGATCAATCGTGCCTGTGAGATAACGTGATCCGGAGCAGCCCGTGCCGTATTTTCCTATCGCTTTAACAGCGGCTTCCTTCACCTTCGGGTGTGCGGTGAGGCCGAGATAATTATTCGACCCCGCCATAATCACCTTACGTCCCTCGATCTGGACGACGGGGCCCTCATTCTCCTCTATGGCGCGAAAATAGGGATAGAACCCTGCTTCTTTCACCTCATCGGCCCGGGTGAATTCAAGACACTTCTGAAAAAGATCGATCGTCTCTTTATCCTGGGTGGGTGCGGGCGGAGAAGTCACGGCGGGCTGGGTCATAGAGTCAGAAAGTTAAGTTAGAGAATTCGTGCAGGTAAGGAGGACCGGCACGACGCGGGAAATGGAAACCGGCACTACAGCAATCACGTTAGCCAAGTTGCATGCCAGAATTATTTTCAATATACTTGATTGACTTTTAAAAGTCAATTGAGCGGCTTCCCTTCAAGCAACCTTCCAGCCAAGAAACGTAACTCAATGAAAGTACTCATCACCGGCGCGACCGGATTCATCGGGAGTCATCTCGCCGAGGCGTTGCATGCGAAGGGTTATACACTAAGATGTCTTGTACGGAAGACTTCCAACCTAAGATGGATCAGGCACCTTCCAATCGAATACATTTACGGAGACTTATTCGACCACGAAATTCTCAAACAAGCGGTAAATGACATTGACTACGTCTATCATGTAGCGGGGTTGACCAAGGCAAGATCGAGAGCAGAATATTTCCAAGGCAACCACATAGCCACAAGGAACCTCTTAGACGCAGTGCTGACGAGGAAAGATGGGATAAAGAGGCTCGTACACATCAGCACACAGGCAGCTGTTGGACCAAGTACAGATAGGATACCGATTGATGAGAAAACACCCTATCATCCGATAACTGCTTACGGCGAAAGCAAAATGGAAGCCGAAATGGAATGTCAGAAAGTGATGGACAGGCTTTCCGTTACTATAATACGCCCCCCTGCGGTTTATGGCCCGAGAGACACGGATGTATTTGAGTTCTTCAACACAGTAAACAAGGGATTGCAACCGATAATAGGATTCAGGGAGAAATGGGTAAGCCTGGTAAATGTAAGGGATTTGGTGGATGGCATCATATTAGCGGGGGAACATCCGAGAGCCATTGGCCAGACCTACTTCATATCCAGCGAAAAATACTACAATTGGAAGGAAATCGGAGAAATAACAAAACAGGTGATGGGAAAGAAGACCGTCACAATTCACATACCCGAATTTGCCGTATACGCAATCGCGGGCATTTGCGAATTATACACAATCGTCACACACAGGCCAGCCCTCCTAAACCTTGAGAAAGTAAGGGACATAGTACAGGACGCCTGGACATGCAGCATTGAGAAGTCAAAAATGGACCTTGCGTACGATGAGAAAATAGAGCTTGCGCAGGGAATTAGAGACGTTGTAGGGTGGTATCGGAGGGAGGGGTGGTTACCCTAGAAAAAAGAAGAGTTTGCTTCGGCGGGAGTATTTTCCTATATTAGAACTATTGATCGCGGGGTGGAGCAATTGGTAGCTCGTTGGGCTCATAACCCAAAGGCTGCAGGTTCAAGTCCTGCCCCCGCTACACCAGTGGCCGATTCCGAAAAGATTCGGCCATATTTTTTTCGTGCCCCCTGATATGAACCCATAATCTCTTTTCTGCAAACGGCTACATTGCAGATCCTTCTCGGGTGCTTTCTACTTCGCTGGGATATTGTATACGATGCAAGAGTACGGTGAAATTTATGGAATTATCACTGGGGCGCCGATGCGTAAACATGACGTTCACTCTTCGATAAGCAAAAAAGTAATCTTAGTGTCACCATCTGATTTGCCAGAGCGATATTACGACCTTTATCGTCCCATCGCCAAGCGTCTCGATTCCGCCAAATTTCGCTCGCTACTCTTATTGCTCGACGTCCTTTTGCCCACATTCATCTCCGGCAAGTTGCTGGTGCCGGACGCTGAGAGAATCGTTTCGAGGTGTGCGTGAGACGATCCGCAGTACGTGAGCTTCATTTCATTTGTCCGATCGAAAATCTATTGTCTATCCTCCAGAAAGGAATTCTGTGCCACAATTCTGCCAAAGAACTCAATCCCAAGTCCATTGCTGAGCCAGGCGTTCAGGATCGACGAAAATCCGTGGTTGTACCGGGGGTAAACAAGAAGTTGCATGAGTTTGTGAACTTGTATCTTAATGCTCGCAACCCGATGATGTACAAGAGGAAGGGATTACATGCATCCCTCTGTATCCTTAGTGTTACGCACGAGATTTTGGATGAGCCGGGCGTAATTATCACAGACATGAATGCGTCAAGGCAATATGTCAAGTTTCTGGAAATGCCCCACGGACTCTCGCAGCTTGATAAGGATTTGATCTATGCAAAATATTGGAATCATGATGACCCCATTGAAAAGGACCGGCGCATCGGTTTAATCTGCGCCGAGGTCCTCGTTCCAAGGATGGTTGCACCGAGGTTTATTCAGGCAATTTATGTATCTTGCGATCGAACTCGTGAATCAATAAAGAGAAGCCTTAGAGGCCACTTGCTCGCTGGAAAGATTGTCGTCAGGCCATACCTCTTCTTCCTATCTGGTGAGGATGTGAAATGATTACAGTTCTGGTTGGGGACATCTTCAAATCCAGGATGCAAACATTGACTAACACGGTCAATTGCGTCGGGATAATGGGCAAAGGCATTGCCCTTGAATTCAAGAAACGTTTTCCCGAAATGTTTGCCGATTATAACGAACGCTGCAAACGCAAGGAGGTGAAGCTCGGAGAGCCGTACCTTTTCAAGCAGCTGATCCCTCCTTCAATTCTTCTCTTCCCAACCAAAGAACACTGGCGCTCAGTGTCAAGTCTCCCCGCCATTGAAAAGGGATTGATGCATCTCAAGGCTAATTACAAGAGATGGGGAATCACCTCGATCGCTGTTCCACCGCTAGGCTGTGGACTTGGTGAATTAGAATGGAATATAGTTGGTCCGACACTTTACCAGGACTTACGGGACTTAGAGATCCCGGTAGAGCTGTATGCACCTTGGAATACGCCTCATGTCCAACTCACTCCGGAATTTCTTGCAGAAGTCAGTGCTGCCCAGGCCGCCGAATCGATGCGGCCTGCCACTCGAATCGAGCCAGGATTCATCACAATTGTTGAAGTTATCTACAGAATCGAGAATATGCGGTTTCATTGGCCGATCGGGAGGACGACACTCCAGAAGATTGCATACTTCGGGACACATCTTGGCCTTAAAACAGGATTGAAATTTCATAGAGCGAGCTTTGGACCATTCGCCCCAGACTTGAAGGTGAAGCTGACCAGGCTCGTCAACAACGGCTTGATCGAGGAAGAGAGAATAGGAAACATGTTCGTCGTGAAAGCGGGCAAGACGTACATTGTCGCAAAGAAGTTGTATGAAAAGGCCTACCTGGAGGACGAAGAGATCATTGACCGCCTGACTGATCTTTTCTCTAGGATGAACACCCAGCAGTCAGAACTTGCTGCAACTGTTCATTTCGCTAGAGAGACGATGAAACTCTCCAATGGAACAAAACCAACGGAAGCACAACTTCTGAACGAAGTGATGGAGTGGAAGAAGCGACACAGGCCGCCATATGATCGCGTCGAGGTTGCAGCCACTATCAGAAATCTGGCCATGCTTCGATGGCTTGATGTTAGGTCCAGCGTGGAGATTAGCAATATGCTTGCTGAGGTATTTGATGTCTGACTTTCTATTTGCTCCATCCCTGAGAGGCATCCCAACCGTGTCATCAATACGCAAGCCAATTGAAATCTCGTTCAATAATAAGATGCAATCCTGCCTAATCGTCTTCAAAGTTGTTGCATCGTAAATCATCGGAAGCATATCAAAGAACTAATATTCCGACGATTTCCAGAGGGTCAGTACTTAAGAAATACCCATCTCAGGTATCCTGATTTTCATTCGCAGGTGCGTACTACCATTGGCCAAGAGACCTTAAACCTGGATGTACTCTTGGATCTCCTCTTGCAAATCAACCTACCGCTTGTCTTTCTCGATCCCTTCCAGGGCCGTCATTTCGGCATCCTCATCCTATCTCTTGACGGGATGTTCTGTTTTCCATAGTGCTTTCATCTCACGATAATAACAGAATCGAGTCATTGTTCTTGCTGTCCCATGGAGACCGAGAGAGCGAAGACCAGCTAAGACGGCTTTGTTAGACTTTACCACCTTCTCACCGATGGAGGACTTCTCGAAGTCGAAATCATGTGGAAAGCTAAATTGCTCGATGAGCTTTTGTCTGTCTCCGAGCGAAATGATAGTCCCGGTTGTCACCGGATCGTACGCAGCCATGAGAGCGTTGATTGCGTTCGCGCTAGGGCCGGTGAGATTGTTCTTCCTCCCTTGATTCACCTCATACAGCTTATTGATAAACCTCGCTTTTTTATTATCACCACTCTCATTAAAGACTTTTGTTATAATGTCAGACAGTTCCGAATCCGAATGCAGCTCGTTGAACATCCTCCTCCATGCTCCCTGTGCAATCATCGCTCGCGCGACTGCTTCGCTTTCCGGTGTATTCCCCTTTGCGTTACTGTTAAGAATTCGGATAATTTCGTCGATTTGGTTTTGCGGAATATCGACCGGCGGGCCTTCTAAGACGAGGTCATTCCAGAACTTCCGGAAACGGGCACTTTGTGATGCCCAGATTCTGTCTTTTTCTTCAGGATTATATTCTCTCAGAAAATCTGAGAAGATTATTGCGATGTCTGATCTGTTCATAGAGGTGCTCCCCTAAGCCATCCCGGCATCATAACGTGCGAAAGATTACTTCGAACTTGTAAGCAGGATCATGAAGTCGTCGTTCGATGCGATGATTAAGTCGAATTACTTTCAAGAGGGATTCACCTTGGATTACCTCCTGTCTATTGCCCCATTCTGGATTATTTGCATTGATCGAAACGATGCCCAGCAATTTAACTCTTAAGTTTGATCTCTTAATCAAGCTGCGTGCGTCAGAAAGCCGCCTCCCACCCCAACTAACCCGTTTGGTATTCAATGGATCGCTACCTAAAGTCTGTAGACTTTTAGACTGCAGAAACCAATATTTATTTCGTGAAACGGGAACTATACTATGAATAAATACGAAATCGGGCTCAGAGAAATTCTCGGCGAGAATTTGCGGATGATGCGCCGAAAACAGAAGATATCTCAAGAAGCGCTCGGAGACACATCTGGTTTACACAGAACTTATGTCGGCTCAGTCGAAAGAGGCGAGCGAAACGTAAGTTTGAGTAGTCTTGCGTCCCTCGCATTGGCGTTGAGAACAACTGTACCAAGATTGCTTACAAGAAGGACGGATCATTAGTGAATTCACATGAGATCGTTACTCGCATTTCAAGAGCCGAAATTACAATCTATTCGCCTATACGCTCTGATTCAGATTTGTGGATGCAGACGGACGAACTTGAAGTTCTCCTGAACAGAGCGCTTCGCGGGATAGACCTGAGCGGACTTAAACTTAGGAAGAGATCCAAAGTTGTCAAAGAACGTATTTGTGTTGCGCTAGGGTATCCCGTGCCTAACACCTTCAGGAGGACAAAGCCCCGATTCCCTGGCCAAAACTTTGATACCTATGTTCAGAAATCGAATAACTTGCAGATCTGGAATGAGGAAATCAGTCTGGCGCGCAGATATGTTCTAATCCACGTATCTGAGGTTAACGTAGTAGACTCAGTAAGAGTGGTGACTGGGAGAGTTCTTGCCAGGCTAGACACCACAGGGACGCTCACTCAGAAGTATCAGGCTAGGCTCGTCAAAGGCAATCATCGCACTGAGCTGATTGCAGCACGAGACACAGATAACCTGTCTCTCGTGGTAGGGCTACGGGACCGGCCGGTCACGTTCTATCAGGGTCCCAATGATGATCCAATAGGGGAATTCCTGTTCCCTATTCGAGTTCTTTACGATCAACTGTGTAATCTCGTTGGGCGCAAGCTCCCGGACTCCGGAATTGATCAAGAACGCAATCGGGGCGCTGAACTGCATCGCATGATTTGTGATTTCCTGGGATACCGTCGCTATGATGACACCGGGCAATTTCCAGATATACGAAATCAGCTCCTCGAAATTAAGCTTCAAACTTCTGTTACAATTGATCTGGGATTGGTTCTCCCAGATAGTACGGAATTCCTCGACATTCCTCCTATCATGGGGAGGCGTATCAGGCATTGTGATGTTAGGTATGCCATCTTCGCTGGTGTCACCGACGGCGAACACGTCGAGTTAAGCAATCTCTATGTTACAACCGGCGAAGCTTTTTTCACGAGGTTCCCCCAGTTTCAGGGTAACCGCATCAATAGGAAACTACAAATTCCCCTACCCACCGATTTCTTCGGAAGATAGACCGAATGATTCCCATACGAGATTGTCGATTTCCCGTTCGATTGATTCCTGCTCTGCAGATGAGCAACAGTCGTATCTTCGCCTTGAGAGTTCTATCATGCGATTCGAATTCGCGGAGTCGAGACGCGGCATCGGAAAATGCTGGACGTATTGACTCATAAATCGACGACGCCCTGCGTACAGCTTGTTGTTGAACTGCACATCGTAGTACCATTTAATAAAGTTCGAGTTCGCAACAGCCAAGGCGATCCAGATCTTGGGATCGTCCTTATCGTTAAACGGCAGCCAATAGCAATCTCCGTTCACGATGGATCCTGAGAGATCTAGCCAAAAGATAGGTTCCTCAGAGATGTCTCTAAATACAAGTTTAGGCTTACCCCATAAGTCCGGATGTTGAGGAACCCAAAGTTCATACCATTTTCTTCCGGAATCTATTACGTATGCTCGCGATTCTAAAATTCCCCGATGTTGTTCCAGGTAGGCAGCGGATCTGGGATACTGGGATAGATCGACTGGTACCCTTTTCCCGTTAACCACTTCATGGGGATAAAGAATCTTCCGAGACTTTGTTGGGTAGAACGAGCAGTACTTCTGGGCAGAATGGTGTGTAAGAAGTGGGCGTAGGAGTTCAGGTCTTAGGCTCTCGGGGAGGGAGTCCCAGTCATCTCGGATAAAAACCCTGTCAGCAGTAGTTTTCACTCCAACTCTTATTTTCCCGAGATCTAGGAATTCACAACCGATCTTTGCTTGTACCTTGGCAAGTTGAGCTTGTGAACTTTGGTCTACAATTTTCCAAACTTGATCTAACTCCTGTGTCGCGTCCAGCCGGCCCTGTCGCACGAGGAACTTGGTGCCATCAGGCAGTTCTACAAATCCTTTTTTGGTAAGGGCATCAATGGTTGAGGAGACGGCCAATGCAGGAGTGTCATTGCGAGTCGAATAGATTGAGGTAAAGAGTGTTCCCAGCGGGTCTGTATTTGGACCTTTCCTTTCCAACAGAAGGACTGCCGGCAAGACGGCGGCCTCGAAGAGTTTTGTGTCTCCGAGATCCCAAATATGAAGAATGTTGAATAGAGTCCGAAGCCGTTCGCGAACAATTGAGCCTGACCGGACAGTCATAAATCTATTTGATACTATCAACCCTGCGACACCGCCTGGATTTAGGACTCTCGCAATGCCCTCTATGAATGCATAATACATATCTACGCGGCCCGTCAGCCCGAATGTACGCGAGATCTGCTTTGATTTCTGCGCGCCCAGAACCTGAGTTCGGATGTACGGTGGGTTCGAGATTACGATATCAAAGTGCTCACTGGGAATTACTGGAAAAAGGCCTTCTTGATCGTTACTATACCCCTTCAGAACATGCTCTAGGAAGTCTACTTTTTGAAAATCCCAGGCAATACCAGAACTACATTTCGCGGCAATCCGATTGTTTGCTTGGTGAAGCGCTTCTAAGGAGGTGTCAAATCCAAGGACTTTGACTTGATGTAGAGGCTGGTTGACGGTTTCGATTATAGCATCGAGCAGTACCGCATCACCGACTGCCGGGTCTAGGATGGAAATGTCTCTTTCCTGATTGCGCGCATTCCAAGCTTCCATAGTTTGGATGGCAACAAACCTGGCTAGTTTACGTGGGGTGAAATGGACCCCAGATCGCTTTCGGTCTCTCCAACTTAGTGTGGCTTGGATATTCACGATCTTCTGACAGGGAAAAACGTTTTGAAATTTACCATATTGGGATGAACTTTCAAAGCGGTGGCATTTAGCGCATTCCGTCTGGACAAGCCACCCCCTTGAGGAGGCCGATTGGTGATGATCCAATTCCTACGGCAGCCGAAATTGAATCAGCAAAACTATTCTCTTTCGTAAGGTGAGTAATGTGTCCCGTGCGCGTGTTTTCAAAATGTTCCCGGCACGATCCACGGGAGTTCCTTATGTTTGATTCCCCCTTCAAATCAACTGACTGTTCACAAACTCAAGAGAGGACCAAATACCGTAAACAGGATTGAATTTGCATAGTCATTCCTCCACTATTCCTATCGTCAAGTAGAACGGCACAATTATCGAGCGACGCCCAATAAGTACTCAACCTGAACTTCTTAGCGAGTATTCTGCTCAGCGGGCAACTGAAAATCAATCCGTTGTCGAGCGTAGCACCCCATGGAATTGTTTTAGTGATTTGCTCCAGTAAATTGGCTTCACCATCGAACGTCTTCACCCATAACGCTCAAAAGCGATATGCCATGACAAGGTCAAAACCAACGCTGTACAAGCCGAAACACTTGCATTACTCCTGGTCATGGGCTGGATTGAGGTGCACCTAGTTCACGAATCTGTGGACATGGCCAGGTTCCGTCAATCCTTCCAATTTTGTCGGGGGTGTTATACCGATTGACTTCACGACTCATTCCTCTCCTATAATAAGCAAAAAAATACCGTGACGGTTTTTCCTCGCCGAAAAGCAAAGTCTTTCTTGATCTGACCCCCGCCATAATCTTTTGCCCCCTCTTACCGTTGAGAAGGCTTTCGAGCAATCACGTCACGGAATATGGAGACCGTCTATCTTAGGAGTACAATCCTCCTCACTGTCACCACATCATTCACGGCAAGGCGCACAAAATACGATCCCGTGCTCAGCTCTGACCCGTCGAAGAGAGAAAAATGTACACCCGAAGGCTGTATTCCATCTACCAGGCATTCGATCTGTTGACCCAGAGCATTAAAAACTCTGAGCTGAATTGACACGGGAAATTTCAATGCATAAGAGACAATGGTAATCCCGTTGAAAGGATTCGGAAAAGTCTCCAATGAAACTTCATCCGTATCCGCAATGGGCTCAATGCCTTTCCGATCAAAGCGGTCCGCCGATCTTTCAATGAGGCCACAGATATCCTCGTCATCAGGACATGAGAAAGCGTACCCATCGTTTTTCGTCCTACCGGAGTAAACAAGCTGCCATAAAACTATCCCGTTTGTGCCCCCATAAAGCCCCTCATTGAACAGGGCATTGTAGAGAAAAGCACCCGACCGTTTCTCTCCCACTTCCCCCACAATCAAAGGCTTCTGAACTCGATCAGCCATTTCCTGGTGATCACGAAGCCACTGAATCCCCCCATTCAGAGAAATCCCCCACGCAGAGGGATAGCAATGAATGCCCGCGATATCAATATTTCGGAGCGAAATGTTTTGCCGGAACGACGTACCCCCTGAGCCATCAAACAACCAGGATTGGTCGTTGTAGTCAGAGCTTCTGAAACCACTCCCCGGAGTTTCCAACCCCTCCTCCCCTGTCGAGACCAGGTGATTCGTATCAATCGATTTAATGAAGGAGGACATTTCCTCC
>JACXTT010001856.1_pt1 | contig 34467 bp, 30 predicted proteins | sample 9270951 | NCBI WGS metagenome assembly JACXTT01 (sample SAMN15532306, study PRJNA645909) | rock metagenome | isolation source: weathered quartz diorite | place: Puerto Rico | collected 2017-06-21 | reverse complement strand
CTGACGCCGGAAGATTTTCAGGGCACCACGATTTCCATCACCAATCCGGGCACCGTGGGGACCATGCAATCCACGCCGCGCCTGATGGCGGGGCAGGGCGCGATTATTGCTGTCGGAACCATCGACTATCCCGCCGAGTACCAGGGCACCGCGCCCGAGATGCGCGCTTCGCTCGGCATCAGCAAGGTCATGACTTTGACCTGCACCTACGATCACCGCATCATCCAGGGCGCCGAATCGGGCATGTTCCTGGGGAAGCTGCAGTCGCTGGTGAATGGCGACGACGGATTCTACGAAGAGATTTTCGAGCACCTGAAGCTGCCGTACACGCCGGTGCGCTGGGAGCCGGATCGCCAGGTCAGCCTGCCGGGGGCTGCGGGCCACACGGCCGAAGTGGCCAAGGAAGCGGCGGTGCTGCAGTTGATCAACGCCTACCGGGTGCGCGGGCACCTGATCGCGGATCTGGATCCGCTGGGCGGCGAGCCGAGCTATCATCCGGAGCTCGATCCGCTGCGCTACGGGTTGACCATTTGGGACCTTGACCGCGAGTTCCTCACCGGATCGCTGGGGGAGGCCATTGGCGAGGGATCTCCCAAGCCGACGGCCACGCTGCGCGAGATCCTCGAAACGCTGCGCCAGACCTACTGCGGCAAAGTCGGATGCGAGTACATGAACATCCAGCATCCGGAACAGAAGCGCTGGCTGCAGCAGCGCATGGAACCGGAAGCCAACAACTGGCCGCTCGATCGCGAAGTGCGGGTGCGCATTCTTGGCGATCTGATCGCCGCCGAAGAGTTTGAAAACTTCCTGCACGCGCGCTTTGTGGGGCAGAAGCGGTTTTCGCTACAGGGCGGGGAAACGGCGATCGCGATTCTCGACGAGCTGCTCGACCGCGCGGCCGACCGCAACGTACACGAAGTGGTGATGGGGATGGCGCACCGCGGGCGTTTGACGGTGCTGGCGAGTGTCGTCGGCAAACCGCTCGCACAGATTTTCTCCGAATTTGAAGGCGACATCGACCCGGCCAGCATACAGGGTTCGGGCGACGTGAAGTATCACCTGGGCGCGAGCGGCGTGCGGCGTTCGGAATCCGGCAAGGAGATCGTGGTGTCGGTGGCGCCGAATCCCAGCCACCTCGAGGCGGTGGATCCGGTGGTGGAAGGCATCGTGCGGCCGAAACAGGACCGGCTGGGCGACACCGAGCGTGCGCGCGTGATCCCGCTGCTGATTCACGGCGACGCGGCGTTTGCGGGGCAGGGAGTGGTGGCGGAGACGCTGAATCTTTCGCAGCTCGACGGCTACTCGACCGGCGGTACGATCCATCTGATCATCAACAACCAGATCGGCTTTACGACGCTGCCGGACGAAGCGCGCTCGACACCTTACTCGACCGACGTGGCGCGCATGGTGCAGGCGCCCATCTTTCATGTGAATGGCGACGATCCGGAAGCCGCCATCCGGGTGACGCAGATCGCCTTCGATTACCGGCAGGAGTTCAAGAGAGATGTCGTGATCGACATGTTCTGTTACCGCCGGTGGGGACACAACGAAGCCGACGATCCCAGCTACACGCAGCCGCTGCTTTATAAGAAGATCAAAGACCATCCGCCGGTAGCGAAGCTGTACGGTGAACGGCTGGCGCGGGAAGGGGTCGCTACCCCGGACGCTATCCAGGCCATGCGCAAGCACGAATCGGCGCGGCTTTCGGAAGCTTTCGACGCCGCCGAGCAGCACAAGGAGCACTTCGAGCGGCAGGAATTGAGCGCGGTGGGGGACGAGGAGATCACCACCACCTCACAGGAGACGGCAGTGGACCGCGAAGCGCTCGATCAAGTGGTGCGGGGCATCACCTCGTTTTCGCCGAATTTTCATCTTCACCCCAAACTGCACGGTTTCATCGATCGCCGAAAAGAAGCGTGGGAGAAGGGCGGGCCGATCGATTGGGCGTACGGAGAGACCCTGGCTTTCGGAACGCTGGTGCTCGAAGGCACGCCTGTACGGCTAAGCGGCCAGGATTCCGGGCGCGGCACCTTCAGCCAACGGCACCTCGGCTTTTACGACGCCGAGACGGGCAGGAAGTACGTTCCCTTGCAGCATCTGGCAAAAAACCAGGCGCGCTTCGACGTGTTCGACAGCTCGCTCAGCGAGTTCGCGGTGCTGGGATTCGAATTTGGCTATAGCGTGGCCGACCCGCTGACGCTGGTCCTGTGGGAGGCCCAGTTCGGCGACTTCGCCAACGGCGCGCAGGTCATGATCGACCAGTTCATCGCGGCCGCGGAATCCAAATGGGGCCAGCCCAGCGGCTTGGTGATGCTGCTTCCGCACGGATATGAAGGCCAAGGCCCGGAGCATTCGAGCGCGCGCATCGAGCGCTTCCTGACGCTCTCCGCCGAGCAGAACCTGCAAGTCGCGAATTGCTCGACGCCCGCGCAATACTTCCACCTGCTGCGCCGCCAGATGTGCGGCGGGGCAGACCGCCGGGGCATGCGCAAGCCGCTCGTGATCTTCACGCCCAAGCGCCTGCTCCGCCACCCGCGCGCCACCTCCGTGTTCGCCGACCTGACCACGGGCGGCTTCCGCGAAGTGATGGATGAAACCACCGGCATCGATGTGAGCCGCGTCTCGCGCGTCATTTTTTGCACCGGCCAGATTTATTATGACCTGCTGGCCGCGCGCGAACAGCAGCAGGCGGATCACGCGGCCATCGTGCGCGTCGAACAGTTGTATCCGTTCCAGCAGGTGCTGGTGAAAGATGTTCTGCTGCGCTACCCGCTCACCGCCGAAGTGGTTTGGGCGCAGGAGGAGCCGCGCAATATGGGCGCGTGGCACTTCATTGCCGACCAGATGCAGCCTTTGCTCGATGCGACGCAACGCGAGCTGCGTTATGCGGGCCGCCCGGACAGCGCCAGCCCCGCCACCGGCTCGCTCAAGCGCCACCAGGAAGAGCAAGCCGAAATCGTGCGCGAAGCCCTGACGCCCGGTGGAGCGGCGCGCAAGATGCGCGTGGTGTCACGGCGAAAGGGCAAGTAGGCTCAGCCCGGTACGGACTACACAATCCTGCCGTGCAGCAATGATTCGCCGCCAGCCATGCTGAATGCAGCGTGCGCGGCCTTATGACGCGACTCCGCGAGCCGCAGAATGTTCACGAACTCGGGATGAGTACGCAGCGGATCGAGCCATGGGTCACGCGCGAACGCCGGCAGGCAGAAGAAGCCTTCCTGGACAACCCTTCTGAGGATAGTCCACGCGAGCGTCGTTTCTCCCAGATATGCGAGCTGCCGCGCCATGTAGAACAAGCCTTCCGGATCGGCTAACAGGCTGACCAGCTGCCCGGTGGCTTCGATGCTCTCCGCCTTTTTTCCTTCGAGCAGCGTCTGTTGCGTCAGCAGGAACAAACGCGAAATCGCGGGCAGCTCCTTCGAGCCCGACTCCTCCAGGCAAGCGATCGCCTCGCGTTCACGTCCCAGCGATGCCTGCACAAATGCGCGCAAATAACCCGCATCGGAGGAAAGACCTTCGAGTGCCGCGTGATAATCGCCCAATAACAGATACGTATTCACGACACTGCTCTGGATGTTCGGATCGAGGCGCCGTGCCCGGTGGTGGGCTGCGATGGAAGCATTGAGCAGCCCGCAGTAACGGCAGGCGAGGCACCAGCCCGGCAAATAGTTCGGGATCATTCTGGCTTGCCCGCGCGCGCTCGAGCAGACGCAGCATCGCTTCCTGCGCTCGCCCGTGCTCGGCTTCCAGTTGCGCATAAAGGTTGTGCGCGACTGAAAGGTCAGGATTGAGTTCCAGCGCACGCCGGAATGCGGCTTCCGCCAGGCGCAAGTTTTCGGCCTGCTCATCGCCGAACTTGCCGATCACGCGATAGCATCTTCCCAGGCGAGCCCATGCCGGGGCATATTGAGGATCTTCCTCGACGCACCTGAGGTAGAGATCGCGCGCCAGATTGAAATTTTCCGCCCGCTGGCCCAACTGGTTGGCTCGCAGGAAGAACTCATAGGCCTTTGCGGTCGAAGGCACGTCGTGTTTTAACATCCGCTGCTCGCGGGCCGTCAGGGACGGCGAAACGGAGTCGATAATGCGATGCACCAGATCGTCCTGCAACTGAAAAATGTCCTGGAGAGGCGACTGCGCCGTGTGTGACCAGACCAGAGTGCCAGCCGGCGCTTCTACGAGCTGGGTGGAGGTGCGCAGCCGGTCTCCGGCGCGCAGTAACGTCCCGGTGAGGACCATATCCACCTCGGCTTCCTCTACGATGGCCTTCAGGTCGGGTGACTGGCCGGCAAAGCGTGAGGCCACCATGCTGGAGCGCACGACCAAAGACTCCAGGCCCGCTAAGGAGTTGGTGATGGCGTCCGGCAGGCTGAACGCCAGGAAGTCGGTTTCGGGGTCGGGCCGGAGAATGCGGAATGGCAGAACGATCAGTCGGGTCATGGGCCGCGCCCGCACCGGCGCCACCGAATCCGTGGTCAACAGTGCGGTGCGCAATTCCTGCGCCATAACGTCGGCCGTCTGATAGCGATCGTGTGGTTTTTTCGCCAGCGCCCGGTGTATGATCCGGTCCAGCACCGTGATGGCCGAGGACCCGGCAAGCGCCGGCGGCTGTTCGTAGAGAATGGCGTGAAATACTTCCGGCACGGAACGGCCCACGAACGCCCGGCGGCCCGCGAGCAGTTCAAAGAGAATGGCGCCCGCGGCAAAAATATCGGAACGGATGTCCCCGGGTTGGCCCTGCAGCTGTTCCGGCGACATGTAATGCAGCGTGCCGACTAGGGTTTGACCCTCCGTCAGGGCCGTTTCGGTTTCCGGTTCCGTGCCACCGCCAATGGACTTTATCGGTGTCGCCAGGCCGAAGTCGAGCAGCTTGATCCCGTGCGCCGTCTGGAAGATGTTGGAGGGTTTGAGGTCGCGGTGCATGATGTCATTGCCGTCCAGCGCTCCCAATGCGGCCAGGACTCCGAGCATGACCTGAGTTGCATCCGCGACCGGTAGTGGACCGCGTTCGACGACCTGAGCCAGGGACTCTCCTTCCAGGAGTTCCATGGCGATGAATAGCTGGCCTTCGTGTTCCCCGATCTCGTAAACCTGACAAACATTCGGATGGTTGGCGGCGGCCGCGGCGCGCGCTTCCCGCCAAAGCGCTTTGAAGCCTGCTGGTCGAGTCTGGTGTCGCGAATCACTTTGATGGCCACCGGCCGCTGCAACCTCTCGTCCTGTGCGGCGTACACCAGCCCCATGCCGCCCTCACCCAGTTTCCGAGTGAGCGCCGATGTCAACGCCGCCGACGCTGACGGGAGGACCCCGTTAATGATGGCTGCTATGCAAGGCTGGGCCGGGGCAGCCAAAGCGTTGCTGGCGAATAAGGCGGCCATAAACGCCCGCGACCACGAAGGGGCCTTGCGATCGACTATGCCGATCCTGGAGACCACGAGATTACGAACCTGCTTCAAAAGGCTGGATCAAAGCCGCCCACCGGACATTCCGGCCGTACGGTCTGTGACGCCGAGCGTGTTGTCGACCGGCTTGGGTATGATACGCCGATCATCGACTGCGGCGCCGGGCCGCAACTCAGCAAGGTTATTACGAAGTTCCAAAAGGAAAATTCGCTGCCGCCAACCGGAGAACTTGATTCGGCAACCCGGACGGCTCTCAAGATTCGCTGAGCACCGCCGGCAGATCAATTCGATGCCCTTCTTCTCCCGGGGCGCGGCAGGAGCATCAGCAGAGGCAATGAAGACATATCGCCCGGTGATGTAGGCGTGCGGGGGGAGCATTTCGTCTGAAACGGAACGCCTCGTTCCGTCACTATGTGTTATTCGGAACCAGTTCAGAGCCGCCAAGTCGTGCTAAGAGGCCAAATTTGTTGTACACTTCACTACCCAGGGTAGGAACCACCAAGGAGGAGAAACGCAAATGAAATATGTGATCGGAGTCATGCTGGCGTTCGGTGCGTGTACGACCGTTTTAGCTCAGCCATCCATCAGGACTGATGGGACCGGAGTGGTCAACAGCGCGAGCGCAGCGCCGCAGGGTCTGGCCGATTCGAATATCGCGCAAGGCTCGATATTTAACTTGTACGGCAGCAATATGGGGCCGGCCGCCATAGTCGTCGCGAAGTTCCCCTTGCAGACCACGCTCCCGGCCGGAACGGGCACCTCAGTGACTGTGACGGTTAATGGAACGGCAGTCCACCCGTTCATGTATTACACGCGCGCGGACGTGGTGGCGGCGATAATGCCGTCGAATACACCCACCGGGACCGGAACCGTCACCGTAACCTACAACGGCCAGACGAGCGCACCGGTGCCCATCACGGTGGTTTCGAACAGCCTTGGCATTTATGCCAACAACGGGGCAGGCAGCGGACCGGGCGTAGCGCAGCTTTCCAAGACCGGCGCACGGATTACGGCGACGGCCTCGGCCAAGCCCTTGGACAAGGTGACAATATGGATCACAGGAGCCGGTCCGGTCACCTTCGATGAGAGTCAGGGTGCGCCGAACCCGCCGGAGGACAAAGACCTCAGGAGCCTCTCCAACCCGCAGGTTTATGTCGGCGGGAAGATGGTGGCGCCGACGTTCATGGGGCGCGCGCCGACCTTTTCCGGGGCGGACATCGTCAACTTCCAACTCCCAGCGGATGTTGCGACGGGCTGCTACGTACCGGTTTCCGTGCAAACCAACCAGCCGCAGGTCAGCAACGTAGTGACGATTCCAATTGCGCCGAACGGCGGGGCATGTTCGGACAGCAACGGGCTGTCGAGCGCGGACCTCGGGAAGCTGCAGGCGAACGGCTCTCTGAAGATCGGTTTCGTGGGGATCAACCGAACCACGCTGCCTGCGATCGGACCGCTGCCCGGGTCGACGACGGACGCGGCATTTGCGGATTTTCAGAAATATACGCTGGCGACATTCAACTCCAGCCAGGGCGTGTTCCGATCGGCATCCATCGGAGGCTGCCTGGTGTATACATTCGCGGGTTCGAGCACGTCGACAACTGATCCGAACAAGCCAATCGGTCTCGATGCCGGTGCGGCCATCGGTTTGACGGGGCCGAATTCGTTCTCCACGCAATTGACGCCCTTAGCGCAACTAAAAGGGTTCTATAGCGCGGCGGTGATGGGAGATCCGTTTGCAGCCGGCGGGACCTATACATTCACGGGAACCGGCGGCGCCGATGTGGGGGCCTTTAACGCATTGCTGACCAAGGCGCCCGCGCTGACCTGGACGAACGCGAGCTCAATCACTACCGTGCATGAGAGCCAAGGCCAGTTAGTTACCTGGACCGGCGGCGATCCGAGCGGCACGGTTCTGATCACTGGAACTTCCTTCAACAGCGTCTCGCCGCCGTTCGTAGGAGCGACCTTCCTCTGTACCGCGCAGAATAGCGCCCTGCAATTTACGATTCCAAGCGCGGTATTGCTGGCTTTGCCGCCGAGCGCGGTTATCGCAGGCTTCTCCGTCGGCTCGATGAGCGTGGGATCGGAAACGGCTCTCACCAGTTTCACAGCGCCGGGCCTCGATGTGGGATACGGGGTCGCCACCGATATCACCGGCCAGAGCGTCACTTACGTGCAGCAGTAGACTTGCTGTAGCGGCTTATCGACGGGGCGGCGCAACCGCCGCCCCACGCCATTCAGGAGATCGCTTGATGGAGTGTTCGCGCAGAGATTTGAGTTTTTTGATTGGCGCGCTGGCGGCGGTGAAGGCCGAGGGGCAAGGCCGGGCGCTGGCGTCGCAAACGCATCGCTATGAGAGCCTGTCGGTCAAAGTCAACGGGCTAAACAAAGGGCGGGCAATTCTCGAAGGTGACACGCACACGGGGCAGGCGGTCGAATTGCACGAGACCGAGCTGGCTCCCGGCCAGGCGCCTCATCCGCCGCATCATCACGAGCACGAGGAGATGCTGCTGGTTCGCGAAGGGGCGATGGAGGTGACGATCGCCGGGCGCACGGCAAAGCTCGACCCGGGTTCGGTGGCGTACGTGGCTTCGAACGAAGAGCACGGCTGGCGCAACGTCGGGACCACGCGCGCGCGTTACTGGGTGCTGGCGCTGGGACGCGACAGCAAATAACGCCAGACTCGCGGGGCGATTGACGCCGCGCGGGCGGCGCTCTATATCCTTGGGCGTGACACTGAAAGGCTGCGCTCTGATGCATCGCTCGTCGCGAGTGGTTCCAGCGGTTCTGACATTCATCCTGTCCGCGCAGGTGGGCTGGCGGCCGCACGCGGCGGCATCGGGCCATTGGGATGGGTCGATTCAAGTTCCCGACAAAGCGCTCGCAATCCAAGTGGACCTGGCGCAAAATACCAAGGGTGAGTGGATGGGAACGATCGATATCCCGGCGCAACACCTGAAAGGCTTTCCGCTTTCGAGTGTCGCGGTGAAGGGGAACGCGGTCAGCTTTCTGTTGAAAGGCCCGCCGGGCGATCCGAAATTTGACGGCACGCTTTCCGCCGACGGCAAATCCTTATCCGGCAACTTCACGCAGGGCGGCGCGGCGTTGACGTTCGCGCTGAAGCGGACTGGCGATGCCCGGATCGAAACACCGGCCAAGAGTACAGCCATCGCGAAAGATCTCGAAGGCGCGTGGGAGGGCACGCTGGACACGGGCGGACAACAGCTCAGGCTGACGCTGAAGATGACCAATCAAGCCGATGGCACGGCGGCGGGCACCATGATCAGCATGGATCAAGGCGGAGCTGTGATCCCGATCACCACCATCACGCAGAAAGGCTCCACCCTGAAGCTGGAACTCAAGAGCATCAGCGGCGCCTTCACCGGCGAGCTGAAAGAGGGCACGCTCGCTGGCCAATGGACTCAGGGACCGGGGACGGTTCCGCTGGTATTCAAGCGGCCGGCGAAATAGTTCCGCGGGCCGTGTATACTCGCCTGCCACGAAACAGGCCTTAATCGAACTCCACCCACTTCGCTAGCTTCACCGCGGGATTCTCCAGAAGCTGCGCCAACACGTTTTCGGGCACAGGCGCGTCGGTGGAAACCAGGGCCACGGCTTCGAGCGGCTCGCCGGGATGCAGGGGTTCGTCGCGGCGGCCGAGCGAGAAGTTGGCGATATTGATATCGTTGCGCCCGAGCACCGTCCCGACGTTTTTAGGGCCTGTCGATCGAGTTTGCGCTACCTCAGAAACGCGTAGGATTCTTTGGCCACTTTGATCTCGGACGTTCTCCGCCTTCCACTGATCACGTTGTAGGAAACCAAAAAGCCGTTCTCGATCAGCAGAATCTCCCGATCGTTGACCCATCCCACCAGCCGCGCGTGCGGAATCATGGCCGTTCGCTTAGGAGGATCATCCAGCCGCAACACTTCAACTGCCGGCAGCTCCCCGAGCGCCTGCTGAATTCGAGACAGTTCGGCGGCGTTGGCTTTGCCTGAGTCCGAAAGACGAATGTCGCCGCCCGGCTCGTTCGTAGCTGTAACGGTCAAGGCCGCCAGAGTAGAGTGAGGGGACAGCTTGGCATTGGCCGTGAAGAAGCTGACGTCGTAATCCCGATTCTGGTACTGCTGAAATTCGTCAAACAGGACAGTGCTTTTCCCGTTCCTGGCCAACAATGTCTGATCGTCACTTTCGTTGACCCAACCGCAGCAGCCGCCGTCGGGAACGGCTTCAATCAGCACCAGTCCGCCGCCGTCTGAAGAGGAATCCAGCACCCGCTCCATCGCGTCTGCAAGCTTCGTTTCGCGCCAGCCGCCCGCGGACTTGCGATACAGAAAGCTCGCCTGATACTCCGATTGAATCTGTCCCGGTACCCAATGCGTCGTGATGAAGTGATCTTCGATGCCGTCATCCGGAAGCCAGTAATCGGCCTCGGGACAGGTCTCCGAGCAAACCGCGGTCTCTCACTTGCAGGGCGCAAAAGTGTATGTTGCGATGTCTTCCGGATGTTCTCCCGACAAGTCTGTCTGCCAGACGTGGAAGGTTGTGTTGATCGAGATATCTTGCCCCATGTCCGGCGTCTGTAATGTCTGAAAACGGTTTCCAAACCAGAAAAGATGCGCGCCATTGGCCGAGAGAAAACATCGGGGCTTGGCTGATGAGACCAGCACATTTCCGCCGCTGGGAGCTTGGGTATTGGTAATTGTGCGGTTCAGAAACTTTGCGCATGACCCATCCCAGAACCACACGCGTGGGTTGGACGATTCGTGAACCAAACCGTCGGGTTCTCGAACCGTAGCCGGCAGAAACAGCATCTGTCCTTTGCCGTTGATCTGCAGATCTTGCGCAGATTGAAAAACCTCAGCCGGGACGTGGTGTGAACTTCTGAGCAGAAACGTGTTGGGATCGTATTCCGCGATTCCATTAGGCTCCTGCAACACCCAAAGCCTTTTTCCCGGTTGCGCATGGGCCAACCAGCTCAGGCAGAGGAGGGAAAGCGCCAACCTGGACATTGTTTTTTGCGGGCGGCACGGGCCGTATTCAGGGTACACCCAGCTGCCTATGGTGCTGCCGGTAAGTCAGTTAGTCTTAGTCGAACTCCACCCACTTCGCCAGCTTCACTGCGGGATTCTCCAGAAGCTGCGCCAGCACGTTTTCCGGCACCGGCGCGTCGGTGGAAACCAGGGCCACGGCTTCGAGCGGCTCGCCGGGATGCAGGGGCTCGTCGCGGCGGCCGAGCGAAAAGTTGGCGATGTTGATGTGGTTGCGCCCGAGCACCGTCCCGACGTGGCCGATGACGCCGGGCACATCGTGGTTCTTCATGAACACCAGGTGGCCGGCCAGCGACGCCTCGCAATAGATGCCGTCTACCTGCAGCAGGCGCGGCCGTCCCAGGAGCACGGCGCCTTCAACCACCGTCACGCCCGAATCGGTTTCGAGTTCCAGCCGCACCGAATCCGTGTGCGCCGAGCGGCGGTCGTGGTGTTCGCCCACATTCCACCCGCGCTGTGAGGCGATCTGCATGGCGTTGACCAGGTTGGCGCGCTGTCCTACCGACCGTTTAAGAACTCCTGCGACCCCGGCATTGCGCAGCAGATGCGTGTTGGAATCGGCGATGCGGCCGAGATACGTGAGGCGCACGGCCTTGGGATTTCCCGACGCGATGTGTACGGCGAAGACGCCCAGCCGTTCCGCCACCGCGATGTAGGGGCCGAGCGCACGGTACTGCTCGGGCGTAAGCGCCGGCATGTTGACCGCATTGATGGCCACGCCGTGTTTTAGATATTCGACGATCTGCTCGGCGATGCGCACGCCGACGATCTCCTGCGCTTCTTCGGTCGATCCGCCGATGTGCGGCGTGGCCACCACCGTGTCGAGCGCGAACAGCGGATAGCCGGGCAGCGGCGGCTCGGTGGCGAAGACGTCGAGCGACGCGCCTGCGACCTTGCCTGACTCGATGGCCTCGCGCAACGCTTCCTCATCCACCAGCTCGCCGCGCGCGCAATTGACGATGCGCACCCCGGACTTCATCTTGGCGAAGGCTTCGCGCGACAGCATGCGGTCCGTCTCGGGAGTGAGCGAAACGTGCAGCGTGATGTAATCGCTCCCGGCGTAGAGTTCATCGAGCGAAACCAGCTCCACTCCCAGGTCCTGCGCGATCTGCGAAGTGACATAGGGATCGCGCGCCAGAATGCGCATCTCGAAGGCGCGGGCGCGTTTCACTACTTCACGCCCGATGCTGCCCAGCCCGACGATGCCGAGCGTCTTGCCGCGCAGCTCGCTGCCCAGAAATTTCTTCTTCTCCCATTTGCCGGAGCGGGTCGAGGCATTCGCCTGGGGAATATGGCGCGCCATGGCCAGCATCAGGGCCAGCGCGTGCTCCGCCACCGAAGCCGCATTGCCGCCCGGTGTGTTCATCACCAGCACGCCCGCCGCGGTGGCGGCATCGAGATCGACATTATCGATCCCCACGCCCGCGCGGCCGATCACGCGCAACTTAGGCGCCTTGGCGAGCACATCCGCGGTCACCTGCACGGCGCTCCGCACCACCAGCGCATCGGCGTCCGCCAGGTGCCGCGCGTATTCCTTAGGATTCGAAACGATGGTGTTCCAGCCCTTTTGAGACTGCAGGTGTTCGATTCCGGCCGGCGAAAGCGGCTCGGCGATGAGAATGTTCATTGGCTGTTTGCTGTTATACGCTCGCGTGCTGCGCGACCGCTACTTCGGCGTAAATGTTCTCGACCGCGGCCACGCCCGCGCCCAACTTCACCGGATAGCCATTGGCTTGCAGAATGATCTCGAGGCCCGCGATCACCCCGAACAGATCGGTGAAATCGAAGTAGCCCAGGTGCGCGATGCGGAAGATCTGCCCTTTCATCGAACCCTGGCCGTTGGCGATGATGGAGCCGAAGCGGTTGCGGAAATCCTTCACGATGATCCCGGAATCAACACCGCGCGGGGCCTTCACGGCCGTTACCGACGCACCCGGCGACTTGGCGGCGAATAATTCCAGCCCCAGTTCCTGCACCGCGGCGCGCGTGGCCCGCGCCAGCAATTGCGCGTTCTCGATCAGGTTCGCCATGCCCACTTGTCTGACGTAGCGCAGCGCTTCGCCGAGCGCCAGAATAATCGCCGTCGAAGGCGTCCAGCTCGATTCGCCGTTGGCGCCGTTTTTCTTTTCCTTCTTGAGATCGAAATAATAATGCGGCAGCGTGGCGCTCTCAGCGTGCTTCCAGGCTTTGGCGCTGACGGAAAGAAACGCCACGCCCGGCGGCACCATGAAGGCTTTCTGCGACCCGCCGATCACCACGTCGAGCCCCCAGCCGTCGATATCGAGCGGCATCGTCCCCAGCCCCGTGATGGCATCCACGATGAAAAGCGCTGGCGTCTTTGCAACGGCGCGCGCCATCGAGCGCACATCGTGCGCCGCCCCGGTCGAGGTCTCCGATGCCTGAACGAAAACGCCTTTGGTATCGGGCGCCGCCGCCAGAGCCGCTTCCACGCGCTCGGGCGCGACGACGTCGCCGTATTCGGATTTGAGGACGTTTACTTCCAGGCCGTAAGCTTTGGTGATCTCCGCCCAGCGCTCGCCGAACTTGCCCGCCGAGCACACGGTCACTTTATCGCCGCGCGAGAACAGGTTCGAAACCGATGCTTCCATGGCGCCGGTGCCGGATGCGGCGAAGAGCAACACGTCGCCGGAGGTGCCCATAACCTCTTTGAGATCCGCCAGAACCGACTTGTACACTTTGCGGAAATCTTCAGTGCGATGGTGCATGTCCGACGCCATCATTGCCCGCAGCGCCGGCGGATAGAGAGGGGTGGGGCCCGGAGTAAGTAACCTCTGTTTCTTAATGTGCATGATCGAAGCTGAAAAATTCAGGATAGCAGATCGGTGAAGCAGGCATGCAGCCCGAGGCGTGTCCGCCTAAGTCGTAACCGGCCGGATAGGGTGGAAATAAAACCGTGCGCCGCAGAGTTGGCACGAGAAGGGCTTGCGCCCGAAGATGCGGAATAACCAGTCGAACAGACCGCGTGACGGCGCGACGCGGTTTGAATGACAGTTTGGACAGAGAAACGGCATTTCCAACCGTAGAGTGTTCATGAGATGTCGCAGGGGATTCCCCTACGGATATTGAACGCTGACCCGCACGGTGTTACCAGGCTTTTCCTGAGCCAGCCGAAGACGCTCCTTGATCTGATTGAGCGTAGCCTTCGCGGCCTGAATTTCTTCGTGACTTTTTTGAAAGCCGGGAATCCGCCTGTCGATGAACTCGTTACGGAACAATTGGTCGGTGGCGAGAGGTAACAGGACCTCAAGCTCCTGAAAGGTTAACTGTAAGCCGCCGCTTTTGTTAGTCGTTTGTGGCCTGGTTTCTTGCCCTCGAATTAGCCCGCCGGAGAGCAGATATGACCTCATTATAGCAGAAGCCGGCGAGGAGTCCTAAATCGGAGTCGAAGGCCCGTGCGCCGCGGCTGATGGAATAGAATAGGCTGCATCTATGGCCTTACTCGAACGGGTGCAGGCGGACATGGTGGCGGCCATGAAAGCCCGTGATGACGCGCGCCTCAACGCGCTGCGCATGATCAAAGCCGCGCTCCAGAAGCACCAGGTGGATTCAATGAAGCCGCTCGACGATGCATCCGAGCAGCAGATCCTGAAGCAGCTCGTCAAGCAGCGCACCGACGCCGCCGACATGTTCCGCAAGGGCGGTCGCGAGGAGCAGGCGCGCAAAGAAGAGACCGAGCGCGTCTTGATCGAGAGCTACATGCCGGCCGAGGCGGGAGAAGAGGACATCGCGCTCGCCATCGACGCCGCGCTGGCCGAAACCGGCGCCACTTCGGCCAAACAGATGGGCGTGGTCATGAAAGCCGTGCAGGCCAAACTCGCCGGCAAGCGCGTGGACGGAAAAGCGCTGAGCGAAAAAGTGAGGTCGCGGCTGCAATGACGCCTCCCGAAACCACCGAGCGCCGTCACAAGCCGTTCGTCCCCGAAAGCATGCAGATGTCGGAGTTCACGCTCCGCGCGCTGCTCATCGGGCTCGTGATGACTGTCGTCCTGGGCGCCGCTAACGCCTACCTCGGCCTGCGCGCGGGCCAGACCATCGCTGCCACGTATCCGGCGGCCGTGATCGGCATGGCCGTCCTGCGCGTTTTCAAAGGGTCGATTCTCGAAGAAAACATCGCGCGAACCGCGGGCTCGATCGGCGAATCGGTGGCGGCGGGCGCGATCTTCACCGTCCCGGCATTCGTGATCGCCAAGGTGTGGCCGTCGTTCAGCCCGGCCGACGCGTACTGGAAGTCCACCGTGCTCATGACCACCGGCGGCGTGCTGGGCGTGCTGTTCTGTTCGCTGGTGCGGCGCGTTCTGGTAGAGGATCCCGAGCTGCCATTTCCGGAATCGGTGGCGGCGAGCGAGATTCACAAGGCGGGGCAGGGAGGGGCGCAAGGCGCCAAGTACCTGTTCTGGAACATGGGCTTCGGCGGGCTGGTCTACATGCTGAGCGCGCTCGGACTATTCGCTACCGACAAGGATTTCGCCGTCGCCGTGGGCGAGCTCGGCAAGAGCAAGCTGCGGCTCAGCACTACCGGCAGCCAGGCGCTCGGCGTGGGCGGCATCAGCACCTGGTCCGGGCCGACCGTCAGCCCGGCGTATCTGGGTGTGGGCTATATCATCGGGCCGGAACTGGCGTCGCTGAATTTTTCAGGCAGCGTGCTGGCTTGGGGCCTGCTGATTCCGCTGCTGATTTATTTCCTGGGGCCGGAGCTGCAAACCCTGCTGCCCCCCGGTTCGGCGGGTGATGCGAAGGCCTGGAACGGCCTCGCATACGGCGTGTGGCGCTTTGTCGTGCGGCCCATCGCCGTGGGCGGAATGCTGTTCGGCTCGCTCTACACGCTCTTCCGTATGCGAAAAGCGTTGCTGGCCGGGCTCACCCGCGCATTCGCGGAATTTCGCACCGGAGTGAATTTAAAAGTCGGCCGCACGGAACGCTACATGAGCTCCAAAGTTGTGTTTTCCCTTATCTTCGTCGTGTTCCTGTTCATGATCGGTCTCTACACGTATTTCTCGGGACAAATCGCCAGCGGAATCGTGGCCGCCGCCGTGATGCTCATCGTCGGGTTTCTCTTCGCGACGGTCTCCGGTTACCTGGTGGGCGTGATCGGCTCGTCCAACAATCCCATCTCCGGGCTGACGCTTTCCACCATCATCATCGCCGCGCTGCTGATGCTGGCGCTGGGCGTTTCAGGCACTGGCGGCGTGCTGGCGGTTCTCGGCGTAGCGGCTGTTGTCTGCGTGTCCTCCGCCGTCGCCGGCGAACTGTTGCAGGATTTCAAAGTCGGCTACATTCTCGGCGGCACCCCGCGCTCCATCCAGATCGTCGAACTCATCGCCGTGATCTGCGCCAGCCTCGTGATGTACTTCCCGCTGATGGTGCTCGATCGCGGCATGGGCGGTTTCGGCAGCGCCAAGCTTCCCGCCCCGCAGGCCGGCCTGATGGCCTATCTCGCGCAGGGCATCGTGGGCGGCGAAATGGCTTGGCCGCTCGTGATCGTCGGCGTCCTGATGGGCTTTGGCCTGGTGCTCGTGCGCGTGAAGAGCCCCATGCTGGTGGCTATCGGCATGTACCTGCCGCTGGGAACGGTTTTCGCGATTTTTGTCGGTGGCATGATTCGCTGGATGACCGATTCCCTCAGCCGCCGCCGCGGGCACAACGAAGCGCAGCGCGCGCGCGTGGATAACGTGGGCGTGCTCGCCGCCTCTGGACTGATCGCTGGCGAAGCCCTCCTCGGCCTCGTCACCGCCACATTCAACTTCCTCGACAAACCCCTGCATCAGTTCTTGACGAATCCCTCGTACGCAGTCGGGATAGCCGTGATGGCCCTCATCGCGTTTATCCTGGTGCGCTATCCCATCGCCAACGCCGGCAGCCCCGACGAGCCCGCTCCGCCAACCGCCATGATGTGAGGACGAATCCTCGATGAAGCGCACCACCCTCATCATCGACAAACAACTCCTGGCCGACCTGACGCAGATGGCCGCCGCGCGAGGCCAGACTCTGTCCGCGCTGGCAGACGAATTCCTGCGTGAAGGCCTCCAGCGTGCGCATCCCGGCAAACACCCGAAGCCGCGGCCGCTGCCGCGAGGTAAGAACATGGGGCGCGAACTGGTAAACGTGTCCGACCGCAACGCGCTCTACGACGTGTTCGACCGCGACAGCACCTTTCTCACAGGCCTGAAACGCCCCCGCGCCCGTGATACGATCTCCCCTTCCAAGGAGGTCGTCCCCATGCGCGCCGCTATCCTGTTCTTCGCCGCCTGCTTTCTTCTCGCCGCCCAATCCAAACTCACCGCCATCCGCTGCGGCCGCCTGATCGACGGTAAAAGCGCCGCCGTCCGCACGAACGCCGTCATTGTCATTGAAGGCGAGCGCATCCGCGAAGTCGGCGCATCGGTCCCCGCGGGCGCCCAAGTCATCGACCTCACTCACTCCACCGTGCTGCCCGGCCTCATCGACAACCACACACACATCCTGCTCAACGGCGACATCACCATGGCCGACTACGACGAGCAGTTGCTCAAGCAGTCCATCCCATACCGGGCCATCCGCGCCACCGTCAACGTGCGCACCGCGCTCCTGCACGGCTTCACCACCATGCGCGACCTCGAAACCGAAGGCGCCATGTACGCCGATGTCGACGTCAAGACCGCCATCAACCGCGGCATCATTCCCGGACCGCGCCTGTTCGTCGCCACGCGCTCGTTCGCGCCCACCGGCTTCTACCCGTTGCTCGGCTATTCGTGGGAGCTCAAGGTGCCGAAAGGCGTGCAAGAGGTCGATGGCCCCGATAACATCCGCACGCCGTGCGCGAACAGGTCGGCTATGGCGCCGACTGGATCAAGTATTATTCCGACCTCCACTATTTCCTCAAGGACGGCGCGCTGCACTCCCGCCCCAACTTCACCGACGAGGAAGCCCGTGCGCTGGTAGATGAAACGCACCGCCTGGGCCACAAAGTGGCGGCGCACGCCATGGGGCGCGAGGGAATCGAGCAGGCTCTGCGCTCGGGCGTCGATACCATCGAGCACGGCGACGGCCTCGACGACGCGCTTATCGACATGATGGTGAGCCGCGGCGTCTACTGGTGCCCCACCATCTATGTCGGCATCTACGTGGCCGAGGGACGCGCCGCCGCGGGCAACCCGCTTTGGCCCAAGATGCGCGATCTCGCCGCCGCGGCCTTCGCCAAAGCCGTCAAAAAAGGCGTGCGCATCAGCTTCGGCACCGACGCCGGCGGCTTCGCCTGGACCGAAAATCAAGCCAAGGAATTCGCCTACATGGTGAAGTACGGCATGTCCCCCATGCAGGCCATCCAGTCGGCAACCTCAGTCGCCGCCGCCCTCCTCGACCAGCAGGACAACCTCGGCGCAATCGAGGCAGGGAAATTCGCCGACATCGTCGCGGTGGACGGCGACCCGCTGAGCGACATCACGGAACTCGAGCGGGTGAAATTTGTGATGAAGGGCGGGGCGGTGGTGGGGAGGTAAGGGGCGGGAACTCTCAAACCGAACAGGCCACCGGGCATCCGCAACAGTTTGTCCGCGTGCTTAGTCCGCCGCTCCCTGCACTAGGTCCAGAGCGGGCCTATAGAGAAAGGGAACCCAGTACTCCGGGTCTTCTTTCGCGCCTCGTTTTTGAAAGAACCCAACTTCCACGAGCTGCTCAGCCAAAGCCGCAGCCTCGGCAGCGGTCAACTTCCAAATCTTGGTAAGTGAATCGAGCCGTTGCGATGTCTTTTCGTGCTGCAGCGCCAGGATGCGATCCCGCAATTCAGGATATTCGGCAAACAATGTCTGTTCAAATCGGACGTTCGAGACCTCTGGCAGTGCATCTTTCAGAGCTGAGCGGCTGAATAGGACTTCCGCTTCTCCATCAGGACTGCCAAGATCCAACTTGCGCAGTTCCACTTCGCGAGCCGAGTTAAGCAGGTGAATGAGTTCTCGTGGTGCATTTTGTGTGGTGCCATCAGCCGTCCGACTCAAAAGCCAGTCGAAGGCCCTCGGTTTGTTCGGTCCAATGTCTACTTGGTTTGGAAATACCTTGTCGAGAAATGCGAGCTGGTTTTCATTGGAACTAAGCACCTGATTACCCTCAACGCCACAGAATTGAACGAGGTCAGCGGATTGCAGTGCGCGTCGGACGACAAGGTTAATCAGAGAGGGCTTGTCCCAATTGATTGTCGTGTGTCTCGTGATATGACTTGCTTCCCTGAATCCTCTTTTTGTAAGCCGCCGCCATATATCAGTCCGCAAGAAAATCTTAAGGCGAATCTTTTCCAGAGAAAGCAGGCTTTCAGCGGCCTAGTTGAAGATCCACCCACCACCCCAGCGGGACTTCGTCAATCTTTGGAAGCTGTATCTTTTGGCCTTAGTGGCTTCACCACTCCCTTCCACCAGATGTTCGAAAACAAGCCGATAAACAGTTCGAACTTTTCCGCCAGAATCCACTGCATCCCTCGTTGCGCCTAAAGCCCCTTGGCCCGGTGTGGAGCGCGCGAGTGAACCAGGCCTACCGAGTCCTCGCCTACCGCGAAGGTCGAGTCTTCTATTGGTTTTGGATCGGATCTCACCAAGAGTATGAACGAATTCTTGGCCGGTAACGCCACCCGGAAGCAACTTGCCTTTGGGTAAACCTGGGGACGGCAAACCTGTGACAGACCGGGTGTTTCTCAGCGCGCCATGCGCCCATCGCCCCATTCGCTGCCTGCTGGACTTTGAACCAGGCTATCGGCTGGAACTATCGAGCCGTGCCGCCTGACGCGGCGCCGGCGCTCCTCGCAGCAATCCTTCTGTGCTGAGGTCTTCGTCTAGGTCCGGCCAGTGAATGCCGTATCCACAGCAGCAAATTTCCCACCGTTGCCGCTGAGCTTCCGTTGCTACCAGGAGCCTCGGATACCACACCAGCGGAACCGTGATGGTCCTGCTATCCATGAGGCCCACCGACAGACTCTCGTCAGTCAAACTCACGGAGGCGACACGTTCATCAGCGGTGAGTGCCAAAATACCCATGCCAGGCGTCCAGGAGCTCTTACAGATGCTCCACTATTATCGATTGTACCTTGCGGAGTTCCTGGGGTACGATCACCCCTCCGGCGGACATCGATATTATGGTGGAGTTGATACAGGATATATCCACTCTCGGGCTCCATCCCGCGGCTTACATGGATTGACAGCGGTTACAGCCAGGGCCGCATTCTCGCGCCGATGTCATCCGCCAGACTGGTGCGCAGCCGCGTGGCTGCTTGCAAAATCTCGGCGGTCATTTCGGGGTCTATTTCCGCATCGGGATTTGCCTTCACGCGCTCATTTTCGATCGCCTCCTGCAGTTTCGCTTTCAGCAGGAAATATGGTTTCCGGCTGCGCCTGGAGAGATAGATTCCACCCTCGCCGAAATACCAGTCGCGCATATCGTCGGATGTTTCTTGCAGCCTGCGGTGTGTGAGCACCACCCGCGGAGCGAACCGCGCCAGGGGCCGCGTTTTCGGCCACAGCTTCGTATAGAGTTCCAGTCTCTTGGTGTGCAGATGCTTGTCGTAATCGGCCCTCAGCTCCAGTCGCATTTTGGAGCGAGTGACGAAATACGTAAGCACCGCGGAGGCTACGCCGCTAACCACACCGGTTACGACTGAGACGCCGTCCATTGGACGAATCTACCATATCGATTACGCCGGGCCGTGCCAAATGGCGTTCACACGACACGGCCCATTCTCTGTAGCCCCTGTATCTCCTGATTTCATCTGGATTTGCGCCCATAACCGGTGTCTCGAGCGGGCGGAGTCAGATGAACTCCAAGGGTAAGATACAGAACGAGAGGTTGCCAGTGCGGAAAGGGATACACCATGGGTTTTGACATCGTTCGGACGCCGACCCTCCAGGCCGTCGCGACCGAAGATGAGCGGCGGCTGGCGGACGATCTTCAAAGGCGCGTGGACGAAGCGGTCAGCCAGGCCGACGCGCAGCCCGAGGTTGTCGAAGCCGCCGCAACGCAGCGTGTCGCAGCGGAACGGCTGGCCGGATTGCAGAAGGCCGAGCGCATCCTGAATCAGTTCGCGGGCCAGTCCCGCGAGCAGATGGCCGCCATGTCCCAGATGGCTCTCGAGGCCATTATCGAGTCGGCGCTATCAGGCGGCAAACCGGATTTCGGGAAGTTGAAAGATCTGGTCGCGGTCGAAAATCAACATCGCTACGCCAATCGCGCCATCGAGGGGGTGGTTGAGCACCTCATCCCCCTGGCGCGGGCGACGCGTCTCCGGGAGGAATCGCGCGCCGTGATCGCCAAAGCCAGGGCCTTGGACCAAGTCGCTCAGGAGCGCGCCGAGAAAGTGCTCGTCCATCTGCGCGACGCGGTTACCGAGGAAGTGGTGCTCCCGGTGGATATGTCGAAAGGCGTCGTGGGTGCGTTATTGGCGCACGCCCTCGGGCTCAAAAAATACGCCCGGCAGTTGTCCGATGACGCGGACCAAATCGAATTGGCGTACACCAAACGGCGCGAAGGCTAAGGAGACGGCGCATGAGCATGCGTAATCAGTTCGAAGCCCTGGTCCGCGATCTGGACAAGGAAAGCCTGGAGCAGTTGAGACAGTCTGTGAGCTCGGAAATCGACGGGCGCGGAAAGGAAAAGGTCATGCAGCTCGAGGACATCCACGCCCGTATGACGGCGGAGGAAAAAGCGCAGGCCCTCAGAGAGATTGCGCGCGTGCTTGAAGGGCGTGAGTGACGCTTATGCGCGACTTGAGGCGCCACTGGCAGGAAATCCGTGCGATCGAGAGCAGTCTACCCCAATTCGTCTGGCTGGCCAGCGCCGACGATTCGCAGAAATGTGTGGTTGAAGTTGCCGCGGGGCAGGCGGCCCGGCTGATCCACGCGAAGTCCCACCGTTTGGCGACGGAAGAAGAAATCAGCGCGCACCGGGCCAGCGAGGAGGCCGCCAAGCGCCTCGATCATCTCGACGGATTGCGCCGCCAAGGCATCGCTATCGTCTCCGTTCGTTGATGGGCTGCGCGGCGCGCACTGTTATCATGAAGTTCGCATGCCGCAAGTCATTCCGACCGTCGTCATCGTGGGGCGGCCGAATGTCGGAAAATCAACGCTGTTCAACCGCATTACCGGCGAACGGCGCGCCATTGTCGGCGATGAGCCGGGAATCACGCGCGACCGCATGCACGGTCACGCGCGGTATGACGGCCGGCCGTTCGAAATTATCGACACCGGCGGCATCGTAGTCCACGACGACGAATACATTCCCAGCCAAATTCTGAAGCAGGCGCAGGTGGCGTTCGAAAACGCCGCGCACATCATTTTTCTCGTTGACGGGCGCGCGGAGATTACGGGATCGGATCGGGACCTGGCGCAGATGCTGCTGCGGCTGGGTAAGCCGGTGACGCTGGCGGTGAACAAAGCGGACACGGTAGCGCGCGAGGATCTGGCGCACCAGTTTTACGGCCTGGGGATTCGCGATGTGTTTCCGGTGTCGGCGGAACACGGAACGGGCGTGTCCGAACTGCTGGAGCATGTGACGGCGGGGTTTGGGCAGGAGCCATCTGAAGAATCCGCCGAGGCGATCAAAGTAGCCATCATCGGGCGGCCGAACGTAGGGAAATCGACGCTGCTGAACGCGCTGACGGGCGAGGAGCGCGCCATTGTTTCGCCCATTGCAGGGACGACGCGCGACGCAGTGGACGCGCACGTGCGGCACGGCGAGACGGACTACGTTTTTGTAGATACTGCGGGCATCCGGCGCAAGGGCAAGACGAAAGAGATGACGGAGAAGCTGAGCGTCGTCATGGCGCGGCGGCACATCCGGATGGCGCAAGTGGTGCTGGTGGTGCTGGACGCGTCAGAAGGCGTACTTGGCCTGGACGCGACGATCGCGGGGTATGCGCACGAGGGCGGACGCGCGGTAATCCTGGTTGTGAACAAGTGGGACACGATCGATAAAGGCAAGAAACGCGGCTTCGAGCAGCAGGTGCGTGACGAATTAAAGTTTCTGGACTACGCGCCGGTGATGTTTCTGTCGGCGAAGACCGGCGAAGGGGTTGCGCGGCTTTTCAAACTGATTCGCGAGGTTTGGGAATCGGCGGGGCGGCGGATCGGGACAGGCGAATTGAACCGGTTCCTCGAGTCTCTGCATTTCGAGGAGCGGAAGATTTACTATCTCACGCAAGCGTCGGTGCGTCCGCCGACATTCGTGCTGTTCACGGACCGGGCGGGACCGCTGCACTTTTCGCACGAACGGCAACTGGTAAATCAACTCCGGCGGAGGTTCGGGTTTCACGGGACGCCGGTGGTGGTGAAGACCAAGGCGAAAAAGAAGTAGGGCAATCCGATCAGCGCTGCTTCTTACGTTCCTTCTCCGCAATTCGCGCCTTTACTATGGATCACGCCGTCGCGCTTCCGCGCTTATTGCCGGCTTCTTCGAGCGGAATGGTGCGGGGCTCGAGTCCGGCTTTCGCCAATATGGCATAGACGAGGAACCCGGCGATGAAGCTATAGACGACGGCGGGCTGGGCATAGGTTTTGAGAGCGGGCGACACGGGCAAGCTGGGGAGAATGCCGACCAGGAAGCCGACCGCCCACGCTCCGTAGCCGGCCCAGTTGATACCTTCGCGGGGGCCTTTCCATTGCTTTCCTGAGAGAAGATAATCGGCCGCGATGGCGCCGCAGATGGGGCCGAACGACGCGCCCACGATGACGAAAAAGCCGATCAGGTTGGCGGCGACGCCAGTGACCGCGAGGACGATGGCCACGGTGCAGGCGACCATCATGGAAGAGATGCGCGGCACGCCGGGGATCATGGTGGAGAAGCTGTTGCCGGCTATGAAGGCGCAGAAGGTCGCGGGCGGAATGGAGGCGATGGTGAACAGGAAAAACATCGCGGTGGCCAGCAGGCCGCCGATCGAGGCGATTACGGCGTCGTAGTTATAGCTCGTGAGTCCTGGGTTGAGCACGTGCGCGCCGGCGACCGAGAGCAGGGGCAGGCATCCGGCGTAGACGGCGGCCAGCGCGATGCCGGTCAGGCCGCCCAGGCGCACGTCGCGCGCGTTGCGGCTGTTCATGCCGAAATCGGCGCCGGCCGCGCCCGCGGTAGCGAAAAAGCCGATCACAATCTGGATGAGCATTGTGAATGCCACGAAAGAGTTGGGCTCGGGTGGCGTGTAATTCGAGAGGCCGGGGCTGGTCTTGAGAAATACGACGAGCAGCATCAGGAACGGAATCAGATTGAGGAACAGCGAGAGCCGGGCGACGTATTGGATGCCTTTAGCGCCGATGTAGGCCATGATGTAACCCCAAATGACGCCGGTGATGATGAAGGGCAGGCTGCCGGGCTTCGCATAGGAATGGATGCCGCCCAGGATGTAGGTGGCGGACAGATAGGTGCCGACGGCGAACCAGCCGATCTGGAGCGCGCCCATCAGCAGGCCCGGCATGAGATAGCCTCCCTTGGTGCCGAACGTCGAGCTGCCGATGACATAGAGCGGGAATCCGGTCTTCATGCCCAGCATGGCGGGCGCGTAATAGTAGAGCGCGTAGCACAACAGGCCGGCGACGGCGACGGCGAAGATCGAGAGGCCGACGGAGGCATGCGCGATGGTGCCGCTGGCGATGGCGTTGTAGAAGCCGATCCAGAGAAAGATGCCGGCGTAACTGGGGGCAGTGTTGGCGTACCAGGGACCGCGTTTGGCTGCCGGATTGGGCGTGGCTTTGGCGACGTAGGAGGGGAGCATGGGGGGCAGTATACTACCGGCGGGGACGCGTCACGGCGAGGCGCGATGAAGCGCGGATGTGACTGGTAGGCTGTCCTGGCGAATCTGTAAGGGCTAGGCCGGACGTGTCCGGCCCCTACAGCGAGTAGTACGCTCCGTCACCGATTGGGCAGAGAGTTCTTGAAGAGCTGCAACGGGAGCGTATTCGCCACCTGCTTTATTTCGCCGGAAGCGAAATTAAAGCTCCAGGTTTCTTCGGCGTTTCCACAACGCATGGCCGGTGGCACGTCGTTTTCGGTCTCATCTACTTCGTGTGCCGTGGAAAGCTTCGCTCGAATCAGAATATTGACGTTTTTATCGTCACTGAATCCCGCATTCCCGATACGCAATAAGCAATGCTGATCCTTGCGCGCCTCGAGGATGGCTTGCAGCTCGGGTTCGTATACCACGCCGGTTCCGGCATCGATGGCGAGCACCTGTTGCGTGTCCCCTGCGTCGGATCCCCACTGCCATTCCGCCGTTTTCACCAGGAGCATGCGGGAATTCCTGGCCCAGCCCAAAATCTCCATCCCATTCCCCCCGGCGGTGCGCTTCGGCGGCATCAGATAGACCAGTCGGTACGACGCATTGGCTCTGGCGACCCACAGGCGGGTTGTGAGCAAACATTCCAGATCGCTCCGCACCTCGACATAGGCGCGCCACTTCCCGCCTTCTGAAAGCGAGACCGGACTAAAGACGGACTTCGGGCGTTCTTTTTCCTGGCAGTTGACAAAGAGTGTCGTCTGCGAAACGGGCGCCTGCTGAGTGAATCCGAATGGCGGCAATAACAGGAACAGAGGAATCAATTTGACCGTCACCGTCGCGGATCAGCCGCTCATCGAGCCGAGGAACACGGCGTTGCTCTGGGTTTTGCCGAGCTTGTCGAGCAGGAGTTCCATGGTCTCGACGGGGGAGAGCGGGTTCAGCACCTTGCGCAAGATCCAGACGCGGTTGAGCTCTTCTTTGGGAAGGAGCAACTCTTCTTTGCGGGTGCCGCTCTTATTGATATCGATGGCGGGGAAGACGCGCTTATCGACCAGCTTGCGGTCGAGGTGGATTTCCATGTTGCCGGTGCCCTTGAATTCCTCGAAGATCACGTCGTCCATGCGGCTGCCGGTGTCGATGAGAGCGGTCGCGATGATGGTGAGCGAGCCGCCTTCCTCAATATTGCGCGCCGCGCCAAAGAAGCGCTTGGGACGCTGGAGAGCGTTGGAATCGACGCCGCCGGAGAGCACTTTCCCGGATGGCGGCACGATGGTGTTGTAGGCGCGGGCGAGGCGCGTGATGGAATCGAGCAGAATCACCACGTCTCTCTTGTGCTCGACCAGGCGCTTGGCCTTCTCGATCACCATTTCGGCGACCTGCACGTGGCGGGTGGCGGGCTCGTCGAAAGTCGAGCTGATGACTTCGCCGCGCACGGAGCGCTGCATGTCGGTGACTTCCTCGGGGCGCTCGTCGATGAGCAGCACGATGAGCGAGATCTCGGGATGGTTGGCGGTGATGGAATTGGCGATGGACTGCAGGAGCATCGTTTTGCCGGTGCGGGGCGGGGAAACGATGAGGCCGCGCTGACCTTTGCCGACGGGCGTGAGCAGATCCATGACACGGCCGGAGAAATTTTCCTTGACGGTTTCGAGCTTCATGCGCTCGTTGGGATAGAGCGGCGTGAGGTTGTCGAAGAAGATCTTATTGCGCGCTTCCTCGGGCGGCTCGAAGTTGATGGCATCAACTTTGATGAGGGCGAAATAGCGCTCGCCTTCCTTGGGCGGGCGGATCTGCCCGGAGATGGTGTCGCCGGTGCGCAGGTCGAAGCGGCGGATCTGCGAGGGCGAGACGTAGACGTCGTCGGGGCCGGGCAGGTAGTTGTACTCGGGGGCGCGCAGGAAGCCGAAGCCATCGGGCAGGCACTCGAGGACGCCCTCGGAGAAGATGAGTCCGCTCTTTTCGGCCTGGGTTTGCAGAATTTTGAAGATAAGCTCCTGCTTGCGGAGTCCGGCGGCGCCGGCAACGCCCAGGTCTTTCGCGACCTGGTTGAGCTTCTGGATGCTCATGTCCTTCAGTTCGACCAGGTCGAGCGTGGGCGAGCCATTCTTGGCAACTGGCTGCCCGCCGTGTTTACGGCGCTGGCCATGCTGCCCCTGGTCGGGGCCGCGGCCTTCGCGCTGCTGCTGGTTGCCGCGCTCGGGGCGGTCGCCGCGCTGGTCGCTTCGCTCGGCGGCGTGCTCGCCATCCTCCGTTGCCGGAGGCGTGGCCGCAGCCGGCTTTTCAGCCGGTTTGTCGTTGGCGGAGACCTCTCGGGTCACCGCCGGCTTTTCCGATTTGTCTTGAGGCGGGGTCGGGGTTACCGACTGCTGTGGTGTGTTTTCGCTATCGCTTGCCAAATTTCCCTCACTCCCCGGCCAGTGATGGCCGAGCACGCTAGCGGCTCCCCGGTTTCCTTGCGGATGCCGGAGAGACTCTGCTGAGCGTCCGATTGATTGAGTTTGTCCATCTTTGTGGCGACCACCAGGTAAGGCCGGTGGTGCGCCTCCAGCCAATCCTTCAATTCCAGATCGTGGGGCATCCAGCCCCGGCGGGCATCCAGAATCACGAGCGAATGCTGGAGCGTCGCTCGATTCAACAAATAATTTTCAATGAGCTTCTTCCAGCCCTCTATCCGCTCGCGGGAAGTTACCGCGTAGCCATATCCGGGCAGATCGACAAAGTAACACTCGCCAAAACCGGCCGGGGCCTCAGGGTTGACCCGATAAAAGTTGATCGTTTGTGTTCGACCCGGCGTGTTACTGGTGTGAGCCAGCCCTTTACGCCCGACCAGAGCATTGATCAGGCTGGACTTGCCGACGTTACTTCTCCCTAAGAACGCGATTTCAGCCGCGCCGTCAGAGGGGAACTGGGTGGGCGCTGCCGCACTAACTATGAAATCTGCTAACAAACTACCAAAAACCGGGGCCGGGGGCAAACCCCACACCAGGCCACGACAGGCATGAATGCCCGTTCCAATTAATGCGCCCTGGTTTCCTCGACCGGCTGAGTGGCCACTTCCACCGGCATGGGCAGCGCGATGATGTCACTCTCCAGGGCGATGTGAAGCACCTGGTCCATATTCTCGACGAAGTGGAGCTTCATCACGTTGCGGATATTCTCCGGAATGTCCGGGAGATCCTTCTGGTTGTCCGAGGGCATGATGGCTTCGAAAATGCCGTGCCGGTGCGCGGCCATCAGCTTTTCCTTGAGGCCGCCGATGGGCAGCACCTTGCCGCGCAGCGTGATCTCACCGGTCATGGCGATGTCGCCGCGAACCGCAATTTTGGTGAGCGCGCTGCAAATCGTGGTGGCGATCGTGATGCCCGCCGAAGGGCCGTCCTTGGGGATGGCACCCTCGGGAATGTGCAGGTGAACATCCAGGTTGCGGTAGAAATCGCGCGGCAGTCCGAACTGATGGGCGCGCGAGCGGATGTAGCTCATGGCTGCCTGGGCGGATTCCTGCATGACGTCGCCGAGCTTGCCGGTGACGGTAAGCTTGCCTTTGCCCTCCATGAGGGTGGCTTCGGTAGTGAGGATCTGGCAGCCGACTTCGGTCCAGGCCAAGCCGACCGCGGCGCCGATCTCGTTTTTGTGATCGGTGGTGAGATCGCGGAACTTGTGGGGACCGAGGAGGTCGGAGAGCTTCTCCAGCGTAATGACTTCCGAGGGAAGATCCGTCTTATTCTTCGCTTGCGCGCTCTCGTGGTTCACCACTTTGCGGGCGGTTTTGCGGCAGATGTTGCCGATTTCGCGCTCGAGATTTCGAACACCGGCTTCACGCGTATAGAACTGGATGAGGCCGGTGAGGCCGGCTTCGGTGAACTCAATGCGCTTGTTGCCGACGCCGGTCTGCTCCATCTGCTTCTTGACCAGGAAGCGTTTGGCGATCTCGAGTTTTTCGTATTCGGTGTAGCCCGATAGCCGGATGACTTCCATCCGGTCCTGCAAGGCCGGCGGAATGGTGTGCAGGACGTTGGCGGTAGCGATGAAGAACACCTGGCTCAAGTCGTACTCGACGTCGAGATAGTGATCCATGAACATGAAGTTCTGTTCGGGATCGAGGACCTCGAGCAGGGCGGAGGAGGGATCGCCGCGGAAGTCGGTGGACATCTTGTCGACTTCGTCCAGCATGAAGACCGGATTGCGGGTCCCCGCTTTCTTCATCATCTGAATGATCTGGCCGGGCAGGGCGCCGATGTAGGTGCGGCGATGGCCGCGGACTTCGGCTTCATCGCGCACGCCGCCGAGCGAAAGGCGCACGAATTTGCGTCCGGTGGCCTTGGCGATGGACATGCCGAGCGAGGTCTTGCCCACGCCCGGAGGGCCGACGAAGCACAGGATGGAGCCCTTGGGGTTCTTGACGAGGCGGCGGACGGCCAGGAATTCGAGGATGCGTTCTTTGATTTTCTCGAGGCCGTAATGATCGGATTCGAGGACATGCTCGGCGAACTTGAGATCGCGAATTTCCTTGGACTTTTTCTTCCACGGCACGGCCAGCAGCCAGTCAAGGTAGTTGCGCGACACGGTCGATTCGGCCGACATGGGCGGCATGTTTTCGAGGCGCTTGAGCTCGGCCATGGCCTTGTCGAGCGCGTCCTTGGTCATGCCGGCGGTTTCGATGCGTTTTTTCAGCTCGTCGATTTCGCTTTTTTCGCCGCGGCCCAATTCCTTCTGGATGGCCTTGATCTTTTCGTTGAGGTAGTACTCTTTCTGCGCCTTCTCCATCTGGCGCTTCACGCGGCCCTGGATGGTGCGATCGACGTTGAGCTTCTCGATCTCGATATCGAGCATCTCGGCAACGCGCGTGAGACGGTCGATGGGATCGAAGATTTCGAGCAGATCCTGCTTCTCCTCGATGGTGAGCTGCAGGTTGGCGCCCACGGTGTCGGCCAGCTTGCCGGGGTCTTCGACCCGCGCGGCCTGGATCATGGTTTCGTAGTTGAGGTTCTGGCTGAGCTTGACGTATTGCTCGAACAAGCCGGTGACGCGGGTGACCAGAGCTTCGAGCTGCGGGCCGGGCTCGACGCGGTAGCCGGTGGTGCGGACCACCGCGCGGAAAAAGCCTTCATCGTCGGTGATGGAAACGACCTTGGCGCGCTCCACGCCCTCGACCAGCACCTTGATATTGCCATCGGGCAGCTTGAGGCTCTGGACGATGTTGACCACGGTGCCCACGTTGAAAATCTCGTTGGGCTTGGGCTCGTCGATGGATGCATCGTGCTGGGTGGCGAGAAAGATCTTCTTATCGCCGGCCATGGCTTCTTCCAGGGCACGGACGCTCGATTCACGGCCCACGACGAACGGCGTCATCATGTACGGGAAGATGACGACATCCCGTATGGGCATCATCGGTAAACGCTTGGTTTCAGATTTCTCTTTCGAAGTGAGCATGAAAACCCAGGGCAGGATAAACGTACGGCAGGCAACGACTGCCTAAATCCGCTAACCGGCCTTTTCTAATAGTGTAAGACTGATCTTCTGTGAAAGCACCATCTCTTTGGTCACCTGGAACTCGCGGACCTTCTTGTAGGATGGCAGATAGTACATCAAGTCTAGCATCAGGTCTTCCAGGATCATGCGCAGGCCGCGCGCGCCCACCTTGCGTTCCATGGCAAGGGCGGCAATGGCCTCGAGCGCATCGTCGTTGAACTTCAGCCGGACATTTTCGAACTCGAAGAGCTTCTGATACTGGCGAATGATGGCGTTCTTCGGCTTGGTCAGGATCTGGATGAGGGCATGCTTATCGAGGTCCTGGAGCACGGCGACTACCGGCAGCCTGCCGATGAACTCGGGGATGAAGCCGAATTTGATCAGATCGGTGGGCTGTATCTGCTCGAGCAGGTCGATATCGCGCTGCCCGCCGACGGTCATGGGCTTCACGTGAGTGTGGTCCTGCTCGGCCAGGAACCCCATGGATTTCTTGCCCACGCGCTTGCCGATTACTTTTTCGAGACCCACGAACGCCCCGCCGCAGATGAACAGGATGTTGGTAGTATCGACCGGCGTGAATTCCTGGTGCGGGTGCTTGCGGCCACCCTGCGGGGGCACGTTGGCCACGGTGCCTTCGAGAATTTTGAGCAGCGCCTGCTGCACGCCCTCGCCCGAGACGTCGCGGGTGATGGACGGGTTCTCGTCCTTGCGGCAGATCTTATCGATTTCGTCGATGTAGATGATGCCCTGCTGGCATTTCTGCACGTCTCCGTCGGCCGCCTGCAGCAGCTTCAGGATAATGTTCTCGACATCCTCGCCAACGTAACCGGCTTCGGTGAGCGTGGTGGCATCCACGATGGCGAAGGGCACGTCGAGGATGCGCGCCAGTGTCTGGGCCATCAGCGTCTTGCCGGTGCCGGTGGGACCGATCAGCAGGATGTTGGATTTCGAGAGCTCGACTTCCGTGTTGCGGATGCGGTTCATGTGAATCCGCTTGCAGTGGTTGTAAACCGCCACGGCGAGCTTTTTCTTGGTGGCCTCCTGCCCGATGACGTACTGATCGAGAAATTCCTTCACCTCGAGCGGCTTGGGCAGTTTATTGGGGCTGGTGGCAGGCTGTTCGCTCTTGTCGTCTTCGAGAATCGAGTTGCAGACGGCAATGCACTCATCGCAGATGTAGGCGCGCGGATAATCGCTGGGGGAGGAGATCAGCTTTCCGACGACATCCTGGCTCTTATGACAGAACGAGCACCGCAGGGCTTCATCCGATCCGGGGCGCTTCACGCGTTATTCTCCTCTACCGCTTGTTGCGCGCCGGGGGGAATTCGCTCGTTGACGGGGCGCAAGTTTACTTTCCGGAATACCAGTCCTATTATCGCCCGAACGGGGCCCGGAAGCAATTGAACATTAGATAGCATTAATTCCGTTGCATACTTTGGGTTATAGGGATTGGCGAACTCCGGATAGATCACTCTTCCGCGGTCTTTTGGGCGTGCTCGAACAGGAAATTCAGTGTTTTCTCGGTCTGGATATGGGATGCAATGCGGCCCAGGGTACCGTCCTTTTCGAAACGCAGACGCACGGCGGCGAAGGGCTCCCGCTGCTGGCGGGCGATGCGCTCGATCTCCTTATCCACTTCCTCGCGCGTGGCGTCGATGGCTTCGCGTTCGGCAATCCGCGATAGCAGCAGGGAAGCCTTGACCTCACCGAGCGCCTTGTCTTTTTGTGAAGACTTGAGCTTCTGCCAGTCGAGCTGGATCTTGCTCGAGTCGATGCCTTCCTGGGCGAGCGAGTGGAGGGTTTGTTCCACGCGGTTGCGCACCTGCCTGTCGATAAAAGCCTCCGGGACGGGAAAATCGTGCAGATCGACCAGCTTTTCCACCAGCTTGTTTTTCGCCTCCTGCTGGACCTCGTTCTGGCGCTGCGCGAACATGCTTTTACGGAGCGCGTCGCGCAATTCGTCTACGGTGCGGAAGTCCCCCAGATCCTTGGCGAACTCGTCATTCAGCTCCGGCAACTCTTTCTTGCGGATGCCCTTCACCACGGCGTGGAAGCGAATGGTGCGGCCGGCGAGCTTGGATTGTCCGTAATTCTCTGGATAAGTGACGTCGAAGTCCTTTTCCTCTCCGGGAGGCATGCCGCGAAGGTTCTCGGTGAAGGCGGGCAGGGTATCCTCGGCGCCGACGTGGAGCATCATTTCGTCCTGCTTGACGGGCGGGCCCTCGGTACCCGAGAGACTTTCGATGGAGATCACGGCGTGGTCGCCGTCCTGGATGGGCCGCGGATCGACGTTGCTGTAGTCGGCCTTCTGATCGCGCAGCTCTTCGATGCGCTTGGCGACGTCTTCGTCGGTTATCTGCGGGTCTTTATAGGGGACCGAAAGGTTCTGATACTCCTTGAGCTCGATTTGCGGGAACACCTCGAATTCGGCCTTGAAGCGGAGGGGCTCGCCGCGGTGGAAGTGGACGTCGGAAATGTCCGGCTGGCCGACGATGCGCAGGTCGTTTTTCTCCAGCTCCTTTTCGAGGAATTTGGGGACCAGGCTTTCGAGGACCTGCTGGCGAATATCGCCTTCAAACTGTTTGCGGACCAGGCCGGCAGGGGCTTTACCGGGACGGAAACCGGGCAGCCGGGCGCGCTGCTGGAACGAGCTGACGACGCGCTCGGTCTCGGTTTCCACGGTATCCACCGGGACCGAGATTTCGAGCGAATGCCTGCAACCTTCTACTAATGCCAATGGGATATACCTTCGGGTGGAGTAATTCTTATTGTAGCATTTCGTCGAGAATGAGAACGTCGAGAGAGGGGACGCGGCGGTAAATGGGATCGTTGGTAACGAAGCCTGTGACCCCAGCCGCGAGGGCGGTGGCTGCCTGGATTGCGTCGGGAGTCCGGAGGTTGTGGTCGGCGCGAATCTGGGCCGCGCGCTCGGCGACGTGCAGGGTTGGAGGGACCCATTCAAGATGAGGGTACGTAACTAACAGCGCATGAAATTCCTGGACGAGAGCCAGATCAGATCGCCGATACGGGCGTACCAGCGCCTCCGTCATGGTGATGGTGGACGTGATGGCGTGGCCGTTCGGCCCCCGGATCCAACGAAGAATCTGCTTCGCCAGCGTGAGGTACTTTGGATGGGACTCAACCGCGTAAATGACAACGCAGGTGTCCAGACCGATGCTTCGATGATTCTCCAGGAAAGCATCGACCCTATCCGCGCTCACTCCCAGCTTTCTCGTTCGCGTTCCAGATAATCGGGAGGATAGATGCCTTTGGCGATGCCTAGAATCGCTTTCGCATAGTCCTTCGGCTTGCGCATCAGCGTCAGGGTGTTACCACGGGGAACGATGAGGAGCGTATCTCCCGGCTTAAGCCCCAGCGCCTTTCGCGCCTCGAGAGGGATGACGATTTGATTCTTGCTGGAAAGCTTTGCTTCAGCCATGTGCCGCCTCCTTTACATTTTTGCATAAAGTAAAGCGCGACGAAATAGACACGAAGTCAGGGGTATCAGTACGATCAATTCGTGGCGCAAACCGAAAAACTGCGCGAGTTGCCTTCCGTGCACGAGGTCCTGTCGCGGATGGACGCGGTGCTGGCGCGGTTTCCGCGGGCGGTGGTCGTGGAGGAAGTCCGGCGCGTGCTGGAGGCGCGGCGGGACAAGATCCGGGCGGGGAACGGGGCGGGGCCTGGCGCTATCGAGGCTGAGGTGGAGCGGGCGCTCGAAACGTTGGCGCGGCCGTCGCTCCGGCGCGTGATCAACGCTACGGGCGTGGTGCTGCATACGAATCTGGGGCGGGCGCCGCTGGGGGTAATCGAGCCGATTCCTGGTTACTCCAATCTCGAGTACGATCTTGGGGCAGGGAAGCGCGGCAAGCGGGACGTGCATGCCGGCGCACTGCTCGAGCGGCTGCTGGGGTGCCCGGCGATCGCGGTCAATAACAATGCGGCGGCGATCTTTCTGGCGCTGAACGAGCTTGCAGGGGGACATGAAGTCATCGTCTCGCGAGGGGAACTGATCGAGATCGGCGACGGGTTCCGGATTCCGGACATCATGGGCCGGTCGGGTGCGCTGATGCGCGAGGTGGGGACGACCAACCGCACTAGCGTCCAGGACTACCGCAACGCCATCAACGAGCGCACGCGGCTGCTGTTGCGCGTGCATCCCAGCAATTTCCGGATCGAGGGATTCACGGCGCGGCCGGAGCTGGGGGAACTGGTGGCGCTTGGGCGGGAGCGCGGCATTCCGGTGTATGAGGACCTGGGCAGCGGGTGCGTGGTGGATTTGCGGCCGTTCGGGGTGAACGAGCCCCTCGCGCAAGAGAGCCTGCGGGCGGGCGTGGATCTGATCTCCATCAGCGGCGACAAGTTGCTGGGCGGGCCGCAGGCGGGGATTCTGGCGGGTAGGGCCGAAGTTGTGGCCCGGTTGAGGCGCAATCCGATGTTTCGGGCTCTGCGGCTGGACAAGATGATCTATCAGTCGCTGGAAAGCACGCTGCGGGCGATCATTCTGGAGCGGTGGGAACGCGTTCCGGCGCTGCGCATGATTCGCATGAACGCGGACGAGATCCGCGAGCGGGCCGAACGGCTGGTGGCGGCGGCGCCGTCACTGGGAGCGCGGGTGGAGCAGGGAGAATCGGTAATCGGGGGCGGCTCGCCGCCGGAGCAATCGATTCCGACTTGGCTGATTGTCATCGAGCGGAAGGACGTTGTGGCGGCGGAGAAGACGCTGCGGGCGGGGGACCCGCCGGTGATGGTGCGGAACGAGGATGAACGGCTGCTTGTGGATTTCCGGACGGTTTTTTAGGGACTGGGTGA
>JACXTT010001855.1_pt1 | contig 34475 bp, 36 predicted proteins | sample 9270951 | NCBI WGS metagenome assembly JACXTT01 (sample SAMN15532306, study PRJNA645909) | rock metagenome | isolation source: weathered quartz diorite | place: Puerto Rico | collected 2017-06-21 | reverse complement strand
TTACGGAACATCTTACCAAACTCGTACACACCATCAAACCCGGCTACGATCAACCGTTTTAAATATAACTCGTTGGCTATGCGCAAAAACAGCGGCATATCCAATGTATTGTGGTGCGTTTTAAACGGACGCGCCGCAGCCCCGCCGTGTACGCCTTGTAGTATCGGGGTCTCCACCTCCATCCAGCCCTGGCCGTCAAAAAACGACTGCATGGTACGGATAACTTTGGAGCGGTTGATGAATATCTGCTTGTATTCGGGGTTAACCGTCAAGTCCACATAACGCTGGCGGTAACGCATTTCGGGGTCGGTAAAGCCATCGTGTATATTGCCATCCTCATCGCGTTTTACAACTGGTAGCGGTTTTAACGATTTTGACAGGATGATCAGTTCTTTAACATGGATAGATATCTCGCCGGTTTTGGTGATGAACACGTAACCTTTAGCGCCGATAAAATCGCCGATGTCCAACAGTTTTTTAAATACGGTATTGTATAAGGTTTTATCCTCGCCGGGGCAGATCTCGTCGCGGTTGAGGTATAATTGTACTCGACCGGTGGAGTCCTGTAGTCCGGCGAAGGACGCACTGCCCATAATGCGGCGGCTCATAATGCGGCCTGCCACAACCACGTTTTGATAAGCATCGCTACCTTCGGTAAAGTTATCGTTGATATCCTTTGCGTGGGCATTCACCGGGAAAGCCTCGGCCGGGTAGGGGTTGATACCCAGATCACGTAAGTCCTGCATCGCCTTGCGGCGTAATATCTCCTGTTCGGATAAACCAATACTCATATCAAAAACGCGTTAAAAAGAATGCAAAAGTAAGATTTTAAAGGCAGAGTTGCCAGTGTTTATGTGTAAGAGTTTAAGATGTAAAGTGTGGCAACAGATAGCATCATTGTTTGTAATGCTTTTTTAAAACTTCGTTAACTTTCACCACAACTTCGTCATCGTCAGTTCCGCTATGTTTGTAACTATAAATCAAGCCGTAGATAATACCAATAATGGGGAGGACAATAACTATAAGGAAAAAATCGATCTCAACCAATGCAGGAATTGTCATGTCGCACTTCACAATTTCATTCCTGGATGACATGGCGACTTCACCAATTATGCCCGTAATGATACTTAACAGAAACGTGGCCAACATCGCCATTATCGTTATGTTGAGTATACTACGTTTTGATCGACCCTGAAGTCGCTTACTTAGCTGAAAAATCTGGACGAACGGCACTGCACATAACAATAAAACGGTAAATAAACTTAGTATCGATGCTAATGCTTGCATGTTGGTTAGGCTGATATTATTGATACCACAAATGTTTAAAAGTAACCCTAACGTTGACTGTTTGACAAATGTGTGAAATTACTTATCTTAGTGTGCCGATGGATAAGTGCTGGGTGTAAGATAGTTAAACAACCAAACCAACCTTATTACATCATGAAAAAGCTATTCAAAGTACTGCTCTTTTTGCTCCTCGCCGTTATTGTACTGGTTACCGCGGCAGTTACCTATGTAAAAACCGCGCTGCCAAACGTTGGCCCACCCGAGGAACTGCATGTTAAACTAACCCCCGAAAACATTAAGCGTGGTGAATACCTGGTTACCGCAGTCGCCAACTGCTTAGACTGCCACTCGCCCCGCGACTTTAGCCGTTTGACGGCGCCGGTTTACACCGATAGTTTGGGTGCCGGTGGCATGAAATTCGGCCACGAGTTTGGGCTGCCGGGAAGTTATTACTCGCCCAATTTGACCCCTTATTACCTGAGCAAGTACACCGATGGTGAGCTGTTCCGGGCCATCACTACCGGGCAGAACAAAGATAACCACCCGCTGTTCCCTATTATGCCGTACCCTAACTTTGGCAAGGCGGATAAGGAAGACATTTACGCCATCATTGCCTATATACGTACCCTGAAGGCTGTTGAAAATGCGAACAAAGAAGTCGAACGTGATTTCCCGGTAAGTATCCTGATCAATACCATGCCAACCAAAGCCGCGTTTACCAAAAGGCCGAGCGAAAAGGATAGCGTGGCCTACGGCAAATACCTGGTTGCTTTTGCAGGCTGCTCCGACTGCCACTCGCCTACAGATGATAAAGGTACTCCGCTACCGGGCATGTACCTTGCTGGAGGGAAGGAGTTTCACATGTATACCGGTGGTACAGTGCGCCCGGCCAACATTACGCCCGATATTGCTACCGGTATAGGCGGCTGGAGCAAAACCCAGTTTTTTAGCGCTATCCGCAAATACAAAAACATGACCTCATTCCCGGTAATACAGCACAATGGTTACACCACCATTATGCCTTACGCCAGCTATGCAAAAATGACCGACAGCGACCTTACGGCAGTTTACGCTTACCTGCGCACAATAAAGCCGGTAAAAAACAGCGTGATCAAGTTTGAAACCGACGCTAAATAACAAAGGCTTGCCCCTTGTTATACAAACAGCCATTATCCTCCGAAGGACAATGGCTGTTTTGCTATCAATAGTCATACAAAGATCGTTATCCGTGCCTGCCGTGGCCACCGCCCTGGTGACCGCCGCCACCACCTCCGCCACGAGGCTGGCCACCGCCGCCTTGATGAGGCTGACCGAAACCCCCACCGCCACCACCACGGGGCTGACCAAAACCACCACGTTGCTGCGGCTCAGCCCTTGGCTGTTGCTGGGGTTGGGCTTGTGGTCTTTGTTGTTGTTGCTGCATCATCTCCCGCTGACGCTGATGTGCCTCACCGGCATTAGGCGGTCCCGACATTTGGGTGTGATTTTGCGGTTGTGCAGCCGGTTGGCTATGGTTACCAAAACCATTTGCCTGGTGCTGCATACCACCATTTGGCGTGCGCGCCTGCTGGCTAAACGGACGGTTGCTTACCTGGTTTACTGCCGATGTACGCGGTGCGCCATGGTTGGCCGATGCAAACTGCCCCTTATCGTTATGCGCCATAGTTTGGTGCGATAGCTGCTGGCCGGTAGGCTGGATATGGCGCTCGTTCATGGCCATTCTTTCCTGCGGGCGTGGTTGTGCACTTATACCGCCCGGCCCGTTAAAACTGGTACGGTTAACGGTAACGTTATTGATTACGGTGCGGTTAACATAGGTGTTGCGCACAACCGTACGGTTAACATTAACCACCGCGGTGTTGTAGCGGAAATGCCCGCCAAACCACTCGCCGCCAACAAAGCCAACGCCTATGTAGCCAAAACCATAATTAATGCCGCCGTAATAACCAATGTGCGGCCCCCAGTACCCACGGTGAAAGCGGTAAAAACCACCATCATAACCCCAGTAGCCGGGTGTCCATAAATAACCGGGTTGCGGCGGGGCTACCCATGCGCCGGGTACCCAGTAGTAACCGTCCACATCATCGTAGGCCCAGTAACCGGGTGTCCACAAATAACCGTCGACAGGGCAGGGCGGCTGCTCGTAAACCGGCAGGGGCGGCGGCCCTATGCGTACCGATAAGCCAACGCTTACCTGGGCGTTTGATATTGCCGGGCTAATAGCCAGCATCAACGCCAATATTGAAACTTTAAGCAAATTTTTCATCGTTATGTTTTGTTTAGTAAACATAGTTATGACCGTTAGGTTTCAATAAAGTTTAGTCCTCGATGTGCAAATGTGCGCAATGTGCAAATGTGCAGACGCTTCCCTCGGATCCATAACGGGCAAATGAATTAATGACTTATAACCCAAACTGACGTAGCGTATAGCCAACTCTAATAAAATAATTTGCACATCGCTCTTACCGCGATTCCCACTTAAATTTGTTGATGCCGATGGCCGCGAATACTACGGCGTAACCTATGGTTGCCAATAGCGCCATATTATGGTCGTGCCCCCATTTGGCGGGCTCCATACTTGCCGAAACCATCAGTTTTACACACCCGTAAGGCGACCAGTGCGCAAACGCACTCACGTAGACAGCTAAGCTGTCCGTGTCTTTCATTTTTAAGAGGGCAATATCGCCAAACATGCCGGTCATCATAAACAAAAAGTAAACCAACCGGGTAGTGGCGTTTACAGTTTCGGGGTTTTTTATCAATCCTACAATTAGCTGTCCCAAACCTAAATAAACAGCGCCGCCTGCAAAAGCCACAAGGCAGGTAAGCAGGTAACCGCCAGTTGAAAGCGTTATTTCGTCGAACTTATAGCCTACTATAAAAACCACCAGGGTCAGCAGCATGATCATGAAAAGTTGTACAAGTATGCGGCTAAGCATAATGGTCCAGGTAGGTAAAGGCGCAACGCGCAAACGTTGAAAAATACCTTTATCCCTGTCGCGCGATACCGAGATGGTATAGCCCATCAGGCCTATGGCCATCAGGCCAATGGTAACCGCAGTTGCTAATACAAAGGGGCCGCCCATAAATTTGATATAAGGTTTCCACGATATCAGGATAATGTTGGGCACAAGCAAGGCCAGTACCGCCGAGCGGCGGTTGCGAAAAAGGGTAGTAAAATCGGCGCGTAAAAGAGATGCCAGTGCCGTTGATGTTTTAGGTATGTTTGTTTCCATGTTTTTAAGGTTATGCGCGTACGGCGCGGCCGGTCAATGCAATAAATACGTCCTCTAAAGTTACCTTGCCACGGCGCGATACCGCGATCACCTCCGGGTCGTTCTTGTGTTTGTCTATCATGTTTTGCGGGGTGTCGATTGCGATAACCTGCCCGCCATCAATAATGGCGATACGGTCGCAAACGGACTCGGCTTCTTCCATGCTATGAGTAGTTAACAATACTGCGTGGCCCTTGGTGCGGATGGCTTCGATACGCTCCCAAAGCTGGCGGCGTGCCTGCGGGTCAAGGCCGGTTGTAGGCTCATCCAGCAATACCAGTACCGGGTTGTGTATGGTAGCGATCACCAGCGATACCCGTTGCTGCTGCCCGCCTGATAACTTACTGAAAGGCTTTTTTTCGTGCTCTTCGAGGCCGATCTCTTTCAAAATGGACATTACCTTGTCTTTACCCATGGGTACGCCATAAATACCGGCAAACAATTGTAAAATTTCAATAATGTTCAGTTCGGGTTGAAAGCTTGTCGACTGTAGCTGCACACCCATTGATGCCCGTGCGTTTAAAGGCTTTTCGGCAACATCGTACCCGTTAACAATTATACTGCCCGCTTTATACTTAATTAAACCCTCTATCGAGCTTAGCGTGCTGGTTTTGCCTGCGCCATTGGGGCCAAGCATACCAAAAATTTCGCCTGGCATAACGGTAAACCCCACGTTTTTTACCGCGTGAAAGTTGCCATAGTCCACACTCAGGCCCTCTACTTTTAAAATGTATTCGTCTTGCTGGTCAGCCATTATTTTTAGTTTTTTTGGTTTAGATACGGGGTTTGTATTTTTATTACAAGATATTAAAAAACGTTGAAAGGTTTGAAGGTTGCAATGTTGGAAGGTTATTAAGTTAATAGGTTACTAAGTTATTACCGACTCATTCAGTCATTCAATAACTCAATCCTTCAATCATTAGCTTAAACACCCCTCTTTTGTCGCAGAAAGCCCTCGCGGCTATAGGTACAGTTTTTTATATTTACTCCAAAACTGATCACGCCCATGAGAAATGTAATTTTTGGTATGAATATCAGCATCGATGCCTGTTACGACCACACCAAATTTGGTGGTGGTGATGACGAGATATTCGAATATTTTTCCGCCCTGTCGCATGACGTTGACCTGGCCGTTTACGGACGTAAAATGTACGAGCTCATCGTCCCTTATTGGACCGAGGTCGCAAAAAATCAGTCGGGCACCAAAGAAGCTAACACGTTTGCACAAAACGTTGTCGACATTGACAAGGTCCTTTTTACACGGACACTCGATACCGTTGAAGGAAATACCAGGATCATGCGCGACGGCCTTGAAGACGAGATACGAAGGCTGAAACAACTACCCGGTAAAAAAATATCGATCGGTGGGATGAGCCTCCGTTCGCAACTAACCGCGCTTGGTCTGGTTGATGAGTTTTTCTTTGTAGTGCACCCGGTCATGGTTGGCAGCGGCCCATACCTGATGGGAGATGCAGGCCTTCCCCAAAATCTAAACCTAAAACTGGTTGACTGCAAGATATTTAAAAATGGATGCGTTGGGCTGCATTACCTAAAAAAAGACTAAGTTATTGGGTTAATTGTGATTAGGTTATGGCATCCTGCTGCTTGTCCGCCCGTTGAAAACATCGGTATTCTTCGGTATTTTTTTGTACTTTTTTTACCATACCTCACTCAAATCATCTGAGAGGCCATTTTTTAATTTTTGAGCTTCGAAAACACATCGGTATGACATCGGTATTCATCGGTATACCGATGTTTTGTGGTTTTCACAAAAAACATTTTTAGTCATGCCGAACTTGTTTCGGCATCCCACAGGACAATCTATACGATCTAACTCTTCGCTTCCGGCTTTCAGCTTCGCGCTTCAAGCTCACTGGTAAATATACGCAAAATCTTACCCATATCCAAACAAAAAGCGCCCCGAAACTAACCGGAACGCTCTTTTTTAATTTTTTAAGAAATTAGTCCTGGCCAGCTAAATAAGCGATCTGCCCATGATGGTAACCCATGTGCGTGGTGCGGCCCAGCAGCACATTTAGTTTGTTGCGGTGCGGCTCTTTGGCAAAGTCTTCAACCGATACCGAGGCATGTTTTGTAAACCAGTCGGCCGGTTGCATTTTGGCGATATGCGCATTCAGTTCGGCATCTATTTTAGCCGAAGCCGCTTTGAGCTCGGCAATGCTTGGTTTAGCCAGGCCCGATTTATCGGGGTTCCGCAAAAATATCGTTTCATATTCCGGGTAAAGCCTCGGGCCAAAACCAAATAGTGGCAGCAGTGCGTCATTAACGGCGACCAGGTGACCAAAAAGGTAGGTGCCGGTGTTGCGGCCAGGCGCTGTTTCGGCAGATAGCTGCTCATCGCTTAGCTGGTTCACCAGGTCGTTAAGGCGTTTGTTTTGTGCGTTCCAGCCATCGAGGGCCATTTTTACAAATAAGGCGGTTTGATCTTCCATAATACGGGGGTTTTATCTGCATAAATTTGCAATGTTAAATCCGTATCACAGTAGGCAAATACAAATTATGACTTTGGGTAGAGATTAGTCTTGAGCCCTGAGTCGTTAGTCTTGAGTTTTGGCTCAAATACTCCCAACTCTGACCTCAAGGCTCCGGACTTTCGGTTTGATGTCGCAATTTGCGATGTCAACCTTCAAAAGTGAACCGCATACCAATGGGCATCAAGTGTCGTTACGGTATTGTTATCTTTTTCTGATATATCCAATTTTCTGTCGGTATAAACTAAAGCTGAATAGTGGTCCAAGGAGCCAGATTCAACATAAAACTCAACTTCTAAGATGCCGGCTTTATCGTGTATGACCAATATTTTGTTTCCTGCGGTTGATAGTGGTAAAAATGAATTATCGTTCAACTTACACCTACCGTCTTCACCAGACTTCAAATTACCTGCTTTTACCTGTTCAACAATTCTGCTTCGTCTATTAAACTGTAGTTTCCAGTCCAGATACTCAATCGTGTCACGTCTAAAACGTGTTGGAAATGCGATCAGAATTGTAACTATGAGGCCAATGATGTGATAACGCGTATTTGTTGTTGCGTGTTTAAAGAGGCTATTCAATAAAGCAATGGTAAGCCCAAGTCCAATAAGGCTATAAGGTACTTCGATTAAGATCCCACCTAAATCGCTTGAGTAATAATAAAACAACGGAGCCTGTACCACAGCCATTATTAAGATAATTGTAGTAACAATGGTTTTAGTTCTTTGGTTTTTCACTGAATAGCTGGGTTTTTAAACTCCCCCTTTAGGGGGTCGGGGGACTTACTCCCCCTTCAACGCCTTCCTCAATATTGCTTCCTTTTGCTCAGGCGTTACCTTGCCATAATTGTAAAGGCTGCTTTCCCAATCACCATAGTCGGCATTAGGCAGTACGATGAATTTTTGACCAAACTTAGTGGCTTCCGTATTTACATTTTGCAGGCGTTCCTCAACGGTTTTATGGTCAAACAGCGCCGAAAAATCGGCCAGGTTATCGCCAAGCAGCATCACAACTTCGTGTGTTTGCAAAATATTTTGACGGCGCTCTTCTTTGCTGGAGTTTACTGCCGTTGGCGACTTTAGCTGTAAATGCGCGTCATCGGCATTGGGGAAGCCGTATTTTTTCAGGTTTTGCAAAGTAGCGGCGCGCTCGGCCTCGCTGCGGTTGGTAATGTAGTAAACAGCGATGCCTTTTTTTGCCGCGTATTTTAAAAACGAAGCCGCGCCGGGCACGGTATCGGCGGCAGCCTTACTGGTCCAGTTTAGCCAGGCGGCCTGGTCGTAGTTTTTGCCTTGCAAGGCCTGCGATACCGCGTTAGGACTGTTGTCTAATAAGGTTTCGTCAATATCGGTAATAATCGCCTTAAGCTTTTTGGTACGTTTTAGTGCGGCCTGGTCTGCACGCAGGTGGGCAATATTATACGCCTGGAAACACAAGGCACGGTATTCGGCGGCTTTTTGCTGCCAAAGGCTTGCCCAAAGTTTACCGTTAATATCCATGGTGGTGGCTTGCCCGGCTATGGTTTGTGCATGGCCGTTGCTTACCGCGATGGTAGCTGTTATAAGTAGCGCGAGTTTAAAGTGCTTTGTCATGGTTATGGATGTTGGTATGACAAAGATAAAATTTGCACCGGTATTTGCGCTGCTACGCTATAAACCGGTGTTCAGCTTAAGCTTGCGGATGCTCTGGTTGTTTACATCGGCTATGTACAGGTAGCCAAAGCTGCTGATAGCTAAACCGGCGGGTGCATAAAACTGTGCAATTGATCCCGCTCCATTTACATTACCTTTTATGCTGCCCGCGATGGTACTTACGTAACCCGACGGGGTGATCTTGCGGATACGGTCGTTACCCAGGTCGCCGATGTATAAATTGCCGGGGGCATCTATGGCAATACCTTCGGGAACAAAGAACAACGCGGCGGTGCCCTGTCCATCGGCAAAGCCTCCGGGTTCGGTACCGGCAACGGTGCTCAGTACGCCTTCGGCGCTAATTTTTCGGATCAGGCCTTTGCCGGTCTCAGCCACAAAAAGGTCGCCCGATGCGCCAACGGCAATACCCTGCGGCCCGCTAAGCAATGCACTCAGGTTGAGCGTACTCACCACGCCAGCGGGGGTTATTTTACGTATACGCTGGTTATTGCTATCCGATACGTAGAGGTTGCCAAAATGGTCGATGGTAATGCCCGATGGCGCGTTAAACTCGGCTGCTGTGGCCGCACCATTGGCAAAACCGGTGTTGCTGTCTCCTGCAAAAGTGCTTACAATGCCCCCGGGTGTTATTTTGCGGATAACCTCGTTAAAAGTATCGGCTACATAAACGTTGCCTGCCGAGTCGGTCACCAAAGCGTGTGGAAAGTTAAATTGCGCGGTAGTGCCATTTCCGTTCTTTAACCCCCGCGTCCCGTCGCCGGCAAGGGTACTTACCTGGCCCGCAGGTGTTATTTTACGGATGGCGTTGTTATCGGCATCAGCCACATATACATTCCCGGCAAGGTCAACAGCAACACCCAGGGGGTTGCTAAATTGGGCAGCAGTGCCTGGCCCGTTTGTAAACCCGTAATTGCCGGTGCCGGCCAGGGTGCTTACAACGTAGCTGCCGGTATCAACCGGTGGTGATGTGGGTTGCGGGCCGTTGTTCTTTTTACCGCACGATTGCAGCAACACCATGCTTGCCAGCAGTAGTATTAGTGAGATGAAAGGGTTACGCATAGGTAGGGTAGGTTATGATTTACATTTTAGCGGCTTCGGCAAGCACTTCTTTATTTAGCCTGATGTATTCCGGGCTGGGTTCGGCATTGGCCAATTTTAAGCCTTCGCTGGCCGTGGCCATGGCCCCGGCTTTGTCGCCATTTTTGAGCTGGATGCGGGCTTTCCAATACTTGATATTATATGCGGTGGAGTTTGCTTTGTCCGCCTCGTTTATCCAGGCCAGGGCGGTGTTCATATCTTTATTGTGGTTATAATAGTATATCGCAGCAAAGTAGTAAGGCTTTTTAACACCCTGCATCGCCCTATTGATATTGCTTAATACACGGGCATCCACATCGGTAGTAAACGGAATGCTCACATCGGTGTTTTCCCACAGCAGGTGCATTTCGGTATAATCGACCGTGGAATTGCTGAACATGATGGTGAAAGTCTCCACGGGTTTATCCGTTTTTTTTGACTTCACGTTAAAACGCAATACGTCCTGTTTGGTATCATAAGCATAGGCGCCCCATTGTTTGGCCACTTTGTTAAGGATAATGGTCCATTCTTCCTTACCGGGAATGGTGAAAAAGCCGTATTCGCCGGGTAATACCTGGTGACCGGCCATGGTAACTGTATCGGTTAATTTAAGCACAGTAGCATTATTTGCGCCGGTGCGCCATACAATGCCATAAGGCTCCATCCCATCAAAAACTTTACGGCCTTTGGCGTTCGGGCGCGAGTAAGCCATAGAAATGCTGCCCAAACCAAAGCCCTGCTCAATTTTTTGCAAAGTGCTTGGCTGGGGGATGGTCAGATCCTGCGCCAGGCAGGCCGAGTAGCTGCAGCTGCTTAAAAAGGTAAGGATGAGTAAAAAGTTTTTCATAGTTGATAAGGTTTCACGTTACATAACGTGAACACGTAAATTGAGGCGAAAAGGTTGCCAGTTATTGATGTTTAAATCAATGCAAGGTTAGGGGACAATACAGTAATTTAGCATGTAAATAACGGATGGCAATTTAAAACGGCCACAATTTAACACTCAAAATTAAGTGTTAGATATTAATGAAACATATCGCTAACGTTAACTTAATGGGGTTGCTACTCCGCCTCCGCTTCCTGCAAATACATTTCCTCAATTGCCTCGGCGTATTTTTTCTCGATCACTTTGCGTTTGGCTTTCATGGTGGGCGTTATCTCGCCTTCGTCCATACTGAATGGGTTGCGTTTTATCTTAAAGGCCTTAATGCGTTCAAATTTGGCCAGTTCGTTGGATAATTTGCGGATATCCTGACCTATCCAGTCGATAATTTGGGGGTCATCAATAAACTGGTCAGGGCTTTCAAAAAAATCATCGTCCAGGTTAAAGGTCTCCTGCATGGTTTCCCTTGCCGGGATCACAAAAGCGGTAATGTATTCGCGCTTATCGCCAACCAAAAACATGCCCTCAATTTTAGGGCTTTTAAGGTATGTATTTTCAACAGGGGTAGGGTACACATTTTTGCCGTAGGCGTTAACCAGCATGTTTTTAAGGCGGTCGGTTATTTGCAGGTTGCCTTTAAAAAAGCGGCCGATATCGCCGGTATGGAACCAGCCATCTTTATCGATAGCTACAGCGGTTTCCTGCGGTTTGTTCCAGTAGCCTTTCATTACACAATGCCCGCGCACAATGATCTCGCCTTCTTCTGACTGGAAGCCTTCGTTAAACGATTGGTAGGTTTGGATGCTGTATATATGTCCCGTCTCCACATTTTGTATGGCCACCTCAATACCCGGTATTATCCGGCCAACGGTTCCATAAACCTGGCGGTGATATTCGGTAACGGCCATAACGGGCGATGTTTCGGTCAAACCAAAACCCTCCAGTATCTTAATGCCCAGGTCGCCAAAAAACTCGCCGATGTTTTTGGGCAGCGCGCCGCCGCCCGATATCATAAACTTTAACCTGCCGCCGGTACGTTCCTTTATTTTGCTGAACACCAGTTTTTCGGCCAGTTTAAATTGCTGCTGTAAAATAATATTGGGCCTTTTACCCACTTCCAGTACCTCGCGGTGCTTGCGCCCAATACGCAAGGCCCACAAAAATATTTTGGTTTTGGCCCCACCTGCCGATGTGCCGTTCTTCATGGCCTTATCGTGTATGCGCTCCAGTAAACGCGGTACACAGTTCATTACGGTAGGCCTTACTTCGCCCATGTTTTTGGCCAACAGGTCGAGGCTTTGCGCGAAGGCTATCTTACAGCCTTTGGCCAAACAAACGTGGTAAGTTGCTGTGCGCTCAAACACATGCGATAGCGGCAAAAACGATAAAAAGGTTTCGTTCTCATCAATAACGGGTATCTGGTCCAAACAAACCCGCACGTTTTCAACGAGGTTTGAATGTGTAAGCATAACGCCTTTAGGTGTACCGGTTGTGCCGGATGTATAAATGAGGCAGGACAGGTCGCTGGGGATAATGGCCTCACGGGCGGCGGCAATGGCTGTTTCATATTGCGCAACCAGGGTTAAACCTTCATCAATAACCTGTTTTAAACTTACTACGCCCGCGTTGATGTTTACCTTTTCGGTATGTTTTTCAAAATCGTCAAAGGCCGGGATAATGCGGATCAGCTCCGGGCAGTTATTGGCTATTTTGGCTATCTTTTTTAATAAAAAGGGACTGCCCACCAATATGGTTTTAGCGCCCGAATCATTTAAAATATACTCAATATCTACTTCGGATAATGTTGGGTAAACGGAAGTATTTACAGCCCCGATTTGTTGCAGGGCCTGGTCGTAATATACGTAATCGGGGCCGTTCTCAATGATAAGGCCAAGCCGGTCGCCCTTTTTAATGCCGATATTTAAAAACCAGGCCGATATGGCATCAATTTTTGACAGGGCATCGCGATAGCTCACCTCAACCCAGGTATCCTTTACTTTGTGTATCAAAAAGGTATTGGTATCGGGATGAATGTTGGCTACGGTATTGCGGATGAGGGTTGGAACGGTTGATCGGGTAGTTACCGGGTTCATCAATTATGGGTTTTGTTTGGATAATTGTGAATCAAATTTAATGTATTTGTGCCGAATACATAAAAATATGTTTCCCCTTTTTTATACCTTTAGTACCAATAAGCCAATTGTTTGTTCCCCCTTGTTGATTTAGCCTGCTGAAAAAGAATTAAATTTACAATTAATTGCTATTGCATATTTAACCAGTTCAACCTAAATGGCGTACCGCAATTCCCGCTCAGTTTATATTAACCTTATCCTTTTTTTTGTCCTTTTCAGGATAGTTTTAAATGTTTTTGCGCTGCCACATTATGGTTTTCAGCGGGATGAGATGCTGCACCTTGCCTTGGCCGACCATATGGCCTGGGGCTTTAAAGAAGTGCCGCCTTTTGTAGCGTGGATGGGGTACCTCTCAACCACGCTGTTCGGTTCATCGGTAGCTGCCGCGCGTATATTTACCACGCTGTTTGCCGGGCTTATTATACTGTTTACCGGCCTCACCACCATGGAGTTCGGCGGCCGCAGGTTTGCCATTACGGTGGCCTGTTTATCTTTAACGTTCTCGCCGGCTTTCCTCGCGTCCGACTATTTATTGCAACCTGTAGTTTTTGATCAGTTTTGGTGGGTGCTGTCGGGTTACCTGCTGGTCAAATACTTCAACACCAAACAGGATAAATACCTCTATTTTTTGGGCGCGGCCATTGGCCTTGGCTTGCTCACCAAATATACCATGGCCTTTTATACTGCCGGGCTTATTGTTGGGTTGCTGTTTAGCAAAAGCCGCAAGCTGCTCATCAGCAAGGGGGTGCTCACAGCCGCCGCCATAGCCTTTGTTATTTTTTTGCCAAACATTATCTGGCAGTTAACCCATCATTTGCCATTAGCTACGCACATGCGCAAACTGCGCAGCAGTCAGCTTGACTATCTTAAACCATCCGACTTTTTAATAGAGCAGCTTAAGGTGAACGGTTCGGGCATATTTGTATGGCTATCGGGCCTGCTGGTGCTGCTCATATCATACCGCTTACGTACTTATCGTTTTTTAGGCTGGGCTTACCTGGCTACTTTGTTGCTTTTTGTTTTGCTTAGTGGCAAAATTTATTACTTGTTTGGCGCTTACCCGTTACTGTTTTCCGCGGGTGGCTTTGGCCTGGAGCGTTTGATGAAAGCACGCGGCGTTGCTTTGCGCAGTCTTGTTTGTATACTCATTATTTTACCAAATTTTTTGCTGCTACCGCTGGTATTGCCCGTGATACCTATTAAAACTGCATTGCCGTTGTTTAAGTTCGCAGGCGAAAAAATGGGCTTTGGCTTTGCGCTGAAATGGGAGGACCAAAAGATACACCCCACCACCCAGGATTATGGCGATATGTTTGGCTGGGACGAGCTGGGCCAAAAGGTTGCCAAAGCTTATCAAAGTCTACCACCCGAACAACAAAAACAAACCGTTATTTTTGCCAATAATTACGGCGAGGCAGGTGCCGTGCACCATTACAGCAAACAATACGGCCTGCCCGATGTGGTATCGTTAGACAGCAGTTTTTCGCTGTGGGCACCCGATAGCCTGGATTGCAAGTACATCATCTACATTGACGATAAAAATGGTGGTAATACTCAAGGCTTACTTGACGATAAACGCATCGGCGCAGCAAAACGCCTGGGCGAAATTGATAATCCGCTCGCCCGCGAAAAGGGCACCGCCATATTTTTTTTAAGCGACCTGCAACCTGGGTTGAATGCGGGGTATCGTAAGGAGCTGCTGAAAACGAGAAGCGAGTGACGTTGGTTATTGGTATTGAATTTGTTATATTTGGATATGAAAAGTGCGATAATAACTCCGGATCATGCCTCTATCGAATTGCCGATACCCGAAAGCTATATCGGTAAAAAAGTGGAAGTTACTTACACGATTGAAGAAGTGATGGCTGAACCAACACCAACGGAAGCATCTTTTGATCGAAAAAAGCCTTCCGATTTTAAAGGGGTATTGTCAGAAGAAACAGTCAAAAGATTTGATGAATATCTCAAACATTCAAGAGACGACAGATGACGCGATATCTGATCGATTCTAATGTGGTCATTCATTATATTGGACACCGTTTTTCTGAAAATACAGAGAGCCGACTTGATCAGATTTTCAATACCTCCTTTCATTATTCTATAATTTCAAGGATAGAAGTCCTTAATGACCAAAAAGCAACTTCTGATGAATATAAGTTTTTAATAAACTTTTTGAATAAAGGTGTACAACATGATGTAGAGATCGTGATCTGCGACAAGGTTATTGAACTCCGAAAAGTGATTACTAAAAGAAAGCTCTTCGACATGATCATTGCCGCTACCGCTTTGGTAAACGACTGCATCCTGCTAACTCAAAATGTAGCCGATTTCAAAAACATCCCCGACCTAATAGTTGAAAACCCACATGATTGGGTTTAACATTAAAAACCTATGCGCGGACTAAAAACCATCATCTTCCTCATCATCAGCAATACGTTTATGACCTTTGCCTGGTATGGGCATCTCAAATTCAAAGAATTTAGCTGGGGCAAGGGCCTGGGCCTGTTCGCCCTGATCGTGATCAGTTGGGGGCTTGCTTTTTTTGAATACCTGTTCCAGGTGCCGGCAAACCAATCCGGCTACCAGGGCGATGGCGGCCCGTTTAGTTTGGTGCAATTGAAAACCATACAGGAGGCCATTACCCTAACAGTGTTTATGATATTTACCACATTGTTTTTTAAAGGCGAAAAGCTGGGCTGGAACCACTTTGCGGGCTTTGCTTTGATGGTTTTGGCGGTGTTTGTGATCTTTAAAAAGTGGTGAACTAAAACTTTAGTGTTAAAGTATGTTAAATTAATATGGAGTTAACATTGCATCATTTACTTTTGCTGTACTAAATCATTTACCGATCAAACAATAAAAGCAGTTCTTTATTTGGTAGATAATTAAGGTCAGTTAATAGAAATTAGAAAAGGAGAAAGCCCGTTTGAGTTTTCTCCTTTTTTTTGCCCCATAACCCCCTAAAGAGGGAATGAAAGTCTGAAAGCAATATCGAATATTGAACTCCGAACATCGAATATTGAAGTGAAAAAAGAAAACTTCATTATTCAAAATTCATTATTCGATATTCAAACTCCCGCTATAGGGGGTTGAGGGGCCTCTACTTCACCAGATCAAAGCCCCAGTCTTTTCCTTTATCAACCGCGGGTACGCCACGGTCAAGCCATACGGGTATGGGTGCGCCTTTTAAAAAGTGGTCAAAATACTGTTGCTCGCGTATTTGTATGTCTTTGCGGTTTTGGCGTTGTACCAGGTTATGTGCCTCGCCGTTGTATTGCAGCAGCCAAACCGGTTTGTTTAAGCGGCGCATGGCGCTAAACAGTTCAATGCCCTGGTACCACGGTACGGCACCGTCGGCATCGTTGCTCATGATCATCAACGGTGTATGCACGTTAGGTAAATGGAATAACGGCGAGTTAAGCATGTACAGGTCGGGCCTTTCCCACAAAGTGGCACCTATACGGCTTTGCGTTTTTTCATATTGAAACTCCCGGCTCACACCGCTTTCCCAGCGTATACCACCATACGCCGATGTCATGTTGGCAACCGGCGCGCCGGCCCATGCTGCGGCGTACATGTTGTTTACTGTAACCAAATAGGCAACCTGGTAACCACCCCAGCTTTGGCCTTGTATACCAATGTGCGCGCCATCAACCCAGCTATTTTTCTTGAGCATGTCAACTCCCGAGTTGATATACTCCACCGCTGATGGGCCTGGGTAACCTTTATCATAACTGATATCGGGTGCAAAAACCAAATAGCCGTTGCTTACAAAGTACGATATATTCAGCCTTGACGGGGTAGGTGCCGGGGGTTGGTAATTATATAAACCTTCCGATAGCTTTTCGTAAAAGTAAACGATCATGGGGTATTTTTTGGCCGGGTCAAAGTTTTCGGGCTTGTACAAAATACCTTTGGAGCTATGGCCTTTTGGTGTGGTCCATTTAACCAGTTCGGCAGTACCCCAGTTGTAACTGGCCTGTTGCGGGTTGGTTGCGCTCAGCTTGGTTTCTTTTTTAAAATTCTCGGTAATGTACAGGTCGGGCGAAAGCTCATAACTGCCTTTGGTGTAAATATAGGTGTCGGTGTTTTTTGATTTGGTGATGGCGCTGTACTCAATGGGTGCCATTACCATTTTTTGCGGGTCGCCGCTGGTGCCTATTACTTTGGTGTAGTAACCCCATTGTTTGTTCTCCTCGTTTTGTACCCGCATCCACACGGTTTGTTTTGGTGAGATGTACCGCTTGTCGGGATCATTTGTTGATACGTACCGCATGATCAATTTTTCCCTGCGCCCCAGCCCATTGGTAAAATTGGTGGCTTTGCCTGTGGCGGGGTCAATACTCCAAATGTCGTAGCGGTCGTATATCAAAACGGCCTGATCATTTTCTGTCCAGGTAACCGATCCGTATTGCGCCGGGTCATCCGGAACATCGTTCAGTTCGTCGCCAAACTTAACCGGAATAGTTTTGGTAATATTGGTAGTAGCTTGCGTGGCAATGTTATAGGTATACCAGTTCTGCCCTTTAAAATCGAACCAGAAGATGTATTTATCGCCTGGCGATACGCTATAATTCGCCCGCATTTTGGAGCTGACCAGCTTACGTTCGCCGGTGTTGATGTCAATTAAAAAAGCCTGTTTGGTTGTAGGGCCGCCTTCCCACTGGGTTTGCACGCGTGCGCCGGTATCGCTTAAACCTAAGGCGTAACGGGCATTTTCGGGTATTACCAGGTCGGGCATGTTTTTATCGGCCAGTTGTATCATATCGCTGCCCTTGGTTGGTTCTATCACCGCTAAATAACTGCGGCGTAAGTCGCGCTGCAGCGAAAACAATTGCTGGGGTTGCAGGTAATCGTCCTTATAATTCCATATGTCCAGTTTAGCTACCTCAAAATCAACAATGGTGGTATCAACCGGTTTAGGTATGGGCGCTGTAGCAAAAAACAGCTTGCTGCCGTTTTTGCTGAAATACGCACGCCCATCGCCGCTAACGGCCCATTTTGCAGGCATAGCGCCCATATCGGCAGCAGCAATTACTTTGGCGCTATCGGTAAAGTTGTAGTAGTATAGTTTGTAAGGTTTAACGGGTGCCTTTTCGGGATTTTTTTCGGCGGTAAAGGCTACCTGTGTAGCGGCATCATCAAAAGTCAAACTACGATAAGTGCCTTTGCCAGTGCTGATCACCGTAGCGGTATCCTTAACCACATCGTAAACATAAACACCGTTAGTTACCTGTTTGCCGCGCGCCGGTGCCGTAACTACGAACAATACGAATTTGCCGTTCTTGCTGATCTGGTAATCGGTCACAAAATTATAGGTATGCTGCTTGCCGCTGATGAGGTCTTTAACCGTCATATCGCCGCCATCGGTCGCCGCAGGTGCTGCTGCGCCGCCGGCCGTGCCACCACCACCTCTGCGGCCACCGCCTCCGCCCCCACGGCCTGCCGGTGCCGCCTGGGTTGCAGCACCAGGTGTGGCTTTTTTAGTGGTATCAACCGGCGCATTGGCCAGGTAAGCTATCACCGATGCCTTTTCGGCTATCTTGAATGACTTTATAGACGGTACTTTGGTAATATTAGTGGTACCCATGGCCACGTAGCCCAAACTGTCTTTAGGCATATCGGCAGCGGCTTTCTTTTTGATCTTGGCCGCGCGGGTGTCCTTATAAAAAGGACGGATCAAAAATACTGCGTACTTGGAGTCGCTGGTGAGGCGCACGGTATCGGCACGCGGTACTTCCAGCTTTGTGGTGTTTTTGGCGTCGGTTATCACCAGGTTGGCGTCCCATTCCTGTGGTTTAACTACGTAAACAACCCATTTACCATCGTCGCTCACCTGGTTATTGGTAAGGCTTTGCCAGGTATCGTAAACGGTATGGTCGAGTGGTTTTTTATTGATCTTTTGTGCGAAGGCAATAGTTGTAACGATAACTAAAGCCGCGAGGAGCAATGTTTTGCGCATGGTATTGTGCTGAGGTTAGTTTAACCCTTAAATATGCTGATAATTGGTTGCGGTATCCGATTAGCAACAAGAAAGTTACAATAGGGGAGGTCGGGAGTTTTGAGTCCAGAGTTGGGAGCCAAAGAGGGGTAATCGTCAATTTATTTTATGATAAGTTTTCGGTATGGTAATGTAAGAATGTTATTTTTGAGGATGACCAGAAAATACGCCCCTTTTTTTGTTGGGATTGTAATGAGCACCTGCGCTCTCGCACAAAACCCCATTAACCGCCCGGCACAACCACCTATTGATACCAGTCAGCAGATCGTCGCCGGAAGGGTGAACAGCAAAGAACAACAGACCAAACCTTATGTGATCCTGATATCGGCCGATGGCTTCAGATTTGATTACGCCAAAAAATACAATGCCGAAAAATTGCTCGACATGAGCGCGGCTGGGGTGCGGGCCGAGTCGATGGTCCCGTCGTACCCATCGGTAACTTTTCCCAATCATTACACCATTGTAACCGGTATGTACCCATCGCACACCGGCCTGGTAAGCAACGATTATTATGCGCCTAAACGCCATGCTTTTTACTCGATGGGTAAAAAAGATGTGGTTAAGGATGGTACCTGGTACGATGGTACGCCGCTATGGGTTTTGGCCGAGCAACAAAAAATGTTGAGCGCCAGCTTTTACTGGGTAGCATCGGAGGCGGATATACAAGGTGTAAGGCCAACGTATTATTATATCTACAACACCAAAATAAGCATCCACGACCGTATACAAGCGGTGGTGAACTGGCTAAGCCTGCCGCCCGAAAAACGCCCGCATTTAATTACGTTCTATTTTCCCGAAGTTGACCATGCCGGACACACCTTTGGGCCAGAGGCCCCCGAAACAAAACAGGCCGTTCAATACATTGACTCCGCAGTTTACCAGCTCAACAAAGCGGTAAAAGCCACCGGGCTTAAGGTGAACTTTGTTTTTGTATCCGACCATGGCATGACACGGGTTGACAATGAAAACCCTTTGACCATACCATCAGGCATTGATACCGCTAAATTTGTGGTGTCGGGCGAAAGCACCTTGCTCGAATTATACGCAAAAAACCCGGCTGATATTACCGCCCAATTTGCAAGGTTGAAAGATAGCCAGGCAGGGTATACCGCCTATTTGAAAAGCAATATGCCCGCCTACCTGCATTATGGTGCAGCCGATGACCGCGAAAACCACATCGGCGATATTTTACTGGCGCCCAACTGGCCTAAAGTGTTTAAATTAGGTAACGGCAACCGTAAAATTAACCCCGGCAACCACGGCTTCGACCCGTACCAGGTTAAAGATATGCACGCCACCTTTTATGCCTGGGGCCCGGCGTTTAAAAGCCATCTGACCATCCCGGCGTTCGAGAATGTGAATGTGTACCCGGTTGTAGCCGACATACTTGGCCTTAAGATCACCAATAAAATTGATGGGACAGGTGTGATTGCGGATAAGATATTGGTGGGGAAGTAGTTTTGGAGAATCTCGCAAAGACGGTTAGGCGCTAAAAGTAAATTTTGAAAACTTTGCGACTTAGCGTCTTTGCGAGAGATGTCCAATTTGTCGGCGGTTAGGAATTGCCATATATTTGATATTATAGTGTCCTACCATGAAGCCCTTTCTATTCCTTTTAGCCTTATTCATCATCACCCTATCCGCCCATGCCCAAAAAGCCAACGGCCCTACATCCGTTACCCCCGCCATGCTGCAAAAGTTTACTGCCGAGATCGAAAGCGAGTTACCCGCGTTTACCGTGCGGTATGAAAAACTGAACAGCGAGCGTACCGACAAATTTGATGAGGGCATAAAGTTTGCCGTTGATACCTTTAAGATAGAACGGATGATGGTTAAGTGCATGGATGCCGATTACTCAACCATGGGTATGAACACAGCCGTTTACGAAGCCGCCGCAAAGTACGATGCCCTGATGAATAAATACTACAAACTGCTATCGGCTAAACTGCAACCGGCCGATCGGCCCGCACTGATAGCGGCTCAAAAAAGCTGGCTGGCTTTTCGCGATAACGAAGTTAAACTGTACCAGATGCTGCGGAAAGATAACTATTCGGGTGGCGGGACGATACAGTCGAATTTCATGTCGGCCCAATACCTGGACATTGTTAAAACGCGGACGTTAACGCTGTTTGAGTATTATTCGGGCTTGTATAATTGATGATTTTTGCGTATATTGTGTGATTGAGCAAGGAGCAAAGAACAAGGATAAGAGACAATCTGAAATACCCATATTTACCCACGTCTGCGTTAGCGATTGCAGCGGATACCGTCCGTTAGCTAACGGATAAGGCCTCCCGATGATTATCGGGACAGGTTGTGCAGTATGAGCGGAAAGCGCGGCCCGCAGGGAAACGCCCTTTTAGTAGCAAGTAACTGGTATCAAGTAGCAAGACAAAAAATACTTGATACCTGATACTTGCGACGTGATACTTTTATAAAAACACCCACATTTACCCACCACCCATATCTCGCAAAAAATCATCAATTTTGCTGTCCCAAACTAACCGCCAATAATGAACCTGGAATTTAATAAGAACGAAGACGTTAATAAGCAGCTTGTTTACGAGCTAAAAACCAAGCTGAAAAAAGTATTTGCCGGTGGCGGCGAAAAGGCGGCAGCCAAGCAAAAAGAGAAAGGCAAAATGCTGGCCCGCGAGCGGGTGGCCTACCTGATAGATAAGGACAAGCCCTGGCTGGAAGTTGGCGCCTTTACAGCCGAAGGTATGTATGCCGAATATGGCGGCTGCCCATCGGGCGGGGTGGTGTGCGGCATTGGTTACGTGAGCGGGAGGCAGTGTGTTATCGTCGCTAACGATGCCACGGTTAAGGCCGGCGCCTGGTTCCCGATAACGGCCAAAAAGAACCTGCGTGCGCAGGAGATAGCGATGGAAAACCGCCTGCCTATTATTTACCTGGTGGATTCGGCAGGTGTGTTTTTGCCTTTGCAGGATGAGATATTTCCGGACAAGGAGCACTTTGGCAGGATATTTCGCAACAACGCGCAGATGAGCAGCATGGGTATTATCCAGATATCGGCTATCATGGGGTCATGCGTGGCGGGTGGCGCTTATTTGCCGATCATGAGTGATGAAGCGATGATCGTTGATGGTACCGGCTCGGTATTTTTGGCGGGATCGTTTTTGGTGAAATCGGCCATTGGCGAGGATGTGGATAACGAAACTTTGGGTGGTGCTACCACGCATTGCGAAATATCGGGTGTAACGGATTATAAAATGCCAAACGATGCCGCTGCGCTGGATGCCATCCGCAACATTATGGATAAGGTTGGCGATTATAACAAGGCCGGGTTCGACCGGGTAAAGCCTGCCGCGCCTAAACTAAAAGAAGAAGATATTTACGGTATAATGCCCGAAACGCGCGACAAGCCTTACGATATGAAAGAGGTGGTCCTGCGCTTGCTGGATAACTCGGAGTTTGAAGAATACAAAGAAGGTTTTGGTCAGTCTATTATTTGCGGCCTGGGCCGGGTTGACGGCTGGGCGGTAGGTATTGTGGCCAATCAGCGCACCGTGATCAAAAATAAAAAAGGGGAGATGCAGTTCGGCGGGGTCATCTACTCCGACTCGGCCGATAAGGCCACCCGCTTTATCATGAACTGTAACCAGAAAAAGATACCACTGGTGTTTTTACAAGATGTGACCGGCTTTATGGTAGGCAGCCGCAGCGAGCAGGGCGGGATAATAAAAGACGGTGCCAAAATGGTGAACGCCGTTGCCAACAGCGTGGTGCCCAAATTCACCATTGTGATAGGCAACAGCTATGGCGCGGGCAACTACGCCATGTGCGGCAAAGCTTACGACCCACGGCTCATCTACGCCTGGCCATCGGCAAAAATAGCGGTAATGGGCGGCTCGCAAGCGGCAAAAACCTTATTGCAAATGCGCAAGGCTGGTATGATTGCCAAAGGCGAAGTAATTACCAAAGAGCAGGAAGACGCGTTGCTAAAAGAAATAACCGACCGATACGATAGCCAGACCACGCCCTACTACGCCGCCGCACGCTTATGGGTTGATGGTATTATCGATCCGCTCGAAACCCGCAAAGTAATATCCATGGGGATTGAGGCGGCTAACCATGCGCCGATAGAAAAGGCGTTTAATGTGGGGGTGATACAGACGTAGGAGTATAGCGTATTGCGATATGCGTATTGCGATTTATTTCGGATTTCGGATGTTCGATTTCGGATCTTTACATCTTACCTCATCCATCTGCAATTCAATTCCCCCTTTAGGGGGTTAGGGGGCTCAAACCAATTCCTCGCACCAATACCCGGCCTGTTGTACCTGCCTGATGATGGTTTGGCTATGATCGCCGTTGGTTACCACACGAAGCACCTTGTCTACGTCTTCGCGGTCAACGTTCCAGTTGGCGATGGTGGCAATACCATTTAAAACCGGGTTAAGCTGTTGGATGTCTTTTTTAAAGCGGATATTGGTTTTAAAGATCAGGATGTTCATAGGGATCAGTTTAAGGTTGTTTGTGCTTTAAAAAGTGAATTGAAATTAATAGGCTCCGTGCCCTCTGTGCAAAACCTCCGCGTCCTCTGTGGTTAATTTACCACAGAGCGCACCGAGAGAAGAACACAGAGTACACCGAGCCAAAATTTGTCCAAAATCGGATTAAAAACTTGGCTCATCGGCGGTAGGGCCATAGCTGCCTGGGACAGGTACATCCAGTAAGCGGAAAAAAACACCTAATTGCGCCCGGTGGTGAACGATCTGGGAATAGCAGGTGCGTATCATTTCGCCTTTGCTGGATACCATGATGATATGGTCGCCGCTGCGCATGGTCCAGTTGGGCAGCAGGTCGGCATCGGTCGCTTTTTCCAGCGCGGCTTTTGCTTTGGCTAAGGCCTCCTCAAAAAGTTCCAGCATGTGTTTGTTGTCGTTAATGATCGTCGGCTTATACTCGTTGGCGTTAAAGTCCAGTTCCTCGGTGTTCAATACCATTTCAACCCATGTGGGTATTTCGGCAATGTGGGTTGCCAGTTGCGTCAGGGTCATGCTTTTTGGGTGGGGCTGCCACTGGTATTTGTCCTCGGGTAAACGGGTTAAAAATTTGCGCGTGGTTTGGGCCTCCTGGTCCAGTTCTTTCAATAATGCTTTGGTGATGGTTGTCATAGTCTTTTGTTTTTTGGTTTCTGAAACAAAGTAACTACGCGGTACTGACAACTGTATGTCAGCAGGATTTCTAACTTTTAGAAAAATTTAGCTAAATTTGTATTGAGGCTGGTGGGTAAAATTCCCTCAAAAAAATAACATGACAACTTTAACAATACAGATATCGGATAAAGACCGTGACTTGTTCGAGAAACTTGCAGAAAGGCTCGATGTTAAGATCATTAATGTTATTGAAGAAGGTGCACAACCCAATAGTGTTACTAAACGAGCTATTGCCGATGCCAGATCGGGGAAAACTAAAAAGATCGAAAACCTTGATCTGTTTTTCAAAAGCCTGTAATGTACGCTTTAAGTTTCACTAATAAGTTTGAAAAGGATTTAAAACTGATCAAGAAACGGTCTTTAAAAGACCTTGCCCTTATTCACGACTTCCTCAAAAACGAATTGGCCATAAAAGGTGCAACTGGCCTCCCTCCAAAATTTCGCGCTCACAAACTATCCGGAAATTATGCAGATAACTGGGAATGTCATGTTAAGGGAGACTTATTGATCATATGGATTGAAGTTACCAAAGAAAATGAGATCATATTGGTGAGGGCAGGCAGTCATTCAGACCTTTTCTAACGGCAAAACAATTATCCCAACTTCTCGGTTATCTTTTTGAGCATATCCTGCACACTCTCTTTTAGCTTTTGCGGCTTTACAATAGTAGCGTGGGTGGCAAACATCATGTACCAATGCGTCATCCCGTTAAGCGAGGTGGTTAAAAAGTTCATCTCCACGGTGTTTTCGTCAATGCGCTTTTCGGATACAAAACCGTGGTAGTACTTTTGCTCGCCCAGGTAACCTACTATCTCTTTATCTATGTGCAACACTACCTCGTCCAACGGACCATCCTGGTAGCTTTTTTTAAGATAGTCTTTTACCGGAGGGTGCTGCCGGTCAAACTTTTCGGTAGTTGGGGCAATGTCCTGTATCCGGTCGAGCCTGAAATCGCGGTAATCGTTACGCTGGCGGCAAAAGGCAATGAGGTGCCAGTAATTGTCCAGGTAAATAACGCCACATGGTTCAATGCAGCGCTGGCTGTATTCCTGTTTGTAAAGGGCAAAATAGCGCATACTCATTACTGTGCGCTCGGCAATGCTTTTCAGGATGGGTTGTATCAGGTCTAACTCAGGGCTGGGTTTGTTGGTGCGACGGGTTTTTAATACTTCAATATGGCTGTCCATATTTTCAAGCATATCCTTTTCGGTACTGCGCAGCACCGATTTGATCTTGAACATGGCCGTGCGGTAATGTGCGCTGTTGCTGGCATCGGTAAATTGTTCAACCAGTTTTTCGGCGGTCAAAAAAGCAATGGCTTCTTCGCGTGTAAACATCACGGGCGGCAGACGGTAGCCATCCATAATGGAGTAGCCTATACCGGCCTCGCCGATCAAGGGCACACCGGCTTGTTCCAGCGTTTTAACGTCCCGGTAAACGGTGCGCAAACTGATACCGAACCGCGTGCTGATATCGTGCGCTTTAGTTACCCTGCGCGATTGCAACTGAATGAGGATAGCCGATATACGGTCGATGCGGTTCATACCGCAAATATAACCGAATAGACGTGCAGACGTCAGGGTAAAAAAAGCAAAATTTTAATTCGCCATTTGAGTTCCCCCTTTAGGGGGTTAGGGGGTTAGCTCGCCACCGAAAACGCTACCCTGAAAGGTTTAACGTCCACAGTTTCCCAAACACCCGCAGTAATGTAAATTTCGCGCTGTTTCCAGGCTTCTAATTCCTCCTCGGTTTCAAACTGCAGCACCATTACCGATCCGATCATCTTTTTATCATCATCTAAAATAGCGCCGCCCATAACGTAATTGCCGCCGTCGCGTAGTTCTTTAGCGCCGTCAAGGTGGTGCTGGCGCACATCCATGCGGCGTTTTAAAGCGTTTTCGTCGGTATGGTCGTACCCGGTTATCAAATATTGGTTCATGATGTTATTGGCTTTATAGATAAAAGGTGTTTTTTTGAATTTTTGTTTGCTTTTGCCTGCAAGTAAAGCTAAGTGTATGTTTTACAATATTAATTTTTTTTAGTCATATTTGACCTCCCAAATACACAATAGTGTGCGCAATAATGGGGCAAATTCCAGCATTATGAAAGAAGATCTATCGCAGCAGTTTCAAAAAAAATATAACAAAGCCAGCACACATACCTTTTTTTCGCCGGGCAGGGTAAACCTTATCGGCGAGCATATTGATTATAATGGCGGACTGGTAATGCCCTGCGCCATTACCCTGGGTACTTACCTGCTGGTAGCGCCGAATAATGATAACGTGTTCCGTTTTAAGAGCGTCAATTTTGAGGACGCGCTGGAGATACCAATACAGGCATCGTACCAAAAAAGCGGCGAGGAATGGTATAACTACCCGCTTGGCGTGATCAATTATTTTTTAGAGGGCGGCAAGCAATTACAAGGTTTGGATATGCTGTATTATGGCGATATCCCGATAGGGTCGGGGCTTTCTTCGTCAGCTTCTATCGAGGTGGTGACGGCTTTTATGCTCAACCAGCTTTTTAATTGCGGGTATACCAAGTTAGAGCTGGTGCTGATATCCAAACGGGTGGAGAACGAGTTTATCGGCGTAAGCAGCGGCATTATGGACCAGTTTGCGGTTGCTTTTGGCGAGACTGATAAGGCCCTGGTTTTAAATTGCGATACGCTGGATTACCAGGCCGTAAGCAGCAACCTGGGCGACCATGTGCTGGCCATCATCAATACCAATAAACTGCGCAAACTGGCCGAAAGCAAATACAACGAGCGGGTGCAGGAATGCCAGGCAGCACTAAAACAGTTGCAGCAGGAACTGGACATTGTTAACCTATGCGATATTGACGTAGCCACTTTTGATATGTACAAACACCTGATAACCGACGCCACGGTCTTAAAACGCGCTACCCACGTAGTTGCCGAAAACGAACGGGTGAAGCTTGCCGCGAAGGCTTTGGCAGCTAATGATCTGATTGAATTTGGTCAGCTAATGTACGCCAGCCACGACTCGCTCCGTGACTTGTACGAAGTTAGCGGCAAAGAGCTGGATGCCATTGCGGAGTACGGCAAGATGGATAAAAATGTAATAGGCGCCCGTATGACGGGTGCGGGATTTGGCGGTTGCGGCATAGCTATTGTTAAAAAGGATGCACTGCAGCAATTTATTACCGGCTTTACCGAATATTACGATAAAAAGATAGGTTACGCGCCATCGGTTTACCCATCGCTTATTGGCCATGGCGTACACGAGCAAACAGACCATCATGCGAAAGCTTAAGTTAGACGAGCTTAACCGCGCCAGCGTTGATGAGTTTAAGGCACAGGACAAACTGCCCGTTGCCGTGGTATTGGATAACGTGCGCAGTCTGCATAATGTTGGGTCCATCTTTCGCACCAGCGATGCTTTTGCTGTTGATCAAATTTGCCTTTGCGGGATAACGGGTTTACCGCCAAACCGTGAGATTGAGAAAACGGCGCTGGGCGCGACCGCATCGGTAAAATGGAACCATTTTGAAACTACGCTGGCTGCCGTACACCAGTTGCGGGTTGATGGCTATATTATCCTTGCCATTGAGCAGGCCGAAAGCAGCACCATGCTGCACCAATTTGAACCTTTGCCAGGCGATAAATACGCGCTGGTTTTTGGTAACGAGGTAAATGGCGTTGACGACGACGTGATGCAGCAAATAGATGGTTGTATTGAGATACCGCAATTTGGTACCAAGCACTCGTTCAATATTGTGGTATCAGCAGGTATTGTTTTGTGGGATCTTTTTTCGAAATTGAACCTGAAATAGAAACCAAGCATGAGCACTGCCTGCGCGGTTCCCCTCTTGAGAGGGGCGGAGGGGTGTGTTTATGCACAATTAAAAGTAATGAACATGAACGCCCTTGCTAAAAAACTCCTCATCAAACCCGGCACAAGCTGGCTGTTTTACGATGTTCCGCCGGAATGTATGGTCTTGCTTCAACCACTTCCCGATGGGGTTAGCGCCATTACTGAAATACGCCCCAGCATTAACGGTATCTTGTTTTTCAGTACCAAAAGGGCGCAACTGATCGCTCAGCTGGAGCGTTTAACTCCGGTTATTAAAGACGATACGGTTGTGTGGGTATGTTACCCCAAAAAAGGCGCGGGGATTGATACCGACCTGGCCATGATGCAATGGGACATGTTGCCACCCTTTGGCCTGGATGCGGTTGCCAATGCTGCGTTTGACGACAAATGGACTTGTGTGCGCCTGCGCCTGCTGGGCCAGCGGAAAAAGACCGGTGTTGGCATTGCCGAGATCAGGGAAAATGAATACGGAAAATATATTGATGTAGATAAAAAGACCGTCACCCTGCCGCCCGATGTGCAGGCAGCCCTGCATGCCGAACCCGCCGCTTTTGCCGTTTACGAAAAGTTAGCCTATTCGCACCGTAAAGAATACATCATGTGGATAGTCGGTGCCAAACAGCAAAAGACCCGTGACGACCGAATGGTTAAAATGGTGGATATGCTGGTAAATGGGAAGAAGAACCCGGGGGATAAGTAAGCCGGTTACAACGCCTTCACCCCAAACCGCTTAGCCAAAACATTCAGATCATCCGCTACAGCATCAACCAAAGGTATGCCGTTTATGGCCCGGTCGGCTTCGGCTTGCAGTTCGGGTTCGCCGGGAATGATCACCGGTTGATCGGGGTTTATGGCTTTCGCGGATTTGAAACGCGCTATCCAGTTATCCAGGTGATCTTTAAACTCGTTAACAGGGCGAAAGCCGTCTACCCGCATCGCACCTAAAAAGTGGCCGATACCAACGCCAACCGGGTCGGTTGGCGGTTCCAAAAACGAAACAAATGGCGGTACCCATGGCCCGTAGTTTGCACCGCTAAGCACGGCCGACAAAATATCGACCGTGGCGCTCAAGCCAAAACCTTTGTGGCTGCCATGGTCGCGGTCGCTGCCCAGGGGGAGTAATGAACCGCCTTTTGGTAAAGCGTGTGGGTCAGTGGTAAAGTTGCCTTTTTCGTCCTGTATCCAGCCTTCGGGCACGGGTTTGCCTGCGCGCTGGGCTATCTCTAATTTGCCGTTGGCTGTGGCGGAGGTGGCCATATCTACCACCACAGGCGGGTATTTACCTGCCGGGAATGCGTAGCACATAGGGTTGGTGCCCAGCATGCGCTCGTTACTGAACGTGGGCGCCACCAGCGGACTGGCGTTGGTCATGGCAAAGCCGATCATATCTTTCTCGACCGCCATTAAAGCATGGTAGCCGGATATACCAAAGTGGTTAGAGTTACGCACCGACACCCAGCCCGAACCGTATTGTTCAGCCTTTTCAATAGCGATCTTCATTGCAAAAGGCGCTACCACCAGGCCCAGGCCTGTATCACCATCAACCGTGGCCGTAGTAGGCGTTTGGTGTACAATGGTGATATTAGGTTTGGTATTGATGCGGCCTTTTTCCCACAGGCGCACATATCCGCTTAGGCGGGCAACACCGTGCGAGTCAATGCCCCGCATATCCGAGCGGACCAACACATCGGCGGCAAGCGCGGCATGTTCATCGCTGCAGCCCATGGCTAAAAAAATGTTATGGGTAAAAGCGCGGAGTATAGGTTCGGTAGTGAGCATGGGGCAAAGGTAGTGGTTTTGATGTAAGATGGGAGAAGGACGATGGAAGATGTGGTTTGGAATATTTGAACGAAAGAGTTGAAATGTTTGAATGTTGTAAGGTTGGAAAGTTTGTATAGCTGAAAAGTCTGCAGGAAGGGCATTCAACATTCAGACGAAAATTAATAACTTGCCCGGATAAAGGAAGTTTAGATCTGCCAGTATGGATGATAGCCCTAATAAACGTTTAAGCAAGGTATTGATGGTTGTCAACCTACCCCTCAGCCTTATCGGCTTATGCGGTTTTGCCATGGTTTTATTCGTTCTTATTGCCAGTCGTAATGGTTCGCAGTTTTTTGAGGCGCTTCCGGGGTCTATATGGATAGCGGTCGGCTTGTGGCTCGAATACCGCTATTACAAAACCTTTTCCTGTGATTTTGAGCATAAAAGCGAAAGAACAACCTGGCTGGTGTCCACTTGTTACAACGCTTTGGCGTTGGCTTTCATACTTGTTGCGATCATTGTTGGAAAAGAAGAGGGAAGATTTTACGCACTGTTCGCATTGATATATCCCGGATATTTTTTAGTCATCAGTATAATTTCGCTGCTTAGATTGAGACAGATGGACACCGATGAGGTTTTGGAATATGAAAGTCAGCAAGTTGAGAACTCATAACGAACTTTACAACATTCCAACAATCCAACCTTGCAACAGTCCAACAAAAGCACTAAACTCGCTGTATAAACCAATATTTAAAATCATGGCTACCAAGATCACCATCGAAGCAACTGTTAATGCGCCAATCGGCCGCGTTTGGGAATACTGGAACGAACCGGAGCATATTAAAAACTGGGCGTTCGCGTCGGACGACTGGCATTGCACCGCGTCGGAGAATGACCTGCGTAAGGGCGGCCGCTACAGTTCTACAATGGCTGCTAAAGACGGGAGTTTTAGCTTTGATTTTTGGGGCATATACGATGACATAGAAGTTGAAGAATATATTGCCAGTACCCTTGGCGACGGCCGCACCGTGACCGTTAAATTTACCCCTGAGGGCAACGGTACCCATATTGTGCAAATATTTGAAGCCGAAGAAACCAACCCCATAGAAATGCAGCAAGGCGGCTGGCAGGCTATCTTAAATAATTTTAAGAAGTATACAGAGCAAGGGGCGTAGGACTAACAGATAAACCCCCGTTGTCATTTCGAACGATAGTGAGAAATCTTCTGCTTCAATACCTGTCTGCTGTAGAAGTTCTCTCACTATCGTTCGAGATGACATGTGGTCGATCATACAATCTTATTAAATTCAGGTAATGAAATACTTTTTGGCGTCCGTATATCAACAGCTTAAAACCAAACGGCCTGATGGAACGCCATATTTTAATCTCTGCGGAATTATAGTCGCTCTATTTGTAGTGAACTTGCTTACGGGACTTGTGGCAATAAAAGTTTGGTTACACAAGGATTATATTGCAAGATCAGCAAACGCTTTTTTAGGTTGGGGGGTATTTATTACTATTTGTATTGTGCTGTTTACAAGGGTGTTATTGCCTTCAGATGTGATCAAAAATATAGAGATTGATCAAAGGGATGCAAAAAGGAATTATTGGCTGCTCTTTTCCTACTTATTTCTAAGTCTTTTTATGATGATGGTCGTGATGTTTCAGCTTCGCGTACCTACTCCGTCAGCACCGTAAATTTAAAATCCAACGGTTCAAATTTCTCGATCAGGCTATCGATCAGTTGTTGTCCGTATTTTACATAGAACGGGCCAATGTTTTCGGTACGTTCCTGCAGGCTGCCTTTGGGGAACAGGGCTTGTTTGATACGGTCGATCTGCACTAAGGTGGTCTCGTGGTTGCGCTTTTCGGCTTTAAGCATTTTGCGTTCCAGGTTTTCGATGGCGTGTTTTAAGCGCGCGCGGATAGCCTCGGTTGATGGGACGAGGGTTACGTCGATACCGCCGGCGTGCGCTTTTAGCTTTTCGAAAACATCGAGCATATCATGCCACTCGGCGTTCAGGTTGAGGTCTTTTTCGGTGTGCAGCTTTACCCAGGCTGTTTTAAGATCATCGGCGCTGTAAAATAAATTGGCTATGCGGAAGCCCATTTTTTTTAAGTTAGCCACAGCTTCTTTATGGATGATCAAACCTGAGTTGCGTAATATCAGTATCGGAAAGTCGATATGGTAATGATCGAAATTAGATTTTAGTTCGAGCCAGTAAACAATTTCGGCACCGCCGCCTATGTAGGCCAGGTTGGGTAATATCACTTCCTGGTAAAGCGGGCGCATCACCACGTTGGGGCTAAACCTTTCGGGATGCTGCTGTATCTCGGTACGCAGTTCGGCTTCGGTAAAGCGGATATCGGAACCTAAAACCTCGTAAACGTTATTTTCAAAAACAATGCGTTCGCGCAAGCCATCCAACAGGTAAAAAAAGTTGATCTCGCGCGGGTTAACCTGTATATGTACACCTAATTTTTGCAGGGCAACGTTACTATCAGATATATTTTTAAAGCTGTTTTGCTGGATGATATCCTGTTCAATAATAGGCACGAACTGCTGTTTTAAACGTGCATCGTCGGCATCAATAATAACCAAACCGTATTGACCAAACAAAGCGTTAATCAGGTAGCGTGTCGCATCGGCCAGTTTATCAAATTTGGTGTAAGCGGTTTCCACTATCTCCGCCAATTTTGGTGCATGGCCTTCTAAGCCTAAAACACCTTTATACTGGTTTAAAGCCTGACGAATAGTTTTGGTAGACAGTCGGCCGGTAGCGCCCGCGGCTTCCATTGGCCACTCAATTTTTTTGCCGCCGGCGTTGGTATGGTTGATCTCGGCAAAGTCGTGATCTTCGGATGCCATCCAGTAAACGGGCACAAAGTTTTTATCCGGGAAACGCTCTTTCAACTGTCGCGAAAGCTTAATGGCAGTGGCTATCTTAAATATAAAATAAAGCGGGCCGGTAAATATGTTGAGCTGATGGCCGGTGGTAATGGTGTAGGCCCCATCTTCGCCGAGGGAAGCTATGTTTGATCTAACCAAATCCGAAATCCGAAATCCCAAATTCGAAATACCAACATATTGTTCGGTCAGAACCTCTACTAAAACCTTACGGTCAGCAGTGATCTTTTTGCTTTTGAGGAGTTGTTCAAAGCCCTCAAAAGTAGGCCGGTAGCCGTAAAATGGTGCCAGGGCAGGATCGTTATCCAGATAGTCGGTGATGGTTTTAGAGAAAAAACCGGTGTCGGCATAGGTGATACAGTGGGCATCCATTGCCCAAATGTAAAATCATTAAGTTAATTACGCCGTATGTGTAAATTATTTTACAATTTGTCCATAAAGGTCAAAGTCTTCGGCGGTATCAATTTTAACGTTTACAAAAGTACCCACAGTGGCGTAATGCTTGCTGGCATCAATCAAAACCTCGTTGTCCACCTCTGGCGAATCAAATTCGGTGCGGCCAACAAAATACGCGCCTTCTTTTTTATCGATCAGCACTTTATAGATTTGGCCAATGCGCTCCTGGTTTTTATCGAAAGAGATGCCTTGCTGTACTTCCATTATAGCGTCAGATCGTTCCTGCTTTACTTCATCGGGCACATCATCAACCAGATCGTAAGCGTGTGTTTTCTCTTCGTGCGAGTAGGTGAAACATCCCAAACGATCGAAACGGGTATCTTCGACCCACTGCAGCATTTCTTCAAAATCCTGTTCGGTTTCGCCGGGATAGCCGGTTATCAGTGTGGTACGCAAGGCCATGTTAGGCACTTTATCGCGGATGGCGTTTACCAGGTCGATGGTTTTTTGTTTGGTGGTACCACGGCGCATAGATTTGAGCATGTTATCGCTGATGTGCTGCAAAGGCATATCCAGGTAATTGCAAATGTTGCTGCGTTCGTTCATCACATCCAATATCTCCATCGGGAAGCCCGAAGGGTAGGCGTATTGCAGGCGGATCCACTCGATACCGTCAACATCGCTCAGGCGGCGCATCAGTTCGTCGAGGTTACGTTTGCCGTACAGGTCGAGGCCGTAGTAGGTGAGGTCCTGAGCGATCAGGATCAACTCCTTAGTGCCATTTTTGGCTAATGATCTGGCATTGTTTACCAACTGGTCCATCGGTGTGCTGAGGTGTTTGCCGCGCATTAGCGGGATGGCGCAGAATGAGCAAGGGCGGTTACAGCCTTCGGCGATCTTAAAATAGGCAAAGTGTGAAGGTGTAGTCAACAAACGCTCGCCGATTAGTTCGTGCTTGTAATCAGCGCCAACACTGAGCAGCAGGTTTTGTAAGTCATTAGTGCCAAAGTAATTATCTACGTTAGTTATTTCGGCTTTGAGTTCGGGTTTGTAACGCTCGGACAGGCATCCGGTAACGATCACCTTGCCTACCTTGCCCTGCTCTTTCAGCTCGCTGTACTGGAGAATGGTATCGATAGATTCCTGCTTGGCGTTATCGATAAAACCACAGGTATTGATCACAATTATATCATCATCGCGCAAGCTGCCGCTCTCGTGCACCACGTCGAATTGGTTGCCTTTAAGCTGGCCCATTAGTACTTCGCTATCGTAGATATTCTTCGAACACCCGAGGGTGACAACATTTACACGCGGTTTTGTAGTTTTTACGATTGGACTTACACTTTTCGTTCTCATTCTTTGCTTCTTCTAATTGTCATTGCGATCCGTTGGCTAACGGAGAAGCAATCCCTGAGAAAAGTCGGCGACATGTCCTCTGGGATTGCCACGTCGTCGCTGCTTTCAGCGCGCTCCTCCTCGCAATTGTAAAGGTCAGATAATTCGGTAACAGAATTAGCTTTAAAGAATAAAGCTAAAGTTATGCGGAACATTAACAACGACCTTACGCTAAAAAGGAACTACCTGAGCAAGTA
>JACXTT010001854.1_pt1 | contig 34484 bp, 29 predicted proteins | sample 9270951 | NCBI WGS metagenome assembly JACXTT01 (sample SAMN15532306, study PRJNA645909) | rock metagenome | isolation source: weathered quartz diorite | place: Puerto Rico | collected 2017-06-21 | reverse complement strand
CAAGTCGCTGGATGCGAAGCGATTGCGCTGCAAGCCGATATCACGCAGGAAACCGAGGTAGACGGCATGGTCGCCGCCGCCCGGGCGCGGTTTGGTCGCATCGACATCCTCGTCAATAACGCGGCTGTGTTTTTCCGCACCCCAGTCGATACCCTAACCATTGAAGATTGGGAACGCACGCTTGAGGTTAATCTCACTGGCGCGTTTCTGTGCGCGCAGAAAATTGGGCTTTTGATGAAAGAAGGAGGCTGGGGTCATATCATCAACATCGCCGATGTCGCCGGCCAGCGACCGTGGGTGGATTATATCCCCTATTCTGTCTCGAAAGCTTGTGTGATTACACTCACGCAGGGATTAGCGATGGAGCTGGCCCCGGAAGTCATGGTCAACGCCGTCGTTCCAGGTCCAGTGCTTTTTCAAGACGATACTCCTGAAGAGGTGCGACAACGAGAGATCGACAAAACCCTGGTCAAGCGTGCGGGCTCCCCCGAAGAGGTAGCGACAGTCGTAGTCTTTGTGGCGGAATCCGACTATAGCACGGGCTCGTTATTTCATGTTGACGGCGGAAGGTCGCTCACGTAACCGGTCAGTTCCTCATGCGTATTGATCCCGCCGCGTTTTCCTCTCCGCCGCCGACGTGGCTAGAGATTTTCGGCAACACCAATCCAGTCGAAGTGGAGATCGGGTTTGGCAAAGGCGCATTTTTACTGGCGTTGGCGCGCAATCATCCCGAATGTAATTTTTTTGGCGTCGAGTTCACGAAACATTGGGCCTTCCGTCTTTCGTCTCTTCTTGAACGCGATGGTCCGTCAAACACCATCGTTGTGCACGCCGATTTCACCTGCCTGGTCGAAACGATGATTTGGCCGGACTCGGTCTCAGCGTACCACCTTTATTTCCCCGACCCTTGGTGGAAACACCGACATTCGCACCGACGACTCTTCCATCCACAGAGACCCGAGTTTGCGGCGGCTCTTGTCCGGACTCTCACGCCCCAGGGCAAAATTTTTCTGGCTTCGGATGTCCAAGACTACTTCAAGCAGATCGTGCAGCAGTTATTCGCACTCTCCACCCTGCAACAGTTTTCTTGGGAACGGGATCAGTTCACGAAAAAAGGAAAGTTAATAACGACAGATTTTGAGCAAAAGTATCGCAAGGAAGGAAGGACGATTTTCTACGCGGGGTTCAAGAAGGCGTAGGAGCGCACGACGCTGGACCGACACTTCTACGCCACACCATTATGCCGTCAGCGTTTTCACTCGCTCGACAATGCGTCGCGCGCTGATGCCGTACGCATCTAACAATTCTTCAGGTTTGCCGGAGCGCGGCACTTCGGTCACCGCGATCTTGTGTACTCGGACGCCATGCGCAGCCACCGCGTTCAACACAGCGTCACCAAGTCCACCGTCATAGTAGTGATCCTCAACTACTACAACAGTGTTGTTCGTTTGCGCCGCGGCGTGCAAAAGCCCTTGAGCGTCAATCGGTTTGACTGAATAGGCGTCAATCACCCGCACCACCACGCCAGCAGCTTTGAGCATTTCATACGCTTGCAGCGCTTCATGCAGCGTCACGCCTGCCGCCACGATTGTGAGTCGATCGCTCCCGCTCGCACGTAACGTTTTACTGCCGCCCACCGGGAATGCTTCCGTATTTAGGTACAGCACTGGGGTTGCCGGTCGCGAGGTGCGAATGTACGTGGCGCCTTTAAGAGTGGCGGCCAAAGCAGTCAGCCGTTCCGCCGCCACAGCGTCGCTCGGATAAAACACGGTCGAGTTCGGAATAGCGCGCATCATTGCCAAGTCCTCCAGCCCCATCTGGGAAGGACCATCTTCGCCGATCGAAACGCCGCAATGGGAGCCAACGTATTTGATAGACACGCCGGAAATCGCCGCCATACGAATGTGGTCAAACGCCCGCGTCAAAAACGCAGCAAACGTGGAGACAAAAGGGACTTTGCCACACGCCGCTAATCCTACTGCCGCGCCCACCATGTTTTGTTCGGCAATGAAACATTCGAAGTACCGGTCTTTGTGCGCTTTGAGGAACGCTTCAGCAAACGTCGAATTTTTCGTATCGCCATCAAGCGCGACCACCCGAGGATCAACTCCTCCGAGTTTCGCCAGCGCGGTTCCATAAGCGGAACGAGTGGCGACTTTGTCGCCTAACTGATAGGTTGGCTCAGGGAAAGCACTGGACGCGGTGTCGGCTGCTGCGGTGCTCGCAGCAGGGCGTGCAACCAAGAATGGACCGTCATCCCCATTCGACGATACCTCTCTGAGCGCACTCTCTAATTCCTCACCCTTTTTGAGAGGTTTTCCATGCCAACCTTCGCGGTCCTCAAGAAAAGAGACGCCCTTCCCCTTGAGCGTCCGCGCCACGATTAGTGCTGGACGACCTTTCACTGCTTGTGCAGCATCCAAGGCGGTCAGAATCGCCTCAAGGTTGTGTCCATCTACCGTACACGCCTCCCAACCAAACGCGGCAAACCGCTTGGCGTAAACCTCAATATCATGGTCATACATCGTCCGCTGACTTTGCCCAAGACCATTGACGTCAATAATGGCAACGAGATTATCCAACTGGTAATACGATGCTAACGCCGCAGCTTCCCAGACGCCGCCTTCGGCAATCTCTCCATCGCCGAGCAAGACGTACACTCGGTAATCAGATTGATCGAGGCATTTCCCGTTGAGCGCCATACCGACGCCAACGGAGAGTCCTTGTCCCAGCGAGCCGGTCGCCGCGCCAACCCAAGGAATACGCGGCGTAGGATGCCCTTCCAGGTTGCTCGTAATTTTGCGTAACGACAGCAACGACTCGGTGGGCCACACGCCAGCCTCGGCCAACGCGGCGTATAACACTGGAGCAGCATGGCCTTTGGATAAGACAAACCGATCGTTATTGGGGTTGGCCGGATCCGCCGGATCGAAGCGCATAGCGTGAAAGAAGACGGCTGACACCAGCTCTGCCGCAGACAAACAGGAGGTCGGATGTCCGGAGCCGGCTTCAGAGGTTGAGCGAAGAGAATGCACGCGCAAGCGGCTGGCAATAGTCTGCAAAGTTGAGATCTCTTGAGTTGCCATGAATGTGTACTGTCCTTTAGTCAAATAAGAAAATGGGGGCGTGAGGCGCCCCCATCAAGATTTTCAACAAGAGCACCGCGCCATGTTTATTCAGTGCGCACCTCCGGCCAGCGGAGGGAAAATGCTCAGTTGCAGACCGTCTGTCAGCTGGGTTTCTTTCTCAACATAGACATCGCCCGCTACCAACATACCGGCATGATCTCGTGGAATCTTCAGCGCATCGATCACATCCAGCACTGTCGAACCGGCTGGGAGAGTCACTTTCGTCTCCTCCCGTTCTCCAGCCGGAAGATATGTTTTGAGCGTCGCGAAAAGCTTGACAGATACAGTGACTGAAGACGCCATTATTGATATCGGTGAGCCTACCGCCGTATTAAACTGTAGGAAACCTCAGCGAGCGGCCCTCTTTAGAACTCCGTCAGTATTCGCGTCGCCAGATACCATAAGGCGCGGGACAACACCCGCGCTCACCACTTCTTTGCTCAGCGCTCAAGCAGCATGCGCCGTTCGCAATCCACAAAACTCTTCGTAATCGATCAGCTCAGTGATTTTCGGATGATCGCTGCAGACCAAACAATTAGGATCACGCCGCAGCTTCAATACTCGCACCTCACTGCTCAAGGTCTCAAAATGCATCATCCGGCCAATCAGTGATTTACCAGCGCCTAAGATGAGCTTCATGGCTTCTAGCGCCTGCATACAACCGACCAGTCCCGGCAGCACTCCCAGCACACCAGCCTCAGCGCAGCTTGGCGCGGCCCCTGGAGGAGGAGGCTCTGGGAAGAGACAGCGATAACATGGTCCTCGATCTGGATAAAAAACAGTGACTTGCCCTTCGAATTGGAAGATCGACCCATCAACCAACGGCTTCTTGGCCATCACACACGCATCATTGATCAAGTATCGTGTAGGGAAGTTGTCACAGCCGTTCACGACAATGTCAAAATCCTTGATGATGCGCATGACGTTTTCAGAAGATAATCGCTCGTTAAAGCCGATCACTTTGACTTCGGGATTCAAAGCGTTGAGCGTCTTCTGTGCAGACTCTACTTTGGGCATACCCACGCGATCGTTAGTATGGAGAATCTGTCGCTGCAAATTGCTCATATCAACGGTATCGTGGTCAATAATGCCAATGGTTCCTACGCCCGCGGCCGCTAGATAAAACGCGACTGGCGAGCCGAGACCACCAGCGCCGATGCATAACACTTTGCCATCGAGCAGTTTGGCCTGTCCTTGTTCTCCTACTTCCGGCAAGGTGAAGTGACGAGCATACCGCGTAATCTGCTCAGGGGTAAACTGACGGTCCGCTACCCATTTGTTCCCGCCATTTTTCCAGGCAGTGTAGCCGCCGGACATGGAGACCACGTTTTCATATCCCATCTCTTTAAGCGTGCGAGCGGCAATGAGGGAACGCACCCCGCCAGCACAGTAGGCGATAATGGGAGTGCTTTTATCTGGAACAGCTTCTTCGATACGGATTTCCAGAAACCCACGTGGAAGAGAAATGGCGTTGGCAAGATGCCCTTCGCGGTATTCCTCACGTTCGCGCACATCTAACAAGGTCCAGTTTTCTCCACGCTCGACGCGATTCTTGACTTCATCAACCGCGACTTCAGGGATCTCCTGACGCGCTTCTTCCATCAACTGCTTGTATGTTTTTGCCATGCGCCCCTCACAGGGATAGAAATTAGACGCCTCTCTTTTATGCAATGCAACAAAGGAAAAGCGTTTTGACTCTTTGTTCAATCTGGAGAATCACTCGTCGCTTAACAACGCTCGTTTCTCTCCGACTTTGTAACTCTGCAACATCTGCACCATCAAAGAATCCCGTCCGCCCTCCGCGAGAACACGGGATCGTTCCATCAGGATATTTTTAGGTTCAATAAAATCGGCGCGATCGAACCCCCAGATACGAGGGTGCACATAGGTATCCATCCGAATCGCATCACAAGGGCACGCCTCGACACACATGCCACAGTAGATGCAGCGCAACGTATCGATCTCGTAGCGCACGGGATATTTCTCGACATTGGGGTCTGGATGCTCCCCAGCTTCAATATGGATACAGTTGGCAGGGCACGCAGTCGCGCATAAGAAACACGCTGTGCAGCGGACAGAGCCGTCTTCTTTCAAGGTCAGACGATGACTGCCGCGATAGGTATCGGGGTACTGCTTACGCTCTTCCGGATATTGAGTCGAGTACGCGGCTTTTGTCTCTTGCGCGAACCCCATGGAATGAAGCATATGCAAGCTTAGATTACGTCCGAAGTGGTACAGAGTGACCGTGAGTCCCCGTAGAATTTCTGGGATGTATAGCCGCTCCCACCACGTCATTTCTTCTTTACGTTTCATAATTGCTGTTCTGGAAAAGACAGTGTTTGCGCGCTCCACTATTAGGGAGCACGCAGGCTTTGTCAAGGCAGTTTCATGGGTTAAGCAGAGTTCTAATGAAGGCGAGATTTATTCGCGCCCCCACCCTCTGACCAACGCCCTTCGGTCAGTTTAAAATCGAGCATGTCGCGCAATAAGCTGGCGCGTTCGGGAAGAGAGACAGCTTCGAGCAAGCTCTGCTTCTCGATCGGCAGCAAATCGAGATGAAACGCGAAGAAGTTTACGAAAAACCCATCTTCGACCGTGGGGTCTGTGAGAAATTTCTGTACGGCGTCATTCTTCTGCAGATAAGAGTCTAACAAACGATTCAGATCTTGTCGCATTGAAGAAGAAAGCGGTTGCTGATCGGGTTCACGCCATTCTACTACACATTCACGATAGAGTTTCCCTGTCCCCTGCAGTTCTTCTTTGATGTGACATTCACGCAACCCACGCAAGAGCACGTTAAAGCGGCCGTCAGCGAGCGGCGCCACCCGCATCATTTCTCCAGCGCAACACACTGGGAAGACGTCGGGACGTCCCTCATATTGCTCCTGCCAGTTTCCCCGCAACAGCGTCATGCCAATGAGAGGCGGAGCTTGCTCTTTTGCCTCACCCACCATTTGGCGATACCGCGGCTCAAAAATATGCAGCGGCAACATCACGTCCGGGAAGAGCACGACGTTGGGAAGAGGGAAGATGGGAATAATTGTAGGCAATTTATCTCCGGACATCGCACCCTCCTTAGGACTGCAATCAAAGTGTTCGCCAACCTGAAGTCTGCATCATGCTCTTGTTCTGTGCTGGAGGAAAGAGGAGGCAGGCGCGTCGATCCGTTCCTCTTTTCATCGAGCACAATCTTAAAGGGAAACTACACCAGACCCAACTCTTGCTGCAATTGGTGCACAGAATGCCTCTGCCTCAATCGCTCACTCCAGGAAAGAACATTCTTCAGACGAGCGGGAATTTCCACACCTAGGCTGGGAAGTTGCAACATGCGGGGGATGAAGGCAAGGTCTGCCAACGAAAAATCTCCCGCAACATACTCTTTGCCCTCCAGCTGTCGTTCAAGAAATTCAAGGACGCGCACCAAATCGGCGCGATACCGCTGCACGCGCTCCTGGTCGACCTGTTCAGTCGGTTTGCGCAGCTCCGCCGCGAGTAAACCACCTTGAGCCGTAAATGAATTGTCGGCAAAATCTTCGAACATGCGAACGCGAGCGCGTTCGCCGGAAGCCTCGGGCATAAGTGGCGGATGGGGGTACTCATCCTCAAGATATTCATTAATGACTGTGGAATCGTAGATCGCCTCCCCGTCATCAATAAGCACCGGCACTTTCCCGTACGGATTGAGCCGTAAGAAGTCAGGGGCCTTTTGTTCATTCTTCACGAGGTCAACGAAAGTTTTGTCGTAGGACAGATCTTTTTCCGCCAATACGAGACGAACTTTTTGGCAATAAGGGCTCTGTGGAAAGTCGTACAGTCTAATCATGGTTATGCTCTCCTCAAATCAGGCACAGAAGCAGTGTAGAAAAAAACGCCGAGACAGGCAAATGAAAATGGACGTTTCTGACATGTTTTTTTTCACCGAGATCTACCACCATGAAGGTATTTGACATTCTGAGATCTCCTTCTTCTCCCCTCATGGCTCAGCTTCCCGGTCTCAGCGTCGGAGATTTCGCTCCGGTGCGGATCATGGCCGTGCTTAACGTTAGCCCGGAGTCTTTCTATCAAGGTTCCGTGCGGATCAACCTTGCCCAGTTGGCCGAAGCCGCGCAGATCATGGCAAGTGCAGGAGCAGATATCATTGACGTTGGGGCAATGTCCACCGCCCCTTACCTCAAAACGCAAATTTCTGAAGACGAAGAAACTGATCGACTCGCCCACGCTATTGAGACAATTGCAACAACTGTCGCCATTCCGATCTCTGCTGACACACAGCGAGCAAAGCCCGCCGCTGCTGCGCTGGCGGCAGGCGCTCGTATCATCAATGACGTGAGCGGACTCAAACGTGACCCGGACATGGCCCGCCTCATCGCAACTTCTGGAGCCGGAGCTGTCTTTATGGCCAGCGAAATCACTCCAGAGGCCGGGGAGCCAATGCAACGCATCCGAGTGGCGTTGCAAGCAAGTCTCAACCTCGCGGCGCAGGCGCAGATCCCTGCGGATCGAATCGTCCTTGACCCTGGCGTCGGGTTTTTCCGTCAGCCTGGGGTCCCATGGTATGAGTGGGACTGTATCGTGCTCCGTGAACTGACGAGCTTGCGCGTCCTCGGGTTTCCGCTGCTGATTGGCGTTTCACGCAAATCATTCATTGGTAAAATCTTGAACCAGCCAAACGCCGCAGATCGTCTGATCGGCTCGCTCGCCTGCGCGGCTATCGCTGTCAACAATGGGGCCCACATTATTCGCGCGCATGACGTGAAGGAAACGGTCGAGGCGGTGCGGATGGCGGAACGGTTGCGGCCTCAATATGCCTCCCCTGACGAGCAATAAGAGCCGCGCTCGCGCTCAGGCTCGGCCAGGCATGAAAAACAATCTCAACTACGCCAGCACCACGGCGCCAAGCTCTTGCGGCGTATGCACAAGGAACTGAGGAGACAACGAACGGAGCTCAGCGGCCCCGAACCCCCACGTCACTCCACAGACGGCGACCCCGGCAGCAACGCCGGTGTCATAATCCACCCGTGAGTCGCCAATCAGCAAAGTCTCAGCAAGCGCTACGCCGGTCTGACGTTGTAAGTGGATTACCCCGAGCGGATCGGGTTTCTTGGTCGGCAACGTGTCACCACCGACAATCTCAGTAAAGAAGGGGGCAAGCCCTAAGCCATACACAATGAAACGACTCGGCGTCTCCGGCTTATTCGTTAAAATTGTTAATTTGAGCCCGTACGCCTGCACTGTCGGCAACAGCGCTTCCATCCCGCTATAGAGCCGCGTGTGATCAAGGGTATGCGCCAAATAGTACTCCATGAATAACGCGAAACCATGATCAACAAGATGGGCATGGCCAGGCCCGAGCGCTTTTTCCACCAGCACCCGTGCGCCATGACCGATCAACCCCACCACCTGGGCAAGCGTTAACGGCGCAAGTCCCAAAGCGGTCAACATATAGTTTGTCGCCGCCGCAAGATCGGCCTGGGTGTCAACTAAGGTGCCGTCTAAATCAAAAATGAGATGAGAGAATCGAGGCATGAACAAAAAAAGGCATGGAGACAATCCATGCCCTCATCACTGTTCTAAAAAGAAAGCGCTACGCCGAGAAAGATGACCCGCACCCGCATGTCCGGTTGGCGTTGGGGTTCACAAACTTAAACCCTGCTCCGTGCAGGCCATTCACATAATCGATCACTGTTCCATACACATATTGCTGACTGATCGGGTCAAGAAAAAGTTTGACCCCGTCTTGCTCGATGACCGTGTCGTCTTCACGAGGGCTTTCGTCAAGACTGAGATTGTACTGAAATCCGGAGCATCCTCCACCAACAATGGCGACGCGCAAACCGCCATCCTTCACGCCTTCGCGTGTAATCACTTCCTTGACCTTCTCTACCGCTACGTCGGTCAAAAACAGTGCGATTCCTTCAGGCGCCTGCAACGAGGGTTCTTCTTCAAGGTGCATTTCGTGATCCATTCTGTCCTCCTCGGGACGTCATAGCGTATCTTGTACAGAGATAAGGAGGAACCTCTAGCGAGTCAACCCCTGAATCCCTCTCCCCAGGAGGCTGTATCCTCCCATAAGTTCATGTCTTTTTGTCACGACGGCAATAGCAACCATGCAGGCTACCCCTGAGTCGTCGCACATGGTTAACTGCCTTCACATGCAAACGTTGGAAACGCAGATTCGCACTCAAGCCCGCGCTTTGGGATTCTCGCTGTGCGGCTTTACTCGTTTACAGCCATTGCCGCGTGAACAATTTTTCCTCGACTGGCTCGCGCAGGGATACGCCGGAGAAATGCAGTATTTGGTCCGCGAACCCCAGCGACGACTGCATCCTGCTCTGCCGTTTCCTCAAGCCAAGAGCGTCATCTGTCTTGGCTACCCTTATGCTCCTCCGCGCTTGCCATCGATTGATTGGCAACGGACCCTACGCGGTCGTATTGCCGCCTACGCGGCTGGCGTCGATTACCATGAGATCATCCAAAGCAAATTGCAGGAGTTCGTACGCTTTTTGCGCATCCTCTGTCCAGATCTGTGGGCGCGACCCTACGTCGATACCGGACCGCTACTCGAACGCGAATGGGCTTATCGCAGTAGTCTGGGCTGGTTTGGGAAGAACACCATGCTGCTTCACAAACAGGCGGGCTCCTGGTTTTTCCTCGCCGAGATCTTGGTTAGCGTAGATCTTGAAGGCGAAGGGATTCCGCGTGCGCACTGCGGCAAATGCACGCGCTGTCTGACGGATTGCCCTACGAATGCATTAGAGGAAGGCTACGTTCTCAAAGCCCCATTGTGTATCTCGTACTTGACGATCGAGCACCGCGGACCGATTCCGTTAGAGCTGCGCCCGAAGCTTGGCAACTGGATTTTCGGGTGTGACATTTGCCAAGAGGTCTGTCCTTGGAACGAGAAATTTGCGCGCCCACGTGAGGACCTCGTCGATGAATTGTTCCCCTCTCTACCGGCATTATTACAGCTAGACGAGGCCGGCTTTCGCGCTCGTTTCGCTCGCAGCGCGATCCGCCGCACCAAACGGCGCGGCCTCCTGCGCAACGTGGCAGTTGCTTTAGGCAACAGTAAGAATCCCGAGGCGATTGGCCCCTTGAGTAGAGCGTTACAAGATCCAGAACCCCTGATCCGAGGACACGCGTCGTGGGCCTTGAGTCAATTTGCCGAGTCAGAAGCGCACAGAGCACTCGTCCGACATCTTCACCGAGAGGATGACGAGCAGGTCAAAGCCGAGGTGCAAATGGCGTTAGCGAGAGTTCCCTATTAAAAGGGTGTTGAATTCCTCTTTATTTCTACTTTGTTGCGGGCAGCTGCGCGTTGATAATTTTCCACTCCTTCAACCGCAATACGGTATGCCCTCGCGCGCGCGTCTCAAAGTCGCCAAATCCCCCAATCACCGGAAACGTTTCGTCCCGCTGGATTATGCCGACTCCATGCGCGTAGGTGATCATCTCCGTCACTTTGGTCTCTTTCCGAAACCGCGTCACTTCCACACAATGTGTGAATGTTCCTGCCGGAACGGTCACCGTCGCATCGACCGCAGTAATGGTGTAGTGGCCATCAACCCCTTCCCAACTCGCGCCTACGGCAGGCGGCAATCGGAGGACGAGTTGCAGTTGCGATTCTGAAGGAGCAGCGCCTGGCAGCCGACGTTGCACACCTTCAGGCGTCAGCGCGAATTGCTCTTCCAGGCCGCCAATCGTCACAAACGGCTGCTGCACTTGCACGACGAACGCATTGCCTTCTTGGTGAATGACATCCCACGCTTCAAGCACCGGTTCGGCTTCGGTCCCTTCGCTCGATTCATACACCCAGCGGTTGCCCACGGCTAAGGGAAAATAATTATCCGACTTTACTTCAGCAATTGCGTGAACAGCCCAAAGAAGCCGCCATCCACACAGCATCGACGCCAAGACAAGAGAAGGTTTTAACATCTTGTCTTTCTTACGGGGATTTCTCTGGCTTGAGAAGGGCTCAGCAGAATCGACTTGGTTTTCTTTTATGCTTTAGCAGTGGAGACAGCAGAAGAAAGTTGCTTGAAGAGCTGAGCCAGCTTCGTTGGCAATTTCTCCGCAAATTTTTCTTTGTCAACATGCGTATTGCGGGCCGCTTCGAGTAGCGTCTCCAGCAATCCCTTTGCATCTCTGGTTGCGGGCGAAGAGGTGTTCACTGGAGGCAGAGCCGACGCAGAGACAGGCGCCACAGGTTCAGAAACAGCTTCCCCTTCCTGCTGAACCTCCCGGGCTACGGTTACCTCTTGAACAACGTTCAAGTTTGCCTCGAAGCTGGCAACGGAACCAAGATCCTGCCCCAACGCCAACGCCTGTGTTGCAGTCACATCCAGTGGATGGGAAAAGAAATCTGCGCCAAAATCCTCAATCTTTGTGACCAGCTTCTTAATGTCGGCAAATTCTTCTTTACTGAGGTTTCCTGCTACAGAAATGGAAAAGGAATCTGCGGACGCCATTTGCAGCGTCTGCCCCTGAAGATTGACTTCGTCGCCATGCGAGCGACCACGATAATCATAGCTGCTCGCCCCAACCTGCAATGCTGATGCGCCAGAAATTGTGACTTTATCACCTTCTGCGGTGACGAGTTCAATGTCCAGGCTCTTTCGCGAGCTAGCGCTCATTACATTCGTTTGCGTAACGCCGGCATATCCCCCTTGAGACATCGCTGACGCACCATCGAAGAAACGTGCTAAAGAAGAACCGATCGCTTGCATGAAAAGTCCCCCTCCCTTACAATCAATCAGGGATTATCTTCCGTCATCGGCCATCGCTCGACAAACTTGATAGGGGAAGGTCAGGTCCATTTGAGGTTTGGTGATACTCCCTCACACGTTGCGTTTCTTTGTTGACTTCGCTATATGCGTATTGGTCTTTTGAGGGAATCATCGCAGCGCGTCACCGACACTTTCCCACTCCTGCCTGAACGAGTTGCCCACCCTGAGGGAGACCAAACCCTAGGCGTTGGGATCGGAAAAAGTAGCATTAAAGTAAAAGCCCTGGTGCTTACGCCAGACACACACCCGCACGAAACCGCCCGAAGTCATTGCGGGAGAGCCGCCAGTCATGCCCTTTGAAAGTGACATTTTCATCAGTTACGCCCATGTCGATAATGAATCTTTGGATAAAGAGCGTGATGGGTGGGTAGCACACTTCCAGCGCGCCTTAGAAGTTCGCGTCGCTCAGCTGCTCGGCAAGCATCCAAAAATCTGGCGAGACCCAAAACTCCAAGGAAATGACGTCTTCTCGGATACCTTGATCCAACAATTGCCAAAAACCGCGCTGCTCGTGTCAGTCTTTTCTCCTCGCTATGTCCAATCCGAATGGTGTCTGCGCGAGCTCCAAGAGTTTTGGACGACTGCGGAACAGGGCGGCGGAGTCCTCATCAAGAACAAAGCTCGTGTTTTCAAAGTTGTTAAAACTCCAGTCCCATTGGAAAAGCATCCATCTGTCGTACAGCCTCTCTTAGGGTACGATTTCTTCAAAGTTGATCCAGTTTCCGGGCGCATCCGTGAACTGGACAAAGTGTTTGGCGCAGACGCAGAACAAGCGTACTGGCTGAAGCTCGATGACCTCGCCCAAGATATTTGTGACCTGCTGGCGACGTTGGAGGTGCAATCGCCCGTAGAGACGAACGGCGTAACGGTCTCGAAACAACTGAGCGTGTACGTGGCGGAGACCTCGCTTGATCTCAAAGATGAATACGAAATCATAAGGAGAGATTTACAACGGCATGGGTACATAGTGTTGCCTGATCGCGCCTTACCGCTCCTCAAGACAGAACTGGAAACGGCAGGGCGAGAAGCGCTGAGCCGTTGTCAGCTCTCTGTCCATCTCCTCGGTCGGAATTACGGCGTCGTTCCCGAAGGTGCGGAAGAGTCACTTGTTGTTCTGCAACATCATCTTGCTCAGGAACGCTGCGCCAGCGGCAATTTTTCTCGCCTGCTGTGGATCCCGCGCGGCTTGCACGTCGAAGACCCGAGGCAAAATGCGTTCCTCGAACAGCTCCGCGCCGATCCCGGCCTTGGCAAAGGAGCGGATCTGCTAGAGACCTCGATCGAGGATTTGAAAACGTGCATTTACCAGCAGCTTGCGCTGGTAGAAAAGCGAGAACAACACGATGGCGAGCAGCCGCGAGAGGAATCGGAACTGATCAGGATCTACCTCATTTGTGATCAGAGGGATCAAGAACAGGTTATTCCTGTCCAGAACTATCTGTTTGATCAAGGTTTCGAGGTCATCCTACCCGCCTTCGAGGGCGAGGCCCAAGAGATTCGCGAAGATCACGAAGAAAATTTGCGCACCTGCGACGCCGTCTTGATCTACTACGGCGCGGCAAACGACCTCTGGCTGCGCAAACAACTACGAGAGGTGCAGAAAAGCGCCGGGTACGGACGTGAACAGCCATTGCGAGCGAAGGCGATTTGTGTAGCTCCTCCTAAGACTCTACAAAAAGAACAGTTGCGCACCCGTGAGGCGCTCGTCCTCTCGCAGTTAGAAGGCTTCATGCCCGAGTCTTTACAACCATTTCTCATGGATCTGCGAAAGCAAACAGAAAGTTCGGCGTCCGAGAAAAAATGAGTCAACAATTCAACCCCTACCCCGGGCTCCGTGCGTTTGAACCCGATGAAGATTATCTCTTCTTTGGTCGCGAGAAGGAAATCGATGAACTGCTCGAACGCTTGCGCCACACTCGGGTTCTCTCGGTCATCGGCGGTTCAGGCAGCGGGAAGTCCTCTTTAGTGCGTTCCGGTCTCATCCCCGCTTTGCAAGGCGGCTTCATGGTCGAGGCCGGCTCAAGCTGGCGAGTCGCGATTTTGCGCCCTGGCGAAGATCCCATCGGCAATCTGGCGCGGTGTCTAGATGCTCCTGAGGTCCTTGGCGCAGCCGCCGATCTGGCGGAGACCAATCGTACGATGCTGGAAGCTACGCTGCGCAGCAGCGCTCTCGGATTAGTCGAAGCGGTCCATTGCGCATGCTTGCCGGCTGACGACAATGTGCTTGTTGTAGTCGATCAATTTGAAGAACTCTTCCGGTTTAAACAGAGTAGAACAATAGGAAATGCGGCGGAAGACGCGACTGCCTTCGTCAAACTGCTGCTCGAAGCGACGAAGCAAGAGCAGGCCCCGGTCTACATTCTCATTACTATGCGTTCCGATTTTATCGGCGATTGCATGGTCTTCGCTGGGTTGCCCGAAGCGATCAGCGCCGGTCAATATCTGATCCCACGGATGACGCGTGAGCAACTGCGCGCCGCCATCACTGGGCCCGCCGCCGTGGGCGGGGCGCCAATAGCCTCCCGTTTAGTCGTGCGACTGCTCAACGAAGTGGGCGACGACCCCGATCAGCTTCCGGTGCTTCAGCACGCGTTAATGCGCACCTGGGACTATTGGACACAGCATCACACCCAAAACGAACCGCTTGATCTCCACCACTACGAAGCTATTGGTACGATGTCCGCTTCCCTTTCCCAACATGCCGAAGAAGCGTTCCAAGAACTTTCCGATCACGAGAAAATTATCGCTGCAAAGCTCTTTAAAGCCCTCACCGACACCACGGAAGATAAGCGCGGCGTGCGACGTCCGACGCCGGTTCGTAACATCTGCACTGCATGTGAAGCGCATGAGGAAGAAATTTTTGCTGTAGTTGAGCGGTTTCGGCAACCCGGACGGACGTTTCTTATGCCGCCGGCATTTACCCCTCGTCCTGTGCTCGGGCTGCTTGACTTCACCCCAGAGGGTAGGGAGCAACGTCAAGAAGAACGTGCTTCGGAGACGAGGATTCCTTTGACGTTGGACACAATTCTCGACATCAGCCACGAGAGCCTGATCCGCCAGTGGGACCGACTGAAGCAATGGGAAAAGGAAGAAGCGCAATCAGTAGAGCTGTATCAGCGGCTCCGGCAGACAGCGACCTTGTGGAAACAAGGAGAAGCCGGACTGTGGGGAACGCCTGACCTCGACGTAGCCTTGCACTGGAGAGCCCAAGAACAACCCACCGTTGTCTGGACGGAGCGGTACGGCGGCGGATACACACTTGCAATGGAATTTCTTGAAGCTAGTGAGCAGAACAGACGGGCAAATCAACAGGCCGCAAGGCGGCGGCGACAACGGATCAGAATTGGTTTCATGACCGGGTTTCTGATCGTGCTCGTGCTGATGCTCATCTCTCTGCGGGGATGGCAGCAAGCAGCACGGGAAAAACAATTGGCAAATTTCGACGATTTAATAGCGCAGACGACAGCTGCCGGGGAAAGGCATCCCCAACGCAGTCTGCTCCTCGCAGCCGAAGCACTGCAACTGACAGAACAGCGTGGTGGCCCGTCTCTGGAAGATGCGAAGCAAATCATCCTTCAGACCCTCACAAATACTGGCGGCGTCAGTTTGCTCGGTCACACAGAACGCATCAATACCATAGCGCTGAGCCCTGATGGACGCTGGCTCGCCACAGGCAGTGATGATCGTAGCGTCAAATTATGGGATGTCTCGGCGGCAATCCACCAACACCAGAACCTCACCGCCATCACCTTGGCAGGACATAAGAGCCCAGTCCGCACGCTTGCCATTACCCCAGACAGCCATTGGCTAGCTACCGGCGGGAATGACAGCGAGGTTCTCCTTTGGGACCTCACGGCGCCCAATCCAGGAGCAGAGCCTGAGTCCTTAAAGGGACATGAGGGTGCTATTGTGACGCTGGCGAGCACGCCGGATGGACACTGGCTAGTGACTGGCAGTGATGACCACACCGTTCGGCTGTGGGATTTGACTGCCGCCAATCCCTCCTCTAACTCAAAACGCCTGCTGGGACATGACAGCACGATCTCGGCGCTCATCATCTCTCCAGATAGTCATTGGCTCATCACAGGAAGTGAAGATCAAACTGCTTGTCTCTGGGACTTAACTGCCCCGCAAACTCAATTGGATTGTCCCCATCGCCTCAGTGGGCACACAGGACCGGTTTCTGCGCTCACAGTCAGCCCAGACGGCCATTGGTTAGTGACTAGCAGCGACGATCATACCGCCCGCTTGTGGGATTTGCTGTCTATTTCTCAAACAGAAACAGCATTACACCTCTTACAAGGACATACGGGACGCATTACCTCGATGGCTGTCAGTCCAGACAGTCGCTGGCTGGCGACAGGCAGTGAAGACCGCACGGCTCGCCTCTGGGACTTAACTGCGCCAGAGTCTCCTGACCGCCAATTCGTGTTGCGAGGCCATAAGGACGCGATTCTTACAACGCTGATTACTCCCGACGGACATTGGCTTGTCACAGGTAGTCAAGATAACAGTGTCCGTCTCTGGGACTTAACAACCATTCCGCAGCCCGGCGCACTGTCACTTGCCCTCCGAGGACACGACGGACGCGTCACGGCGCTTGCAGTCAGCTCGGATAGCCGCTGGCTTTTCACCAGTAGTCGAGACTCGACTGTTCGTCTTTGGGACTTACTGGCACCGCTAGCGCCGGACCTTCCCCTTTCCCTCTCCGGACATTCAGCCGCCGTGACGTCGCTCAGTATCAGCCCGGACGGTCAATGGCTGGCCACCGGCAGTGATGACCACACGGCAAGACTGTGGAACCTTGACGAACCGATCGGAATGATGCCTCCCAGCACGATCGTTCTGCAGGGGCATAACAGTTCCGTGCGCGCCGTTGCCTTTAGTCGGGATGGCCATTGGCTAGCCACCGGCGGAGAACGCGGCACGGCGCGGCTATGGAACCTCCGAGACCCCAACCTCGCCAGCAATCACACTGCGTTGCCTAGCACTACGGGCCCTATTCGCACCTTGACCTTTAGTCCGGACAGCACCAAGCTCGTCACGGGAAGTGAAGGCAATACCGCAAGTATATGGGACATCACCGCGCCAACCCCGACAGAACAGCCGGTTATTTTATCCGGGCATGGCGGGCCTGTGCGTGTTGTTGTCTTTAGTCCTGACGGTCATTGGTTGGTTACTGGAGGCCGCGATAGCATAGCGCGACTATGGAACTTGGGTGCTACGTCCTCCACAACTGAACGTTATGAACGTTATGAACGCTATGAACACTATCTTTTGGCCGGTCATACGGACGCGATCACGACGGCAGCCTTTAGCCCTGATAGTCGCTGGCTCGCTACAGGCAGCGAGGATAACACCGTGCGACTGTGGGAGGTTACCGCGCAAAATCCAGCGGCGCATTCAATCGTGCTCTCCGATCATACGGGCTTGATTCGTGCTGTCGCCTTCAGTCCGGATAGCCATTGGTTGGCTTCGGGAAGCGAAGATAGCACTGCCCGCTTATGGGACATGAACACCCTCAAACCGCTCGCTCCCCATTCAATCGTCTTCAAGGGTCACGAACATCCCATCCGCACCCTAGCCTTTAGCCCAGACGGTCTCTGGTTAGCGACAGGTGGGGACGATAACCTGATTCGCTTATGGGATTTGCGCGCCCCCTCCTCGGACGCTAAATCCACAGTCCTGGCCGGACACGCTGACCCGGTCACGGCTCTCGCTTTTAGTCCCGATGGCCGGCTCGTGTCAGGCAGCGAAGATAGCACAGTCCGTGTCTGGCGTTTGTTCTGGCTCTCACCCTCAGAGAGAGAAGAAAAGAGAAAACTGCTTGACGTCGTCTGCCGCATCGCTGACCGTCCGCTGAATGAACTTGAGCGAATCAGATATGCACCAGGGATAGACCAAGTAAGCGGGTGTCAGTAGCCTTCAAGGCTAGAGAGAAGGAGCATGGCCCCATCAAACGCCTCAGCCCCTTCTCTTCCGACAGAGAATCCGTTACCTCTAGCTGCATACTTTTTAGGAGGTTCCCCATGCCTGCTTCTTTTACCGGTGGTTGCGCCTGTGGCGCGCTTCGTTATGAATGTACCGCTGAGCCCTTGTATATGGGCAACTGTCACTGCCGCGATTGCCAGCGTGCGACTGGAAGCGCCTACTTTCCCGCCGTGGGGATAGCTACTACTGCTTTTCGCCTCACCTCGGGCTCCCCTGCAGTCTATGAAAAGTTTGCTGACAGTGGAAATACGATGCGCCGAATGTTCTGTGCTCAGTGCGGTTCTCCGGTGTTCTTAACCAATTCGTCACGGTCCAACTTGGTTGTGCTGTACGCCGCCAGCCTGGATGACCCCAGTTGGGTCCGGCCAGCACGGGACATTTATACCGCCAGCGCTCAACCGTGGGATCATCTGGACCCGGCGCTTCCCAAGTTTCCACAGATGCCGCAATGAGTGAACCGTATAGAGTTTGCGTCCTCTAGATTGCCCTCAATAATATTACCCTCACCCGCCCTCGCTTCGTTCGGGCTGCCCTCTCTCCTTCGACACGCTCAGGACAGGCTCTGGCAGGGAGAGGGATAGGGTGAGGGCCGAGTGGTGAGGACCAGTCCATTTACACCTGCGGCTGTTTTGCATGCCACTCCGTTGCCTGTTCATAGACGTGGCCTGCCTGCACCAGCAGCCCCTCTTCATCATGGCGTCCGACCAACTGCAAGCTGATGGGCAGCCCTTCCTTACTGAAGCCGCAGGGCAAGGATATCGTCGGGCTCCCAGTCAAATCGAATGGCCCGGTGAGCCGTAGCAATCCGGAAGCGCCACCGCGCGACAGCGGGGCGTCTGGCGGAAAGTCTTTTACTGCCATCGGCAGCAACGGCATCGAAGGACAAAGCAATACGTCAACATTCTGGAAGAGGTCGTCGAGCGCGCGGCGCACGAACTGCCGCCGTACGGTAGCATTCACATAATCAATGCCGCGCACTTTTACACCTTCTTCCAAGAATGAACGAAACGTTGGACCGTAATCGGCAGCTCGTGAGGGGAACCACTTTTCATGCGCCGCCGCAGTTTCCGCCGCACAGATCGTGAACCAATCGTCTAGATCGGCGTTGCTCACCGAGTACTTCACCTCGCGAATCTCAGCGCCCAATTCTTTGAACGTCGCGGTTGTGGCGAGGACAGCCTTGCTCACTTGTGGATCAACCTGCGTGGTGCAATAGCTTTCGTCCACGCCGATCCGCACTCCCTTGACACCGTTAAAGGTCAACAGATCGACATAGTCACGCACTGTGACACGCCGGGTCGTGGGATCTTTTGGGTCAAACCCGGCAATGATGCGCAACATCGTCGCCGCATCAGCAACGCTACGAGTCATGGGACCAATGTGGTCAAGCGATTCGCCGAGAGGAAAGACCCCATAGCGGCTCACCCTGCCATAGGTCGGCTTGACGCCGACAATACTACAACTCGCCGAAGGAAACCGAATCGAGCCCCCAGTATCGGAACCTAATGAACCGAAACAAAGACACGCCGCTGTGGCGACGCCCGATCCGCTCGACGAAGCGCCAGGCCAGCGATCCGCCGCCCATGGATTCACCGGAGGATGAATCGAGGGATGATATCCAGACAGCGCAAACTCGGTCATGCTGAGCTTGCCGAGCAAGACAGCGCCAGCGTTACTGAACCGTTCCACGACCGTCGCGTCATAATCAGGTTTCCAGTCGGAGAGGATTTTTGAAGAGCAGGTCGTGCGAATACCTTTCGTGAAACACAAATCCTTCACGGCGATCGGCACGCCATGCAGCGGTCCACGATATTTCCCTTGGGCAATTTCCTGTTCGGCGGCACGGGCCTGCTGTAATGCTAGATCTGAAGTGACCGTCAGATAGCTGTAAAGCTTGCCGTCAAGCGCAGCAATACGATCGAGCATCGCTTGCGTCAGTTCGACCGGCGAGACTTCTTTTTTCTTGATGAGTCCTGCGACCTCAGTCAAATTCTTGGTGCAAAGTTCCGCGACGTTCGCCATGATGTTCGCCTCCTCTGCTCTCCCCTTAGCACTTTTTTTGAGAGCTGTCAGATCATAGGGCGGGATCGGTCCGCCAAAGGAACCGGCAAGCTACACCTGTCTTACAACTGCAAAATCGCTCCGCGTTCTGTCAAACGTTTTTGTAACGTTTTTACATTGACTAACTTCGGTTCAATGTTGCTGTGCACCGCCAACGCCGCCGCGGTCCCAGCAGCTTCACCGGTCGCCATGCACGGAGGAATTTCTTTGGTCGCGTGATGCACCCGATGATCCACTGAGATACAACGCCCCACCACTAAGAGGTTAGAAAATTCTTTCGGCAACAACGAGCGGTACGGAATGTAATAGAGCGCTTCGTACTTCGTCCAATGGCCAGTGATGGTAATGACATCCTCGCAGGGTTTGTCAACATCGTCTCGTCCGAGCATGTACTCGCCGACTAATCGGCGACTTTCGGTGACGCCAAGTTGATCAGCAATATGACAAAGATGGGCGTCCTTAAATCCGGGAATCTCACGCCGCAATCGATCAACCTCTTCCATCACCCGTTTCCGACACTCTACCTCTGCATAGGAAAGATCATCAGGATTGGTCGCGTCGATTTTGCGCGTTACCCGCTCGGTCGCGCCCCATGGCAATAAGACCCGGCCTTCGCCGAGAGTGTGAAAGAACCAACCGCCGGCATCGATCGCCGCTTCGGGATTTTTTACGCCGCCCATGGTGAACCACAACCACGGCAATACTTCTTCCTTCTCATAGGCGGCGCCAGCAGAAGTAAAAATGTCACCGTCGCCGGTGGCGTCAATAACAACTTTCGCAAGAATAGCAAACCGGCCGGACTTCCCCTGAAACGTCACACCAGCAATACGCCTTTCTTCGACAATGGCGTCACAGGCATAGGCGTGCATGAGCAAGCGCACGTTCGCCTCTTCAACCATGTTGTTCAGGGCAAATTTGAACTCCTCGGGATCATACGCCACGGAATAGCGCACCCGATGTGGTCCATGACCCCAGACCAGACCCCAATCGCGGTCGCGCGCGACTAACGTTGCGTCTTCACTGCCCCATTCTGATTGTGGCGGGAAATAAGCGGCGTTACGCTGAGCTAAGCGGTCGGTCACTTCCTGACACAAACCGCCGATGACCTGCCGCCCACGACCATCGTCAAGCGTGAGCAACAAAATGATAAGCCCGCCAGTCGCTAAGCCGCCCAAATAGCCAAGACGCTCGACGAGTATGACTTCAGCTCCATTCCGTGTGGCAGCCACGGCCGCAGATACGCCAGCCGAGCCGCCGCCAATTACTAACACCTCGGTTTCGGCTTTGACTGGAGTAGAGCGGGGTTTTTCTTCGATGAAACGTTGCATATAGCTCGCTCACTACGTTCGCTTTATAGCTCGCGCGCAGAGCGCGCTCTATAGCATATAGCAAATAGCCCGCTCCCTACGGTCGCTCGATGGCCCGCTCCCTTTGGTCGCTTTATAGCATATAGCAGATGACAAAAAGCGTCTTGCCATAGAACGAGCGCAGCGAGTGAGCCATCTGCCATAGAGTGAGCGCAGCGAACGAGCCATCTGCCATCGGCCATAGAGCGAGCGTAGTGAACGAGCTATACGCCATCAGCTAATTACCACATCTGCCTGATCAACCCCAGCAGCGCCTCCTCTGCGCCTTGCTGTTTGTGCCACATGGCGCTCTCTTCGATCACCGCCTGCACGACGGCGGGCAATTCTTCTTGCTTCGCTCCTACATCACGCAACCGTCGGGGCACGCCCAGGGAATCGATGAATCCTTCAACAACATCTGCCGCTTCGGCCGCCACACCTTCAGCTTTTCGCCCAGCAGTGTTGATTCCAAACGCTTGGGCGATCATCGCCTGTTGCTCTAACGTTTGCGGGGCCAGAAACCGCATGCAGTGGGGAATGGTGATGCACGAAGTCACACCGTGCGGCACGTCCCAGCGCGCCCCAATTTGGTGACCAAAGATATGACTCAAGCGCACTCCGACATTCCCTAACCCAAAGATCGAGAACCACCCGGCCACCTGGCATTCGCCCCGCGCCTCGATATTCTGCGGCTCTTTCTTGGTCAACGGTAAATTCTTGTGCAACTTGCGAATGGCCTCCATCGCTAGCGTATCGGTCACCGGTTGTGGATTCACCGACCATAAAGCTTCGATGGCATGATCGAGAGCCTTTACGCCAGTGGAGAGCCATAAGGGCATCGGGGTCGGCAACGTCACTTCGGGGTCGAGGATAATGATCTTCGGCATAATGCGCTTATCGGAGCGCACGGACTTCACCCGCGTTTTCTCATTGGTGAAGCCGGCAAATGGCGTGAACTCTCCGACGGACAACGTCGTTGAAATCGCAATTTGCGGCACTGCGTCCTGAGGTCTATCGCCCAACAATTCCAGCGCGACGATCTTTGCAGCGTCGACCGGACTGCCGCCGCCGAAACTGATGATCAAATCGGCCTGCGCCTCGCGTGCCCGCGCAGCGGCTTCCGTAATGTTCTGGCTAGGCACGTGCTGTTGGCAGTTGCTGTAGGTGCCGACCCACTTGTCTTCCAACATCGTTTCGAGCTTGCGGATCAGATCGGTCTTCGTTGCCATTGATTTTCCAGTCACAATAAACACACGCTCTTTGCCGAGGCGCTCGATCTCCTGGGGCACACGAGCAAGGGCGCCAGCGCCAAAGACCACTTTTTCGAGCATAGGAAATCGATATTCGCGAATCATGGATCCTCCTTTGTCGTCGTTCACCACCGCAGATCATTGACCGACGACAGTCATTTTCACTTCAGTCTTCACGCTTTGTCAATCGATAGCATTCTTCACAGCATCTTGCACAGCCGTCGCTTCTCCTTCACAGTGCAGCACAGGAGGTGAGTAACATGAGACGAGTTGGAGGAATGATTCTCGCCATTTTCGTATGGACAACGCTCGCGGCGGCAGGAGCTATTGATGAAAGTAAAGTGATTGATCTGACCTACTCATTCGATGAACACACCATCTATTGGCCAACCGTCAAACCGTTTCAGCTCGAAGTCGTGTCGGCGGAGAAAACCGAGGCTGGGTATTGGTACGCCTCCAATAACATCTGTCTCTCTGAGCACGGGGGCACCCACATGGATGCGCCGATTCATTTTGCAGAGGGAAAACGTGCGGCTGACGAGGTGCCGGTGCAACAGTTGATCGGTCCGGCGGTCGTGGTCGATGTGAGCACGCAGGCGCAAAAGGATGCGGACTATCGTCTCACAGTCGCGGACTTAGAAGCGTGGGAGAAGAAAAACGGACGTATCCCTAAAGGCGCTTTTGTCTTGATGTTGAGCGGTTGGGGCTCGCGCTGGCCGGATAAGAAACAATACCTGGGGACGGATCAACCTGGAGATGTAGCGAATCTGCACTTTCCCGGTTTCTCAAAAGAAGCGGCGGAGTTCCTGGTCTCCAAACGAGAAATTGACGCGATCGGCGTGGACACCCCAAGCATGGACTACGGTCAATCTAAGGACTTCATCGTCCACCAAATTATTACCGGCGCGAACAAACCGGGGCTTGAAAACATCGCTAATCTAGGGAAACTGCCGGCAAAGGGCGCGACGATCATTGCGTTGCCGATGAAGATTGCCAAAGGCTCAGGCGGACCGGCGCGCATTATCGCAATACTACCGTAGGTGGTTGAGATGGGTTCCACGCCGTCATGCCAGCGAAGGCTGGCATCCAGGGAGAATATGCACTGTCCGTGGTTATGCCTCCTGGATTCCCGCTTTCGCAGGAATGACGCGGCCCAGATTACCCCACATCATGGACTGTGTATGAATTAATGCAGTCTCCGCTACTCAGGACTCAGCACTCAGTGAGACTCATGCAATCGCGCCTTCAAGGCGAGCAATCGCTGGCGCACGGAGAGAATGCGCTCCTCGATTCTGGAGTGACGCTCTCGGGTACGGTCGAGGCGCATACGAAACTCAGCGACGCGAGCAGGTCCAAGCTGCTCCTCGTGCCGCTCAATTTTTTCTTCGAGATTCTCAATGCCCCGATCCAAAGAGATCGCTTCCACGACCCAGAAACGATATTCCTCTTCGAGTTCGTCCAGGAGTTGCATGAATTCAGCTTTTGATGGCACCGTTGAGTCCTTGTTTCTTCTCTAGCACGTTTTCGTTCATTACGAAGTATAGGCGTCAGCAGCTGAACGTACTCAAAACAACAATACCCCATTCCGAGAATGGAAACCTAGCTGCTCCAACCGGCATCGAAGCCGACATGGAACAGACGCTCTCGCCGCAACACTCGACCCAGGTTGATGCGATGGAACACTCAGCTGCACTAAAACCTTCTCTTTTGTCTGCGCTCCAACACCATTGGCCTGAATATCTCATGGAGGGTATAGAACTCGGCCTCTTCATGATCTCGGCCTGTCTGTTCGTCGCGCTCCTCGAATACCCGGCTTCATCAGTTCATCAATCACTGACCGATCCAGTCTTACGACGAGTGCTCATTGGCGCCGCTATGGGAGCCACCGCCATTGGCATTATTTATTCCCCCATTGGCCAGCGCTCCGGCGCCCATTTCAATCCCGCGGTGACATTGACATTTTGGAGACTCGGTAAAGTCACCTCGTGGGACGCTATCTTCTACTCGCTCTCTCATTTTATTGGCGGGACGCTCGGAGTCGTTCTTTCCGCTCTGCTGCTCGGTATAGTCATCGCCGACCCGACGGTCAATTATGCGGTGACAGTCCCGGGACCGGATGGCGTAAGCGTCGCTTTCCTCGCAGAGGTTCTTATCTCTTTTCTACAAATGTCTTTGGTGTTGCGTATGTCAAACAATAAACGCTTAGGGCGTTTCACCGGCGTGTTCGCCGGCCTCATGGTCGCAACGTATATCAGCATCGAAGCGCCCTATTCCGGCATGAGCATGAATCCAGCGCGGACGTTCGCCTCAGCTTTCCCTGCAAATCTTTGGACAGCCGGGTGGATTTACTTCACAGCGCCGCTGCTCGGCATGTTGGCGGCTGCGGAGTTGTATCTGCATCAACACTCGATTCACAAAGTTTTCTGCGCCAAGCTGCATCACCATAACGATAAACGCTGTATCTTTCACTGCAACTATCACGCAATGGGGATCGGCCATTAGGCAATGGGGATCGGTATCAATACAGAGTAAACCCTTTTTACCGATCCCTGGTCCCTGATGCCTGATGCCCAAAACTGGAGGTCCTATGTCTAGCACCAACCATTACGACGTTATTATTATCGGCACCGGCGCGGGCGGCGGCTCTCTCGCCTATAAGCTGGCCCCTTCAGGAAAACGCATCTTACTGCTTGAACGTGGAGACTTTGTTCCGCGCGAGAAGGAAAACTGGGACTCGCACGCCGTGGTGACCGAGAATCGTTACCACATCAAAGACGCGTGGTTGGACAGAGAGGGTAACGAATTTCATGCAGGCACGCACTATTTCGTCGGCGGAAACACCAAGTTTTACGGCGCCGCGCTGATCCGGCTGCGTAAAGAAGACTTCGGTGAACTGCGACATAAAGGCGGCGTCTCTCCAGCTTGGCCGATCAAGTATGAGGATTTGGAGCCTTACTACACCCAGGCGGAACACCTTTATCATGTGCACGGCCAACGCGGGGCAGACCCCACCGAGCCGCCAGCGAGCGCTCCCTACAAGTATCCTCCTATTAGCCACGAACCTCGGATTCAAGCCATTTACGAAGGCCTACAACGCCAAGATCATCGCCCCTTTCCCATGCCTGTCGGTATTATGCTGAATGAACAAAATCCCCGCGCGAGTCGCTGTATTCGCTGCAACACCTGTGACGGCTTCCCTTGCTTGGTGCAAGCGAAGGCGGATGCGCACGTCATCTGCGTCGATCCGGCGCTCATGCATGACAATGTAGAAATTCTTACCAACGCTTACGTTTCACGCCTGGAGACTAGCGCCTCGGGACGAGAGGTGACGCAAGTTGTCGTCGAGCGCAACGGCGTACAAGAATCCTACTCGGCCAATATCGTCGTTAGTTCGTGTGGAGCAATTAATTCGGCGGCGTTGTTGCTGCGTTCCGTCAACGATAAGCATCCCAAAGGATTAGCGAATAGTTCAGACATGGTTGGCCGCAACTACATGAGTCATATCAACACGATGTTCCTGGCGCTGTCGCGTCATAGGAACAACACGAAGTTTAACAAGACCATCGGTCTCAACGATTTTTACTTCGGAACCAAAGAGTGGGAGCACCCGATGGGCCATATTTCACTCATGGGCAACGCTGACGCCAACATTCTTGCCGCGGGCGCTCCTCGCATCGCGCCAGGATGGACCTTGGAGTTAATGGCCGAGCACGCCGTCCCCTTCTGGGTGACGACGGAAGATCTGCCCGACCCCAATAACCGCGTAACTCTAACCCGAGATGGTCGCACCATGCTCGCGTACAGCTCAAACAATGATGAAGCCCACAGCAGACTTCTCGCCAACCTGAAAGCCCTGCTGAAGCATATCGAGTTTGAAGAGCACGCCATTCCTCTTCAAGCATATATTCCGGGCCGCATTCCACTCGCTGGAGTAGCGCATCAGAATGGGACAGCGCGCTTCGGTCTTGACCCTAAAACCGCGGTGCTCGACACTAACTGCAAGGCGTATGACCTGGAGAATCTGTACCTCGTTGATGGCAGCTTCTTCCCGTCGTGCGGCGCTGTGAACCCCGCACTCACGATCATGGCCAATGCGTTGCGGGTGGGGGACCATTTGCTGGAGCGGCTCGGATAAAGGTAAGAGTGAAGCAACGGGGAAAGGGGAAACGGCGAAATGGCGAAATGGCATCAAGGAATAAAAGCGCGGCATACAACTCTCTTTTTACAGGGAGTATTTGCCTTGAGCTTTTTGGCGGCGGCATTTGCCCAACAATCCCTAACCCCTAATCCCCAGCCCCTAATCCCTAACACCCAACTCTTAGCGCCAGCAGTAACAGCAGTGACAGCGATAGGCATGACCGTTTCAGACATGGATCGGTCAGCAGACTTCTATACGAAAGTCCTTTCCTTTGAGAAGGTCTCAGACGTTGAAGTCTGGGGGACGGACTATGAACATTTGCAAGGCGTTTTCGGCCTGCGCATGCGCGTCGTGCGCCTCAAGCTTGGCAATGAAACAATCGAATTGACAGAATACCTCGCGCCTAAAGGAAAACCGTTTCCAGCCGAAACCCGAGCGAACGACCATTGGTTCCAACACATCGCCATCATTGTGAGTGATATGGCCAAGGCGTACGACTGGTTGAGAAAGAATAAAGTGCAGCACGCCTCAACCGGTCCTCAGCGCCTGCCGGATTCGAACCCGAACGCCGGCGGCATTAAGGCCTTCTATTTCAGAGACCCCGACGGACATTTCTTGGAGATCCTTTCGTTCCCTCCCGGCAAAGGCGATCCCAAATGGCGGCAACCGAGCGAAAAACTCTTCCTCGGCGTTGATCATACGGCGATTGTCGTGAGAGATACAGAAACGAGTTTGCAATTTTACCGCAGCGTTCTAGGCTTGAAGATCGTCGGCGAGAGTGAAAATTACGGCGTGGAACAAGAACATCTGAACAATGTCTTTGGTGCGCGGTTGCACATCACCAGTCTGCGCTCGGCGTTGGGTCCGGGCGTTGAGCTTCTCGAATACGTGGCGCCCGGAGATGGTCGCCCCTTCCCGGCGGACGAGAAAGCCAATGATCTCGTCCACTGGCAAACACGACTCGTGACGATCAATGTAGAAGAAGTCGCACAACAACTGCGCGCTGACGCGTATGTCCTTGTCTCTTCCGGCGCCGTTACTCTTCCCGATTCCCAATTAGGCTTCACCAAAGCGTTGCTCGTTCGCGACCCCGATGGACATGTGATGCAGATCACTGAGGAATTGAGTCATTGAGTGATTGAATCATTGAGCCAATTTTTCTTTCCGTAATGACCCAATGACCCGATAAATCAATGACTCAATAGAGGAATGTGAATATGACCCAGGAAGAATTGAGATTACAGGAATCACGTAGCCGCAAAGTGAACTGGAAGCGCTGGGGTCCTTATCTCAGCGAACGAGCGTGGGGCACGGTGCGTGAGGATTACAGTCCAGGCGGCTCGGCGTGGGAGTATTTCCCCCATGACCATGCGCGTTCTCGCACCTATCGCTGGAACGAAGACGGCTTGGGAGGTATTTGCGATCGTCAACAATTCATCTGTTTTGCTCTCGCTCTCTGGAATGAGCGCGATCCTATTTTAAAAGAGCGACTCTTCGGCCTGACCGGGAACGAAGGCAATCACGGAGAAGATGTTAAAGAGTATTATTTCTACCTCGATTCGACCCCAACACATTCGTACATGAAGTTCCTCTACAAATATCCACAAGCTGAGTTTCCTTATACTCAGTTGGTTGAAGAGAATCGCCGCCGTGGCCGCAACGCTTTGGAGTTCGAACTGCTCGACACCGGCGTCTTTGCCAAGGATCGCTATTTTGACGTTGTAGTCGAATACGCCAAGGCCACGCATGAAGATATACTTATTCGTATTCAGGCGACGAACCACGGACCGGAAGCGGCGCCGCTCCATTTGCTGCCCACACTTTGGTTCCGCAATACCTGGTCTGGCGGTCTCGATGTCCGACGCCCACGCCTGCGGGCAGTAAATCCGACGACGATCGAAGTCCACCATGAATACTACGACCTGCGCTGGTTGTATTGCCAAGACCCGGCGGCGTTGCTTTTCACCAATAATGAAACCAATCTCAAACGCCTCTACGGCGTAGAGAGCAGCACACCGTACGTGAAAGACGGCGTCAATAACTACATCGTACACGGCGATCGGGAGGCGGTGCATCCTCGCCAAACAGGAACGAAAGCCGCCGCGCATTATCCTTTGACGATTGGCCCCGGAGAGACGGTCACCGTCCATTTGCGGTTCAGCAATACAGAACACAACGGGTCTGATCCTTTCGGTGTCGAGTTTGACCGGATTTTTTCCGCGCGGCAAAGAGAGGCCGACGAATTTTACGCGACCGTGACGCCGGAAGGACTTTCTCCTGACGCTTGCAACGTCACCCGGCAAGCGTTTGCCGGACTCCTGTGGAGCAAGCAGTTCTACCGTTATGATGTCCCCCGGTGGCTGCGTGGCGATCCAGAGGAGCCGCCTCCGCCCAAAGTGCGAGAGCACGGACGCAATCACGACTGGACCCATTTGTATAACGCCGACGTAATCTCCATGCCGGACAAATGGGAATATCCCTGGTACGCAGCCTGGGACCTTGCTTTCCACTGCATTCCCTTGGCGCTGATTGATTCCGATTTCGCCAAAGAGCAGCTGATCCTCATTTTGCGCGAGTGGTACATGCATCCGAATGGGCAAATCCCCGCGTACGAGTGGGCCTTTGGCGACGTGAATCCTCCCGTGCACGCGTGGGCGGCGTGGCGTGTTTACAAGATTGAACAAAAACGCCGTGGGGTCGCCGACCGCAAATTTTTGGAACGGATTTTTCACAAATTACTCCTCAACTTCACCTGGTGGGTGAATCGCAAAGACGCGGAAGGACGCAACGTTTTTCAAGGCGGCTTTCTCGGGCTGGATAATATCGGGGTGTTCGATCGCAGCGCGCCTTTGCCGACCGGCGGCCACCTGGAACAGTCGGATGGCACGAGTTGGATGGGCATGTACTGCTTGAACATGCTCGCCATTGCTCTGGAGTTGGCCAGCGAAGACTCGGCCTATGAAGACGTCGCTAGCAAATTCTTTGAACATTTCGTCTATATTTGTGACGCGATTAACGATCTGGGCGGCGAAGGCATCTCGCTTTGGGATGCACAAGACGGTTTTTATTATGACGTATTGCATCCACAGCAAGGCAAGCCGTTTCCGCTCAAGATTCGTTCGATGGTTGGCCTGATTCCTCTCTTCGCAGTAGAAACATTGGACTCGACGATCATCGACAAACTCCCGGGCTTCAAACGCCGTCTACAGTGGTTCATGGAAAATCGGCCAGCATTGAGTGAACATCTCGAAACACAAACCACGGCGGACGGGCGCGTGTTGCGCTTCTTATCGCTTGTGAATCGAGAGCGGCTCCGGCAAGTGCTGCGGTACATGCTGGACGAGAACGAATTTTTATCACCATACGGCATCCGCGCGCTTTCACGCGTCCATCAGAAATCTCCCTATCACCTCTCAGTCAACGGCGCTGAGTATTGGGTCAACTACGAACCAGCAGAATCCAGCACGGGGCTGTTCGGCGGCAATTCGAACTGGCGCGGACCGATTTGGTTTCCGGTCAATTACTTGTTGATCGAGTCTCTGCAAAAATTTCATTACTATCTTGACGATTCGTATACAGTGGAATTTCCGACAGGTTCAGGTCACAGGATCACACTGTGGGATGTCGCTGCCGAGCTTTCACGTCGCTTGTCTCGCATCTTCCTGCGTGGACCAGATGAACGCAGGCCTGTGTATGGCGGCGCGCACAAGTTTCAAGACGATCCGCACTGGAACAACCTGGTGCTCTTTTACGAATATTTTCATGGCGACAACGGCGCAGGCATTGGCGCGAGCCACCAAACTGGATGGACGGGATTAGTGGCAAAATTGTTACAACAGAGCGGAGAGTGAGGGAAAATAAGGAAACCAGAATAGGGATAGAGCGACCATTCGCGATGTGTTATCCACGACCATTATGACTACGCCACATAGCGCTCCTACTGAGGCTGCTCCCAACGACCCGCAGGAAACCGTGCTTCTTGCTGGCTTGCGGGCAGGGAATCCTCAAGCGTACGAACAGCTCGTGCGCGCCTATAGCGGAAGATTGTTGGCCGTCGCGCGACGCTTCTTACCCAGTGAAGAGGATGCACGCGACGCGCTCCAAGATGCGTTTCTGTCTGCGTTCCGCGCCATTCTCAGCTTTCAAGAAGGAGCGCGCATCTCAACGTGGTTACATCGCATCGTCGTCAATGCTGCGCTCATGAAATTGCGGACCCGTCGGCGTAGACCGGAGGAGTCGATCGACGATCTTCTCCCTACCTTCTTAGAAGACGGACATCGGGAGAACCCGGGGCCAGCCTGGAAAGAAACGTCAGAGTCGGCCCTCCAGCGCCACGAAACTCGCTCTTTGGTCCGAGAGTGTATTGACCGCTTACCAGAAAGCTATCGAACGGTGCTGTTACTCAGAGACATCGAAGAACTTGACACCGAAGAAACAGCCCAGCTTCTTGATCTTACTCCGAATGCGGTAAAAATTCGTCTGCACCGCGCTCGTCAGGCGCTGCGCACGTTACTCGATCCCCACTTTCGGGAGGACCCGGCATGACTTGTCGTGAGTTTATTGAATTCCTGTGGAAATACGTGTCAGACGAACTCCCCTCTGAGGAACGAGAACAATTCGATTATCATCTGACGCGCTGCCCTCCGTGTGTACGTTATCTACAAAGCTACCAAGAGACCATCAAAATCGGAAAGGTTGCGTTGACGCCTTCGGAAGAGCCTGTTCCAACTGAAGTGCCGGAAGATTTGATCCAGGCGATACTTTCCTCTCGAACCCAACCGACAGGCGACAGATAATAATCTTGGGCCAGGGCTTGGTGCCTGGGTTCACAGGCGGAGCCTATAGCGGATTGCAGCTCAGTTGATCTTCTTTTGTCTATCACACGCCCCTCACCCTATCCCTCTCCCCGCTGGGGAGAGGGCAGCAGACGCGTAGCGGCTGCGGGTGAGGGGAATCTGAGAAGGTCAACCCAAATAGGAAAAGATACGATCTTTCGGGAAGTGGGACAAAACAAATGTCCAAGCTATTCTCCCGTCGCTTCCCGTAACGCCGTGCGCGCCATACGCGTAACAAAAGCTGTCGCCACAAGGGTGGCGACTAAGCCAACAGCGAGAAAAAGATAGTATTCGGTCCCTTTCTCAGCCGCAACGCCGCCGGCTAGCGCGGCAAGATCGCCGATCAGCTTGCCATAATAGACATAGAGAAATGTGCCCGGCAGCATCCCGATCGACGCCGCAACGTAATCGCCAAAACGAACGCTGGTCAGTCCCAATGCGTAATTCAAAATGTTGAAAGGAAACACCGGAGAAAGGCGCAACAGAAAGACCAACTTGCGGCCTTGCTCACCGACGGCGCGATCGAGTGCGGCAAACCGCGTATTGCCCGCCATGCGCCGTTCAATCACCGCGCGGGCAAGATAACGCGCCACGAGAAAAGCGGCTGTCGATCCTAACACCGCCGCCACAAAAGCGTACAGCACGCCCGGAAAAATCCCCCAGATCGCTCCAGCAGCCAGCGTCAACAGCACCCCTGGAACAAACGCTACTGCAGCAACAATGTAGCCAAGAATAAAAACAAACGGCCCCCAGACGCCCAGACTGTTCACCCATTGGGCGAACTGCGGAATGTACGCTCCCGCCTGCCGTCCTATAACAATCAATACAGCAAGAAGCCCAACGCCGAGGAGCAGCTTTCCGAGCGCACGAGGAGGCCTCTGGGTGTTTTCGATAGTGGCGTTCATCTTTATTGCAACTTCTTCATGCGGCTCGCGCTCGTGACCAAGCCGCTCTGGTTATAATGGCTCTGTGATAATTATTCTGGCTCAGCAAGGAGATCTTGAATTTGCTGCTCCGTTTGCGCGTAACGGCCTTCGCCAATATGCAGATAACGAATGAGACCATGCTTATCGATCAAGTACACGGCCGGCCACGCACGATTGCCATACCGATCCCACGTAGTGAAATCGTTGTCAGTGACGACCGCATATGGAATCTTTTCTTCTTGAACGTAGTGCTGCACGTTTTCCTCAGAGCGCTCCACCTCTGTTTCGGGTGTATGCACTCCGATCACGACAAGCCCATTTCCAGCATATTTCTGATGCCATTCCTTCACATGAGGCTGGACATTCCGGCAATTGAAACAACCAAATGTCCAGAATTCTACGAGCACGACCTTGCCTTTCAGATCAGCAAGGCGGAGCGGTTCTGAATTGATCCAGACTTGACCGGCGATTTCTGGCGCTAACACTCCAGTTTCACCGAGCACGACAGCATCCCAGCCAACCAATGCGACGAACAACAGGAGTGAAAGGATAAGCACAGCGGAATGCCGCTTTATATATTGTTTCATTGTTCTGGCCCTCGCAAGGTTCTCCATCTGAGATGCGCCCCACACAGAGCGGTTTCATACCCCAGTTCAGGAAATTTGGGTAGGATACACATTAGACGGCCCAGAGGTCTTTGCAATAGATATGGAAAAAGAAACAGGCAGCGATATGCTTTCAGGGAATAATTATTTGCTTCAGATTAACTCCTTCAACAACGCTTCAACCTCTTACAAATCCTCGGTGTCAAAGCCTTCGGTGAACCAAAATCTGGGCGTCAGGCAACAGGGATCAGGGATCGGTAACTCATCCCTGTTGCCCGTTCCTCATTGCCTGTTCCCTAGCCTGTATCAGTAGTAGTTCCCCTTTAAGCCGATACAACTCCGCCTCGTACCACCGCTCCTCAGTTTTGGACGCTGTCTCCAGTGCTTCGCCCAGTAGGTGTAGCCCTACTTCGACTTGGTCGCCTTTCCCATGCGCCTCGGCCAGTAGGGAAAGAAAATACGGAAGCCACAATTCTGTGCTGGTGGCCTGGTAGGCCGTTAAGCCCTGCTGGATCTGCGCCTTGCCCTCTGCCACTTGTCCTTGTTCCGTCAGCGCCCAACCGCGCAGCATGGTCCCAAACGCCAGCCACAGAGGGAAGCCCTGGTCGGTGGCAATGGTCATGGCGGCCTCCGCCAACTCCTGGACTCTTTGCGGCTCTCGACGGAAGCGATGGACTGTGGCCGTAAGGATCAGCGTGGTCGCTGTGTTATGAGGGTGAGAAAGCTCCTGGGCCAAGGCGAGCGCCTCGTGGATGCTCTTGTGGGCCTGCTTCGGGTAACCAAGCTGCCACCGCACCCACGCCGTCCAGTAGAGGCAGGCTACTCTGGGGTCGATGCCTACATAGAGAAGGTCAAGGGCACGGTGCTGCCGAGAACCATACCCGGCAATGCCCTGCTCCAGATGCTGCGACGCCAGGACGAACTCTCCACGACAGCACAGCATGCTCGCTAAATTGTGATGAGCTTGCACGAGCTGCAGCGGATCTTGTGTGCGTTGGGCGAGATTCAGGAGCTGTTCTGACACCTCCAATGCGGTATGGAGGTCCGCATGCGCGGAATAAAACGAATACAGGCCATGCAGCGTCGGGAAGAGCTGTGGGGTCTCTCCCGCCTGTCGACACAGCGTAAGCGCCCGGGCGTAGACTCGTTCCGCGTCCGGGCCGCCATAGCCTACCGTCTGTGTCATCGGCGTTCCTAACAAGAGCAGCAGGGTAAGTTCCTGTTGCGCACGCTGCGGGGTCTCTGCCACAGTCTGGAGCAACTCTAGGGCTGTGGTGGTGTGAGTGACTGCTTCCGCATGTGCCGACCGCTGCACCGCCTGTTGCCCGGCGACCTGGAGATACTCCACCGCTTTCTGCGTATTGCCGCTCCGGCGGTAGTGATGGCGAAGCTCCACAATGTGGTCCCCTAAGCTAGAA
>JACXTT010001853.1_pt1 | contig 34488 bp, 45 predicted proteins | sample 9270951 | NCBI WGS metagenome assembly JACXTT01 (sample SAMN15532306, study PRJNA645909) | rock metagenome | isolation source: weathered quartz diorite | place: Puerto Rico | collected 2017-06-21 | reverse complement strand
CGATCATCGGCATGGCGTCGTCGGCGGCCGTTTGCATGACACCGGCCAGGTCGACCGGCTGGCAGCGCAGCTCGACGTGGCCGCGGGTGATTCTGGAAATCTCCATCAGATCGTCGATCAGGTGCGCCATGTGCCTGACCTGGCGCTCCAGCACGACCAGGGGCCGCGAAGGCAGCGCCGCGGCGGCGCGCTGGTCCTGTAATTTCAGCAGCTCGATGGCGTTGCGGATCGGCGCCAGCGGGTTGCGCAACTCGTGCGCCAGGGTGGCCAGGAATTCATCCTTGCGGCGGTCGTCGCGCGAGAGCTGTTCGTTGAGCGTCAGCAGCTGCGCCTCGGCGCCGCGGCGTGCTTCGAGCGCGTTTTCCGCTTCCTGGCGCGCCAGCAGGAGTTCGCGCTCGTAGGAGCGGCGGTCGATGGTGACGAAGAACGCCACTTCATCGAACAACACGCCGTCGTGCGCGCGGCGGGCGATGTTCATCAGGGTGGGAATGCGGCGGCGGTCGCGGTGCAGCAGGTCGACCTGCACCTCGGCCACCGAACCCTGCACCTGCAACATCGGCAGGCAGTGGGTCTGGTGGAACACCCGCCCGCCGATCGAAAACAGCTCCTGCAGCTTTTTCACGCCGACCAGGTCTTGCGCCTGCTGCCCCAGCCAGGCGCACAGGGTAGCATTGACACGCACGATGACGCCATCCGGGCGCGCCAGCAGCAGGCCGCAGGCAGCGTGTTCGAAAAGCCCGGCGTCGGAGGGAAAACCGCCGGTCATGTCAGGCGGCGACGGCCGCGGCGTCGACGCCGTCGAGGAACTCGGCGATCGCCTCCGAGCTGGCTGTGGGTGCGCTCATGTGCGGGCAGTGGCCGACGTTTTCGATCACCGTCATCCGGCTGTTCGGCATGTGAGCCAGCATATAGCGGCCAACCGTCTGCGGCGCGATAATGTCGTCGCTGCACTGCAGGATCAGGGCCGGAACGGTCGATTTCGGCAGTTCGGCGCGGTGGTCGGACAAGAACGTCACCTTGGCGAAATGGCGGGCGATCTCAGGATCGTTGCGGCAGAATGAGGCGGTCAGCTCGGCGCCCATCTGCGGCTGTTCCGGTACGCCCATGATGGCCGGGGCGATGCTGCTCGACCAGCCCAGGTAGTTGCTGTCCATCGACAGCAGCAGATCGTCGATATCCTCGCGGCTGAAGCCACCGACGTAATCACCTTCATCGATATAGCACGGCGACGGTCCCACCATCACCTGCGCCCGGAAGCGCTCTGGTGCACGCAAGGTGGCCAGCATACCGATCATGGTGCTGACCGAGTGGCTGACAAGAATCACCGGCCCCGGACAGAACTCATCGATAATCTCCAGCAGGTCGTCGGCGTAGCCGTGCAGGCTGGCGTATTTCTGGCGGTCGTACGCGCCCAACTCGGAGGCGCCGCTGCCGACCAGGTCGTAGGTGACGATGCGAAATTTATCGGCGAACATCGGCGTCAGGTAGCGCCACATGCTCTGGTCGCAGCCGAAGCCGTGCGAAAAAATCACGCTGACCGGGCCATCACCGTGGACGTGGACATTGTTGCGGCTTTGGATTGTCATACGATCCATTATAAAATTATTATCGACCGCAATCATACAACGGATTACCTCGATTCAAGCGTTCGCCGGCGACGTTGGCAAAGTGCAAATTGGGGGCACGCATCCAGCCTGTTGGATTAATGCCACAGGGAAATATATTTTGTGTGCTGAACAATGGCTTATTCCCTTGTGATTAGATCAATAGATGTCTATACCTATTTTCCATTTCCCCGGGCTACGCGGCAAATAAAGATATTTTTACGCGATTCAATGTTGTTTCGACGGCAGGCAAAGACCTAGCTGCGCCGTTTAAATATTTTCCTGCGGCAACATCCAAAGTGATTAGCCCGTGCTACACTTCTTTCATTGCTTCACTAATCAGTCCAGATCAGCTCTACATCGCCACCCCATGAAAAAATCCTTCGCTTCGTTGTGCCTGGTCCTCACCGCCGTCTTCGCCGCCAGCCCTGCGCTGTGCGCGGTCAAGACAGCGACGTTCCAGACTTCGTTGACGATCCTGGAAAGCTGCCGTGTCGATGGCAGCCATGGCGCACCAGTGGTGTCGTGCCAGATGGCCAGCAGCGCCGTCGTGGCGGCGGCGGCGATGCATGCCGGCCCTGCAGCCGACGGCGCACCGGCCTGGGTAGTGACTTTTTAAAAGGCGCTTTCACCGCTAGCTGTTGAATCGGCCCAGCGCCACTCTCAAAAACCGTTCCGCATCGTCGATGCGCTTGCCGTCGATTGCTGTGGGGGAGTGAGCGTTTTGACACCGAGCAGGAAAAGGAAGATTTTGAGGCGCCCCAATAACGACGGGGGGCGCCTTGAAATTCGCTAACCGCGATGTTTTGGCACCGATCGCCCTGAAATGCTCGGGATCGGACCAGTTTTGCGCCTTTTTTGACGCGGGATCGGCTAAAAGTGCATGTACGGCGCACATGAAAGTGCGCAAAGATCGGATCGTTTGCGGAGGCGACTCGTTCCGCCGGCGTGCGCCAGATGCTCCAGGCCGTGCATCCTTCAGTAATTACGTTGTCCAACAATTGCTTCAAAGCGTTGAGGTTGCCTGGTACTAGATGATTCATGAAACATTCCAAAATCACCAAGTGTAGTTGAAGCGCGGCAACTAAAAAACTCTCCAATTCTATCCTAGCGCTCGTAAAACAACAGACATCGCTTCCTCTCCGTTATCCTCCGCGCTCTGTAGATAGTCATACAGAATTGCTACGATCGCCGAGCGCCGATCATCGGCAACTTTCGTGTGCCTTTCCCGCTCCCATTCGCTTAATGCCCTCATAGCCGTCTCCAAGAGGGATAGATCAACCTTTGCAGACCCTCCGGCAATTGTTCCAATCACCTTCTTAGAAGGTTCGCCTTTCGCGGCGGGACCAGAATGGAGTCCGACCTGCGAGGGCGCGGTGGCCGGCGCCTCGCCGACCGAATCCTCCCCTGGCGCAGTTACAACACCCTGGCCATCCAAGTACTGTGAAGGGATGGCGAACACCTTCCGGGTGCCTCCCAGCCCGACCTTGGACTCAAATTGCCACCCTTCTTTAAGCGCGCGGAGCTGAATCGCCCTTTTAGTGGTCGGCAAGTCCGGCAGGTTCATCGCGACGATTTCAGTCGCAGTAAAGAGTTTTTTCATTTCGCACTTTTATCATCGGAAGTGCGAAATATTTCTTCGCACTTCGTGAAAATATTTTTCGTTAAAAATCAATAGTTTGCATTGATTTTGCAGAAAAATCGAAGTTTTTAAGTGCGAAATACAGAGAAAACATTGACTTCGCACTTTTTCATACTTAAGATGTGCCCACGGACTAACCACACAAGGAAAGATCATGGACACATCAGACCCATCAAAAAAATCCGCACTCGAAGACATGCATCGTGCGGATATTCTTGCCGCCCTTAAAAAAAAGGGATGGTCATTGCGCGCTCTTTCGCTTCAAAGCGGCTTGGCGGCGGGCACATTGAAAGCTGCACTAGAACGGCCCTACCCCAAGGCGGAGCGAATCATAGCAGCAGCGATTGGTTACGCCCCTGAGGCAGTTTGGCCAGCTCGCTACGCTAAGCGGAATTTTACGCCAGTTTTGACACTCCCCCCGAAACATCCGCAGCCTTTGCGATTTGCGGCGACGTGACCCAAATCTTAGGCTGTCGTTGCAATTAATACCATCCTTACGTTTCTCGGAGTCATAAAAATGTCGTTGCGAAAAAGGCGCTGGAAATCGGTGCGTGCCACGAGCCTAAGCGAGGCTGTTGAGTTGAGTGTGAATTACGCTGCGGAGCATCGTCGGCCGATCAAGGTGCTCGGCGACTTGATGGGTGTCGAAGTGAAAACGCTCTACCGCTGGCTCTCCGACACTTCTATGCCTCTGAACCGGGTGCGCCAGTTCGAAGCTTTTTGCGGCGTTCCCTTTATCAGCGAGTACCTATGTATGGCTGCTGGAGACAAGGTCGTCGTATCCATTCCGACCGGGAAAACGGCGCAAGTTACTGACCTCGCCGAAGTACACGGAAATTTTTCCGAGGCTTTGACCCTGTTGTCACGCTTCTACCAGAACGGCGAAGCGGTAGAGGAAACGGTGATAGCCCTCACAAACACGCTGTCTCAACTCGCTTACCAGCGCAGCAACGTACTCAAGTCTGGTCAGCCTGAACTTGAACTGTTCGAGGGACAACGATGAGCCAAGTTGTTGTTAAAACGCGCTACGCGGCTGCGGAGCTGGCGGGAATGTCTTTGTGCGGATTGCCAAAAACCGTTCGTGGCATCCAGCTGTTTGTCCAACGCGCAAATTGGGATTGCGTTGAGGTAACTGGCCTTGGCGGCGTGCGTCGAGAATACGCCCCGCCAGCTGCTTTGATGGAAGAAATCAGAGCGAAAGCCGCCCGCACTCTAATCGCAAGTGTGCCCGCGACTCGCCTGGCGCTCCGGGCGGAGGAACAACTACCGCTGATAGAGAGCGAAAATCAAGCCATGACGGCCGACGCGCGAAAAGGCGTACTTCTTGCGTTACAAACGCTCATCAATCGCTCTGGCTACCCGCTCAAAAAAGCCGCTCGCGTACTGATCGAAATGGCTCGCAAAGGCGAAGCGGGAGAGCAACTGACAGCGATGCTAAAAATGGCGCGTGACCATCGCGGCCGCGCGAGTGTCGATGGATTGCCTTCTGAGCGAAGCGTGCTGCGTTTTGCCGAGTACGAGCGCGCCGGCATGCTGGCACCAAAGCATCGCGAACGCGACATGAGCGTGCCTGCTTGGGCGCCAGCATTCCTGGCACATTATCAGCGGCCTCAGAAGCCCACCGTGGAACACGCCTACCGCGAATTCGAGAAAGAGCTGCAGGCGCAGAACAGCACGCCGCCAAGCGTATGGCAGGTGCGGCGCTTTCTGGCCAAGGTGGGCAACGTTACCCTGGAGATGGGGCGCATGGGTGACCGCGAACTGAAATCGATCAAGCCCTTCATCCGCCGCGACTTTTCGTCCCTGCTGCCGACCGACGTCTACAGCGCCGACGGTCACACATTCGACGCGGAGGTGCAACATCCGATGCACGGCCGTCCGTTCCGCCCTGAGATTACCTCGGTGATCGACATCGCCACCCGGAAGACCGTGGGCTGGTCGGTAGATCTGGCCGAAAGTTCGTACGCAGTGCTCGACGCCTTGCGCCGCTCGGTGTTGAACGGCGGTATTCCCGCCATCCTCTATGTCGACAACGGCTCTGGCTATAAAAATCAGCTGATGGCGGACGTCGGTACCGGCCTGCTGTCTCGACTGGGCATCGAGATGATCAACAGTCTGCCGTACAACTCGCAGGCGCGCGGCGTAATTGAAAAGCTGCACCAAACAATTTGGGTCAATGCCGCGAAAAAGCTTCCCAGCTATATCGGCGGAGACATGGATCGTCAGGCGAAGCAAAAGGTTTTCAAACTTACTCGTCAGGCTATCGCCAAGACGGCCGGCGAAGCGCAGGTCATGCCACTGATGGGTTGGGACAACTTCCTGAAGTTCTGCGAAAGCGAGGTGGCCGAGTACAACGATCGCCCGCACCGGTCGCTGCCAAAAATAACCGACCCAAGTAATGGTCGACGGCGTCATATGACGCCAAACGAAGCCTGGGCGCTGGCTGAGTCCAAGGGCTTTGCGCCGCACACCGTTTCCGACGACGAGGCACGTCCTCTTTTCCGCCCACAAGTACTCCGAACGGTGCGGCGCGGCGAACTGGAATTTAACAGCGCCCGTTACTTCGCAAAGGCCTTGGAGGAGTTCCACGGAGAGCAGCTGCGAGTTGGCTACGAAATTCACGATTCCGCAAAGGTGTGGGTCTACGACGGAAATGGCCGCTTCATCTGCACTGCTGAACTGAACGGAAACAAGCGGCCGTACGTAGCACCGTCTGTCATGGATAGAGCGCGCGATCAGCGCCTTGACGGAATTATCAAGCGGCTGGAGGTGCATCACGAAGAGGCGTACGCCGAACGTCACGGTGTACCCGCAATTGACCAGATGGAGACCATACATATCCCGGGCGTCATCAGCATCAACCGCACCGACCTCGCCGACCGCGCCCGCAGATCGGAGCTGGTCGAGCTGACACCTGCCCAGCCGACGCCTTTGACCGCAGCGGAGGACGCCCCACAGCCGGACCTGTTCGGATGGACCGTACCGACGACACCTTCAGCTCGCTTCGCCGAGTGGCAGCGGATCGCAAATTTTAAAGAGGAGGAATTGGTCAACGCAAAGCAATCGACATGGCGCCAGATGTACCAGGAATCCGCCGAATTTAGAGCTTATCAACGCAACGGGAGGGCAGCATGAAATCCATTTTTGCCGGGCTTTTAGACGCGATTAAAAAAGGATGGCTTGTTTATGTCGGCTTTGTCAGCGAGTCCTGGCATAGCGAGGAAACGGACGAAGAGTGGTGGGACCGCCAGTGGTAAAGGGCGCGTTACCGAAAAAAACGGTGCCGCGCTGACGGCACCTAAATTAACACAGGGAGAAAACAGTATGACGAACTCGAATCACCAGGTCAATCGTGTGGCCAATATATCCAACCTCGACCTGGTCACGGTCGCGGTCGAAAAGCTGCAGACACGCGTCAACGGTCTGCCCGGGATCGGCGTGATCTACGGCGAACCTGGGCGCGGTAAAACCATCGCCTGCTCAGCGCTCGCGCTCGATCCCCGGACACGCGGCTACTACGTTCAGGTCATGAGCGCCTGGAACCGCAAGACCCTGCTGGAAAAAATCCTGTTCGAGATGGGCATCAAGCCGATGGGGACAATCCCGGCGCTACTGGACCAAATCTGCGAGCAGATGGGCGCGAGCGGCCGTCCGCTGATCATCGACGAATTCGATCACTGCCTGCAGAAGGCCGGGATGGTCGAACTGGTGCGCGACATCTACGAAGGTAGCCAGGGAACGCTGATCTTGGTCGGTGAAGAACAGGTGCCGCAGAAAATGAAGAAATGGGAGCGCCTCCATAGCCGCGTCCTCGCGTGGATTCCAGCGCTCCCGGCATCGATCAACGACGCCCGCAAACTCAGCCCGATCTATTGCCCGAACGTTTCCATCGCCGACGACCTGATGGCCAAGGTCGTAGAGATGGCGCACGGCTCGATCCGCCGGGTGTGCGTGAACCTGACCCGCATTCACGAGGAGGCCTTGCTTAAAGGCGAGACCGAGATGAACTTGGCAACGTGGGGCGACCAGGCGTTGTACACGGGCGATGCACCAAAACGTCGCAGTGTTTAAGGGACGCGCCATGGAAGTAGCAAAAAAAGTCAAGCGCCCTGGCATTCGCAAGCCAGCGCACCTGGAACTGGCAGGTGGTAAGGGTTCCCGCCAACGTGTTTGGGAAGCCATCCGAAAGCACTCGGGCGCCTTTACCTCCTTTCAGATTGCACGCAAGTCCGGCGTCCACGACGAGACCGTCAGCACCTACCTTTTCTCCCTGGGCGCCGCCGGTTACTTGAAGGGCGAGGATATGACCGGCAAGCCGGCGAAGCAATGGAAGACCTGGACGCTGGAAAAGGATAACGGAATCGAAGCGCCACGGGTTACCCGGGACGGAAAGCCAGTCACGCAAGGGCTGGGCATGGAGTCGATGTGGCGCACGATGCGCATTATTGGCGACTTTAACGCCGCTGAGCTCGCCGCGCACGCCAGCGCCTGCGGAATTAATGTCAGTCCGGCGTCTGCCAAGGATTACGCTGGCGCGCTACGAAAGGCCGGTTACCTGGTTGTCGTTGCCGAGGCTACTCGACGACCCGGACTGTCGAGCACGACGCGCTTTCGCCTGGGACCGGGCAAGTACACCGGACCGCGCCCGCCGATGATCCAGCGCACCAGTTCGCTTTACGACCCGAACCTTTGCAAGGTCGTATGGCAGGAGGAGCCAATCAATGTCGACGATCTCTGAGCCGCGCTGGCTGGAACTGCTGCGCATGGAAGTGGCGCAAACCAACATCGCCGCCACCGCCGCACGCATCGGCTATTCGAGAACGACGATCAGCCTTGTCTTGGCCGGAAAGTACCCCGGCAAGCCGGACAAGATCGCTGCCGCCGCTCTTGCCGAATTGGAGCCAGTGGTCGCGGTTGACTGCCCGCACCTGGGCATGTCGATTGGCGTGGCCGTATGCCTTGCGACGTCCAGTCAGCGCGCCCCAACCCACAACCCCGCAAAGATGCTCCATTGGCGAGCATGCCGCCAGTGTCCACACCGTAAAGAAGGAGTCATTGCATGAATACAGCGACCGTCGTCCCTTTCCGCGCCGAGGCCATCGTCGTGGTGCCTCATCCACAAGTGTTCACCGCTCTCATGGTTGACCGGCTGCGCGCTGTCAACCGTCAGGTGCGCTGGTTGCGCATGCATAAGCACGCCGTCCTGTCGATCGACCTTCTGTCTTTCCGGCCGACGCTGCTGGTCGACGCGGCCGCAGCTGACCTCCTGGTGAGCGCGGGACGGGGCAAGTCCACGTTTCGCCGCATGGGCGAGGCGCCGCTGCACACCGTGGTGATCGATGGCTGCAAGTTGCAGTGGCGCGACTCGGGGGGCGTATGGCCGACGTGCTGATCGTCGCCTGCCCGGCGCCAAAACTGCTGCAACTGAGAACCGAACGGGGTGCCTATAAGAACGGCGAAGACGGTCTGGAAAAGCGGTGCAACAAGTGCCTCGAATACTGGCCCGCCGACAGCGAATTTTTTTACGCAAGCTGTCGACGCCCGGATGGACTGATCGAAACCTGCAAGGCTTGTTATCAAGAGAACCGCTTTCCTGACGGACGGCGGATGCAAAAACGAAGAGAGGGAGTTTAGAAATGAATCAAAACAATCAAACCGCGCAACCCGCCGGCGCCGCATCGATTAGCGGCTGGAAGACGCGCGTCCTGGCCGCGCTGGAGAGCGGGCAGAAGCCCGCTTACGACGACCTTGAAGAAGGTGTGGCCGAATTACTGGCGCAAGCGGCCACGGTACGTCGCGCAGCTGGACTGGGGGCACCTCCAGCACCAAAGCCACTCATTGTCGGTGACAAAAATTTCGCATGGGCGAAAAACATCGATGCCGCGCTGGCTGCTGACCGCAAGCCCGCATACGGCGATCTCGATGCCGGCCTGCATCACCTTCTTGAAGAAAACGCTGTTCTTCAACAGTGCATGAAGGACACGAATGCCCTCATCGCCCAGATGGTGATTGCGCGCCACGGCGGCGATACCGATGGCCTGCTGGCCGATCTCGACGCCTTCATCACCAAGTTTGTGATTGTCAAAGAACCTAATCCAATCCGCAAGCCTCACTAAATTTATCCTTTAAGGACCAACCCGTGAACGACCAATCAAATATCCCCGTAGCCCCAGATGGCTACCGTTTCAACGCCCAGGGCCACCTGATCCCAGTATCCATGATCAAGCCGATCGATATCGAGCGTGACCGCCTGGTTGCCGAATTGATCGCCGCGGCTGTGGTGGTGAACAAGACCTTGGGCGACTTCAAAGCCAGAGTGTTCGGCGATGTCACCGCCTTCATCCAGATGTCGGCCGAGGAATACGCAACAAAGGTCGGCGGCAAGAAAGGCAACGTCAGCCTGTTCAGCTTCGACGGCCGATACAAGGTGCAGATCGCCAGCGCTGACACCATCGCGTTCGACGAACGTCTGCAGGCCGCAAAAAGCCTTATCGACGAGTGCATCGCCGCCTGGAGCAAAGGTAGCAGCCCGGAAATCATGGTCTTGGTTCAGCAGGCGTTTAACGCCGACAAAGAAGGCAACCTGAACACCGGCCGCATCCTCGGCTTGCGCCGCCTGGAGATTAAGGATGCGCGCTGGCAGAACGCCATGAAGGCCATCGGTGAGTCGGTCCAGGTGGTCGCCAGCAAGCAGTACGTGCGCTTCTACGAGCGTGTGGGCGACACAGACCAGTACCGCCCAATCAGCCTCGATATGGCGACGGCATGAAGCTGCAGATTAACGATGCCGGCAGCTGGCGGCACATCCTCAACTTCAACAAGAACGTCGAGTCGGCGGTGCGTCAGCAATCGATCAAGTTGATTATCGAGGTCAACGAGCGTTACAAGCTCCGCATCCTTGACGACGCCGGCGAGATCCGCTCCATAGCAAAAGCCCCCAATTTCAACTGGGAGGACAGGCCGAATTAAAGCGAAACCGGCTTCCGTAAATGGAGGCCGGTCTACCCGGCATGGTGACCAGGTACTGACGAGCAGCCAAACAAGGAGGAAATGATCATGAAGAAGTATGCGGGGCGTCGATCCATCCAGCAGATTCGCCGGCAATGCGCCGAGCGGGGTATTAAGATTGACATGGGCCTGTATGAGAAGGGAAGCGACTACGTTGTAGTGCATTTGCCTGGCGCGGCCGGCACCGTGCTCCCCCTCATGTACAGCGCTGTAAACGGCCGCTTTTTCTACGCAGGCGGCGGTGCGGACAACTTCAGTTCCGATGATGCGAAAGACGGCGAGCCATGGTTCGACGCGCTGCTCGACTTCTTCTACACGCCCGGTTCTTACGTTCCAGTCCGCGAGGTGGCGAAATGCAAATGAGTCAGCCCGCCTCCTCACACAGCCTGCGCGGCATGAAGCCGGTCGCCGAGCTGGCCGCCCGTCGTGAGCATGGGGACCGTCTGCGCTACCTGGGCGGGTGTCGCTGCGACCTGTGCCGACGCGCCAATTCAGCCTACGAAGCAGCCCGCAAGGTGGCGCGCGCGGCTGGCCTCGGCAATGGCATCGTTCCGGCTGCAAAGGCGCGTGCCCATCTCAAAGCGTTGTCCGCGTGCGGTGTCGGGCGCCGTGCGGTCAAGGATGCCTGCGATGTGGGGGAGACGGTTCTGCAGGACATTGCCGCTGGGCGCAAACTCAACATCCGGGCAGGGACTGAACGCGCAATCCTGGCGGTGACGGAGGACGCAGCGGGTGACGGTGCGCTGGTCTCGGCAAAGCACACCTGGAAATTGCTCAACGAGCTGATTGCGGATGGATTCAAGAAATACCAGCTGGCGATCCTCCTTGGAACAAAGGCCAAGAACCCGTCCCTGCAATTACGTCGCGACTTCATCACCGTCCGTAGCGCGTACCTGGTCGAGCGTCTGTTTAATCGAATCAGATTCACGAACGCCAGGGAAACTATCAAGTTACTGGCGGCCCTGCGCGAGGAAGGCTATACCCAGCATCAGATCGATAAACGCCTGGCATCCATGGCCCACGAACTCGGGCAGGAAACGCCACACCTGATACCCAACAAAAAAGGCCGGATCAGCGCTAGTGCTGCTGACCTGGTGAATCGTCTTTATCGCGAATTGACGCGATAAGCCTTTGGATATAAATAGCTATGAAAGCGACAAATATGAAATTGACGAAAGAGCAAAAAGATAAAATCATTGCCGATTTATCGCAATTGTTTGGGTGCGCAAAACTCAAATGTGACGGTTACGACATTACCTTGCAGGTCGAGAGGTTCAAGGGATTCAAATACCGCGTGATGAAGTATGTGAACGGGACGTTTGACGGTAAATGGATATCGCAATCGAATGGCGCCCCCGAGTCGAAATTTCTGCGCAAATCGACCCGGCCAAATCTCAGCCCAGCGAAGCGCCTGAAGGCCGAGAAAAGCATGGGCAAGCGTTACGTGTCGAAGCATTCTTTTTGGAGCGGCTCGGTCACGCTTTTCCTGCCCGACTGGGGCACCGGCCGGGCAGCTGTCAATCACCTGTGTAAGGTATGCAACTCGGTTGAATTAATCGAGTCCCTGGACGCCCTGGGTGCGTTGAGGGATGCCGCCGGCACCCTCGCGCCTGAACCGGCACTGGCAGCGTGACAAATGAGCCGCAATCCTAGCCTCGCTAAAATCCACATCGCCAGGAAAGAACTGGGCATGGACGAATCCACCTACCGGGCAATGTTGCGCACGCACGGCGGCGTCGATTCGTCCAAGGATCTGACCCTGATCGGCGCCGCCAAGGTGCTGGCCCACCTGGAGAAATGCGGGTTCAAGCCGAAGGCGGCGAAAGCTGCCGCCCGCACCAAACCGAAAGTGGGCGGCGACCGCCAGCTGCTGATGAACAAGATCGAGGCGCAGCTGGCCGACGTCGGCAGGCCGTGGGCATACGCCGACGGCATCGTCAAGCGGCTGTTCGTCAACACGACGAAAGTCGAGCGCATCGAGTTCTGCGACGCTGAACACCTGGGCAAAGTCGTGGCTGCCCTGGCGTTCGACGCAAAGCGCCGCGCCAAAAAAACCGCAGCGGCCGCCCAAACGGAGCCTGGACATGGTTGATCACGCGAACCTGCCGAAGAGTGCCCAAAACCTGATCGCGTTGATCGGCTTGCCGTCCGCCCTTCGCCTGGTGGATACCCACGGCGGCTGCACTCTCAACCTGTACAACAGCGAGACCAGCATCGAGCGGATGGCGGCGACGGTGGGCCGCGCTAACGCGCAGGCGCTGCTGAAATTCTACGGCAGCACCCCGTTCACGGTCCCAATGTGCATGCATGCGCTCAAGGCTGTGCGCAATGCCGAGATCCTGGCGGAGTTCGACCGTCTCACAATGAAGGAAAAGCTGTCGGCCCGGTCGGCCGTGATGCAAATCACGCGCCGGTTCACCCCGCACATCCACGAGCGCACGATCTGGCGTATTCTCAAGACGCCGCCCGGACCGAAGCCAACCGACGAACGACAATTGAGCCTGATTTAGCCGCCGCCTGGCGGCTTGTTTATTTTCCAAGCAGTGCGCTATCATCCTCCCGGTCCTTCGTCTAGGGCTACACACTCCTACCCCTGACGTTTTTACGCCCTGCTGACATTCGTCAACCTGTGGCCTGAACGTTCCTCCACGTAAATTTCTCCCTGTCAAGAATGGCTGATGTCAGCCATACGTCCTCAACCTCGACAGGCGAAAATGAATAAAATCGATAAACACCGGATGCTCAATTGGCTGATGGTCGCGGCGCTGTTTTACGGCATCGCGTATGCAATGTTCGCAGCCGAGGTCACCGGCCCGTTTCAAACGCTGGCCTGGAAACTCGGTCACGTCACCCTGGGTGGCTACGTCGGCTACCGCCTCGATCGCGCCGCCTTCCGCGACCGCCTCAATCCCACGACACCGCCCCTGATCATGATCCGCCGTGCCATCGTGATGGTCGGCACCATGTACGTTATCGGTATGGGCATGTAATGGACCGGCTGGTACGGTTTGTAGTGCTTAACCTGTTCGCTTCCACTGTCCTTGCTTCGCTGGCGGGCGCGGCCCTGGCGATCGGCGGCGGCGCCAGGGCGGCCGACCTGTGCGAACAATACCGGCCGACCCTGACGCGCGAGTCCCAGGCTTTGTTCGGCATCGGCGCGCCCGTGGCGGCGTTTGCCGGCCAGATGCGCCAGGAGAGCAGCTGCAGGGCCGACGTCACAGCGTGGGACAACGGGCGCGGCCTGGCGCAGTTCATGGACCCGACCGCGCGCCAGGTGTCGAACTCCTTCCCCGAGCTGGGCGCACCCGACCCATACAATCCGAAATGGGCGATCCGGGCGATGGTGCGCTACAACTACTGGCTTCACGAGCGGGTCCGTGGCGATACCGTCTGCGACCGGTGGGCGGCCACTTTCAAAAGCTACAACGCCGGCCTGGGGTACGTCCAGCGGGCGCAGCGCGCATCCGTGGCACCAGGTATTTGGTTCAACCTCACCGAAAATATTAACGCCGGCCAGACCGAGGCGAACTTCGCTTACTCGCGGCGTTACCCCCGCGTGATCCTGTTCACCCACCAGCCGCTCTACGCCTCCTGGGGCACCGTGCTTTGCACCGGGGTCGCCCATTGAAGCCCACCACCGTCGTCTGCATCCTGGTCTGGTCGATCATCCTTGCCATCGGCTTTTACCTGATCGGCTGTCATATGCAGTCGAACGCCGACACGGCCGCCCAAGCCGACCAGAAGGAAAAGGACCGCAAGAACCTCAAGCGAAAAAACGGCCAGGCGCTCGGCGCAGGCCTGCGCACTGAGCAGGCCCAGGCTGCCAGCGACACCATTTTTCAACGACTGCGGGCTGATTATGAGACCGATCAAAAACAAAATCCTGGCATTGGTTGCGTGCTCGATCCTGTCAGCTTGCGCCGTTGGAACGAAGCCAACGCCGAGTCAGACGGCGGAGCCGCAGGCCAACCTGATGGTCAAGTGCCCGCCTCTGCCGAAGGCGAAAGCGGGCGAGAACGCGGTGAATAACCACATCGAGACGGCCAGGCTGTACCGCCAGTGCCAGAACAAGACTGCCGGCTGGATCGACTGGTACATCTCGACCGAAGGGGCGCAATGACCAGCGACGTCAGCGACCAGGCCACCGAGCTGGAAGAAACGATGAACCAGCAGGCCCGAGCGCTGCAGCGCGCCTGGAGCGTGCTGCAGCTGCAGCGCCGCAAGAATGCGTCCCAGGCCATCAACTGTACTGACTGCGGCGACCCAATACCCCCGAAGCGGAGGGCCGCGGTGCAGGGTTGCACCCGATGCCTCCAATGTGAACAGGCCGCAGAGAAACGCTCGCGCGGTCAGCGATAAACCACCAGGAACACAAAAGAATGCAAATAAGCAATGATGATCTGGCCCGTATCCTCGGCCGCATGGAAGCCAAGCTCGACGAGCAGGCGGGCGCTTCCAAGCGCGTCGAGGAAGGGCTGGCCAACCTCGACGCCAAGGTCGGGCTGCGCCTGGACCAGCACGACATTCGCCTGCGTGAACTGGAAGTGGCGAATCCGAAGAAAATGGCTGAGACTTTAGGCGCTCACGCCCTGCGTATCGAGGCGCTGGAAAAAGGCGCCGCGCGCGCTGGCGTGGTCGCAGGTGTTGGTTCCAGCGTTGCGATCGCCGTGGTAATCGAGATCCTCAAAAAGAAGATCGGCTTCTAATGGCGAAGGGAGCAGACGTCCGCGCCTTGGTGCGCAAGCATTATGTTTTCGGCCGTCTTTCGCTGGAGCAGGCGTCGACGCTGGCCAAGGTGGCCTACACCACGGCCAAGCGGTGGAAGAGCAAGGCGCTCGATGAAGGTGACGACTGGGACAAGATCCGCACGGCCGCGACACTGGGCAGCGGCGACGTCGAGCAGTTGTCGCAGCAGATCCTGGTCGAAATGCTCGTCCAGTTCAACGCGACCCTGGACCTGATCAAGGCCGACAGCGAGATGCCGGCCCTGACCCGGGTCGACCTGCTGTCGAGCTTGATGGACAACATCCACAAGAGCATGTCCGCCATGAAGAAATTCCTGCCGGAAGCGAACAGCCTGTCGATCGGCATGACGGTGATTCGCGGCCTTGCTGAATTCGTCCAGGAGAAATATCCGCAACACGGCTCGGTCCTGGTCGAGATCCTGGAACCCTTCGGCGATGTTCTTCCCAAGATCCTGGCGAGTGCCAAATGAATCACAAAGACCTCAGTACGAAGGAGTTCAACAAAGAGCTGACCGACCTGGTCAGCTTTTTGCGTCGGGACATCGAGGCGCACTCGGTCGGACTGGACGCGTCGCCGGCCGGCATCCGCGAGCGGCGCCGGCGCGTCCTATCGGGCGATTTCCAGTTTTTCGCGTATACCTACTTCCCGCACCATATCCGTGGTGAGCCGTCGATCTTCCAGGCGCAGTTCTGCACCCGCTTCCCCCAGTTGCTCAACCAGGCCGGCGGCGTCAAGGAATGGTGGATCGCTCCCCGGGGTGAGGCCAAGTCGTCGATGTTGACCAAGATCGGCCCGGTGTGGGTGGCCGTGCAGGCGCTGCTGCAGCGCCCCGAGGTGCGTGCCGAGATCGGCCTGGAGGTGGCGCCGCCATTCATGGACTACATCATCATGCTGGGCGCCGAGACCGAGCTTCCGACCAAACTGGTCGAAGTGGTCAAGACCGAGCTGACGATGAACGCAGCCCTTGCCCTGGACTTTTCCGAGGCCTGCGGCAAGGGCACGATGTGGAAGATGGGCGAATTCATTAGCAAGACCGGCGTCAAGGTCGAATCGTTCGGCGCCGAGCAGGCGATCCGGGGCACCTTCCACGGCGCCAGCCGCCCGAAGCTGCTGCTGGGCGACGATTTGATCACCGATGCCGAGGCGAAAAGCCCGACCGAGCGGGAAAACCGCTGGACCTGGCTCACCAAGGCGATCGACTATCTGGGTCCGCCGGATGGCAGCGTGAAGTTCTGCGGCGTCGGTACGATCCTGGATAAGGACGATCCGATCAGCCGGGCCAAGCGCACCATCGGCCATGTGGTCCACCACTTTCGCGCGATCGCGCAGCTGCCGACCGATATGTCGCTATGGGCGCAGTGCGAGGAGCTGATGCGCAACGACGACAACACGGCCGTGCGCGAGGCGGCCGACGCCGGCCGGGTGGTGCCTGACGCCGACTTGCCGTCGTACCGCTTCTACGTGACAAATAAAGCGCAAATGGACGAAGGCGCCGTCGTGTCCTGGCCCAGCGTGCGCGGCCTGTTCTGGCTGATGCGTCAGCGTGCCACCGCGCCTAAAGCGTTTAACACCGAGATGCAGGGCGATCCCCGCAGCGAGGAGGATAAGGTTTTCGGCAAGGTCACCTTTTGGGTGCAGCGCAGCCGGGACTGGATCATCTTCGGCGCCTGCGATCCGTCGATGGGCATTGGTAAAAAATCCGACCCCTCGGCCATCCTGGTGGGCGGCCTCGATCCGGCCCGGATGCGTCTGCACGTAATCGAGGCGGTCATTAAGCGGCGGGTGCCGTCAAAGCTCGAGGCGGATCTGATCACCATGCAGCGAGAGCACCGCTGCAGGGCGATCGCCTTCGAGAACAACAACGCCTATGAGCACTCCCGCCAGACATTTATCCAGGCCGGCCTGCTTCAGGGCGTGCCGCTGCCGCTCGTCGGCATTACAGCGACCGTGCCGGCTGAGGTCCGGATCGACGGCATCGAGCCGTTCGTGACTGATCCGGCTGTGCCAAGCATTCTGCTTCACCACAGCCTGACCCAGCTGAACTCGGAGCTGGACACCTGGCCGGAGCCGCAGTCGAACCACCACTACGACGGCCTGACCGCGCTTGAACTGCTGTGGCATGTCGCCCGGACAAGAGGCGCCGGCATTTACGACTACCAAAGCACGGGCCGCCGAGGCGGCAGCCGTGACGATCAATCGCAATCCAGGAGCATGATTTGAGCAACATTCTCGACCAGTTCGGCCAGCCCATCGACAAGGGCGTCCTCACCGAGCCGCAGACAGCCAGGGTGTCCAGCCTGCAGAACCAGTACCTGACCCCGATGCTGGGCGGCCTCACGCCGGCGCGCCTGGCGCGCACCCTGCATGAGGCTGACATGGGCAACCTGATAGAGCAGCACCGCCTGTTCTCCGACATGGAGGAGCGCGACGGCCATATCCGTGCCGAAATGGACAAGCGCAAGAACGTCGTCGCCTCGTTGTCCTGGGAAATCGTTCCGCCGCGCAATGCCACGGGCGCTGAGAAAGCGGCTGCGGAATGGGTACGGGAAGTCCTGCAGGATGCCGTCGACCCGATCGAGGATCTGATCCTGGCGATGATGGACGGCGTCGGCCACGGCTTTGCGCCGGTGGAACTGGAATGGCGCAAGGAAGGCGCGGAGCTGCTGCCGGCGTTTATCCCCAGGCCGCAGGAGTGGTTCCGCCTCTCTCAGGATCGGGCCAATTTACATCTCTCCGATGGCTCCGTCGACGGCGCTCCGCTCACGCCGTTCGGTTGGGTGATGCATACACAAGGAAAGGCGAAAACCGGCTACCAGGGAAGAATGGGCCTGCATCGGACCCTGTCCTGGCCATTTCTCTACAAGGCGTACGCGCTGGGCGACTTCGCCGAGTTCCTGGAAACGTACGGCCTGCCGATCATCGTTGGCAAATACTTCAATGGTGCGACCGCCGATGAAAAGGCCAGCTTGATGCGGGCCGTGACGGCGTTGGGGCATGACGCCCGCGCGATCATGCCGCAGGAAATGACTCTCGAAGTACAGAAGGTAACCGGCGGCGCCGGCGACTCGGCCCACCTGTCGATGATGGCGTGGGCCGAGCGGTCGCAGTCGAAGAGCATCCTGGGGCAGACCTTGTCCGCCGACACCGGCGTCAATGGCGGCGGTAGCCATGCCCTGGGCAAGGTGCACAACGAGGTGCGGCACGACATTCGGGATGGCGACGCGCGCAACATCGGCGCGACGATCACGCGCGACCTGGTCTACCCGCTGATCGCGCTCAATCGCAACGGCGTCGACGGCCTGGCGCGTTGCCCGCGCCTCGTTTTTAACGTCTCGCAGCCGGAAGACTTGACCGTCTACGCGGAGGCGCTGCCGAAACTCGTCGCCGTGGGCTTCAAAATCGACCGCACCTGGGCGCAGGAAAAGCTGCACATTCCCGAGCCAGAAGAAGGAGCGGACGTTCTGGTCGCCCCCGAAGAGCCGGCGCCGCCACCACCACCGGCGCCAGGCGCACCTCCCATCGAATCGCTAACGGCTGTCGTGCCGGCGGTGGTCCCTTCCAATACACCAGGTGATCCGGCTGAGAAACTGGCCAGCGTCCTGGCCGGAGCGGCGGCGCCGCTGTGGGCCGCTACGATCGACGGCGTTAAAACGTTGGTCGACCAGGCCACCAGTTTAACGGCCCTGCAGGCGTCGCTCGTCGCCGCCTACGGTGGCCAGCCTCCCGAGGTGCTGGTCAAGGTGATGGCGGCCGCGATCGCGCTGGCGGAGTTGAAGGGCATGAGCGACGTGTCGGAAGAGGCGTAAAGGTGCCGGTCAACCTTTCTTTCCCCGGCAAGGACGCCAACGGAGAAGCGTTCTACAACCCCTTTGCCGAGCAGCTCGAATTCTTGCGTAACAAGCTCAACCTGCCCACGGAGCGCTATGACGATATCATCAAGTCGGCGCACGATCGCGCGTTCATCGTTGCGGGCGCCGCCCAGGCTGACCTCCTTCACGACCTGAATACAGCAATTCTCAAGGCCGCAGAGCAGGGACGCGGCATGCAGGAGTTCCGGAAAGATTTCGACAAACTGGTGCTGAAAAACGGATGGACGGGCTGGACTGGCGAAGGCAGCGCAGCCGGGCGGGCGTGGCGTACCAACATCATCTACCAGACCAACATGGCCACCAGCTACGCCGCTGGCAGGTGGAAGCAGCTCAACGATCCCGGTCTGCTGGCAATCCGCCCTTATTGGCGTTATATCCACGCGGACGGGATTATGCACCCCCGGCCGCTGCACGTTTCCTGGCATGGCCTGGTGCTGCGGCACGATCATCCTTTCTGGCTCACCCACTTCCCGCCTAACGGCTGGATGTGCCATTGCCGGGTCACTTCGGCCGACGCCGCGGATTACGCCGCAGCCGAAGCGGCCGGACTTAGCGAACCGCCATCCGGCTGGGACAACCTCGACCCCCTGACCGGAACGCTGCCGGGGATAGACAAGGGCTTCAACTATGCGCCGGGAGCCAACGTTGATCAGCCCTTGGCGAAGCTGATCAACGACAAGTTGATCAAGCTGGACGCGCCGATCGGGGCGTCGATGTATGACGCCATGAGGCCGGTACTGCGGGCGGAGCAGGAAGCGGCGTTCCGCCAGTTCGTCGTCGACGTCCAAGCCAATCCGGGCGCCCAGGGTCGCTCGGCCGTGGTCGGGGCCATTAATCCCGTACTCCTGGAGGCACTGGCAACCGCCGGCGGGGTGGCGCCGTCGACGGCGGCGATCGCCGTCGAGGACAGCCTGATCGCCACGATCGCGGCGCAGGAAGGTGCTGCAGCCCGCATCGAGCAGCTTTCGAATCTTCCGCACCTGGTCGACCAGCCGGGCCAGGTGCTCGTCGACCAGGCTACCGGCCGGCTGCTGTTCGTCGGCCAGGACGCCGGCGCCGAGCTGGCCTTGGCTGAAGTCGACTACCTGGTCGAAAGCGGCGGCCGGCGCGGTAATCGCGTCGTGTCGGTTTTCAAGATGATCAAGGCCGCGATCCAAGAGCGGATCGTCGCCAAACTGTACGAGGTGCTTCTATGAGTGGGAAGGCGATCGATGTCACCAGCGCGGCCGTGGCCGACATGCTGGGCCAGCTGCGCGCCAAGATCGAGGACGTCGGGCCGTTGCTGATGGCGATGGGCGACGACATGGTCGTCGACATCAAGCAGCGCTTCATCACCGCCACGGCGCCTAACGGCACGCCCTGGGCGCCCAACAGTCGGGTGACGCTGGAAAATTACATCCGTCAGCGTGGCGGCTTCTCGAAGAAAACCGGCAAGATCCTCGCTAAAGGCCAGAAATTGGCAATGAGCAAGCGTCCTCTCCACGGCCACAGCGGCGACCTGGCACGCCAGTTCAGCTACTTTGTATCGTCGGGATCGTCGCTGCTGGTCGGCTCGTCGATGATCTATGCGGCCATGCAACAGTACGGCGGTACAAAGGCGCAGTTTCCGCACTTGTGGGGCAGCATCCCCGCGCGGCCGTTCATGCCAGTTCAACCGGATGGCACCCTTTACCCGCAGGAGGAGACCAAAATCGTCGACCGGCTGCGGGCGTACTTAACTATATAGAAGGAGGAAAAGAGACAGAGCGACCGCCCGGGTGCGTCAACACCCAGCCGGCCACTCGGCACGCAGCCGTACTGCATGCTCCGCCAAGGCCCTGTCCGCCCCGATCGGAGGCGGGCGCATTTTAGCACCGGAGAAGATTCATGCAGGAAATACGTTGCTGCCATTGCAGTAAAAAATTGGGCCAGGGAGCGTACACCTGGCTCGATATTAAATGCCCACGCTGTAAAGAAATGAACCACCTGAGGACCGCGAGTCCCCAACCAGAGCGCCAGACGAGTGCCAAATAAGGAGCAAAATGCACTCAAGCCCAATAATTCCATGGATGGGCGGCAAGCGCCGCCTGGCGGATCGTCTGATGCCGCTGTTCCCCGCCCACGAGTGCTATGTCGAGGTATTCTGCGGCGGCGCTGCGCTGTATTTCCTCCGGCCGCAGCCCGCGCAGACCGAAGTGATCAACGACATCAACGGCGACCTGGTCAACTTGTATCGGGTCGTACAGCATCACCTGGAGGAGTTCGTGCGGCAGTTCAAATGGGCGCTGACAAGTCGCCAGGTATTTAAGTGGCTGCAGGATGCCAAGCCCGACGGCATGACCGACATTCAGCGCGCCGCCCGCTTCTATTATCTGCAGCAGCACGCTTTCGGCGGCAAGATCGACGGCCAAACCTTCGGCACCGCGACCACGGCGCCGGCAATCAACCTGTGCCGGATCGAGGAGAACCTGAGTGCGGCGCATATCCGTCTCGCCGGCACCTACGTCGAGAACCTGACCTGGGAGGACTGCGTGAAGCGCTACGACCGGGCGCACACTTTTTTCTATATGGACCCGCCTTATTGGGAAACAGCGGGCTACGGTGTGCCCTTCGAGTTCGAGAACTACGAGCGCATGGCGGAGCTGATGAAAAACTGCAAGGGCAAGGTGATGGTCAGCATCAACGACCATCCGGATATCCGCCGCGTTTTTAAAGACTTCAATATAATGGAAACCGATATTAAGTATTCAACTGGAAGCAACCACGGCAGACCGGTCACCAGCACCGAGCTGGTGATAATGAACTACGACCAGTCGAGCGTGGCTGGGGGTCTCTTTTAGGTCTACAAATGTTTGCAGCAGACGATGATAGTGCGATCGCCTCTTCCCTTCACCGTCAAGCGACGGTGCTTAAGGATGCGGGGGATTGGGATGGCGCTATCGAGATACTGCGGTCAGCGAAGCCGCATATGGAGAGAAGCGGAGTATCTTACCCACCCGATACATGGGACCGGCTTCCTCGGTACTTACAGAGGGTGGGGCGATACGCCGAAGCGATGGCCGAGTTCGATTATCTGCTTTCTGATCTACCCCGGCGCGCCAATCACTCGTTCTGTGATGATGATAATGTAAGCTTCGGCGAACCAAAGCAGAAGCTCATTGCGGAGTTCATCGCAGTGCATCGGCAGAATATTTGGCGTAGACGCCGTCTGGTTCAAATGCGGGAAATCGAGCGGTTGAGGCGACTCGCAAAAGCCCAGGCCAAGGGCACCGGAGCTTACAAAAGGAAGAAATCGTAAACGTGGCGTTTTAAGACGATGTAAACGGGTGGGTGGCATACACCCACCAATTTTTCCCCCGCGATGCCCCAAGGGCCGTTAGAGGCGCGTTAATTCCGATCATTTGTGCGTTGGTCGTTGCCCGCCCTCAATAGATTTCCAAAAATCCAGACAATTCAGCCCACTGCTGACATTCGTCAATCTGTTTACGCGTCATTCATCCCGGCAACATGGCTGTATGTCCAAGCCACTCGCCACGCGCAAAACCCCCATCGCCGCCTCCCTGGCGGTAGCCGCCTGCTCAATGGCCCTCACCACGGGAAGCGAACTGCAGTTGCTGCCGGCTGGGGACTTCCGGGCGCGCGATGGCCGGCCAGCTGATGCCCCTGGCTGGACAACAAACGCAGATGTCGCCGCCGTGCTGGTCTCGGCCGCTGCGGCGCGCGGAACTCCTTATGTCATCGACTACGAACACCAGACCCTGCTGGCCAAGGAAAACGGCAAGCCCGCGCCGGCGGCCGGCTGGTTCAGCAAACTGGAATGGCGCGACGGTGTCGGGCTGTTCGCCATTGACGTTGAATGGACCGCCCCTGCCCAAGGGATGATCGCTGCAAACGAATACCGCTACATCTCTCCAGTCATCGGCTACGACCGCGCCACCGGCGCCGTCACTGCTCTATATATGGCAGCGATCACCAACAACCCGGCCATCGACGGCATGGACTCGGTGCTACTGGCCGCTGCCTCTCTATCTTTCTCCCTTCCACCGCCCACCCCACTCACCGAGGAAACGAACATGGATGAATTGCTCGAACAACTGCGCTGGATGCTCAACTTGCCGGTAGGCAGCACTGCCCAGGATGTCCTGGCACAGCTGCAGAAGCTGGCCGACCTGATTAAATCGGACGGCACCGCGACCGCCGCCGCGTCGTTCGACCTGGTCGCTTACCTGGGCGCGCAGCGCACCTCGATTGCCGCGCTGACCGCCGCGACGCCTGATCCTGCCAAGTTTGTCCCGATCGAGGCGCTGCAGGCCGTCCAGGCCCAGGCCGCAACCCTGTCGGCACAAATGAACACTGGCCGCGTCGACCAAGCTGTCGATGCCGCTCTCGCCGCCGGCAAGCTGGTGCCATCCATGACTGCCTGGGCGCGTGAACTGGGCAATAAGGACTTCGCCGCCCTGACCGCATATGTCGAGACAGCTCCTGTCATCGTCGCCTTGAACACTACCCAAACCGATGGCAAACCGCCCGCCGGCGTTGCGGCAGGTGGTGTGCTCACCCCAGGCCAGGTCGCGCTTTGCGCGGCTATGGGCGTGTCCCAGGACGACTACCAAAAGACCCTGCTGGCCGAGTCGGCCGAGTAACCAGGCCCGCCTGGTTCAACACTTCCCCCACATCTGGAGAATGAAATGCCTTTGACGGCTTCCCGCAATACCCCCTTCAAGGACGGCCATCTGCTGCCTTACAAAGTAGCGGCCGGTGCAAAAATCTTCGCCGGTGCCCTGGTTTGCCTCAACGCAGCCGGCTTTCTGGTCCCTGGCTCGATTTCCTCCACGCTGACCTACGTCGGCCGCGCTGAAGATTTCGTCGACAACACCGCCGGCGTCGACGGCGACAAGGTTGTGCTGGTGCGCCGCCGCAAAGCGTTCAAGTTCGTCAACTCGGGCACCGATCCGGTCGGTCAAGCGGACATGAACAAGACCGTGTACGTCGTCGACGACCAGACCGTGGCCAAAACCAACGGCGCCGGCGCCCGCTCGGCGGCAGGCCGCCTGGTCGGCATCGAGCCGGACGGCGTCTGGATCGAGTAATGCCAAGACCGGCCCGGCCGGTCTGATTCACCAACTTTTCAATCCTACAAGGACTCACGCAATATGAAATCGAATCACCGCAGCTGGAGAATCATGGCAATGCTCGGCGCCCTGGTCGGGCTGGCGATCGCCGCGAACCCGATCATCGCCGCCGCCGCGCCTCCCATCGATCACGCGGTCAACGCCGGCATGATGGTGGGCATGGGCGGCATGCTCATCAACAAGGAAAACGTCACCAACCTGTTCGTTTCCTTGAAGACCACCTTCAACAATGCCTTCGGCGCCGCGCCTTCGAACTGGAAGCGCATTGCCATGCTGGTGCCGTCGACGACGAGCCAAAACGACTACTCGTGGATGTCAAACTTCCCGAAAATGCGCGAGTGGATTGGCGACAAGGTCGTTAAATCCCTGGCCGTGTTCGACTACACCATCAAGAACAAGGACTGGGAAGCGACCGTCGAAGTCGACCGCAACGACATCGAAGACGACAACCTGGGCATTTACGCTCCCCAAGCGCAGATGGCCGGCCTGTCCGCGTCGGAATTGCCGGATGACATCGTTTTCGGCTTGCTGAACAACGGCTTTATCAACCTGTGCTACGACGGTCAGTACTTCTTCGATACCGACCACCCGGTGAAACAAATCGACGGGTCGACCGCCTTGGTCAGCAACAAGGGCACGATCAAGCTGTCGATCGACTCGCTGGCAGCAGCCGACGCCAGTATCGGCGCGGCCGACATCGCGCTGATGGAAATGAAGGACGACGAAGGCCGCTCCCTGACCGTGATGGCAAAACTGCTGGTTGTACCGCCGGCGCTGAAACTGGTCGCAAACGCCCTGGTCACGACCGATCGCCTCGAAGACGGCAAGCCGAACCCGTACAAGGGCGCCTATGAAGTCCTGGTGGAACCCCGCCTGACCTCGCGCACCGCGTGGTTCGTGCTCGACAACAGCAAGCCGGTGAAGCCGATTGTCTACCAGGAGCGAAAGAAGCCAGTGTTCGTCCAGCAAACCGGCATGGACAACGACGACGTCTTCACCCGCAAAAAGTTCAAGTTCGGCGCCGAAGCCCGCGCTGCAGGCGGCTACGGTTTCTGGCAGCTGGCCTACGGCTCGACCGGCACCACCTCGGTGTAACGATCACCCCGCGACGGTGAATCATCCCCGCCACATTGGTGGCGGGGACAGGCAGCGACTTCGAAACGAATTAATACCAGGAGCAGGAGCATGGCAAAAAACGTACAGCCCGGCGCGAAGGGCGCGGCAGGTCCGGGCAAAGGCAAAGCGCCGGTCGACCTTTCGTCGAGTTCGGGCGCAGCGATCGACCAGACGTCGAGCACGGTCCAGCAGGACCAGCTGGCCAACAAGAGCGAAGCGGCCGGCGCTGGCCAGGGCCTTTCGGACGCGGAGACGATCCTTTCGTCATCGACTGGCAACCAGGATCAGCCTGGAACGCCCGCAGCCGGATCGGCCGCGGACTCCGAACTGGTGCCGCCTGGCGCCGCACCAAGCTCCTTCGCCGCCTTGTTGACGGAAAGAATCCATGGTCTCGCGGTGACATCGCATCGGGATGGCTTCTGGCGCGCTGGACACCAGTGGACGAAGGCTGAGCAGCATGTGCCCGTCGCCGACTTCACCGAGGCGCAGCTGCGCCAGATCCTCGAAGAGCGCCTGCTGACGGTGCGCTACGTTGACCTGGCCCTGGTCGACGAGGGCGGCGAATAACCATGTCATACGCATCCCGCCAGGATCTGGAGCAGCTCTACGGCGCCGCCGAGGTGTCTCAGCGTGAGTCGGCCTTGCCGGCCGGCGCAGTGGAGAATGCCCTGGTTACTGCCGACGCGCTGATCGACGGCTACCTGGTAGGTCGCTACACCCTGCCGCTCGCCCCGATCCCGCCGAACCTGCCGCAGATCGCTTGTGCCCTGGCCCGCTACACCCTGTTGGGCGATGCGGCCACCGAGCGGGCACGGAACGACCAGAAAGACGCGATCGCCTGGCTGCGCGACGTCCAGTCCGGCCGGGTGCTGCTGCAGGCAGCCGCCCCGGCGCCGGGCAACGAGCCGGCAGCTCTGGTGATGATGACGTCGGCTGAAAGCGTGTTCAAACGGAGCGGACGGCCGTGATCGACGAACTGATGGCCAGGATTCGGGACACCGTCCCGGAAATCAAGTTTGTCGGCGAAGTCGCGGATTTCCAGAGCGCCGTCGAAAGCAACCCTGTTGCCTTGCCGGCCCTGTACGTCATCGAGCTGGAGGAGAACGCTTCCCCCGGCAAGTTTAGCGACGTGGTAATCCTCCAGTCGGTGCGCGCTTCCGTGGGCCTGGTCCTGGTGGTTCGAAATCTGTCGGACAACAAGGGCGCTGCCGCCAGGAGTGAATTGCGGGTGCTGCGCGACCTGGTGAAAGCCCAAGTGTACGGCTGGCAGGCCGCATCCAAGTACGACCCTTTTGAACGCGGCCAGAGTCATCTGCTGGCTTTCCGCGATGGCCACGTGTGGTGGCAAGACCAGTATGTGACGTCTTTTAATGACAGGAGTGAGCTTTGAACAACGAAAACAACGCACCTGCAGCAGCGCCCGCCGCCCTGCAGGCATTTACGAGCTGCCCTGAATGGGGCATCGGCGGTCAGTTCGTCTACGACCCCGCCACCGGTCAACGCACCCGCGTCGACGCGGTGCCGGCACCCGGCGCCGAAGCAACCGGTTCCGTCCCAGCCGATCAACCGGCAGCACAAGTGAAGAAGGAGCGCGCCCGTGCCTAATATTGTGACAACGCCACGCAAGTGGAAAAGCAAGGCAGTGCTGATCAAGCCCGAAACGACCTACGGTGTCGACACGGTTCCTACCGGCGCCGCGAACTGGATCGAAGGCCGCAATGTCCAGCTGACCCCCATGGACGTCGATAAGGTCGACCGCAACATCGAACTGCCTTTCATGGGCAGCTCGGGCAGCGTCCTGGTCGGTTTCTGGTCGAAGCTCAGCATGGACATCGCCTTGGCGCCCTCCGGAACTGCCGGCGTCGCGCCGAAATGGGGCCCGCTGCTGTTGGCCTGCGGCTTCGCGGAAACCGTCACCGCCACCACCTCCGTCGCCTACAACCTGGTCAGCAAAAATCAGGGCAGCGCGATCTGCTACATGAACATCGACGGCGTGCTCCACAAATTGCTGGGCATGCGCGGCAGCGTGAAGTGCAAGTGCAACGCCAAGAGCACGCCTATGCTCAGCCTGAGCTTTGACGCTGTCTACGCCACTCCAATCCTTGGAGCGCCGCCGACCGTCGTGAAAACCGGCTGGATGATCGAGGAAGGCGTTAATAGCGCAAATACCGGTCCAATGACTTTGAACGGCGTGGACATGGCATTTTCGACGTTCGAGTGGGACATCGCCAACAAGATGGGCCGCATCGACCTCCCAGGGCCGCAAAAGGAAATCACCATCACCGATCGCGCGCCGAGCGCCTCGATCATGGTCTTGGCCCCCGACCTGGCGACGTTCAATCCGTTCGTACTAGCTGAGGCCAGCACGACAGTGCCGCTCACGACAGTTCACGGCAGCGCGGCCGGGAAAAAGACCCAGACCGATATGCACGTTCGCATCACCGGGGTTGAATACGACCAGATCGAGGGCAACCTGGCGTACAAGCTCACCCTGGAGCCGGTGCCTGTCGTGGGCAACGACGAAGTCGCATTGACCTGCCTGTAACACCGTCCGCCCCAGCTTGGGGCGGCTTTTCACACATATATATAGAGAGAGTTGAGGAATTCCCATGTCCATTTTCGCAATCGCCGGTAACGAAACCTTCTTCGTTCCAGTCGAGGTCAGCATCCCCGATGGCACGCCAAAAGGTAAGACGCATAAGTTCAAGGTCGAATTTAAGCGACAGACCCAAACCGAGCTGAAGGCAATCTTCCGTCGCGTCAACAAAGAAACGCTCGAAGGCGATGAGGAACTGCTGACGGACGACCAGCTCCTGCAGGATGTGATGGTCGGATGGGACGGCGTGCTCGACAAGAACGGCAACAAGGTCGAATTCACCCCCGAAAACATGGAAGCGCTGCTGGACGTCTACCCCGTCCGCCCGGCCGTCGTCGGCGCATTTTTCGCCTCGATCAAGACGGCTAAAACAAAAAACTAGAACGCGCCGCTGAACGATGGGGCCAGCTCATCGGCGGCGCGATCATCGAAAACAACGCGCCCAGGGTGGTAACCGACGAGATGGCTGAGGACATGCGCGCGTTCGGGGCTGAGGAGGAGTTGGCCGACGCCCCGACCGAGGCAGACATCGAGCCGGTGAAATGCGAAGTTTGGCTCGACAACATGCCGACCCTTGGCATCTTCCTCGCGCTTGAGACGCAGTGGGATGTAGTGGCCGCCGCCGATGGGGAGATGGTGCGAACCGGCCTGATGTATGACCGGGCGGAAGTGGTGATGCGGCATACCAATGGCGTGCCGCGCCGCCAGCATGCATCGATCCTCGCCGACTTGATGGCCATGGAGAAGGCTGCACTGAGCGTGATGGGCAAGGCCAGGGAAGCCCGCCGAGCGGTGCGTCAAGCAGAGCTAGAAGCAAAAATGACCAAATAAAGGGCAACACAATACATGGGTAATCAGGTCGAGTACGGAATCCGGATCAACGTCGACGGCAGCCGCGACGGCGCCGGCGCAATTGACCAGGTCACCGCATCGACCGCCCAGCTCGGCACCACCGCCGAGCGCACCGGCCAGTCCCTGGGCGCTGTCAACGGCCAGATGAACGACACGGCCGCCATCATGCGCAAGAACGCAGAGGCCGCCAACACCGCCAGCGAGGCGGCGCAGAAGTTCCTGGCGCCGCTGCAGCGGGAAATTGAACTGTTCGGGGCCAGCCGTGCCGAGGTCGAGCGTTACAACGCCGCCCGCGCGGGACTATCTGCCACCGTCCAGCGTCAGGCCGCGACCCTCGCCAACACCATCGACGCCATGCGCCGCGACGAGGAAGCCGCCCGCAGCCTGGCCGCCAGCCAGGACCAGGCAACCCGGGCGGCCGACGCCTTCCTGAAGAAACTCAACGACCAGGTCGCTACCTTGGGCATGAACGCCCAGCAGCTGCAGACGTATCGCGCCGCCCAGCTGGGCGTGGCGGATGCGGCCGCGCCGATGATCGCCAAACTGGGCGAAGCCGGCGCCGGCGCGAACTCGGCCAGCAAGCATATGGAAGGGTTGAACTTCCAAACGGTTGGCGCGAAACGAGAGTTGCTGGTCCTGGCACATGAACTGAGCCAAGGCAACTTTCAGAAGTTCGGCGGCTCGATGATGGTCCTGGGCGAGCAGACGGGCGCGGCCGGCCTGCTGTTTAGTGCCGCCGGGCTGGCCGCACTGGGCCTGACCGCAGTCCTGGGCGGCTTGGCCTATGCCGCCATCAAGGGCGGGATCGAGCAGAAGCACATGAACGATGCCCTGGTCATGACGGGCAATTATGCCGGCCTCACCAGCGATTCGCTAAACGCTCTGGCGCATTCCGCAGTCGCAGCTGGTGGCAGTATCGGCGAAGCCAAAAAAGTCGCAACTGAATTGGCCGGCAGCGGCAAGTTCACCGGCGACCAGATCGGCTATATCACCTCGGCGACTGTCGCTTGGGAGCATGCGACCGGCCAGTCCGTTAAGTCGATCATCAAGGATTTCGAGTCCCTGGCGGTCCAGACCACCGGCAACTCAATGCGCGCCACCGAGGCGATCTCCCGCGCCACGGTGAAACTGGACGATCAGTACCACTTTCTTACCGAGGCCGTCTACGAGCAGATCCGCGCCCTGGAGAAGGAAGGCGACGCGAAAGGCGCGTCGGCGCTGGCGACGGAAAGCTTTGCTCGCGTCACCCACGACCGTGCGGAGGAGATTGTGCAAAACCTCGGCACCATCGCGCGCGGCTGGAATACGGTCAAGGAAACGATCGGTCAGGCGATTGACGCGCTGGGCGAATTTGGCCAACGGTCGACACCGGCGATCGAGGTGAAGAAAGCCAGCAATAAACTGAAAGAATTCGACACTGAGGTCACCGCAAGCAATCGACGGCTGGGTCGTCCCGACGATCAGCTGAGCGAAGCGCTGGCCGCTGCTAGGTTGAAAATTGTCTTGGAGCTGACTGACGCGGTTGACGAGCTGAACAAGGCAGACGCTGCCGGCCTCGCTCAAGGGCGCGAGAAACTCGCCCAGTCCGAAGGCGTGCACGCTGCATCGCGCATTGCGGCCGACGACGCCAAGCTGCAAAAGAAAGGCATGACCGAGCTGCAGATCGCCCTCGACCAGTACGCCGAGGACGTCAAAAAAGTAAAAGCGGCCAACCCGGACAGCCCTCTGGTGACCGATGAGGCGGTCGCGGCCCACGTGGTCGCCATCACGAAAGCGCACCAGGTAGCCGTCAAGGGCAACGATGATCGTGCCAAAACGCTGCAGGACGCATTGCTTCTGGAGCAAACCGGCTTGGACCGTGAGCGGTCGGTGTACGCCGCCCGGGATAAAATGCTGGCGACCTATCACACGAAATTCGGCCTGTCCGACGCCGACTTCTACGCCGGCCGGGAAGGCGCCCGGGCTGAATACATCGCCGCCGAGGCGATCGCATTCGCCAAAGAATCATCCCTGATCCAGGGCTTCCAGCCGAAAAATGCCCAGGAAGTTGCAGCGAACAAGGTCAAATATGACCAGCTGTTGAAGACGCACATGGACTTTATCGACAGCATGCGCAACGCGTCTGGCGAAGATGTCATCAACCAGCTCGCCGCCACCAGGGCGATCCAGTCCGCGTCCGAAGACGCCGACAACAAGTATCTGTCCGGCTTGCAGGCGCAGGCCGACGCGATCGATGTCGCCAACGGCAAGCAGGCGAAACAGGCATCCGCCGTGGCCGAGACCGCCGCGCAGCAGTTCCGCCTGGCGGCGGCGATGATGGCCGTGCAAGCGGCGGAGCCGGTCACGGACCTGCACACGCAGGCCGACGTCGACCAGGCTGTCGCAATGCGCGCGACGCTGCTCCTGCAGGCGCAAGCCCAGCAAAAAATCGCCGATGGGCTGCGAAGCGGCGAAGCGGCGGCCGCGTCGCGCAAATTGGCCGATATGGCGATCCGGGACTGGAAGGACGTCGGTACAAGCATCGCCGATAGCCTCTCCAGCGCCTTTGGCGCCGCCGGCAAGTCCCTGGGCGATATGTTCAAGGTGTTCGCCGACAACAACGCGCACCAGCTGCAGCTGACCAAGGAGCTGGCCCTGGCCAGCAAACTGAACGACGACGATCCGCAGAAAATGAGCCAGATCGCCGGCGTACAGCGGCAGATCGCGCAGTCGACACTGAAGTCGTACGGCGACATGGCCGGTGCCGCCAAGGGCTTTTTCAAAGAGAATTCGGTCGGCTACCGGGCGCTGGAAGGCGCGGAGAAGGCGTACCGGGCGTTTGAGATGGCGACGGCGCTGGAAGCGATGGTCGTCAAGAGCGGCCTGCTGGCCGGCTACACGGGCTTGTTTGTTGCCAGCAAGGCGACTGAGACCGCCGCCACCGTCGCCAGCGTGGGGCCGGATGTTGCTGCCTCGATGACGAAGGGTATGGCGGCGGCCGCCGTGGGTGTGGCCAGCCAGGCGCAGGGCGACCCGTACTCCGCCTGGGTGCGCATGGCCGCCATGGCCGCCACGATGGCGGCGTTGGGCTTTGCCGTCTTCGGCGGCAGCGGCGGCTCCGGTGGCGGCCAGACTGCAGCCGAGGTGCAGAAGATCCAGGGCAGTGGCTCCGTTTTTGGCGATTCCAGCGCGAAATCGGACTCGATCGCGCGCGCGATCGCGCTGTCGGCCTCGAATTCGAACATCGAACTGAACTACACGGCCGGCATGCTCGCATCCCTACAGGCTATCGAATCGTCGATGTCTGGCTTGGCCAATTTGGTCGTTCGTACAACTGGCGTGACCGATGGTTCGAACATGGGAATTCAGACCGGGACACTTTCCCGCACTGGCGGCGGCGCCAACCTCGCCGCGCTCGGCGGTGTCGCCGGCGGGGTCAGCTCGGGTGTTTATCTCGGCTCGATGGTGGGATCGTTCCTGGGGCCGATTGGCGCCGTCGTTGGTGCCGGCCTGGGCGCGCTGGCCGGCGCGGTCGTCGGGAAGATTGTTTCACTGTGGGGCAAGACGACCCAAAACATTGTCGATAGCGGGATTCAGCTCGGTGGAAGCGTCCGAGACCTCGAAAGTGGTAGCGGCTTCCAGCAGTACGCCAGCGTCGACACAACGAAGAGCAGCTGGTTCGGTTTGTCCAAAAGCACCAGTAATTCGGTGCAGACGTCTGGCCTGGACGCGGGCCTCTCCTCCCAGTTTGGCCTGGTATTCAAGAATCTTGAAGGCGAACTCACTGCGGCCGCCAGCGGTTTGGGCGTTAAGGGAGAGGCGGTCACGAAGGCGCTCGAAACCCTGGTGATCGCGCCTTCCAAGGTTTCGCTGAAGGGATTGAGCGGCGATGCGCTGACGCAGGCAATCAACAACGTCATCGCCAAGACCATGGATGACATGGCGCAGGCAGTCTTTCCGGACCTTGATCGGTTCCGCAAAGTTGGCGAAGGCTACGCCGAGACGGTCGTGCGCCTGTCCAGCGACTCCCTCAAACTGGACGGCATCCTGGGCGGCATCGGCAAATCCTTCGGCTCGGTCGGCGTTCAAAGCCTCGACGCCAGGGAAAATTTGATCACGCTGGCCGGCGGCATCGATGCGCTTGCCAGCAAAACTCAAGGGTTCGCCTCAAACTTCCTTTCGCAGGCCGAGCAGCTCGCCCCGGTGCAGAAATACGTCACGGACCAGCTCGCCGCGATGGGCTTGGCTGGCGTGCAGACCAGGGAGGACTTTAAACAGGTCGTGCTCGGCCTCGATTTGACGCGCCCGGAAGCCCAGGCGACTTACGCCAGTCTGATGGCGTTGCAGGATGCATTTGCAAAAACGCACGCGGCCGCGGCCGATTTGACAAAGTCCGAGTCGGAAATCGCGGACGAGCGCAAGGATCTGCAGAAGCAGTTTGACCAGCTGACCATGACGTCGGCGCAATTGCGTGCCAAAGAACGCGCAACGATCGACGCCAGCAACTTGGCCCTGTTCGACTCGGTCACGAACCGCCAGGCCGCCGACGAGGCCACCAAGGCGCTCCAGACGATGTTCGACAGCCTGCGCTCGAACCGTGACGCGGCGCTAGCCTTCACGCACTCCCTGCAGATGGGTTCGCTGTCGACCCTGACGCCGATGCAGAAGTACCTGGAAGCGCAGACCCACTACGAGGAAAGCCTCTCCAAGGCGAACGCCAGCCCGGCCGACTCCGCCGCCCAGTCGGCCGCGCAAACCGCCGCCACGGAGTTTCTGACGGCTAGCCAGACCATTTACGCCAGCAGCTCGGCCTACGTCGCCGATCGGGCCAAGGTGCTGGGCGATATGTCGTCGCTGGCCGACCTGGCCGGCGCTCAGATGAGCGAAACCCAGCAGCAATTGAGCCTGGCCGGCCAGCAGGTTTCCGGGCTGACGACGTTGAATACGACCGCCCTGGGCATTCAGCAGGCGATCGTCAACCTCGGCACCTACAGCGGATCTGGCGCCACCGTGTACGACGCGACCCAGTACACGGCACCGAGCACGGCCGGCAGCGAAGCCCTGGTCACTGAGATGCGCCGCCTCTACACGCGCCTCGATGACCTGGTGAAGGTAACGGAGGGCCGTCGCAGCGACGCGAAGGTGCAAGCGAACGACCAGCTCGATGCGACCGAGACGGCGGCCGAGCTGATTTGTGACAGCTTTGGCACCGACGTTGTCGAGTCGCATTGGCGCGCAAATAACCCCCAGGCACGCAAGCCGCGCTAACGAAAGAGATCGATGCCGACTTTTCTGACCATGACGCCTTTCGTTTCGCAAGTCCGCCTGTACGACGAGCCTGATGGCTATGCGAGGCGCGTTCCCTACAAGGCGATTGTGACCATAACGCACCTTACCGACAAGACGGTCTATTTGAGCGCGGCGGTGGGAGATCTGACATTGGACGTCTACCCGGCCCTGTTGGCAATGTTGAAAGAACGAGGGATCGAGTCCGTGATGATGGAACGTCACGGCCGCATGAAAACATTAAATTTACTGAAAAGGGAATTATAAATATGCCAGTTTTACGTAGCCAAAGAAATTATCCCCTTGCTCTCAGTTCAAATTCTTTAAATGTCGGCATCGTCGCAGCCTACGACTGGGCGGCCGAAGACGGCAGCACGACTCTTGCCAATGGCAAGGACCACAGTGGCCACAACCGACATTGGACAGTGCCATCCGTTCCGGCGCCAGTCGTGACGACGCCGGCGGGCAAAGGCCGCGATCCTTCCGCAGGTCGTACGCAAGGCGCCAACTTTTACTCGGCAGCCTCCCTGGCGGCATTGGGCTTGGCAGTGGGCCTCGGGGATTTCTCGATCTGGAAGCGAATCCGCACCCCGAGTGTGCTGGCAGGGTCGAACCTTTCGACGCTGATCTGGCGCATCACCGACGGTGACAGTTCGAAATTGCAGTTTTCCCTGTTCGA
>JACXTT010001852.1_pt1 | contig 34516 bp, 24 predicted proteins | sample 9270951 | NCBI WGS metagenome assembly JACXTT01 (sample SAMN15532306, study PRJNA645909) | rock metagenome | isolation source: weathered quartz diorite | place: Puerto Rico | collected 2017-06-21 | reverse complement strand
CACAGACTTTGCACAGACATTGCGTTGCAAAGCCGGTGAAACGCGCAGGCGCCATGCAACCCATTTGGACAGGGTGTGTCGGTGTGTGTGCATAACTTGCATGGCGCAATGCAACCCATCTCTCACGTCGAAATTGGCATGCACACCTGCTCCAGCAGACGCTCGCACTGGTCCTGGATCAGGTCCGCCAGGTTCGGCAACCCCTGCCCCGGCGGCAGGGCTTCCGTCAGTGCCGCCAGCCAGCGCGGGAATGCGTACAGCACCACGAAATGCTCCAGTTGCAACGGCTCCAGGCGGGCGTGCAGGCCCTTGCGCTCCGATTCTTGCCAGATCGTCTTGCTCTTGCCGGTCAGGGCCACGTCGTCGTCGTGACGCATCAGGATCAGGTGATCGATCACCTGCGGCGTCATGTCGAGGGCGGCCAGCTTGATCTCCAGGTCGCGCGGCTTGCCTGCCCCGCGCCCCAGGAACAGGCCGACGCCGACCTTCCACGGCTGCCCGTCCTTGCACACCCAGTGGGCAATCGACATCGCCCCGTAGGTAGGATGTTCGCTGAAGGTGAAGTCCGCCACCACGTGCTGCAACCGCCACGGCCCGACCTTCACGCCATGCTCGTGGCAAATCTGCAAGAACGCGCCCAGCCCCGCTTGCAGCTCGCGCGTCGCCCCGGTCAACGAGCCTTCCGGCGCCAGCTTGGCTTTCGCGTCATCGAGCGCCTGCGTCCACAAGCCGCGCAGGTCGAGGACATCAGCCGACGCGCGGGGCAGCGCCGCTGACTTCGTCGGCACCTCGACCACGACCACCGATTTGACCGGGCCGCTCGGCGCGACGACGGTGGTCGTCGTCTCGGCGTCGAAGGCGCCCTTCTGCACCTCGCCGTAGACGAGGTGATCGAACAGTTGGCGAAACTGTTGCAGCATGTCGCGCAAGGTCGGCTCGGTGCGGGCGATCTGCAGGACTTGCTCCTCGGTGAACGGATAGACGTCGCCCTCGGCATTGGCCGCGCTGCCGTCGAGAGTTGGCTTCATGCGAGCTTGAACGACGCGGCGCACCAGGTCCGGGGCCGGCGCCTCGAGCCGCAAGGCCTTGATGGTGCCGTGGCCCGGCACGTGGACTGGGTTGTTGAGGCGGTCCTGGATGTAGCCGTCGAGCGACGGCACAAAGCGGTTCCACAGGCCGCGTTCGGCGAAGACCAGGAAGCAGATGCCGTCGAGCTGGTGCATCGCCTGCACCAGGCCGGCGAAAAACGACTCGGCAATGCGATGGCCGTCGTCGCTGCGCCGTACCAGCAGCAGATCTTCCAGCTGATCGAATGCAATGACGACCGGAATCTTCAGGCTCTGGAAGACCTCCGTCAAGACGCGGAACAGCGCCAGCACCAGCTCCTGCCGGCTCGGCTTGACCTTGTAGTCGATCTCGGCGAAGCCGTAGGTCAGGAAATTGGCCAGCTCGCTCTCATCGCCGAGCAGGGCGGCGCGGACCAGACCGAGATAGATGTGCCGGCGCATCACGCCGGCGGTGTTGTGCGTCTCGGTGCGATCGACGTGGCTCCAGACGAGGTCGCAGGTCCGGTCGGCATCGAGATTGACTTCGGCACAGATGCGCCGCAACGGCCCGCACGCCGGGTTGTAGCCGGAGCGGGTGAGCTGCTCGACGAGCCATAGCACGCGCTCCTGATTTTGCGCGCTGCCGACGCCGAGCTTGCGCAGCCAGCCCCCCAGGCCCGAGGCCGGGAAGAGCTGCATCTGCTCGCTGTGCGACATCGACTGGATGGCGCGCAGGAGCAAGGTCCGTCCGAGTTCCTCGCTGATGTAGCTAAGCGGCCGTTGGCCCTTGAGCTTGCCGCCGCCCAGAAGCGCGTCGATGACCTGGAACAGGAGGTATTCGAGGAAATCGGTGTCCTTCTGATAGGTGCCCGGCGTGATGAGCAATTGCCAGGCGCCCTGCTGGCCGTGCTTGATCGAGTGCAGGAGGTGCGTCTTGCCGGCACCCTTGTTGCCGAGGACCGGGATCAGCTCGGAGTGCAGCGCCGGTGTGGCGCGGTACAGATCGACGACGCCGAGCAGTTGCGCGCGTTCCGTGGCAAACAGCTCCGGCACATGATAGCGGGCGCAAATGTCGTCGTCGGGATTGCGGGCAAAGAAGTTGCGAAACGGATTGCCTGCCTGACGCAGGAATTCGAGCGTGGCTTCGGACAGCGGGCGATCGCAGGTCGTGACAGTCATTGTCGTTCCTCGTTCAGTCCATTGATTTCGTTTGCCGCGTGCGGCTTTGCGCTCGCATGTCGCCATGCGACCGCTAAACGTTGATTATCGCCATCCGCAAAATTCGTGCAAGATCAGGAATTCAATTGCGAAGCTTCCCCAAGTTTCCTAATATCGCGTGTATCGACGGATTCGACCTATTTGGAGCAACAGCCATGATGAAAGCAACTCGATGGTCGTGCGTGGGCCTGCTGACGGTTGGCGCCATGCTGTTCACCCTTGCCGGCACTCATTCCGCCCAGGAAAAGACGGACAAGAAAGAGAAGAAGGAAAAGAAAGACAAGAAGGATGAGAAGAAGGAAGCAAAAAAGGACAAGAAGCCCAACGAAAAGCACGACGCGGCCGTGCTCAGCAACACGCTGCGCGAGGTCATCAATACCGGCGTCAAGATGTTCAACGACCAACGCGATTACGCGGGCTGCTTTCACCTCTATCAGGGCTCGCTCATTTCGGTGCGGCCATTCCTGCCGCCTGACCTGCAAAAGAAGATCGACACAGGCCTGGCCAACGCGGAAGGGATGCGCAGTTACGTCGATCGCGCCTACGAACTGCGCCGCGTGCTCGACGACATCCGCGCCAATCTCAAGGGCGGAGACTCCTCGGTCGGCGCCGACACCGGCCTGGGCGACAAGGGCCAAATCGGCGGGAAGCTCTCCTTCAACGGCAAGGCGATCGCCGGCGGCTATTTCGTGACCCTCGTTGGCGGCGACGGCAAGAAGTTCAGCAGCGCCATCCAGAAGGACGGCTCCTTCCAGTTCAAGACGCTCATCTCGGCCGGCGACTATCGCATCGCCATCGAGGCGATCCCGGGCGTGCAAGGCGTCTCCCTGCCGGCCCGCTATGCGTCGGAGGGATCCTCCAGCTTGACTGTTCGTGTGCAGGCAGGCAAGCAGCAGCTGGATTTGAATCTGGTGAAGTAAAAGTGTTTTCGCGCCTGAGCGCCAGCGAACGGACCCCAAACCGGCTCATCGCTGGCGCTCGGGCTCTGGCCTTGCGCTCAGGGGATGAGCCGCTCGATGCGCTCGACCAAGGTTTCAACCTCGCGTTCGACGATCAACAAGTCGCGGTTCTTGCCCTTCACGAAATCCTCGGCAATTGCCCTTTCCATCCAGGCAAGCAACGGGTCGAAGAAGCCGGCGGTATTGAGCAGGCCGATCGGCTTGTCATGGAACTTGAGCTGGCGCCAGGTGAGGATCTCGAAGAATTCGTCGAGCGTGCCGAAGCCGCCGGGCAATGCGATGAATGCGTCCGACAGGCTGGCCATCAGCGCCTTGCGATCGTGCATGGACTCGACGATGCGCAGCTCGGTGAGCTGCTTGTCGGCCAGCTCGCGATCGACCAGCGCTTGCGGAATGGCGCCGATCGTCTCGCCGCCGAGCTGGCGGACGGCATCGGCCAGGACGCCCATCAGACCGATGTGCCCCGCCCCGAAGACGAGCCCGAAGCCGCGCCGCACCATGACTGCGCCCAGCCGGCGTGTTTCATCCGTGTAGATCGGATCGCTTCCCGTGCGCGAGCCGCAAAAGACCCCCAGGCGTTTCATGCACTTTCACCTTTGCAAGTCGAAATTCTCCAGGTAGAGTAATCTTATTCACCCAAGTCGGGAGATTATCATGGATATCAATGAATTCGTCAAGGAACACAGCGGCGAGTTGCTGATCCTCGCTCTGGCGGCAATCATCGTGACGACGTTGCTGTTCGCCCTGCCGCAACTATTGCGCGCCAACAGCCGCAAGAATGAGCTCTGGCACGAGGAACGGCTCAAGTCGCTGGAGAAGGGGCTGCCGCTGCCGCTTGACGACGACCGGGCTCGCCTGGCCGGACGCATCGCCATGCTGGTGCCGATGGTCGTGATGATCTCGGCGGCAACGGTAACAAGCTTCCTGGCTGTGTATAAAACGGAGAATCTGTTCGCCATCGCGCTGTCGATCTGGGTGGTTGCAGGCCTGGTTAGCCTGGTAGCGCTGAGCGGCGGCGTCGCGCTGATGGGCCGGCTGGCGCAGATTCAGGCCGGCGAAAAGGATGATATCGAGGAGGAGACAGAGGAGGAGACTTACATGAATTGATCATTGATCTCCCCGTTTAGCGTTCGCATGGCGCCGCGCCAACGCTAAACGAAGCGGGCCTCACCATCACAACAGCCAGATCGTCGCGATCGTGAAGTAGATCACAATCCCCGTCACATCGACAAACGTGGCAACGAACGGGCTCGACGCAATGCCCGGATCGACGCCAAGCCTCCGGAATATTAGCGGCAGCATCGAACCGACCAGCGTGCCCCACAAACAGATGATCGCCACGGCCTGAGCAATCACAAAGGCCAACTTCCAGCTATCCACCGCTTCGCTGCGGATCTGACTGGCCTCCGGCAAGCGATATTCCTTGGCCGGCTTGTTCCTGGAAATCACATCCTCCTGCTCCATCCTGGCGCCTTCGGGCAGAATTACCTGCACGTTGTTCTCCAGAATCGACACATCCTCGGACCCCTTGGGGAAAAACACGCGTGTGCACTTGGGGTGGAACCAGCCGGCCGGCTCCTCCACGACTTTGACGGCCGCCTGGTCGCTCAGGGCGACGCGTATCTGAAAATCTTGATGGCGTTTCTCGAGGTTGCCGCGCACGTCCTCCGGCGTGAGATAGCCGCGCACGAAGCCGATGGCGCCGAGCGTCAAGCCGAGCACGAGCCCCATGAGCAATTCATGGCGCAAGACCTTGGCCCAGTCGAGGAGGGTGACCTGTCCGAGCGCCATGGCGCGCGTGATGAGGGTGGCGGCCTGTGAGCCGGAGTTGCCTCCCGTCGAAATGCACAAGGGGACGAACAGAGCCAGCACCACGACGCGGTTGATCGCTTCATCGAAGTGCGACAGCGCGGTGAAGGTGAATAGCTCGGCGATGAACAGGCAGGCAAGCCAGATGGCGCGCTTGCGCCAGACGGTCACGAAGTTGGCGGTAAGGTAATTCTCGGCCATCGGCGCCACGGCGCCCATGCGATGCACATCCTCGGTGGCCTCGCGCACGACCACGTCGATGACGTCGTCGTGCGTGATGATGCCGACCATTCGACCCTGGTCATCCACGACCGGAATGGCGATCAAGTCGAACTGGGCCATCATCTTGGCGACCTTCTCGGGATCCTCATTGGTCCGCACCGACACGACCTGTTCTTCGATGAGATCGCGGATGAGGGCGTGGCGCGGCGCCAGGATCAGGTCGCGCAACGATAACACGCCCAGCAGGCGACGCTGCTCGTCAAGCACGAAAATGTAGTAGATCGTCTCGCTCTCGGGCGCCTGCAGACGCAGACGGTCGAGCGCTTCGGATGCCGTCAAGCTCGGCGGCAGCCAGGCGTAATCGGTCGTCATCAAGGCGCCGGCCGTATTCTCTTCCTGCCGAACCAGCGTGGCGATGTCGCGCCGGTCCGCTTCATCGACAAGCCGCAGCAGGCTCTCCGCAACCCTTGGCATCAGCCGACGCAACAGATCGACGCGGTCGTCGTGCGACATCTCCTTGATCAGCTCGGCCATATGCTCGCGGCCCGTGCCTTCGACCATCGGCACCTGCCGATCGATCGGGAAATACTCGAAGATGGCGGCCTGATTCTTGATCTTGGAATGCTTGAGGAAGCGCCAGACCTGGTCCACCGCCAGATCGCAATCGAGCGTCTCCGCGACCGTGGCCGGGTGCAGCGTTTCGCAGAACTCTCTCATGCCGGCTTCATTGTTTTCCTGGAGCAGATGCTTGACTTCGGGGCTGAACAGGGGATGAGGCATGGGGATTTATCCTTTCAAGCCGCGTACGGCCTGGAAATTCACTCGGTAACGATCAACTCATTGTCAATCAGGCGCGTTGTGCCGAAGTAAACGGCCACGGCAATAAGCACGCGCCCCTTCAGGTATTCGATCGGCTGCAACCGATCCATGTCCACCACGGTCACATAGTCGATCCTCGCTCCGGGCGTCGCCTCGATCATGACGCGAATATCCCGCAGCAGCGACTTCGCATCGCGCTGGCCCGCTTCGATTCGCTGCCACGCGGCTTGCAACGCTCGATGCAGCACCGTGGCGTGGCTGCGCTGCTTGGCATCGAGGTAGGCGTTTCGCGAGCTCATTGCCAGACCATCCGGCTCGCGCACGATCGGGCACACCTTCAATTTCACGGGCACATCGAGATCGCGAATCATCTGTTCCAGCAACCGAGCCTGCTGAGCATCCTTCTGGCCGAAGTAGGCAACATCCGGCTGCACGATATTGAACAGCTTGAGTACCACCGTCGCGACGCCGCGAAAATGGCCGGGCCGGCTGGCGCCGCACATCACGTCTTGCAAGTCGTGCACCTCGACGAACGTCTTGAACGATGGAGGATACATGATGGTGGGGGTCGGATGGAAGACGAGATCGACGTTTTCCCGCGTGCAAATCTTGACGTCGTCGTCGAATGGTCGAGGATAACGCGACAGGTCTTCCTTCGGCCCGAACTGCGCCGGGTTGACGAAGATCGACACGGCAACGAAACTGCATTCCGCGCGGGCCGCCCGGATCAGACTGACGTGCCCGGCATGCAAGGCGCCCATGGTCGGCACGAGGGCGATGCTCTTGCCGCCGGCGCGGGCCGACGCAATAATCTCGCGCGTTCCCTCGACAGAGCTCGAATTGGTCGCGGCCATGACATATTTTCCTCACGCTGTCTGCTTCGCCAGCACCATTTCCAGATACGATCGCGTCTCGCTCGCCGGCAGGCCAAGCTCGCGCACCACGTCAAGCAGGATCGCCTGCGCCCGATCCCGGTCGGCCGGCTCGGCGACAATCTCGATCTCGACGAAACGCCCCAACGTTTCGACCTCGTCGCAGCAGGCTTGCAGCGCGAAGCCATCCCTGTGAAAATCGTAGCAGGAGCGGCGCTTCTTCACGACCGCGGTCGGGCGATAACCAAGATGCTGCACGAGCCGGCGAAATTGCTCCGCCGCATGCCCGCCCGGCTCCAGGCCGATCTCGATCTCCGTGCGCGTCTTCGTCGGCCCGCCTTGCTTGGCCCCCTTGTAAGTAATGCGATTCTGTTCGCCGATGCAACGCAGCCGAAACGCTTCATCGGTTTTCCCGAAGTCGCGATCGGGAGCGTTGAAGTAATGATCCGCTTCCTCGATCGCCGGCAATATTTTCGCGCTCCAGCGCGTCAGGTGCTGCTGGATCGCGCAGAAATCGGCGACCGGGAACTTCATTTCGATTTCGAGCATGGGTATTCCTTGCTTGCGCCGCGGGCTAGTGCATCGCAATCCCTTTGTGTAGAATTAAGGTAATTCGGCCCGACCATCCAGATGATTCACGAAGATTTCACGAGGAGCGCATGAGCGAATTCCATACGGTGTGCAAGATTCACGACTTGAAGGAAGGCGAAGGCAAGACTGTGGCGATCGGGCATAAGCTCATCGCTCTGTTCCTGATCGACGGCGCCGTCAACGCCATCGACGACACCTGTCCGCACATGGGCGCCTCGTTAAGCGGCGGCTACGTCGAGAACGGCATCGTCACCTGCCCCTGGCACGCCTGGCGCTTTCGCGTCACCGACGGGACCTGGGCCGACAACCCGCGCATCAAGATCGGCTGCCATCAGGTTCGCATCGTCGACGACGACGTGCAGATTCAAATCGCGGAGAGACCCAAATGACGCATCTTCGTTCGCTATTCGGCGGCGCCGTGTTGCTCGGCCTGGCGTCGATGCCCGGCCTCGGGCAAAACCCGGGCGCCGGCAAGGTCGTCCCAAAACTCGAACCGGTCGCGGAGACGCGCCTGCTCATGGAAGGGCTTGCCCACGCCAACTTCCGCGGCCTGGAACGCAACCTTAGCAAGAACCCAATCGACGATCAGTCGTGGATCTTCGCGCGCGGCCAGGCGCTTCTCATTGCGGAGACGGCGAACCTGTTGATGCTACGCCCGCCGAAGAATCAGGGCGAGACGGCCTGGTTCGAGCGCAGCATGGAGATGCGCACGCAGGCGCAGCATCTCGCCGGGCACCTCGCGAAGAAGGACCTGGAGAAGAGCAGGGCATCTATGCAGCAACTCGCGAACAGTTGCAACCGCTGCCACCAGGCCTTCCGCGTGCCAATCGAGATCACGCCGTTCGAGAAGGCCGAACCGCCGCCAGTGCGCAAGGTGAGCGCCGAATGATGCCGCTTGCGGCTTAGCGCTCGCATGGCGCCTCGCAAACGCTAGACCGCAAGCGTGGCGGTCACGTCAATCGTGGCGCAACGCTTCGATCGGATCGAGGCGCGATGCGCGAAACGCCGGGTACAGGCCGAAAAAGACGCCGACAACGATGGCTGCAACCAGCGCCAGCCCGATGGACCCATGATGAAGCTGGGCCGGCAGATCGCGGGAGAAAATGGCGCTGCTGACCAAGGGAACCACGAAGACCAGGCTGATGCCGATGAAGGCGCCAAGCAACCCGCCGACGGAGGTTTGCACGAGCGCCTCGATGAGGAATTGCAGGGTGATGTCGGAGCGCTTGGCGCCCAGGGCGCGGCGGATGCCAATCTCGCGGGTGCGTTCGGTGACGGTGGCGAGCATGATGTTCATGATGCCGATGCCGCCCACCGTCAGGGAGATGGCGGCAATGAAAAAGAGCAGGATCATGTAGCGATTCTTGGCATCCTCGGCTTGCTTGAGACGATCCAAAGGGACGACGACGCGCCAGTCTTTCTTGAAAGAGTGGCTGCGTTCCAGGACCGCCTTGACGTACTCGCCGGCGTCGCGGACCTTGTCCATGTCGGAGATGGTCAACGTCACTTGGTGCAGTTCGACCTGCTCGCCGGAGCGCGAGCCGGACTGACGAATGAAGATTTTTTCGCCATAGCGGCCACGGCAGGTGGTGAGCGGAATGTAGACGTCGTTGTTGTAGTCCTCGGAGCCGCCGCCGGTGCTGGTCATGGCGGTTCGTTCCTTGAGCACGCCGACGACACGGAACTGGTGCTTGTTCAGGACGATGGTCTTATCGACCGCGGCCTGGAACGGGAAGAGCGCCTCAGCCACGTCGGAGCCGAGCACGCAAACGTTGCGCATCTGCAAATTGTCGCCGCGGATGGAATCGCCGTCCGACCCCAGTCTATCCGCGTCGGCGTCGCTCACCTCGTCGCTGTCGAGCAGAAAGCGGCCTTCGACCAGCTCGAGCTTGTTGACCTTCTCGTAGGCAGCGGTCGTGCCGACGACCCGGCCGTTGTACATGCGGTGGAGCCTGCGGATTTCCTGCGGAAAGGTGCGCATCGGCACACTGCCGATGACCGTGTCGAGCAGTTTGAATTGCTCGTAGTCACCATAGGTAAGGCCGTAGTTGGCGGTCATGGTGCGGCGCTGGTTGGCGGAGTCGTCGGGGGGCTTGGTGCTCTGCACGATGACGTTGGTCGCTCCTTGGCGTTTGATGTCCTCGAGGGCGTCGCGCATGCTTCCTTCACCGAACGACATCAGCATGATGACCGAGACGGTGCCGATGATGATGCCCAGCACCGACAGGAACGAACGCAGCTTGTGCAGCCAGAGGCTGCGCACCGCCAGCACAAAGCTGCGGCGCGACTTGTCCCAGAAGAGCAGGAAGTTGTTGAGATTCATGGTGTTCACACCGTTACTGGATCGCTTCCGAAAGCAGCGAATTCAGGTTGGACACGAATGCCTCGGTCACGCCTTGATGGGCGACCCTCGGCTGCTCGTTGCGTTCATCGGACTCGATGCAGCCGTCGCGCATGCGGATCACGCGCTTGGCCCAGGCGGCGATGTCGTTCTCGTGCGTGACCATGATGATCGTCTTGCCCGCATCGTTCAGGCGAATCAGCATCTGCATGATCTCGTCGCTAGTCTTGGAATCGAGGTTGCCGGTCGGTTCGTCGGCTAGAATAACGTGCGGGTCGTTTACCAGAGCGCGGGCAATGGCGACACGCTGCTGCTGGCCGCCGGAAAGCTGCATCGGGCGATGTTCGAGACGATCACCCAGACCCACCAGATCCGCCAGCTGAATGCAGCGCTTGCGCGTCTTCTCGTTGATACGGCAGCCTTGATAGAGGAGCGGCACCTCAATGTTCTCGACGACCGTGTACTGCGGCAGCAGGTTGTACGACTGAAAGATGAAGCCGAGATAGCGGCTGCGGACCTCGGACAGGCGGTCGTCTTCCATGGACGAGACATCGTCGTCGCCGAGGATGTACCGGCCATGCGTGGGGCGATCGAGACAGCCGAGCAGGTTGAGCAAGGTCGATTTTCCCGAACCGGACGGTCCCATGAGGGCGACGAATTCGCCGTGCTCGACGTTGAGGGAAACGCCGCGGAGCGCGCGCACGGTGACCGGATCGAGGCAGTAGTGTTTCGTCAGGTGGTCGATGCGGACAACGGGAGGCATGAGTCAGCGGTTCCACGTGGTGCAGACGTGTCGCCTGCAGGGGATATTGGTGTGCAGGCGAGCCGCCTGCACCACGGAGTCAGGAGTTCTTCTTGAGTAATGCCGCATCGCGGTTTTGCGGCAGTGCGGGGGTGAGGTCGGAGCGTTGCTTCAGCTCGGGATTTGGGGGCGGGGGCGCGGCGCCGTCGCCCTTCTTGCCGTCGCCTTTCTTGGGCGCCCCCTTCTTGCCGGCGTCGTCGAATTCGGCGCCGCGGCGCGTGCCGGGGGTGCCGGGCTTCATCTCACTTTTCTTGGGGAGCAGCGGGCCTGGGTTCATGACGATCTTTTCGCCTTCCTGCACGCCGGACTTGATCTCGACGAATTTGTCGTTGCTCTTGCCGATGACGATGTCGCGTTCCTCGGGATAGCCGTGGGCATCGAGAACGAAGCATTTCCGCTCGGCCCCCATCGAAACATTGCCGATGACCGACTGGATCGGCATGACCAGCACGGGATGCTTGATCTCATCGGCCAGAATGGTGACTTCAGCGCTCATGCCGGGCTTTAGCTTTTCGGTGTCGAGATTATCGATGGAGACCATGGTGGTATAGACCTTGACATCGGAGGAAAGAAAGTCCGCTTGCGACGCGACCGTGGCCACTGTCTTGACGCGCCCGGCGTATTGCTTGCCGGGATAGGCGTCCACGCGAATGGCCGCCGGCTCGCCCGCCTTCAGGATTTCCTGATCGGGGAACTTATCCTTGTTCTTATCATGGATTTCATCGAATCCGAGTTGATAGGAAGCGAAGGCGAGGAGATCCTGGCGGCCGACGCCGAACCACATGCGCAGGTTATCACTATAGCCGGTCGGCCGAGACTTCTCGCCGCTGAGCTTGGAAACCAAGGCTTCATGTACACGGGCGTTGACCATCATCTTGGACAGGTTCGGAATGCGGATCAGCTTTTGGCCTTCGCGCACCGGCTCGCCTTGCGCCACGGTCGCTTGTTGCGAGCCGCCGCCAAAGCGAGCCTGTTCCGGAATGTAGTAGACAATCAGGCCGTCTTGCGGCGCGGGAATCTTGTAAAACTTTTCTTCCTTCATCAGGTCGCGCAGACGCTCATCTTCCTGATCGTAGATGGCTCTCTTGGCGACTTCATCCGCCCGCTTCTGTTCCATTTTCGATTTCGCTTGAATATCAACCCGCTTCAAGGCGCGCTCGGCCTCCTTGAAATCGCTCCAGAATCCGGTGGTCTGGATGTCGCGTTCGAACTTGCTGTAGATATCGAGGTCCCCCTTCACCTTGCGCAAGGTGATCTCCATGCTGTCGAGACGCGATTGGTCCCCTTCGGCCTGGCTGCGGCTGAAGTAGCCCTTCTTCATCATCAAGTTCGACCAGGAGGCGCGGTCGCGCCAGGTCTCGCGGTCGGACCGGGCCGTCTCGATCTTGCCTTCCAGATCGATGACCATTTGCAGATAGCCGCTGGTGAATTTGTCGGCGGCCAGCGCCATTTCCTTGCGCACATCGTCCTCGAATTCCTTGGCCAGATACTGCTCCAGTCCGGCGCGCGTGCTGATGAGCACAACCTTGTCGCCCGCCCGCTTGCCCACGTATTTTCGCAAGGCCAACTCGGTGAGGTTGAGTTTCACTTCCGCGGTCTTGATGTCGCTCTCGTTCTGACTCTCTTGAATGGTGAGGTTGCCATTGGCCTCGATCCAGTCGGATTTGGCCTTGTTGACGGTGTTCTTCTGCGTCTTGAGCGCTTCCTGAAAACCGGAATCGTCGAGTTCGACGACCACGTCTCCCTGCTTGACCAGCGTGCCGTCGTCGATCACCCATTTGATCGTGGACGCAATGGTGCTCCCCTTGGTGCGAGCCTGCACGCGGCAAATGATGTCGCTGTTCTCGGCCGATTCGAGATTGCCGCGCTCCACGATGGTGAGACGCAGCAACTCCTTCTTGACGACGAAGATCGAACCGCTATACGGTTCGCGGAAGGGGCGCAAGATGAAGACGACGCCGACGACAACCGCCAGGGCGACTGCCGCGACCGCGCCGCCGATCCAGAGAAAGGGGGACAATTTACGGAAGCGGCTCGACGCCGCGCCGTGCTTCCCGGTAGTCGGCGGGGCGGACCCCGTTCGTTCGCTCGGCGGACTGCCGTTCGGGTTGCTCGTCTCGTCGGTCGGATGACTGGCTTGCGGATTCATCGATCCATACTCCTCGTGCGTCCAACGGCATCAGCTCCAGGTCAAGGTACAGCTGTTGCCGGGCAACCTGGTAGTCGATCCACGTCTTCAATACCTGCTCCTGCGCCTGGGGCAATCCTCGGTAAGCATTCAAAAGTTGATTCGTCAAGGCGGCGGCGTTGGCGGCGGCGTTGGCGGCGGCGTTCGGGCTGTTGTCCGGGACTTGCGGCGCCCGGAAGATCTGCTCCGAACTCTCCACCTGGCGATACGCCAACTCCACCGCTTTTTGCTGGATGGTCAGGTTCTTCTCCAGCACGTGCAACTGGCGAATGTCGGCGCGAACCTGGGCCACGATCTCGTCTTCCTTCTCTTGCAGGTCGCGCCGCGAACGCTGATACGCGATCAGGCTCGCCCGGTAGCCATTGCGCTCCGTCACGCGGACCAGCGGGATTTCGAAATTCATGATCAACTGATGGCGCGTCAGGCTGTTTTGAAACGCCAGGGGGGTGGCTGCGCTGCCCGGCGTGCTGCTATCCATATGATACGCGAGATTGAACGTGCCTAGCAAGCTATTTGCGAAAACACGCACCTGCTGCCACGAATCGACCAGTTGGGCACGCGCGTTCATCAGTTCCAGGCGATTGTCCAGCGCCACGCGCGTCACCCGCTGGTACACCTCCTCCGGCACCTCCTTGCCCACATCCTTCGAATCGGTCTGCGTGATCAGCACCTCGCCGTCCACGACCACCGGCGCCAACCGGAGCCATTGCGGACGCCCCAGCTCGAACCGGCCGGCCTTGGCGTCTTCCAGGATCAACACGAACGGAATGCGCAGCGCGCTCCAGTGCTCGGTCTTGACCCGTTTCTTGTCGTGCTCCTTCTCTTCCTTGAGCCAGGGGGATTTTTCATAGCGACGTACCGCTTTCTCGAGGAAGGCGGTGGCAACGTCCACTTCCAGGGCATGGAGTTCCCTCATATTGTCCGCGCTGAGCGTTTGATCCTTCAGCTCCAGGTCGGTCTTCAGCGCGTCGATCTTGCGAATCTTCTCCTTCAGCTTCTCCAGGTCGTCGTCGATCGCCTTGTTGTCCTTGAGATCGCGCCAGCGCTGCCAGCGTTTCGGGAATGTCTCGAGAAAATGCTTGGCCGGCTTGGTCAAGCGTGAGCCGGTCACGATCGTGTCGAGTTCCGCGTGCAGCTTGTCGGGCTTGTCGATGTCGTAAAGCTTCTCCAGGCGATTGACGGTGTCGGTGTAGTCGGCCAGGATGGTATCGAATCGTTTCAGCTGATCGGTGACCGGGCGAATCTGCGTGTCGTCGAGTTCGATCGGCGTGCCCATCGGGATGCCGAGCTGGGTCTTGAAATTCTCGATCGAGTCGTCGCGGTCCTTCTTCTTGGCGAGGAGGGAACTCTGGCCTTGCAGCAGCTGGATCTGGGCCTGCTCCACCTGGAGGTTGGAGACCTGTCCCCCCTTTTCGTAGTCGGTGAACATGCGCACGACTTTCTGGATGGCGTCAACGTTAGTCTCTTCATAACGCAAGAGCGATGATTTGTAGAGAGACGGCAGAAAACCTTCGGAAGGAGCGATGGGATTGATGGCCAGGGCCAGCGTGCCGGGAGTGGCCGCCCCGCCGACGGAGCCGAGGCCGCTCGGCACGACTTGCTGGCGAGCGATATTGGCGCCCGCGGCGGTGGCGAGCGTCGGATGCGAGCTGGCCAGGCTGCCCGCGCTGAGCGCGTTGCCGGGGGCAATTGGCAGGTTCGCTCCGCCGGTCAGGTACTGATAGTATTGCTTGCGAAAACGCGCGTAGTTGCGAATCTCGTACAGGAGGTTGCGCTCCGCCTGCGTCAACGGCTCCAGCGTCACCGCCTTGCCGCCGCCGCGTAGGAGTGGCTGGATGAAGTCGAGGTTGACCGTCGAGGCGCTGGTTACGTGCGGCAACGCCGGGCTGCCGAAGTTAAGCGCCGTCTGATTGGCGAAGGCGGCGAGCAGCAGGGCGCCGGTGGAAAACAGCTTGCTGACCCCGACGCCGGAGCCATAGGTCCAACCGTTGCCGCCATCGTTGCCGGCGATCGACACGCCGGTCCGCTCGCGTACCGCCTGGCCGATCGCCAGCCATTGCGCGGAAAACGCAAAACGTTCGCGCGTCACCGGCAGCGCCGTCAGGTAGAGGTCCTCGCGGCGCGTCTGAAATTCCCGGCTGTTGATCAACCCCAGTTCCATCGCCTGCTCGATACGAATCTTGTACGGGTTCGTCTTGACCACGGGCGCCGCCTCGAATGGCCGCGGCGCCGGCAGAGCCTCCGGCGCGTCCTCGCCTTGCTGATGTTCCACAGTGCGGATCGTCTCGCTCGGGTTCGCCTCCGCGCGCAAGCGAACGGCATCCTCCGCACGGTTCTGGGCGTTCCAAGTCGCAAGGAGATCGAGATAGCCCGTGCCTTCATGGCTCCCCATGCCCGCGTGCCGCGGCTTCTGCGGGTTCGGACCCAATGTCTTGGCCGCTGGATCGTCCGGCGGCATTGGCGGATGGTCCGGACACGTCGGATCGGCGAAGCGCGCCTCCGGATGCGGATACACGTGCATGTTCTCGATCTTCCACTCCGGGAACATGTCCTTCTCGCGCAGCACCGCATCGACCTCGCGATCGGCCTGCTTGCGGTAAAACATGCGCGTACAGCCCGCCATGCCGACCGCCATGCAGACTAGAGTAATTGCCCAGAATACGCCACGGCAGATCTTGCGTGTCTTGTCCATTTTTGCAATCCTGCGCCGACAGATTCGCAGCGGATTCTACAACAAGAAAATCCGGCACAATCGTTATCGACGGAAGAGATTGCCTGCTTGAACGTGAAATGCCTTCGGATCCCCTTCGGAGCGGCGTGTACCCTCGGAATCGATTTTCCGTATGCCGTCGGAAGAGAAACGGTGATTGAAGTGATTCGAACGACCGAGATTAGGCTCTTTCAAGTTGATAACTGGTCCACACACCGTCAAGAATGGGTTGCATTGCGCCATGCAAGTTATGCACACACACCGACACACCCTGACCAAATGGGTTGCATGGCGCCTGCGAGTTATACACACACCCTCACTCCCGCAGGCCTACTCCGAGGTAAGCGAGGATGAGGGTTAGTGCCGACTCGCACCCGAGGAACTAGTGCGTCTCCAACGCTAAATTCTGGGGTTACGCACGTTCGGGAGGGCGAGGCTTCTGCCGAGCCGGAAGCATCGGCGTCGGCGTTTTACACTTGGCGTTTCTCGAGTTCACGGCTCGGCAGGAGCCTCGCCCTCCCGACTTCCCTGCCCGAAGATTTAGCCTGGACGACGCACTAGCCTATTGGATGACGCTCAGGTGCAACACGACGCCGGTGTCTTGCCGCGGATTGTACGGCGGCGCCGGCGGCACCCCCACCGCGTTGAAATTCGCCTTGGGACCCGGGTTGCCGCGTAAGACGGCGAATGCCCCCGCGGGATAGGCTTGAGTGAAGTCGGCTGTAAAGCTGGTAGCGTTTACGGCCGTCACCGTCACCACCTCCATCGGCACGCCCAGCGGAGACTGCATCTCCAGCATCATGCCAACCGAAAGAGTCCAGGCTTGGCCGTTGCTCAGCGTACCCGAGGTCGCACCGACATTCATGGTCACATTGGCGCCCGCGCTGGTCGCATTGGCATTCTTGAGGCGGAACAGTTCCAACGCGGAGCGGTCCACGATCGCGAAGAAGCGATGCCGAATGTGCCGATTCTCGCTGCGGCCGATCTCCGGGCCGAGTTTTGCCGGCTTGACCGATTCGTCCACGACTTCGAAGAAGCCGACGGTCCACCAGATGGCGAAGACGTTGCTGGTGGTGGAAACGTTGTTGAATATCTTGTTCATGAGCGCTGCTCGGCGGTACGGATGTTCCCCCGTCGCTCCGACGCCAAAGAGCAGACCGGTGCCGACCGTCGGATCAGGCCGCAGCAACGTCTTCTTGATGTCCCCCGCGGAGAACGGCTGGAACGGCGTCCCCTCGCTGGTCGGTGTCAACGGCGGAGCTGCATTGTAGCCCACAGGAAGCGCCTGGCCGGGTAGCAGATTGCGCGAGGTGATCAGCTTGTTGTAAATCACCTGCACGTCGGCCGATTTGAACAGCGGATTCGGCTGCCAATCTTGCGGATCGGCCAGGGCGAGCAGAATCTCCGCCTCGGTGATCGTGTTGAGATTGATGTTCCCCGGCAAGCGGCCGCCGCGAATGGTGCCGAGCATGGCATTCGGCGTACCCAGAACGTCGAGCGCCCGATAGAGCAGGCTGTCCTGACCGGGCTGACCGCCCCACGGCGCCCGATGCTGAAACGCCCCGGCCGCAGTCATGAATTGCTGCGTCAACTCGTGCAGCTTGAAGCCCGACACTTGCCGCAACTCCAGCTGGTTGACCAATGGCCGATCCAGATGAACCAGCCAGGAGAATGGCATATCGGCTGGGTTGTTGACGGCATAGAACGTGGTTTGCGGGTTCGTACCGGCCAGCGTGCCGGTTTGCGCCGCGCACTGCGACCAGTTGGCCGCGTACGGCTGTTTGCGGCCCCAGGAGCGGAACGTCCCCCAGGCATTGGGAGTACGCGCGCCTGCCGCATCGTAGAGCCGGCCGTCGTTGGCGGAGATGTCGATATTCTCAAGGTAATCGACCGTTATGTAGGGATTGTAAAACGGCTGCGTCGGATCGGTTTGCGGCGGCAGGTGCGGGGCCGCCAGCCGGCGCAGCACCACCGTGATGTTGGTGATCGGGGTCACCGGAGTATCGATCACAAATTCAGGGGCATCGTAAGAGGTCGGCAAATTGGGGTCTCGGCCGGGCAGAAATTCCGCATCGGGGCCGACCACGAAGAAGCCGACATTGGTCCTGGTCCCATCCACCGCGGCGCCGTTGGCCGGCTGGATTATCGTGAGCGGTGCGCCTTTCCCCTTGCCCTTGCCCTTGCCCTTGGCTTTCCCCTTACCTGCATTGGATCCAGGCCAGTCATTGAAGAAACCAATCGCCCGCTTCGTGCCGCCGTTATTGAATTCGGGATCGCCCAGATTGTTGTCGGGCAAACGCATGGCGGCGGAAAGGGGAGCACTGCTCGGACAGACAATGATGTCATATTGCGGCGCGCTGCCCCCCACCATCATGGCATTGCCGCTGTCGTTGGGAAATAGATTCTTGGTGTTGTCCACGGTCATGAGGGGATTGTGCAGCTCGACCCAGAGGTTGAGTATCGTGCCGGACGACTGCATCATCGCCGTGATGGCTGGGTCGTTGACGTCGTTGTCGTTTTGCCCGTAAACCTCGTTCAGAACGAGCCGCGACGGCTCGGTGCCGAACAATATCTCGCTGCCGTACCAGGGGAACGGCGTCGCAATATCATCGCTGTCGATGAAATCGACGATGTTGACCGCGAGCTGCGCCAGCCAGCGGGCGGCATTGTAATCGTCCGAGCCGACCACCACGTTGGCGGCGGGCGTCGGCGGATACGGGTCCTGCGCGCCGGTGACGCGGATGAGGGCATTGTAGATGTCGCGGGCGAATTGCTGACGCGCCGTCTGGGCCGCGGCGAAGGTTGCCGTGTCCGTGATAATACCATTGACGGCAGGCGCGGGATAATCGGGCAGTGCGCGATTCAGATTGACCCGCAGCACGGCGCCGAGGATGGAACGCCAATCGTTGGCGATGTACTCGCTGGGATTCTCGGGCACGAGCGCTGGCGGCGCCGGGTTGGCGGGATTCGGCGGCGTCACGCCGTTGGACTTCGGATAGGTGGCCAGGGTCGGCTTGTACTGGTAATGTCCCGGCTTGGTCGGGTCAAACGAGATATAGGGAGACGCGCAAATGCGGTCGAAGTGCCAGTTCGCCAGCGTCACCATGTTGCGGGCGCGCTGACCGGCGGCAGTGCCGAAGGTGAGCGGCATCTTGCCGAAGACGCCGGACGTCAGTGCCGGCGCGTTGGTGCCGCCGAAACGCAAGAGCGCTTCCATTTGCGACATCGGCAGCGGCGCGGTATTGGGAGAGATCGCGCTGAACAGATTGTAGCCTAGCGGATTGTTCGTCAGCTCCACCGCGTTGGCATTGTTCCAGCCCGTCGAGGGATAGGTCGGGAACGGAAACAGCGTGCTGAAGGCGACCGGCACGGCGCCGGTGTGAACTTTGGTGAAAGCCCAAGTTGTCGTGAAAGTGCTCGCCCCGGCATTCACGCTGGCAACCTGAACTGACTCGTAGTTGGTCCCCACGTCGATGCCGAGTGTCATGCCCGGCTGAATGGCCCACGGGAAGCCGCGCGGGCTCGTCCCGGTCAAGGGAGCGCTCATCGAATTGCCGCTCGCTACCGAACCGGTGGTGGCGAAGCCCGTGACCAGAGGGCCCGTGCTCAGGCCCGAGCCGGTATCCAGTCCATTGGCATCGATGGCGCCCGCAAAGGTATAAGTATTCGATGGGCGAAAACCGGCCGGCGCGCCGGCGGCGTTGGCGCCGCCGTACTTGCGCGTGAACAGCGCCGCCAGTTCGGCAGCATTCAGGTTCGGCAACCGGCAGAGATTGACCTCGGAAGCACTCCAACCCTGGTTGGAGACGCTGCCGTAGGGAATGTTACCCGACCCGCCGAGCTGGTTCCCGTGGGCATACAGGTGAAGCCGGTTGCTCAGGTCCATGATGAGCGGCGCGACCAGCGCCTTGTAGCGTTTGCCGTTCGGCGCGGTCATGATGGGGAAGCCGGCGTCGATCCAGAAACTGTCGTTGTTGAAAAACCCACCGCTCGATTTCGCCGCGCCGGGGCCAAAGTCCAGGTTGCGCACATCATAAGTGATGCCGGTCGCCGCGTCGAATTCGCTATCGGGGGTGACGAATTGGTTATGCCAACTCGTGTGCGGCCGGAGCGTCATGTATTTGGATGCCGCGCCGGCGCCGGTCCCGTTCCAGGGCCGGGCGAACGACGGCATCAGCACCTTACCGTCGGCGGTCACCTGCGCAAGAAACAGACTGTTCGTGTCATACGCGGTCCAGGGCGGATTGGCGCCGCCGACGTAACGGAAACTCGCGCCGTCGCCCGTTTTGCCGAACCATTCGGGATTGCGCTGCAGTCCGATGAACGGATCGTTGGCCGCGACAACGCCCGAGTTCGCCTGTTCGTATTTCGTATAGTTGATGAGATTGAAATTATCGACGGTGGTTCCGCCGGAGTTGAAGGTAACGGGGTAACTCAACGCCGATCGACCGATGCCGTTGTAAGGCGTGTAATTCAGCGTCGCCGGGTTATACCCGTAGATCGACCGGGCCAGTTCATGGCCGCGCAGGGCCGAGTAGATGTTCTCCGTCGGGTAGATCAACTGGCTCAAGAAATGCGCCGCCAGCACTTCCGGGTCGACGTCGGCCTGATCCTTGCTGATCGACTTGAGGGCGTTGTTCGACGCGACGGCCTCGGCGTCGGCGTAGAAGACGAAGCTGAGCGCGACCGCGGAGAACAGCGACAGCATGGCCATCACGACGAGCAGCACCATGCCGCGGCGCGGTCGGCTTGTCTTGAGAGATGAAGAGTATCGCATGGCAGACTCCTCGGCCCATCGATCGGATCGAGCCGTCATCCCGGACGCTCATGAGCATAGCCGCCGGGCCTTGGTGTCTTGGTTATAAATCCTGCACAATCGTGGTCTGGCGCGTTTGCGACGTCTTGTTGTCCCAGACGCGCAGGGTGACCTGGATGCCCTTGATGCCGTAGGCTTGATAGCCGTTGGCCGGGGCGCCGCTGAATTTCGTGGTGTCGTAGACGCCCCACGCCTGGGGGGCGCCGCCCACGGCAGTCGGCCTGACATCCTGGAAGGAGCCGGCCACTCCGGACGCGGTGAGTTCCATCACCTGGACCTGGAACGACAGGACGTTCGGCAGCACCAGCGTTTCGCGGATGGTGACGCCGGTCGAATCGAGCCGCAGCAGCCGGCCGCCGTTCACCGCCGGGTCGAACGCCGTCGGCGCCAGGTCCTTGATGACGCGATTCCCCAGGGCGACATCCGCGGGGGAATAGAACGCCAGCCCCCCGCCGCCCGGATTGCACGACATACCGGCAAAGGTGCTCGCCTCCAGGCCGTTTGCCAGCTTGCCCGCCAGGTTGGTCCCGTCCGGCACCATCACCCACTGGGCCCGATAAAGCGAATAGGTCGGCGTGCCCAGCAAGCTGGTCGGATCATTCGGCGACGACGTGCTGCCGGTCCGCACCAGATAATAGAGCACCTCGACCCACTGGCTGCCGTAGAAGCCGGTGGTGAGCCCCGAGCCGACCGCATACGGGGGGGCCCAGGTCGAGTTCGCCAGGTCGGTCGGCGCCGTGTTGTAAGCGGTCTGATTGTTGAAGAACGTATCGAGGGTCGACGCGCTGCCCGCCGGAACTTGCAGGGCCGTGTTGTAAAAATTCTCCTGGCGATTCCCCTTGCGTTTGCAGGTCATGTAGATCATGTGGTCGACGGCACGCGCGGACGGCAGGCCGAATGTGTCGCTGCCTTCGGAAAAATACGGAGCGCCCGAGGCGTTGGTAAGCGTACTGCCGCGGCGAACAGCGAAGTAGCCGTCGATCGCCGGTTGGCTAACGATCAGCGGTTGCCCATTGGCATCGAGGTCGCTCAGGCGTCGTTTGCCGGTGAAGTGGTCCATGCTCAGGTCGTCGCGCAGCATCATCTCGGCGGTGCGCAGGTTGATCTGCATGTCGCCGATGCCCTTCATGCCGCTGAAGGTGTCGAGCGACATGACGAAGGCCTGCGACATGATGACGAGGAGAAACACGGTCAGGGCCATGGCGACCATGATCTCGATCAGCGTGAAGCCGGCTCGTGGTGAACGCATGAGAGAAACTCCTTCAACCGCTGGCGGTTTCGCGCTCGCGTGGCATGTCGCGAGCGCGAAGCCGCCAGCGGCAATTCAGACTCAAGGCAACCGCACCGGGCCTTTGTCGAAAACCTCGACGATGCCGCGGATGATGATGGCGGTGCCGGGATATCCCGAGGCGGGCATGGCGACTGCCGTGTTGAAGCCGCGGATGGTATTTTGCACCTCGTAGGTCGCCACGTTGCCGCCGAGTTCCTGGATCGCCACGACGCGGTAAAAGTACGAATGGGCGGCGCACGGCAACGTGTAGGCGCTGTTGAGCGAACCGTCCATGACCCAGTCGCCCGCCCGCAACGGCGGCGGCACGTTGTTGTTGTAATCGATGGTGATCGTGTTATTGGACGGATTGAACGCCGCCTTGTTCGGGTAAACGTATTCAGCCAACGTCAGGCTGCCGGACGCCGACAGCTCGACAGGCGGGGAGATGCGTTGATCGAAAACGAGGACCGAGCAATCGACGATGGAGCGGTCGGAAGCTTGCGGCCGGCGCAGCACGTAGCCCCAGGAGTAGCGGGTATCGCGCAGGACATTGCCGCCGGCGCTGGTCTGCGGAGCGCCGGGAATGGTCGTGCCGTCGAAATTGATGTCATCTCCGAGGGTGAAGCTCTTGAAGATATTGGCTTGCACGAGTCCAGCGAACTGAACGGGGCGGCGCCGCAGCGTGCCGCCGAACGCGGGCGTGACGCCGCCAACCCAGTCTTGCGCGGGTCCAGCGGGAGCGGCAAGGTAGCCGGGCGGGTCCACGAAAATCGGATAGCTTTCGCCATACGGATTGGCGTCCGGCAAGGTCGGCGCGCCGATGGGATTGACGAATAGATCGGGCAACGAGCCGCCCGTCCCCTGATCCGAAATCACCCAGGGATCGTTGCGGAGGTTCTGCATGATCGAAAGCGTGTGGGCATTGCGTCCGCAGGTAGCAGCGCGGTCGTCGCGGATCGCCTGGGCCATGCGCAACATGCCGAGCGGGAACAGCGTCAAGAGCGCGAGCAGCCCGATGGCCATGATGAAGATGGCGACGAGCACTTCGACCAGGGTGACTGCGGAACGTCGCGGCATGTGGAAGACTCCTGGATTGGCCGCCATGAATGGCGCACAATCGATCAATTCACCAGCGAATACGGACTTCCCGATCGGTTGATCGGATAGGCGCCGGTGAAGCCGGTGCGGACGAACACCGAGACGATGGTCGGATCGCCGCTGAATTCGTTGTTCGCCGGGTTGCTCGGGTCCGGGGCGCGGACCCACAGGTGGATGTTCGCCGTCGAGATACCGCGCGAGATCACCGCGCCGGACGGCGCGAACAGAATATCGACGGCAACGGCCGTCGCATTCCCCGGCTCGTAAACCCAGGGGGGAGCATTGCCATAGGTATTGTTCGTCTGCAGATCGATCGCCGTGCCGTCGGGCAATTTCAGCGTCTCATCGCCGACGGGTCGCGGAGCGCGGACGATGCGGTAATTCGGCGTCGCCGATGCAATGGGGAACGGCAACGCCGGACTGATGGTGGCAGTGTTCGTGCCGGTCGGCGAAATCTGATGCATCAGTCCGGTGCCGAGCACTTCCAGGTAGTCGCCGGGCTGGACGTTCCAGTACTTCACGTCGGCCGCCGCCGTGCTGTAGCCGTTGAGGAGATCGGTGCCCGTGCTGCCGAAGTTGAAATTGATGGTATCGCCGGTCGCATTGGAAGTGATCGTGCCGACCGCGAAGTCGTCCGGCTGTTCGGTGTATTGGCATTCGACGACCTGCAACGAGCCGCTGGGAATCCAGAGCCGCAGGCCGCGCGGGGCCTGATCGCGCAGGGCACGCTGCTTGGCGATGCTGAGCCAGCCCTGCAACTGTACGGCCGCGCGCGCTTCGCGCGCCGACGAGGCGGCGTTCGGGATGAACAGGATCGTCAACGCCGCCAGCACCGCCATCAGCGAGATGACGACGAGCAGCTCGATCAAGGTATAGCCGTCACGGGATTGCTTGCGTGTGAACATTTCAATCCCCTTTGAGGTTGAAGCTGTAGATATCATCCGGGTTGCCCGGGACACCGTCCTTGCCGTTTGACGCGATGACCGGAATCGTAAAAAAAGCGTTGGGGACGGAGTCGCGCGCGATCGGATGGATGTTGGTTTCGAAGGTAGTCCGATTCGCAGTTGAATACCAACTGGGAGTCAGCAGAGTCCCCCCCGAATCGACCGGATCGGAAAACTTGAAGGCGCGCGAACCGGCGGCGGCGGGATTCACCTGCTGCACGGCCGCACTCTGCCCGAACCGGGTGAACACCAGCGGGTTGCTCCAGGAGTCGATGAGCACGTCGATGGTGTTGACGCCGTCGCTGTTGCCGATCGCGTAACCGAGATTATCTTGCACGGAGACCACGCCGTCGGCCCCCAGCGTCTTGAGCGCCAGCAGCAAGCAGGCCGACGATTCACCGGCCCCGCCGCCCGACTTGCCGGTGAGCGCCGCCTGATACTTGGCGAAGTGGGGCTTGAACTTTTGATCATTGATCAGCGTGGTAAGCGTCGTCGGCGTGTTCACCTCACTGTATTTCTGCGGAAACGCTTCCATCAAGCGGACCTTGATCCAGATAATTTTGGCACGCTCCAGATCGCCGTTCGCCAGGTTCTTCACGTAGGTCGAAGGGGCTTCCTTCTTGGCATCGGCAATCACCACGGCCCAGCGGTCCTGCGTCAGCTTGTTGACGACGCGGATGGTCGCTTCGGTGTTGCGCTGCTGGCGCACGCCGATCATGGCGAACACGGCCACCGAACCGATGGCCGCCAGGATCACCATGATGGCGATCACGACCAGCAGTTCGACCAGCGTGAAGCCGAGCCGCCCGTGCTTCGATTTTCGCAAGTCATGCGACATGACAGCCCCTCATGGAACGCCCAGTATCTTGTCGGAGAAGTTCGACACATCGTCCTTGCCGTCGCCGGTGGCGCTGCCGGGGGTCCACTGTCCGCCCAGGCCCCACTTCATGTCCGCGCCGGCCGAAATCAACTGGAACGAATCGGCATTGTAGAACTGCGTCGCCGGCGGCGCGTCCTTGGAATACGGCCTGATGCCGAGCGTATTCGCCCCCTGGGAATAACCATTCGGACGATTGGCGACCGTGGTGGAACCGAAGTACATGAACGGCTGCGTGCCGTAGGCGTCCACGTACGACGGAAACAATTGACCGGCAACGTTGGCGCGAATGGTCAGCCGGGCGGTCTGGAAGTCGATGTATTTCTTGCGATTCCCCGCTGATGCCACCACGGGATTGAGCGGGTCCGTCGAGAACCCCCCCATCAACCCGGCAGAGGCAGTACCGCCGGTAATGGGCGGACCGCCCAGGAAGAACACCAGACATTGATCGCCTTCCAAAACGAGACCGCTGGCAGGCAACGATACCGAGCCGGCCCAGGGGATATTGGTCGTGCCGCTCAACTGCGGCCACATTACGTTGAGGAACGCAATCGAAGCGTCGTCGAGCGCATCAAGGCGATTGGCGCTATAGTCTTTCATATTGGCGCGCAAGCGAATCAGGCTCGGCGGATAGCGCTTGTAGTCCGCCTTGAATCTCTGCAAGGCCTGGGAAATCTGCAACATATCATTCTTGTTCTGCACCTCCGGCCCCTTGCGAAAGAACATCATGACGCCGGCCAGCGTCAAGCTCGCCAAGATCGCGATGATGGCGATGACGACCAGCAGCTCGATCAGCGTGAAGCCCGAGCGCCGTTGCAAGATGTTGCGATGATTGCAGTTCATGGCAAACTCCCTCGTTGCGTTCGCCGCTTGCGGCCTGGCGCTCGCGCGGCGTCTTGCGAGCGCTAAGCCGCAAGCGGCAGGACCGTTACTTCTTCGGACCGCCCGACAGGCCGTCCAGCAATTCGAGCATCGGCAAGAACATGGCGATGACGATAGTGCCGACGATGAAACCGAGCATGACGATCATGATCGGCTCCAGCAAGCTGATCAGCGATTCGACCAGTACGTCCACTTCTTCCTCGTAGACGTCGGCGATCTTGTTGAGCATGGTGTCGAGGTCGCCCGTCTCCTCGCCGACGTCGATCATGTTGACGACCATGTCGTCCACCAGCTTGCACTCCCTCATCGGGGCCGCGATGGTTTCGCCTTCGCGGATCGACTCGTAGACGCGCTGGAACATTTCCTCGAAGACCATGTTCATCGCCGTCTCGCGGACGATCGACAGCGCCTCGAGGATCGGCACGCCGGAGGAGATGAGCGTGCCGAGTGTGCGCATGGTGCGGGCGATGATGACCTTCTCGACGATCATGCCGGCGACGGGAACCTTGAGCTTGATCTTGTCGAGGATATACGCCCCCGAGTGGTTCAGGCGGATGAGCTTGAAGGTGACGACGATGGCGATCGGGAAGACGGGGATGGCGTACCAGTACTTCACGAACCAGCGTGACGTGGCGATGAGCAGCTCGGTCAGGTACGGCAATTTCATCTTGAAGTCGAGAAAGATCTTCTCGAACTTCGGGATGATGAAAATCATGATGAAGGTCAAGATCGCCATGGCGACCGTGAGGACGACGAGCGGATAGATCAACGCCCCCTTGACGCGGCGGGCCAGGCTCTGGGCCTTTTCCTTGAACTCGGCCAGGCGGCGCAAGATGACTTCGAGGGCGCCGCCCGCCTCGCCGGCGCGGAGCATGTTGACGTAGAGCCGATCGAAGCACTTGGGATGCTTGCCGAAGGCCTCGGAGAGAGTGTTGCCCGATTCGACGTCGTCGACGACGTCGATGAGGGCGTTTTTGAGGACGCCGGGCTTCATCTGGCCTTCGAGGATTTTCAGGCTGCGCAGGACGGGGAGGCCGGCGTCCTGGAGCACGGAGAACTGGCGCGTGAAGGTAACGAGCTGCTTGCCGTTGCAGCCGCCGAGGGTGAGGACCTTGGTCTTTTTGCGCCGTTCCGGGGCCTGGCCCTTCTTCTTGTCTTTTTTCTTCTTGCCGGCGATCTCGGTGAGGCGCGTGACAAAGTAGCCCATCGAGCGGATTTTCTGCTGGGCTTCTTCCTCGCTGCCCGCATCGATGGTGTCCTTCACTTCACCGCCGGTGGTGTCCATGGCTTCGTATTGATAGGTCGGCATGATAGGGCTCCCCTACAGAAAGTCGTGAAGCCCAGGGGTAGGGTAATCCGGACCCCTGGGGTACTAACCCGCGATCCCAGGGGTTCGGATTACCTCACCCCTGGGCTTGTGGTTTCTATTCGTCGTCGGTCACGGTCTCGCGCACAATTTCCTCAATCGTAGTATGGCCGTTGTAGATCGCTTGCAGGCCGGCATCGCGCAGGGGCTGCATGCCGTGCTTGCGGCACGCGTCGCGCATCTGATCGGTGGAGGCGCCGGCGCTGATGAGGTCGCGCAAGTCGTCGTTGACGGCGACCAGCTCGAAGATGCCGAGCCGGCCTTTGTGCCCGGTGTTGCTGCAACGGTCGCAGCCTCGGCCATAGTAGAACTTCTTGCCCGCCGGCACGTCGGCGCGCTTCAGGCCGAGTTCGAGCAGGATCTCGTCGCTCGGCTCGAATTCGGTGCGGCAATCCTCGCAGATCTTACGAACCAGACGCTGGGCGAGAATGCCTTCAAGGGTCGCGGTCAACAGGAAGGTTTCCAGGCCCATGTCGCGCATGCGGGTAATGGTGCCGGGGGCGTCGTTGGTGTGCAGGGTGCTGAACACCATGTGCCCGGTGAGGGCGGCCTGCACGGCGATCTGGGCCGTCTCCAGGTCGCGAATCTCGCCGACGAGGATGATGTCGGGATCTTGCCGCAAGATCGAACGCAGGGCGGAGGCGAAGGTGACGCCGATTTCGGAGTTGATCGGCACCTGGATAATGCCGTCGATGTCGTACTCGATCGGGTCCTCGCAGGTGATGATCTTGTCAGTGACTTCGTTGAGTTCATTGAGGGCGGAGTAGAGCGTGGTCGTCTTGCCGGAGCCGGTGGGACCCGTGACGAGCACGATGCCGTTGGGCTTGCGAATCATGGCGCGGAAGTCGGCGGCCATCTTGGCGTTCATGCCGACGCGGTTGAGGTCGAGGCCGACGTTGCCGCGATCGAGGACGCGAATAACGGAGCTTTCGCCGAACATGGTGGGCATGATGCTGACGCGCATATCGACGCGGTTGCCGCCGACGTTCAACTCGATGCGGCCGTCCTGGGGCAACCGGCGTTCGGCGATATCGAGATTGGCCATGACCTTGATGCGCGTGGCAATGGCATTGGCAAGGTGGCGCGGCGGCGGGACCATTTCGTACATCACGCCGTCGCAACGGTAACGGAGCTTGTACTCCTCCTCGAACGGCTCGAAGTGAATGTCGCTGGCCCGGTCCTTGATCGCCAGCAACATGACCATGTTGAGCAGCTTGCGCACCGGGGCGGCGTCGGCTTCCTCGATCAGCTTGTCGAGGTCGATGCTCGTTTCCCGCGTCATCGAGCCGCCGCTATCGTCATCGTCCTGCGTCAGGGCGTTGATGATGTCAACGATGCTCTCTTCTTTGCCCGCGTAGCAGCGCGCCATCACCTCGGCGATCGAGCCGGGGGCGGCAAGCACCGGGATGACCTCTTGCAAGCCTTGCATGTTGCGCAGGTCGTCCAGGCCCGGCAGGTTCAGCGGGTCGCCGAGCGCGACCGTGACGACGCCGTCCTTGGCCGTCAGCGGCAGCACCTTGTACACGCTCGCCATCGTCTCGGGAACGGCCATCAACGCTTCCGGCGTCGGCTTGAGCTCCTCGGGGCCGACGAACTTCATGCCGAACTGGTCGGCGAGCGCTTGCAAAAGCTGCGTTTCGGTGACCAACCCCTTGGTGAGCGCGACCTGGCCGATCGGCAAAGCCATGTTCTTGGCTTCGTCGAGGATTTCCCAGAGCTGGGCATCGTCGATATAGCCAAGATCGATGAGGACCTGGCCAAGCCGGCGACCGGTGGTGCGGCTGGTCGAGCCAGCCCTTACCGGAGCAGGTTTGTGCTTGCTGGCAGGGACGGCCGGCTTGTCGCTTGGCTTCTTCGGCGCCGCGCCGTCAGGCTTCGCGGGAGGCGCCCCAGCCTTGGCGGGCGCGGCAGGAATTCCGGGCTTGGCAGGTGCGGGAGGCACGCCAGGCTTCCCGGCGACGGGCGGCGTCCCGGCAGGCTTTGACACCGGCACGCCAGGCTTCGGCCCGATGGGAGGCGACCCCGCGGGTTTCGAGATCGGCACGCCTGGCTTGGCGCCGGTGGGAGGCGGCGCCGCCGGCTTGCCCGGAACCGGCGGTTGTCCCGCTGCCGGCTTGCCCACGGGAATCTTCCCTGTGGGCGCACCGGGAACAGGCGGCTTGCCCGGGTTGCCGGGCGTCGCTCCAGGTATTCCTGGTTTCTTCGGCTGGTTCGGTTCGTTCGGATTCGACATGGTGAACTACTCGGTTACGCACGTGGAAAACGCTGCCAACGCTTCACACGAACTTCATTCGTCGTCGTCATCGTCGTCATCGCGCGCCGGACGGCGCTTGCCGCGCGGACGATCGTCGTCGTCATCATCATCATCATCATCGTCGGTCTCTTCCTCGTCGTCATCCTCATCGAGAGCGCCTTCCTCGGACGCCCGGATGCGGTCGGCGAGCTCCAGGGGCTTCTGGCACTTGAGCAGCACTTCTTCCTTCTCGCACAGCCCTTCGCGCCAGAGCTTGAACAGCGTGTCGTCCATCAAGAACATGCCGTCTTTCGAGCCAGTCTGGATCGACGAATCGATGCGGTAGGTCTTGTTCTCGCGAATCAGGTTCGAGATCGCGGGGGTGACGATCATCATTTCGTACGCGGCCACCACGCCTTCCGGCTTTCTGGGCAACAAGGTCTGCGAGAGAACGCCGATCAGAGCGACGGAGAGCTGGGTGCGGATCTGATCTTGCTGATCTTTCGGAAACACATCGATGATACGGTTGACGGTGCTCGAGGCGCTGTTGGTATGCAGCGTGCCGAAGACGATGTGGCCGGTCTCGGCGGCCTCGATGGCGGCATGGATCGTATCGAGATCGCGCATTTCGCCGACGAGGATCATGTCGGGGGCCATACGCAAGGCTCGGCGAATGCCTTCCTTGAAGCTGCCAACATCGGTGCCGATCTCGCGCTGATTGATCAGGCTCTTGTTGTGCTTGTGGAAATACTCGATCGGGTCTTCGAGAGTGATGATGTGGCGATCGTAATTGTTGTTGATGAAGTTGATCATCGAGGCCAGACTGGTCGTCTTGCCGGACCCGGTCGGCCCGGTCACCAGGAGGAGTCCGCGCGGGCGGGTGATCAGGCGTTTGATCGCTTCGGGCATGCGAATCTGCTCGAAGGTGAGGAATTCGCTGGGAATGCGGCGCATGACGATGCCGATGGTGCCGCGCTGGCGAAAGACGGCAGTACGAAAACGGACTCCGCCCGTGTACTCGATGGCGAAGTCGGTGCCGCCGCACTCTTGCAGTTCCTGCTGGCAGCGGTCGGGGGTGATCGATTTCATCAGGGCAACGGTATCGTCGGCATCGAGGACCTTGGTTTCGAGAAGGCGGTAGTGGCCCCCCTTCTTGATGGCGGGCTTGCTGCCGACGGTGATGAATAAATCAGCCGCCTTCACCTGGATAAGGGTGTTCAGCAGTTTTTCCATCTGCGGGGTCGCACCGCCAGAAACGACAGCCCCACCCCCTGGCGCTGATGTTGCGATAGACACGTCGCTTCCCCCAAAGGTTGCTGAATCGCGATGAATGGTGAAGGGTCGAGAGGAGTACGATCCCGCTTCATCCTCCGTGGACAGGATCAAAGGCGCACGATACTGGGCTGCCCATTTTCATCTCAAATTATTCCATCTCGCACTCGACAAACCAAGCGTTTTCTGAATTTATTACGGAAACGTTACAATCCGTATGCCTGGCTTCACCTGCCAAAAGTGATGGCAAGCACGCCAAATCCAAGACTCAATCATTCGCATCGACGACAGGCTGGGGTCAGCCGGCTCCAACATATTCCCAACCGTATAAGTGGGCCGCATCCGCCCAAGCGGTGTCGTGAAAGTTGGTCGCCAAAGTGACAGGGCCAAGCCAATCCGAAACGACCGACGGACTCGATCACCTCCTCGGAAACTTAAGCGAAACCACGCCAGTCTATTCTTCGCTGTGGTGACAGATGCTTAATACTTCTTCAACCGTGGTTATTCCCGCAACTGCTTTCAGAACGCCATCTTCCAGCAAGGTTTTCATGCCGCCCAGGCGTGCCTGCCGGCGGATCGCCTGCGACGGTTCGCGATTGAATGTCATCTCGCGGATCACGTTGTTCATGCGCATCATTTCATAGATGCCCTTGCGGCCGCGGTAGCCGGTATGGTTGCAATTCGGACAGCCTCGGCCGCGGGCAAAGTTGGCCTTCTCGGCCTGCGCCGGGGTCAATCCAACTGCCTTGATCTCGTGTGCCGGCGGCTTGTCAGGCTCCTTGCATTTCGGGCAGATCACACGCACCAAACGCTGGGCCAGCACGGCAATAACGCTGGAGGCCGTCAGGAACGGCGCGACGCCGATATCGTTCAATCTTGTAATAGCGCTGGGCGCGTCGTTCGTATGTAATGTGCTAAAAACCAAGTGTCCTGTCAAGGAGGCCTGCACCGCGATCTCAGCTGTCTCCTGATCGCGGATTTCGCCTACAAGGATGATATTCGGCGCTTGCCGCAGCATGGCGCGGATGATGCGCGAGAAGTCGAGTCCGATCTGGTGCTTCACTTCGACCTGGTTGATGCCGGGCAGGTAGTACTCGACCGGATCCTCGGCTGTGATGATCTTCCGATCAGGTCGGTTCAATTCGTTCAGTGCCGAGTAGAGGGTGGTCGTTTTACCCGACCCGGTTGGGCCCGTCACCAAAAAAATGCCGTTCGGCCTCTTGATGATGTTCAGGAAGCGCTTGTAATCGTCCTCCGCGAAGCCAAGTTCTTTCACGCTGACCTGAATATTGGCCCGGTCGAGCACACGCATGACGATCGACTGCCCGTGGTTGGTCGGCAGAGCGCTGACGCGCAAGTCGAAATGCTTGCTCTTGGTCGTCATCTTGATGCGGCCGTCCTGGGGGCGGCGCTTTTCCGAGATGTCGATGCTCCCCATGATCTTGATGCGCGAGATCATCGGGGCCAGCAGTCGCCGCGGCGGGCTATCGCGTTCCACGAGGACGCCATCGATGCGGTAGCGGACGCGCACGCGGTCCTCGAACGGCTCGATATGAATGTCGCTAGCACGCAGGCTGATCGCTTCCTGGATGATCAGATTCACCAGCTTGATAACCGGCGATTCGCTATCCTCGGCCGCGGCGTGATCGGCCTTGGTGTCGGCGGTTTCATTGAAGACGATCTGCGTATCGGTGAATTCCGCGAGCACCGAGTCAACCGATTCCGTTTCGGTTTGCCCGTAGTGCCGGTTGATGGCGCCGATGATTTGCTCCTTCGGGGCTAGCACCGGCTGAATTTCCTTGTTGAGAATGAACTGTAGCTTGGTGACCGTCTCATAATCGGACGGGTCACTCATGACGATTTGCAGCATACCGTCTTCGTTCGAGAGCGGAATGACGACGTTTTCGCGTGCAACCGATTCGGGCACTAGCTCGATGATCGACGGCGGAATCGTCATGTCGGTCAGATCGACCGATCTCAGGCCCGAATGCTCCGCGATCGCCTTCATGATGTCGTCTTGCGTGGCATAGCCGAGCTTGACGATAGCGTCCTGGAGTTTAGCGCCGGTTTGCGCTTGAAGAGCTTTCGCTTCGGCGATTTGATCGGGACCGAGGATGCCTTTTTTGACGAGGACATCGGTGAAGTCACCACGGGCCTTGCCCATAAGAATTGCCTCTGCTGAAATTTAGCCGCGAAGCACGTTCCGCGCGAAGCGTGCGGCGACCAAAGGAGGATGTCAAATTCAGTCAACTGGGGAAAACTTACCGTTGCTATCCCATGACCTGTCCCTTTACTTTAACAAATGCCGCCGGGTTCGCAATCGAAAACCGGGAAAATGCGCAAGTCCGGACGGAGAATTCGTTGTAGTTATGAACCCAGCCGTTTACAATAACGATGTACCCCGAGTTGCCACGGTGATGAACGGTTGCCAGGCTGGGTGGCGCGTGCGCGCTGCCGCGCCGGCTGGCTCCGTCCGTTTATCCCGGGCATCACAGCGAGGCCACCATGAAACGATCCTACCCCCTCCCCTGGATCTTGGGCCTGCTGACCATCCTCGTTTTGGCCAGTATGGCGATTCCCCAACAACCTTCGCCCGCGGCGAAGATTGACATCCCTCTGCAAGATCCGATTGAAGTGCAAACACGCGGCCTTTTGCACGAGGCCTTCGCGCAACCGTTCGACGTCAAGCCCGAGCCGGGCCCGATGATACCGAAGGAACCGCCACCGCCGATTGCCGAGGAACCGCCGGAACAACGGCCTGAAGCGGAGAACACACAGTGGATTCCGGGCTATTGGGGCTGGGATCCGCAGCAACAAGAGTTCTTGTGGGTGAGCGGCGTCTATCGCGTGCCGCCGCAGGGACGCACCTTCATGCCGGGCTACTGGCAGAACACTCCGGACGGCTGGCGCTGGATCCACGGCTTCTGGTCGGATGCGAATCAGCAGGAATTGCCGTACACGCCTGAGCCTCCCGAGACGCTCGACGTCGGCCCGTCGATGCCGGCGCCGGATGACAATTCCGTGTATACTCCAGGCGTATGGGTGTATCGCGATACACGTTTCGTGTGGCGTCCCGGTTACTATGCGCCGGCCCGCGTGGGGCGCGTCTGGCATCCGCCATATTACGTGTGGACCCCTAATGGGTATTTATTCGTGGACGGTTACTGGGACTATCCGCTCGAAGATCGCGGCCTGATCTTCGCGTCGGTCCGCTTCCGCCAGCCGCTGTGGCGGGATGCCGGCTGGCGCTATCGGCCCAATTTCGTCGTCGGCTTCGATTCGTTCTTCGATTCCGCCTTCGTCGGCGCCGGCGGGTTCTATTACGGCGACTATTACGATCCATTCTATGCTCGCACCGGCTATCGCCCCTGGTACGCGGGACGTGGCCGATACGATCCGGTCTTCTCGTACTACGGCTGGAGGAACCAGCGCAACAATCCAAACTGGATCGCCGGCGCGCAAACGACATTTGCCAACCGGTCCGCCGGCCGTGTCGCCGTGCCGCCGCGAACTCTGGCGCAGCAGACCACCTTGGTGATCGCTAACAAGGCGACGCCGGTCGTGACGCCGCTCAATCAGTTCAAGAGCACACAGGTGAAGCTGGTGCAAACGACGCCGACTCAGCTGGAAACGCAGCGTATCGCCCTGCAGCGCACGCGCGAGATCGCCGTCAATCGTCAGCAGCTCGATGCGGCTAACGTGACCAAGGCAACTGCGGCCAAAACTTTCTCGGCGTCAACAGGCAAAACGCTGAAGCTGCCGACTGTGCTGGAATCGAGGCCAGCGGGCCCGGCCACGCGGATCGAAACACCGCGGACTTTCACGCCGACGCCCAAGACGTTCACGCCGCCGCCGGCGCCACGGGTGGTGACGCCTCCACCCCCGCCGCCGCGCGTGACATCGCCGCCGGCCCCGAAAAAAGCGGCGATCCACGTCGACCCGCCGCGGACCATATCGCCATCACCGGCGGTCGTCCGGACGGTGACAACTCCACCAACCCCGGTGCGCGTGCAGTCCGCGCCACTGCCACACGTGCAATCAGCGCCGCCGCCACGGGTGCAATCGGCTCCCGCGCGCAGCAATCCGCCGCCGGCACGAGTCAACCCGCCGCCACGGCCGACGAATAGCAACCGGAAACGTTAACAGCAAAGCGAGCGGCGGGGCTTGTCCCCGCCGTTTGT
>JACXTT010001851.1_pt1 | contig 34528 bp, 31 predicted proteins | sample 9270951 | NCBI WGS metagenome assembly JACXTT01 (sample SAMN15532306, study PRJNA645909) | rock metagenome | isolation source: weathered quartz diorite | place: Puerto Rico | collected 2017-06-21 | reverse complement strand
GCCCGCGCTCGCCGCGCTTGCCGCCGGCGTGCCCGTCATCGCGACGGCGGTCGGCGCGCTGCCAGAGGTCGTGGGCGGAGCGGGCATCCTCGTCGAGCCGCGCGACCCAGCTCGCCTGGCCGAGGCGCTCCGCACCGCCTGGGCGGACGAGCGCGTCCATGGCCGGCTGGTCGAGGCAGCTCGCACGCGCGGCGAGGCGAGCGCGCGGACCTGGTCGGACGTTGCCTGGGACACGCGCCGGGTGTATGCGGAGGTCGGCGCGAGGCCCTAGACGTCGGCCCGGCGTTTCGGCGAAATCCACATCGGCGGCTTGCCGTCATGGATCGCATAGGTGTAGGCCAGCGAGATGACCTGGACGAAGGTCTGCCCGGCCGTGAGGGTCACCGGGTTGCCGGCGCCGTCGAACAGGAGCGTCGGTGCGGTCGGCGATGCCTTGCGCCACTGGCCCTTGATGGTGTGCCCGTTCGTCGCGATGTAGGCCACGCCAGTTCCGACGTCGTTGGCCTCGAGCCGACCCTTCTGCGGGTGCCCGTCGTTCAGCGGCCCGAAGCGCATCCGCAGGATCACGACGTTCTTCGGGGCGACGATCTCGTTGCCGACCCGGTCGCGCTCCGGCTGCTTCGAGCTGTTGATGTAGCGGATGTAGGTGTTGCTCGCGGCGTCGTACCGGTAGGTGATGATCTCGGTCGGATAGTCGACGCTGATCGTCCCGCCGCGAGGCCGATCGAGAGGATCGACATCCGGCGCGAAGCGCCAGACGGGTTCGATCGGCCCATCCGCCGCGCCGACCCGCTTCGCCAGCGCTCGGAGGTGCTGTCCGTCGGTGTACAGGTTGTGTGGCGGGAAGCGATCCTTCGTTCGCCAGAAGTAGGGGGCGCCCCAGCGGAACTCGTCCGTGTTGTAGACCCACTGCCCGTGGCCCTTGGCACGGAGCGTTGTCAGTGCCTGCGGCGAGCCTCCGGCGTGGGTGTACATCGCCCGCCACTCGGCCGCCCACTCGATGTAGTACTCACGCGAGCTCCGGACCGGTCCAACCCCGCCGGGCACCGTGTCCTGGAACAGCATCATGTAGCGCGGGATGCCGCCCTCCGCGGGCGCGTGCCACACGATCGAGGCGCTGTTCAGGCCGGACTGCGGCCGCGCCGGCGAGAGGTCGTCGACCATCACCGCGATCACGTGGTGTGCGGCCGCCTCGGGCGTCACGAGCAGCCCGGTCAGCGGCGCGGGCACGAGGGCCGGCGGCGGTGGCGTCGACGGTGGCTGTTCGGTGGGCGCTGCGGGCGTCTCCGTCGGTTCGACCGCGACGAGGGTGGGCGAGGGCGCGGTCGAGGGTGCCGGACCAGGAGAGCTGGTGGCCGCGACGGCGCCGCGCGGGAACAGCGTCCCGACCTGCGAGGCGACGACAACCGCGAGGACCGCGATCGCGATCCCGACGAGCCCGACCAGCCCGCGCCGCGACGTCCTGGCCGGCGGCGCGCTCGACTCTGCCACGTCTACTCCCGCTGCCCGCCTCTCCGACGGCGCAGGATAGCGGACCGCGAGGCCGACACGCGCTAGGCTGTCCGGGGACGCCACCACGGCAGCACAACGATCGGGAGGACGATCGATGGCCGACAACGGCGCGTCGACGAACGGCCACCGGCCAGCACGCCGGCGCAAGCGCATCTACCCGCCGCTCGAACGGATGGCGGCCGAGCAAGCCGCTGCCGCGGGTCGTCCGCGCGGCTCACGAACGGTGCGGGCGAGCGTGAACGCGTCCGCCATCGCCACAGAGCCCGCCGCCGAGGCCCCCGAGGCCGGCCTGGAGGTCGCCGAGGCCGCAACCGACGCCGGCCTGGAGGTCGCCGAGGCCACAACCGAGGCCGCCCCGCAAGTCGTCGAGGCCCACGAGGCCGCCCCAGGGGCCGTCGAGGCCGCCACAGACGCCCCCCCGGAGGCCGTCGAGGCGCCGCCGACATCGGTGATCACGCTGCCGCCGCCCCAGGAGACCAGCCTCACGCCGGTTGAGCCGGACGACGAGGCCGGGCTCGACGCGGAGCGCGTCGAGCTCCGGCTCAGCGCGGTCGGCATGGTCGACGCGGGCGACGTCCAGTTCGCGCAGGGCGCCCTGGGGGCGGCCCGGGCCGAGACCGTCTCGGTGGAGCAGGGTGCCATCGGCGCCGCGCTGGCCGACAAGGTCGAGGTCAGCCGGGGTTACGCCCGCTCGATCCTCGCCCGCCAGGTCCAGCTCGACAGCTCGGCGGTGCGGGTCGTCGTCGCCGCCGACGTGCGCGCCGAGCGGTCCGCGGTGATGTTCCTGGTCGCGCGGCGAGTCGTTGGCGACGTTCGGGTGCTGCTCGACTGGCGCGGCGCTGCGGCGTTCGGCGCGATCGCCGGGTTAGTTATCGGCCTGCTCCGACGGGGGCAGGGCGGACGAGGCTCGCGCTAAGCGCGCTCGCTGCTAACCTCGCCGGCCACCCCCGGCGAAGCGCGCGCCGCCGAGCACCGCGGGATCGATCCCTGCCGCCTGGGCCGCGGCCCGGCGCGCCTCCGCCGCCGCGGCCGTCCGCTCGAGGTGGACCTCGACGACCTCCTCCGGCGCGCCTTCAATCACGACCTGGCCCTTCTCGAGGAGCATCGCCCGGTTGCAGTACTCGCGCACCCAATCCATGTCGTGGGTCACGAGGACGACGCCCTTGGCGCTGCGGAGGAGCTCGATGACACGCTCCTTCGACTTGGCCCGGAAGTTCGCATCGCCGGTGGCGAGCACTTCGTCGAGCAGCAGGACCTCGGGCTCGACAGCGGTGGCGATGGCGAACCCGAGCCTCGCCCGCATGCCCGCGCTGTACGTCCGCAACGAGGCGTCGATGAACTCGCCGAGGTCGGCGAACTCGATGATCGCCGGCATCAGCTCCTTGGCCCTCGCATCGTCCAGCCCCAGGAATGCGCCGGCGAGCAGGATGTTCTCGACCCCCGACAGGTCGGGGTCGAAGCCCACCCCGAGGCCGAGCAGGCCGGAGACCCGGCCGCGCACATCGACTTCCCCCTCCGACGGCCGCATGATCCCGGCCAGGACCTGCAGGAGCGTGCTCTTCCCGGCCCCGTTGGGCCCGATCACGGCGAGCGATTCGCCGTGCAGCACGCGGAGGTTGACGTGGCGGAGCGCCCAGAACCGGTTGGGCGGCCGGCGGCCGAGAAGATTCGCGATGGACTGCCGGATCGTGATCTTGCGGTTGAAGCGCAGGTTGTACTGGACGCCGAGGTCGATCGCCTCGATCGCGTAGGTCTCGCCGCCACGCATCCTCGGGACCGTGCTCGGCTCCGGTGGGTGCACCATCGAGAAGGCGGTCAAAGGAGCTTGGCGAAGTCGGGCTCGACGCGCTTGAAGAACCACGTCGAGAAGGCCACGAAGATCAGGCTGGCCCCGAGCAACCCGATCAGCAGGGTGAGATCGGGCGGCGTCGGCGGCCCGCCGTCGTCCGTGCCGTAGATCACCACGCGGTACGCCTCGAACAGGACGGCGAATGGGTTGGCGGACGCCACGATCCCGATGAGCGAGTGCTTGCCGCCGCCGAGACCGTGGACCGTCGCCAGGCTGTACAGGCCGGGCGACAGGAACCACCACAGTCGCAGCACGTGGCCGACGGCGTTCCCCAGGTCGCGGAAGAAGACGTTCAGGGCCGAGACGAGGATTGCCATGGCCACCGTGAACACGAATTGGACGGCGGCGATCAGCGGCACCCAGGCGAGCTCGAGCGACGCGCGCCCCGGGTAGAACAGGTACATCGCCGCGAGCGGGATCAGCCCGAACACGAAGCCGACGACGCCGGCCGTCGCGGTGGCCAGCGGCAGGACCAGCTTCGGGAAGGCGATCTGCCGGATGAGCTGTCCCTGGCGGACGATGGCTGTCGTCGCGTCGCCGACCACAGCGGAGAACCACTTCCAGGGCAGGATCGCGGCGAAGATGAACAGCGGGTAGTCCGGGTGCGACAGGCCCCGCCCGAGGACGGTGACCACCGCGACGTAGACGAGCATCTGGAGGATCGGGTCGAGCACCCACCAGATGTTGCCCAGGAGAGTGTCCGAACCGCGCTTCTTCATCTCGGCCTGGGTGAGGTACCGGATGAGCCGTTGGCGGGATCGGACGTCGTTGATCCCCTCGCGGATCAGGGTGAGGGGAGAAGGCGTGCCGGAGGCGTGCCGAACGACGACCGCAGCGTCACCTTGGGACATCGGCCGGGAAGCGTAGCACGGGGTCAGGGACCTCCCGATCAGGCCGGCCGCGGCGGCGCCAGAGCCGCCGCGGGACCTTCGCCAGCGCGATTCGCCCGGACTCGACGTTCAAAAAGAGGATTGCCGCAGCGCGCCGCCACCGCGACCCGTCAGCTTCCGGCCAGCGTCGGAGCCCCGCCGCGCCGAGGAGAGCCGCGCGACCAGCCATGCCGGGGTCGATCCGTCGTGCATTGGCGATGAGCGACTCGGCGGCCGTTCGAGACGCCGGATCGAGCACCGGCCAGCGGCGCAGGATCGGGGCGAGGATATCGACGGCAAGCGCGCCAGAGCCGGCAACGAGCGCGACGGGCGCGCTCTCGACGAACGCCTCCACGGCGTGGATCAGCTCGGCGGTGTCCGGGTCCCGTCGGGCCAGCGCCCCGGCGAGATGCGCGCCAAGATCGGACCGGAGGAGGCGTTCCATGTACGTCACCCCGACCCGGTCGCGCGCCACTGGGTCGGACACCTGCTGCTCCGCCTCCGCGAGCACCTCGCGCAACGCGCCGATCGCGACCGCGGCGGCCTCGACCCCACGCCTGGCCGCGCTCCGGCTCGAGGCGGTGATCGACGTCGCATCGGCGCGGGCCGCCCGGGTCGGGCGCCACCATTCGTAGACCGTCTCGCCGAGCACCTCCACCGCGTCGCCCGCTCGGAGGAGTCCCCGCACGACCCACGGCTGGTCGCCCAGCACCCTGCCCTCGAACCGCAGCCCGTCGACGCACTCGCGCCGGAACAGCTTGGCGTGGGGGGAAGCGAAGTACAGCAGCCCCGGTGACGCTGCCAGCGAGGTTCGTCGCGCGGTCCGGATGTCGGCGATGTCGTACAGCTCGGTGATCCAGCGGCGCCGGCCGTCGGTCCAGACCTGCTGGCCCACGACCGCTCGCGCGGCGCGCTCGACACCGGCGCGGACGAGGGTGTCGAGGCCTCCCGCGAGGAAAGCGTCGTCGGCGTCGAGAACCGTCACCCACTCCCCGCGAACCATCTCGAGGCCGCGATTGCGGGCGTTGGCGACGCCCCCGTTCTCGGCCAGCGGGAGCACGACGACGCGAGGGTCCCGCGCCGCGACCGCGGCCGCCAGCGCAGCCGTCCCGTCCGTCGAGCCATCGTCCACGACGACGACCTCGAGGGCGATCGCGCGCTCCTGCAGGACGCTGCCCAGCGCGCGCTCGACCGAGCCGGCCGCGTTCCAGCAGGCGATCAGCACGGAAACCGTCGGCCGTGGCGTCTCGGTCACCGGTTCGCTCAGGCAGGCAGGAAGTGCTCGACGAAGCGGGCGCTGGCAGCCCCGTCCGACGCGGCCAGGTGCCGGGCGATGAAAGAGTCGTAGGGCGCGAGGTCGAAGCGGTCCTCGAGCAGCGCCCGGATCGCCCCGTCCGTGTCGGTAACCTGGGTCCCGATCATCTCTGTTCGGTAGTCGAGATACAGGCCCGGGTCGCGTTCGTAGGCCTCGAGATCGTCGACGACGAGCAGGAGCCGCCGCCGGAGCAGCGCCGCGTCGAAGATCGACGACGAGTAATCGGTGATCAGCACGTCGGTGGCGGCGAGGAGGTCGTTCAGGTCGAGCCGGTGGTCGACGATCGCGTCGAAGCCCTCCGTCGACACGAGCCGGCGATCGAGGTTGGGGTGGGTCTTCAGGACGAGGGCGTCCGTCGCGGGCAGGGCAGCTCGGAGCCGGACGGTATCGAGGCCGTCGCCTGGGTGCTTGCCCCGCCCTCGGCCACGGAAGGTCGGTGCGTAGAGGACCACGCGCCTGCCCGCGAGCGCCGGGTAGGCCGCGAGGATCCCGGCGCGCGCCTCGGCGATCGCCTCCGAGTCGAAGAAGAAGTCGGTGCGCGGGGAGCCCAGCGCCAGTACCCGCTCGATCGGCGTCCGCAGCGCCTTCGACCAGGGCCGTCGCGACGCCTCGCCGGACGTCACCACCCAGTCGTAGTGGCGGTGCAGGAACGTCCGCTCCGGCTCGTCGGGCGGGTGCTGCGCATCCACGCCGAACCGCTTCAGGGCGCCCTCCGCGTGCCACACCTGGACGACCCGAGTGGCGGCCCGATGGCGGGCGACGTGGACCGGCAGATAGGCGTTGTCGACGACGACGAGTGGCGAGGTCCGGAGTAGGTACATGCCCCGGACCAGTCGCGCGGCGTAGGCCAGCTTGCCAAGCAGGCCGTAGCTGTAGGGCTCGAGGACGAGGGTCACGTCGAGGCCCGGCCGAAGGCGACGGATCGCGCGTTCGATGTGCAGGAGGTTGCCGTCGAGGCGCGTGGTCCGCGCCGTCGCGAGCACCACCCGGTTCTGGCGCAGCGGCAGGACCGCGAAGAGGAACCCGAGGAAGCGGAGGATCGCCGCCGAGAAGAGGTACTCGAGCCGGGTCACGCCTGTGTGAGGGCGGTCGCGGCCGACTGGCCCACCGCGTCGTGGCGGCGCACGTCGAGGACCTGCCCGGTCAGATCGGACCGGATGAGCCGCAGCGTCGCCACGGCGACGTCGCGCGCCGGCAGCAGCCCAATCGGCGACTCGCCCGGGAATGCGGCGCGGCGCATGGGTGTGTCCGTACGCTCCGGGCTCACAGCGTTGACCCTGATGCCGTCGGCGGCCCACTCCTCGGCGAGGCCCTGGGCGAGGTTCACCACGGCCGCCTTGCTGGCCGAGTAGGCGACGTAGTTCGGACGGCCGAGCGTGAACGAGCTCGAGGCGAACAGGGTCAGCGAGCCGCCGCGCTTCCGGAGCTCGGGGTGTGCCGCGCGGGCCACGTTCAGGCTGCCCCCGACGTTGACGTCGATGACCTCCGCGAGGTCCGCCGCGCTGAGCTCCGTCGCCCGGCCCACGCGGAGGATGCCGGCAGTGCACAGCACGTGGTCCAGCCCGCCGAGCTGCTCCGCAGCATGAGCCACGTGCGCCTCGACGGACCCATAGTCACGTACGTCCAGGCCGGTTCGCCGCCCGTCGACCGCGACGACAGCGCCCGCCTCGACCGCCAGCTCGGCGATCGCCTGGCCGATGCCGTTCGTGCCGCCGATGACATAGACCCTCGCGCCGCGCAGCGAGCGCGTCGGCTGCGGATCCGCCGCGGCCGAGAGGGTGCGCATCTGGATCATGCGGTCGGCCAGGACCATGTCGGTCCGGGTCGTGATCTTGAGGTTCACCTCGTCGCCGGGAACGGCAACGATCCGCGCGCCCGGCACATGGCGCAGGACGAGGCTGCAGTCGTCGGTCGCGGTGAGATCGCCGGCGGCCTCGGCCGCGCGGTACGCGGCGTCGATCGTCGCCTTGCGGAAGCTCTGCGGCGTCTGGCCGCGGCGGTAGCGGGCGCGCTCCGGGATCTCGGCGACGATGTCGCCCTCAACCACGACGAGCGTGTCGGCACTCGGGATCACAGTGTCGGTGCCGTCGGCGCGACCGGACATGATCGGCTCGATCGAGCGCAGGATGACCTCGGCCGGCACGAGCGGGCGGACCGCGTCGTGGACGACCACGATGTCGTCGTTGGCGGCACCCACGAGCGCGGCGAGCCCGTTGCGGGTGCTCTCGTTGCGTGTCGCGCCGCCGGCGACGATGGTCGGCTCGACCTCGAGCTGAGCGTCGGCGAGCAGCGCGCGCGTCTCATCCAGCCAGCTCGGATGGGTCACGACGACGAGCCGGTCGACGCCGGCACTGGCGATCGCGCGGATGCTCCGGAGCAGGATCGGCTCGCCGGCGAGGCGCACGAACTGCTTTGGCATCTCGGCGCCGAAGCGGTCGCCGGAGCCACCGGCGAGCACGAGCGCATGGACCCGCATCGTGTCCAAGGATAGCCAAGCGGGAGGTGCCAGCCCCTATGATCCGGCCCGGAAGTGTCCAAGCGCCGCGAGCCTCCCAACGCGTGAGCCGCCTCGTTGCGGTGCGCGTGGCCCTGGTTCGCCTGGGGTTTCGCATCGGGCGCCTGCGGCCGATCCGGGCATGCGTGGTTCTCGCGACCGCGCATGCAGGAGAAACCGGCGGAAACCTGCGATGGATCGGCGAGGATTTGCGGACCCGCCTGCCGAACGTGCCTGTCGTCGAGCTCGCGCACCGCTCTGCACACGGCTGGCGCCACCTCCCGGGCTCCGCGGTGCACGCTGTCCGCTCCGGGTACCACCTCGCGACCGCGCGCCTGTTTGTGGTCGACGACTATTTCTTCCCGATGTACGTGATCGACGCGCGGCCCGGCACCCGCTTCGTCCAGGTCTGGCACGCCTGCGGCGCATTCAAGAAGTTCGGCTACAGCGTGCTCGGCAAGGGCTTCGGCGCCGACGAGGACTACGTGCAGTCGATCCCGATTCACGCCAACTACGACCTGTGCCTGGTGTCGGCTGCGCGGTTCGTGCCGTTCTACGCCGAAGCCTTCCGGACACCGGTCGAACGGTTCATCTCCCGATTGGGCATCCCGCGGACCGATCTGTTCTTCGACGCCGAAAGGATCGCGCGATCGAGCGAGGCGCTCCGCCACCGCTATCGGATCCCCGTCGGCCGGCGCGTGGTGCTCTATGCCCCGACGTACCGAGGGTCGCGGGCGACGCTCGCCCGCGACCCAGCCGATCTCGATTTCGAAGAACTTGAGGCAGTACTCGGGGCCGACCACGTGGTGTTGCTCCGCTCACACCCATTCGTCCGATCCCGGATGCGCGCCAGCGCGGTGAGGCGCGGCTTCGTGATCGACGTCTCCGATCACCCGGAGATGAACGAGCTCATGCTGATCAGCGACATCCTCGTCACCGATTACAGCAGCGCGATCTACGAGTTCGCGCTCACCAGCCGGCCCATCGTCTTCTTCGCGCCCGACCATGCGGCGTATGAGGCCGAGAGAGGCTTCTATCTCGAGTTCGCGACCGAACTTCCCGGTCCCGTGTTCACGGACTCAGCCGAGCTCGCCGCGTATGTCCGCGCGGGGGCCTTCGACCTGGACCGCGTCCGCAGATTCGCCAGCGAGAGCTTCGACGCGGCTGACGGTCTCGCCACCCGCCGCTTCACGGACGAAGTCGTGCGGCCGACTGTCGACGCGCTCCAGGGGTAATTCGCAGGGACCCCGCCCCCGGTATCCTCCCTCGGACCGCACCGCGCCCCGGGCCGGTCGCGAATCTGGAGGAGCGATGCACCTGTTCCTGGTGGGCGCCGGCCACGTCGGGCTGGTCACGGCAGTGGGCCTGGCGCGACTGGACCACCGGGTCACGGTCGCGGACATCGACGAAGCCCGGATCGATCGCCTCCGCGCCGGTCGTGCCCCGATGTTCGAGCCGGGGCTGGACGAAGGGCTCGCCGCGGCCGCCGACCGCCTCGCATTCACGACGGACCTGCGGCCCCCCGCGGACACGCCGTTCTCGTTCGTCGCCGTTGGCACCCCGTTCGGGCCGGACGGCCCGCTCACCCTCGACCACGTCGAGGCGGTCGTCGGCGGGCTGCTTGACGTCACCGGCCCCGAGCACACGATCGTCGTCCGCTCGACGCTGCCGATGTCCGGGCCGGCCGCGCTGATCCAGCTGCGCAACATACGCGGCGGAGCGGCCTCGATCACGACGAACCCCGAGTTCATGCGCGAGGGTTCCGCGCTCCGCGACTTCGAGAAGCCCGGCCGCATCGTCAGCGGCTGGCTCGAGGAGCGCGACCGCGGGGCGGCCGAGCGCGTCCTCGAGCTGTACCGAGGCATTGATGCTCCGACGCTGGTCGCCGACGCGCCATCGGTCGCGCTCATCAAGCTCGCCTCGAACGTGTTCCTGGCCATGAAGATCGGCTACGCGAACGAGCTGGCCCGACTCGCCGACGCCTTCGGCGCGACCGCCTCCGTCGTGGCCGACGGGCTCGGCCTCGACGATCGGATCGGCCGGTCGTTCCTCGACGCGGGGCCCGGTTTCGGCGGCTCGTGCCTGCCCGAGCAGGCAGTGGCGCTCGCGGCGATCGCCGACGGGGCTGACGTGCAGGCGCCGCTGATCCAGGCCGTGGCCGTCGCGAACGGGGCGCACCAGAAGGCGATCGTGGCTCGCCTCGCGTCGCTGCTGCGCCCGCTGGACCCGCCGGACCTGTTCGGCAAGCGCCTCGCCCTGTTCGGCCTCGCGTTCAAGGCGAACACCGACGACGTGCGCGAATCGCCCGCGCTCGCGATCGCGGCGGAGCTGCGCGCCGCCGGCGCGGAGGTGGTCGGCACGGATCCCCGGGCGAGCGCCAAGGCCCAGGCCGCCGACGCGCTCCTCGAGGTCGCGGCGTCGCCGGCAGCGGCCGCCAGCGCCGCCGACGGCGTCCTTGTCGTGACCGAGTGGCAGGACTATGCCTCGCTCGACTGGCGCGCCATCGCCGGGGCCATGCGCGGCGACCTCGTCTATGACACCCGCAACATCGTCGACGGCGCGGCGGTCAGCGCCGCGGGCCTGCGACTGGAGCGGCTCGGCCGGCCTTGATCGCGGCCCCGGAGGCCCGTGCGTTACCATTCGCCGTCGCTTCCGCGCCGGGTCTTGATCGGCGCCTCCCCTTCCGACACTGCAGGTACCCCGTTCTCACATGACCCTCAGAGCCAGACCGGTCGCGCGCCGCCGCGGCCGCGCCGGGTGGGACTCCGGCGACCGCCGGAACAGCCTCATCAACGCCGGCTTCTTCCTCGCGATCGGCATCTCGGTCCTGATCCTGGTCGGCTACGCCGCGTGGAGCTGGTACGACGACCACTTCGGTGCAGCAGCCACGGTCAACGGCCAGGTCATTACCAAGGACGACCTGCGCGGACGACTCAAGATCGAGACGTTCCGGCTCGACTACATCGCCAGCCGCATCAGCACGCTGATGGCCCGGGGTCGGATCTCGCAGTCGGATGGCCAGCAGCAGCTGCAATTCATCACGCAGCGTCGCGGCCAGCTCGCGAGCCTGACCCTCGACCGCCTCGTCGACAACGTGCTCATGGGCAAGCTCGCGGCCGACGCCGGCGTGACGGTCAGCGACGCGGACATCGACAAGGAGATCCGCGACGAGGCGACCATCGGCGAGATGCGCCACGTCTGGATGATCTCGGTGAGTCCGGAGACCGACCCGATCACGGGCAAGTCCAGCGACGCGCAGAAGCGGCTCGCGCTTACGAAGGCCCAGCAGGCGCTCGGCCGTCTCGCCCGGGGCGATAGCTGGGAGGACGTCGCTCGCACCGTGGACACGACCGGGCTCGCCCCGCAGGCGGGCGACCTCGGCTGGCTCCAGAAGGAAAGCGGCTATGACCAGAAGTTCATGGATGCGGTGTTTGCGGCCGAGATCAACAAGCCGACCGCCGTGATCGAGGGCGACGACGGCGTGTACCGCGTCGGCCGAGCGACCGAGGACGCGGCCGCGGAGGTCGACGGGACCTTCGACCAGCAGCTCGACTCCGCCGACATCAAGATGGCCGACTACCGGCTCGCCGCGAAGGGCGACGTCATCCGCACGAAGCTGTCCGACAAGGTCGTAGCCGACCTCCAGAAGCCGGGCAAGCAGCGCCACGTCCTCGAGATCAAGCTGCCCGAGAACCCGGGCTCGGGTGTGGGGGCGACGCCGGGCGTGAAGGTGCGCTGGATCGTCTTCGCGCCGAAGGATAAGACGCAGGGCGCCGCCGACGTGCCCGCCACCGACCCGTCGTGGGCCCAGGCCCTCGCGGACGCGAACGCCGCCTATGCCACCCTGAGGGCCGACCCGGGCAAGTTCGATGCGCTCGCCCGGGCGAAGTCCGACGAGGCCTCGGCGAAGACGACCGGCGGGAAGCAGCCCTGGGTCTACGCCACCACCCAGATCGACGCCGCCATCAAGAACGCGGTCCTCGCCGACGGGCTGACGAACGGCCAGATCCTGGCCCCGGTCAAGGGCGACATCGGCTGGTACGTCATCCAGTTCATGCGCCCCGAGGGCGACGGCGATGCCGCCTTCCTGTCCGACCTCAAAGGCTCGCTCACGACGGACGCCAAGTTCGAACAGGCGGCCAGGGATTGGAGCGAGGGCGCCGAGGCCGGCGACGGCGGTGACCTCGGCTGGATCATGCCCGGCCAGCTCAGCGCCGATCTCGACAAGGCGATCCTGGATACCGCCATCGGCTCGACGTCCGACGTGATCTCGGTCCAGTCAGACGCGAGCTACCTGGTTCGCATCCTGGGCGAGGACACGAAGACGCCGACGGCCGATCAGGTCAAGATCATCAAGGCCAGCGGCTTCTCCTACTGGTACACGAAGCAGAAGGGAGCAGCGACGATCGACTACAACGTCGGTACGTCGTCGACCACCGGCTAGCGGACATGTTGGACGCCCTCATCGCCGAGGCTCGCGAGCGCTGGGGCCTCGATCTCGCCGGCGGCATCCAGGTCGTCGCCAGCGAGGGCCTGGTCGGGACGCCGATCGAGCCGTCTCGGCCGCTCCTGATCGTCCCGCTCGCGGCGCTGTCGGGGGCTCATGTCGAGCCCGGGCCGCGCCCGACGGTACCGGTCGCGCCGCTACCCGGCCGGCATGGTCCACGGGGCGGCGACGCGCTGGCGATTCTGCGCCGGCTGTACCCCGCCGACGCGACGGTGGACCGCCTCGGGCCGGCGGCGGGCACCACGAAGGTCGAGGCACTCGCAGCCGCCGACCTGACGGGGCCGTTGTACGTCCCGCCGATCGCGCCGGAGGCGGCTGTCGCGGGACCGTGGGCGATGCCCTTCATCAGCAACCGCCTGCGCCAGCCCGACGGCTGTCCCTGGGATCGCGAGCAGACGCATGCCTCGCTCCGGAAGCACCTGCTTGAGGAGGCCTACGAGGTCTACGACGCGTTGGAGCGGGGCGCGACGCCGGCCCTCGCGGAGGAGCTCGGCGATCTGCTGCTGCAGGTCGTGCTCCATGCCCAGCTCGCGGCCGAGGAGGGGGTCTTCGACCTCGCCGACGTCCAGGCCGCCATCGGTCGCAAGATCGTCCGCCGCCATCCGCACGTGTTTGGCGACGCTGTGGCCCGGACGGCGGCGGACGTCAACCGCCAATGGGAGCGGATCAAGGCGGACGAGCGAGCGCTGGCTGCCGCCGTCGCCGCCGAGGACGCGACGCCGACCCCGGGCGCGGCCGCAGGGCCCCGTCCACACGTCAAGAGCGCCCTCGACGGGATCAGCTCGTCGATGCCCGCGCTCGCGGCGAGCCAGGAGATGCAGGAGCGCGCTGCCGCGCTCGGCTACGACTGGCCGGACGTCGAGCGCGTCCTCGACAAGGTCGCGGAGGAGCTGGCGGAGCTCGCCGCGGCGACTTCGCAGAGTGATCGGCAGGAGGAGTTCGGCGACTTGCTGCTCGTCGTGGTCAACGTCGGGCGCAAGCTCGGCATCGAGTCGGAGGCCGCGTTGCGCGCCGCGAACGACAAGTTCCGGAACCGGTTCGGGCGAGTGGAGAGGATGGTCGCCGAGCATGGCGTCGCGATCCGCGACCTCGACTTCCAGGCACTGGACGACCTGTGGGATGCTGCCAAGGTGGCGGAGCGAGCGGGGTTGGCGCGGTGAGCATCGGCAATCGGCCGCCCAGCCTCCGCAACGACGGCCGCCGCCCGGGCGACCTCCGGCCCGTGACGATGACCCTCGGGGTTCAGAAGTGGGCCGAGGGCTCGTGCCGGATTCGCGCCGGCGACACCGAGGTGCTGTGCGCGGCGACGATCGGCGACCGCGTGCCACCGCACCTGCGTGGCAAGGGCACCGGCTGGGTCACCGCCGAGTACTCGATGCTGCCGCGGGCGACGGCCGAGCGCTCGGAACGCGAATCGGTGAAGGGTCGACTCGGCGGGCGGACCCATGAGATCCAGCGGCTCATCGGCCGTTCGCTGCGCGGCGTGGTGGACCTGGCGAAGCTCGGCGAGCGGACGGTCACGGTCGACTGCGACGTCCTGCAGGCAGATGGCGGCACCCGCTGCGCCTCGATCACCGGCGGCTACGTCGCTCTCGCCGTCGCGCTCATGGGGGCAGGACTCGAGCGGACCCTCGTCGGGAAGGTCGCGGCGGTTTCGGTGGGCGTCGTCCGTGGTGCGGTGATGCTCGACCTCGATTACTCGGAGGACTCCACCGCCGAGGTCGACATGAACGTCGTGGGGACCGACGCCGGTACCTACATCGAGCTCCAGGGGACGGCCGAGGGCCTGCCCTTTGACCGTGCGCGCGTGACGAGCCTCCTGGACCTGGCGGATGCAGGCCTCGCCCGCCTGTTCGAGGCCCAAGCCACCGCCATCGCCTCGGTGCGCCGCTGAGCGATCGCCCGGTGGCCGCACCTCGGCGACTGGTCGTCGCAACCCACTCCGCTCACAAGCTGCGCGAGCTCCGTGGCCTTCTCTGCCTCGATCGAATCGAGCTTGTGTCCCTGGACGAGCTGGGCGTGACCGGCGAGCCGGTCGAGGACGGGCTGACCTTCGAGACGAACGCGCGGATCAAGGCTCGCTTCGCGGCCAGGGCAACGGGGTTGCCCGCCCTCGCCGACGATTCGGGCATCGAGGTCGACGCACTCGGGGGCGGCCCCGGCGTGCGAACGCGTCGATATGCCGGCCCGAATGCATCCGACGCGGACAACAACGCCAAGCTCCTGCGCGCGCTCACGGGCATCCCGACGGCGGCGCGCGGCGCCCGCTACGTCTGCGTCCTCGCTCTCGCGCTCCCGGACTCGGCCGCGGCCGGCGGCCTCCGCCTGTTCACGCGCCGGGGCACGTCGCGCGGCCGGATCGCGATCGAGCCGCGCGGGAGCGGCGGCTTCGGCTATGACCCGCTGTTCGAGCCGGCGCGCGAGCGCCCGGGTCGTCGGACGTTCGGCCAGTACGGCTCGGCAGAGAAGGACGCGATCTCGCACCGCGGCCGCGCCGCGCGCCGCATGGCCCGGCTGATCGCCGAGCGGCCGCTGCCATGGTGAGGCGCATGCGCCGCGGGCTGCCGCCGCGGTCGCCCGCCTTGTGTTTCGACCTGGTCCTTGGTGGCGATTACCTGCCATCCCCGGGAAGGAGTGTATCGGCGTTCTTCGCCGGCGGTGGCTGATAAGCCAGGTTCTGGGGCCCGGTCCGGGCCCTCTGAGCTGAAGAGGGAACGGTGACGCCGGGCGGTTCCATCAGCCTGCCAGCTCCCGCCCGGCGCCCAGCGGCAGACGCCGCGGTCCACGAGTGGGTTCCTACCGGATCCTCCGTCGAGGCTGGCTCGAATAGCAGCAAACCCACCCTTGCCGACAACAAGCCTGAACCCACCGTGCAGTGGTGAGTTCGTGACGCCCGACCAGGAACGGCCTACCCTCCCCTGGACGCCGGACAGCGCGTCCCGCCGGGGCATGGGAGCCACCGATGACGAGCGACGACGAAGGCCGAGCCAGACCGGCGCGCCTTCCGTCGGTATCGACCCCGGTCACGGCCTGGCGATGGAGCTGATGCGCACGCGTCTGCGCTCTTGCTGAGGTCAATCTGCGGTGCGCTGGTCCTGATGCTGCCCTCTTCACGGCGGCGGGACCGGTTCGGAAGTCCCGAGGGGGCGCAGTCGTCATGAGCGCGCTTCGCGCCTGGGTATCGGCGAACCGCACGGAAACCGCATTCGCGCTCGCGGTGGTGATCGGCTACGCCGCGCTGACGATCGTCGGCCTCGCGGTCGTCGGCCACAGTCCCGACCGCATGATGGTGCTCGCCCAGCGGATCTTCGAGGGACGGCTGGACGATCCGAGCTTCAAGGGCACGGTCGACTCGGTGACCATCGGCGACCGCTCATACGTCGCGGTCGGACCGCTCCAAGTCGTGCCGTACCTCGTCTTCGTCCCATTTCCGGCGCTCTACCCCGTGGCTGCGGCCGTGATCGGCGCCGTGATCGGCGCGGCCGCGGCGGGGCTGTCGCTACCCCTTGTCCGAGCATATGGCGCCCCCGCCGGGCGAGACATCTGGCTCGCCGCGTTCGTTGCATTCGGCACCCTGCTCCTCTTCGCGTCGGTCGAGGCCGATATGTACTACCTCGCCCAGGTCGAGTCTTTCCTCCTCCTGGAGTTGTTCTTGCTCGAGTGGGCTGCGAAGGGCCGGCCACTCCTCCTCGGCGTCGCGATCGGCCTGTCGTTCCTGGCCCGCCCGACGACGGTCCTTGCCGTCATCCCGTTCGGGGGCGTTCTGCTGTGGCGATCGCGTCGCCGGATCGGCGATGCGCTGGCGATGGCCTTTCCGGTCGGTGTCGCGATCGGCGCGTACGGACTGTTCAACGCCGCTCGCTTTGGGTCACCGTTTCAGAGCGGCTACGCGATCTCCCAGCTTCACTCGTCACTTCTCTCAACCCGGCGGGCAGCGGGGCTGTTCTCGGTTGGTCACATTCGTGAAAACCTACGGCTCGCCTTCCTCACCCTCCCGAGGCTCGTGCCACGGGCGCCGTACGTGCTGCCGAGCGTGTACGGCATGTCGATGCTTCTCGTGTCGCCGGGGTTGGTGATCGCGCTTCGCGCCGGGTTCCGAGGCCTCGACCGGCTCGTCCTGTGGACGGCAGCGATCCTCGTCACGTTCCCGATCTTCCTGTACTACGGCGGCGGCGTCGTCCAGTACGGCTTTCGGTACTCGCTCGACGCGACGCCCTTCCTCGTCGCGCTGATTGCGATCGGCCTGCGCGGCGGGTTTGGTTGGATCGAGAGGGGCCTGTTCGTGTTCAGCGCCGTTTCGGTAGTGTTCGGCTCGCTGTGGCGGGCCGGCGTTTTCGGCCATCCGTAGCGCGCCGGCCGGCTCGCCCATCCCTCGCGACGCCGTCTATCCTCCGGCCGTGAGTGGCGATCCGAGCCCGGCCCACGACGCGCCCGTCCCGAAGGTCGTCGTGGTAATGCCCGCTTACAACGCAGCTCGAACACTCTTGCGGACGTACCGGGAGATTCCCCATGATCTCGTCGACGAGGTGATCCTGGTCGACGACGTCTCGGCCGACGACACCGTCGCGATCGCCGGGCTCCTCGGGATCGAGACGATCGTGCACCAGCAGAACCTGGGCTACGGGGGCAATCAGAAGACGTGCTACGACACGGCTCTGGCACTGGGCGCCCAGATCGTCGTGATGCTCCACCCCGACAACCAGTACGACGCCACGCGAATCGGAGCACTCATCGCGCCGATCGAGTCGCGTGAGGCAGACCTGATGCTCGGCAGCCGGTTCCTCGGCGATCCCCTCGGCGGCGGGATGCCGCGCTGGAAGTGGCTCAGCAACCGGTTCCTGACCGCGGTCGAGAACCGAGCATTCGACTTGAATCTGTCCGAATACCACACCGGGCTTCGCGCTTACAGCCGGAGGCTGCTCGAGGCCATCCCATATCGACGAAACTCGGACGACTTCGTCTTCGATCAGGAGCTCATCGCGCAGGTCGTGGCCGCGGGGGGGTTTCGGATCGGCGAGGTCGGCGTACCGACGCGCTATTTCGCCGAGGCGAGCTCGGTTGGGTTCAGGCGGAGCGTTGCTTACGGGTTCGCCACCCTGCGGGTCGTCCTTCGCTACCTCCTGCACCGGAATGGGGTGTGGCGGTCGCGGCAGCTCGAGCCCCGCGGCTAGACGGCGGCTGGGCCGCCGGCTCCGCTGGCGGTGAATGGAACAAAGCGATCAACCGGTCGGAGCCAGGCGGTAGACGTGGATGGTCGGTCCGCCGCGTGTCGGGCCCGGTTCGAAGGTCATGGCGAGTGGGAGGCTGGTCAACGAGATGTAGAAGGCTGATTCACTCGGGTACCGCGCGGCGTCCACGAACCGCCCCGACATCGTGGAGCTCTCGAGCAGATAGGTACAGCCCTTCCCGCGGTACCACTCGAGTGACCGTTGACCCAGCGCGAACACCCGCACCACTCTGCCCGGCAAACCATCCGCATAGGCCGTGTACATCTCCTCGCATAGCACGGTCCGCGCATTGGCAACCGAGCGAATCCAGTCGGTGGCAGCCGCGCGGGTAGTTGGGGCGCCTCGGAGGGCGTCTCTGGTGAGCGTAGCGTCAGCTTGTGGCACGAGAGACGCCACCGCCAAGGCCGCGACGACGATCGCGGTCGCAGTCCTCCGCCACGCCCAGCCGCGGGGGTGTGACCTCCCGTGGATCGCCTTGTCGCCCTGGCCGGAGCGGAGAGCCAGCATCCCAGGGCCGCTCCAAATAGCCAACCGATCGATTGCGATCGCGGCCGCAAGGCTCACAACCGGGATCAACGGGATGATGTACCGGTCCCAGTGGAGCGGCGAGAGGCTGACCGCGGAAAGGTACGTGATGGCGTATGTTCCAAGCACGACCATGACCGATCGGTGCAACCGCCAGGCGATGGCGGCGCCGGCTGCGGCGAGGGGCAGGATCGCGACGCCGACGGCTCCAGGGAGGACCGTCCCCAGGTACCACGTCGCGTTGCCGAGCGGTGACAGCCCGTCTGCGCCCGGGTGAATCGCGCGGGCCTCCGCGAGGATGTCGGCCAGGGCCTTCGCGGGGTGTAGGAAGACTCCAGGGGACGTGATAATGAAGGTGGCCACCGCCATGAACAACCAGGCCGCGCGCCGAGTTGCCACGCCGCGATTGGGCGATGCGACGAAGCAGGCAACGACAAACGGCGGCGCGAGGGATACGAGGAAGTATCGTGTCGAGATCGCGAGGCCCAGGAGCACGGCTGCAAGCGCGAAGTCCCGGGGTCGACCGTTGTCGATGGCCACGAGTAGGGCGAGCAGGAAGAGGAGCGCGAAGCAGGCGCCCGCCGTGTCATCCCGCGCCAGCTGGCCGTAGGAAATGACAATCCATGCGACCGCCACGACCAGCGCGGCGAACGCCGCCGCGACGGGCCCGGTCAGCCGTCTGGCCAATGCGTATGCCGCAACGACCATGAGAACCGTGTACGCCCCCGATACACCTCTTGCGATCAGATAGAGCGGCGCGGGATCGCTCGCGAGTGTCTTCGCGATAGCGGCATCATGGAGGTGGAAGAGGGTCCGCGGGTCCTGGACGGCCGCCCAGAGCCGGAATAGTGCCGCCGCGGAGTAGATGACGGTCGACCCGGGATGCCCGTACCACCCGGTGCTCAAGTGGCCAATCGCTACATGAACAGCCGCCCGCACGAATGTCGGCTCGTCGACGTCCGGTGGATACGGCAGGTCGCCACGAATACCGGCGAGGACGGCCACAGCGGCGATCGCCCCGATCGCGCCGGCGACGAACCAGTCGAGCGTGGGGCGGGGCAACGACGCCCGCCGGGGCGGGTGTGTCGCCGGTGTCGATCTCGCCGCCACTGGCTCGTCCTCGCTCATCCCCGAGGCTGTCCCCGGGGCGCCGTCCCGGCGGGCGAGGCGCCCACGGAGCCGGCCGCGACCGCCCTGCCGGCACCTCCGTCCGAGCGGTCGCGCGGGGCTTCGAACCCGGCGGTCGCCAGCGTGTGGAAGGCCACCGCGGCGACCTCGGAGCCGACCCCTGCGCTCGTGCGGCTCCGCATGGCTACTGTCGACTGGTCTTGGCCGGGCGGTCGACGATCGCCCGCTCGATCGACGGCGTGCCTTTCCCGCAAGGCATCACGACTCAGGCAGGTGAGTCGCGCCCAACCGCGTCGCGGGGGAGGACGCCTGGTTCCGGCTCTCGGCCGCCTCCCGACACGCGGCCGCCCGCCTGTGTCCGGACATGAAGGCGAAGGGTAACAGGGCAGACGCGGGCCGCCGATGTCGTGTCCGCGGGCGGCCTCGCCGCTATCAGTCGACCGGAGGATCCCATGCGCGATCCTGCTAGAGTCGCCACGTGGTCGACCGTCCCTCTCGAGGCCGCAGCGTCGATCGCGAAGGTGGACGACAGCAGTCAGCTCGGGCCACCACGCGGCCCGGCGCCCAGGCGACGTCGTCCTCGGGGCCCATCGCCGGGTCGCAGGCCGCACAACCCCACGATCAAGCCGTCGACCGTGTGGCGGCGCTGGAATCGAGCATCGCTCGGCTGGAGGGGGAGCTCGCCCGGAGTCGGTCCCAACTGAATGCATCGGCCGAGGTCCGTCGGGCAACGAATGAGGCGTTGAGCCGGTCCCGGGACGAGCTACGGATCCTCTACGCGAGCCCGCCCGTGCGGATTGCGATCGCCGCGACGCGGGGGGTTGTCTGGGTAGCTCGCGTGACCCGCCGAGGAGCCGGATTGACGCGGAAGATCGCGCGCTCGCTGCCTCGCCGGATCGTGAGGCGAGTCAGGCGTCGCCTTCTCCGCGCCTCGCCGGCGGAGGAGGCCGATTTCACCGGGAGGCTTCGAGCGAGCCTGCCCGGGACGATGATCACCCGCGGCCCCCTTGTCTCAGTCGTCATCACCAACCGCGACGGCCTGAGGCACCTCGAACAATGCCTTTCGGCCCTCGCGACGACCGCGTATCAGGATCTCGAGCTCATCGTCGTCGACAACGGCTCGACCGACGGATCGGCCGAGTTCGTCGAGTCATTCAAGCTCCCCTTTCCGGCGCGCGTCATCCGGAACGACACCAATCGCTCGTTTGCGGAGGCGAACAACCAAGCGCTCGCGATCGCCAGCGGCGAGTTCCTGTGTTTCCTCAACAACGACGTCGACCCCATCACAGACGACTGGCTTGGGTACATGGTCGAGTCGCTCCAGGCTCATCAGGCCGTCGCCATCGGCGCACGCTTGATCTACCCGCGTCATCGCGGCGGCGCCCGCGGGGGGGCGAAGCTGTCCGACCTTTCCCTACAGCACGCCGGTGTCGACTTCGACCGCGGCCATGGCGTACCGGTCGCCCGTGCCCTCGGCGCGGGCGACGAGGCAATCACGCCGTTCGCAGCTCGAATCGAGGATGTGCCGGCCCTCACCGCGGCATGCCTGCTCGTCCGTCGCGATGCCTTCGAGCACGTTGGCGGATTCTTACCCGCCTATAACTATGGCTTCGAGGACGTCGATCTGTGCCTGCGGCTCCGGGAAGCCGGCGGTCGGATCGTGTACGACGGTCGGGCAGCCCTGTGGCACCACGAGTCGGCAACGCGCGCTTCCGATCGTGCGGTCTTCTCGGCACGTTCGGCCGCCAACCGGGACATGTTCAACGCGATCTGGGGGCCGCGCCTCTACCGGGCGGCGTTGCTCGACGCGCTCCAGGGCGGCCAGCGCTTCTCGCGCGATCCGTTTCACATCGCAATCGCCGCGTCTGCGGGCGAACCGGCAGCGAGCCTTACGGGTTCGCCCAGGAGACTCGTCGAGAGCGCCTTCGGCGACTACGGCTGGCGCGTCACGGATCTGCCTGGCGGGGGCCCAGCCCGCGGCTCGCTGGATCCGTCGGTGGAGGCGGTCCTCGTCCTCGACGACACGCTCGACATCCGGGACCTGCCAAGAAACATGGTGACGATGGCGGGGATCGGCAGCGACGCCGAGAGGTGGGTCGGCCGGAAATGGTTCGACGAGTTCGATCTCGTGTTCGCGGCGAGCGACGAGATTGCCTTGGAGGTCCGCGATCAAACGTCCAAGACCGCGCGATTGCTCCCCGAAATCCTGGGCGTATCCGATGCGACCGCCGCAGCAGGATTGGCCGCCGGGGTCCGAGAGGCGTTGATCGCCTGGACCACGGCGACACGCTACGGGCTGCGGATCGGCGTTCCGAGCTGGGATGTCGAGCACTGGGGGGATTACCACTTCGCACGCGGTTTGCAGCGGTATCTCGAACGAAGTGGCCACCCAACGCGCCTGCACTTCCTTCCTGACTGGAGCTCTTCGACGGCGGCACGCGACGACGTCGCGGTCCACCTGTTCGGCCTCAGGGAGGCTCCGACCCACCCCGGCCAGGTCAATATCCTGTGGCAGATCAGCCACCCCGACCTCGCCAGCCCCGCGTTGTACGAGCGGTACGACCATGTGTTCGTCGCGTCCGACATCTTCGCCACGCGGATGGCAGAGCGAGTGAGCGTCCCGGTCACTCCCCTGCACCAGGCGACCGATCCGGAACGATTCCGGCCGACCTCAGGGGGCCCCCACCACGAGCTGCTGTTCGTCGCCAACTCGCGACGGGTCCACCGTCGGATCGTCGATGATCTGGCGGGCACGGTCCACGATCTGGCGATCTATGGGCGCCACTGGACGCCCGACCTCGTCGACCCCGTGTTTGTGAAGGACGAGATCGTTCCGAACGCCGCGCTACCGAGGTACTACGCGGCCGCTGATATCGTGCTGAATGACCACTGGGACGACATGCGCATCGAGGGCTTCCTTTCGAACCGCCTCTATGACGCATTGGCGTGTCGTGCACTCGTCTTGTCGGACCACGTGGACGGCATCGAGGCTGAGTTTGATGGAGCCGTCGTCACGTACGCCTCGCGCCCGGAGCTCGGTCGACTCATCGAACGGTACCTCGCAGATCCCGAGGAGCGCCGACGACTCGGCGAGCATGGCCGCGCGATCGTCTTGGAGCGCCATACCTTCGAGCATCGCGTGGCCGCGCTGCGTGGCATCGCGAACCCGCTTGTAGCGGCGCGACCCGCAACCATCGAGGCGGATCCGGAACCGCCGGTCGTCGCCGAACCGCCGCTCAGCCTCAGCGGCCGCTCGGGTACCGTCGCAGTCGCCGTCTGACTGCCGCCGCCGGTTGGCGAAACACACGAGTCCAGGCATTCCGGACGCGCGGCCTTGTCGTTCGGGCCTCGACGAGCCTCCGGGCTTCGTCGCGTTCGCGCTCGAGCGCGATGAACTGCCCGCCGAGGATCGCGCCGCGTTCATGTTCCGCGGCCTCGATTGGCTCGTCATCCCCGGAGTCCAGGCACGGTTCGAGCAGTTCCGGGAGGAGCGCCCGTCCGAGCAGCGCGTGCAGGTGGTCCCGCAGCCAGGGATCGCGGACAAAGGAGCCGTCTCCCGACGACATGTCGCGCAGCTGTGGCTGGCGGACGAGAAATGCGTATTCCAGGCGCCCCGCCTGATAGCGCCGATAGTCGGCCATCCCGTGGTGGTTCTTGCTCGGCTGTAGGTCCGGGTTGGCGTCGTAGGATCGCCCGGTGTTGACAACCTTCCGCTCGAACTGCCGCCAGGATCGCCACGGCAGGTGAAGGACCTCGAGGGCGACCGCGTCGGGTGGCTGGCCCGTGCTCTTCAGCGACACAAAGTGATTGCCCTGCGCCACGACCACATCGGGATCACCGCGGTGGACCGTATCGTCGGTCGGCTGCGCGTAGATGCCGACGGCCTGCAGTTGGGCGGGGGTTCTGAAGTCGCGCCAGACGAGGCGATCGATGCCGGATCCGCGCCGGGCAGGTGGCCCGACGAGGTTGGTCACAGGGACGGTGAATGCATTGAGTGCCAGAGGGATCGCCTCAAGGGCGGACCTCAGCGTCATCGCCTTGTCGCGGGGCACCCAGAACTCGTCGGCGTCGGCGTTGATGACCCAGTCGGCGCCATGCTCTGTAGCGGCCCGGCGGGCCATCGCCGTGACAAGCGCATGCTGTTGCTTCCGGAACACGGGGTCGTGGTGCAGCTCGAGAACGCCGAGGTCCGCGTAGCGCTGCAGGACCTGGGCCGTGCCGTCGACCGATCCGTTATCGGTCGCAATGATGAGGTCGACCTGCTGGTCGAGGTGGTGCTCGACCCACGCGGCGATGACGTCCGCTTCGTCGCGGACCATGACGGTAACGAGGATCTTCACTGCTCGCGGGTCCCCTCGCGTCGGAACCACAGCGCAGCCCGGCCGGCTCGTCCCTCGCGATTGAGGTCGGCAACGATGGACTTGTAGGCCGCGATCGCGGCGTCGCTGTAGCCGGCGGGCGGACCGTTGTGCCACGAGTCCTCGGAACGCCACGGGATGCCTCGCTCGATCTGATCGCTGGCGATCATCTCGAGGTATGTCGATTCCCACACGGTCGCGGTCCGGACCAGGCCTACGTCGCGAGCGAGGATGTCCAGGCTTCGTTCGCTATGGATGAAGAGATGGCGCGGCGGATCGAGCTCCCACCAATTCGTGCGAAAGTGCTCCCAGAACCAGCTTCCCATGATCGGCGTCCGGATCAGGACCGCACCGTTGCGTCGAAGCCGTGCCGCGGCCGCGGCCAGCGTGGCGCGGGGATCAGGCACATGCTCGAACGAGTGGTTGAAGGTGATCACCTGAAAGGAGCCCTGAACCTCATCGATTCGTCGGCGCAGCAACAGGACGTCGTGGACCTTGCGATCGGCGTCGAGGTACGGGTCGATGCCGAGGAGGCGTCGGAATCCGGCGAGACGTAGGTCCATGAGCTGTGGCGACCGTCGACCGCCCCCCACGTCGAGGATCGGGTCGTTGAACGACCTCAGTCCCGCGAGGTGAACGAACGTTTTCCATCGTCGGACCTCGGGCGGGATCGTGGGTGCCAGCTTGTGGAGGATTCGAGCCGCAACGCGGCTCCTCCGGAATAAGAAGCGCTCTGCCGACACCGTCGCGGCCAGGTCACGCACCCAGACTCGCTGCACCGGCGCTTCCTCGGGGATGGGAGCGGCGCGGCCCCTGTAGCCATCGAAGTACTCGTTCGGATAGTGACGTGCGAGGTCAACCGGCGGAGACACGATTCGCATCGCGCCACAGCCCGGGCACAGGAGATAGACGAACATCTCTCTCCAGCCGAACAGCATCTCGCACAGCCTGAAGCGCTCAGGCGGCTGCAGGCTGCCGCAGATCGGGCAGGGCTGGATCTCCTCTCCCACTTCTGCCAACGGTACGCCGCGCGCCGGTCCCCTGGCTACGCAATCGACGTCCGCGGCCAGCTCCGGCGACGTCACCGGCCGGACGGATCGGGTCAGTGCGCCGAAATCGTCGCCGAGCTGCTGCGAATCCGCTCCACCAGCTCGGAAAGTGGCGGGTTGGCCAGATCACGTGGCGACAGGATCGGGCGCCCATCCGGGTTCGAGTGGACGACCGGCCAGGGCACGGCTGCCAGCGGGTCGTCCCAGGCGAAGCCGAGCTCGTCGCTGCCGTCGTAGTCATGCGTCACGAAGTAGATGAGCTCAATCCGTTCGAGAGCCAGGAAGCCATGCGCGACCCCGATGGGGATCGTCACGCTCGTATCCGGAGGCACGATGCGGGCATCGACGATCGGCCGCAGCGCGCCACGCGCGAGCGGCCGCACGTCGACGAGGCCGATGAACGCCGACCCGCTCGCCACGACCCAGTGGTCCATCTGGTGGAGGTGGAGGTGCAGCCCACGGAGCACGCCCGCGGCCGACACCGACAGGTTGCTCTGGGTGAAACGCACCCCCGCGTCGGGAGCCCTGCCCGCGAGCGCAGGTTCGACATTCTCAAAAGCCGCGGCTCGCCAGAGTTCTCGGAAGCTGCCGCGGGCATCCTCGTGCCTGATTACGGATCCCCATTCGACGCCGGGGATCGGGGAGGCCGCCGAGGTCATGACGCCCGCCCGACAGAGGCCGGCCGGAAGCGGGCGGCCGCGTCCTCGTCGACGGCCTCCTGCCAGGGGCGCAGCCGTCCCATCGTGGGCAGAGGTGTCGGCTCAAGCACCCCCCAGCGGGGTGGCGTGGAGTCGCGTGGCCATGAATCGATCGATACGTCCTCGGTCGGCACGTCCAGGCCAGCCGAGGCGAGTATCCGCCGGGCCCAGTCAGCCCTCGACGCGTGGCCCGTGTTCACGACGTGGTGCAGCCCACGAGTCTCGACGTGGTCTGCAAGGTCGAGCAGCGCCGCCGCGAGATCTGAAGCAGCGGTGGGGTTGCCGATCTCGTCGGCGACCAGTTTGAGGGGTTGAGGCCCGTCGAGAGCCGCCCGCGCCGCCGACACGATCTTCATCGGGAAGTCGACCCCCGGCGATCCGAACAACCACGCGGTCCGGACGATCCAGAGCGCTGCTGAACCCACCGCCGCGTACGCCTCCCATGCGAGCGCTTCGCCGTGCAGCTTGGATCGGCCGTACGCGTTAGCAGGAGATGGTGGATCGCCGGCCTCGTACGGCCGCCTGTCCGACTGGCGCCCGCCGAAGACCTCATTCGTCGAGATGGCGACCAGTCCAATGCCGCGCCGCGCACATGCGCGGGCGATCGCGCCAGTCGCCTCGCCGTTGCGCTGCAGCGCAAGCTCGGGTTCGCGTGCGCAGCCATCGACATCCGTCCAGGCCGCGCAGTGGACCACGATGTCGGGTCGGTCGCGCTCGAGTGCGGCATCGACCATGGACGGTTGATCGAGGTCGACGTCGGCTCTGGTCCAGCCGACGACATCCCAGCCCGATCCCTGCTCGGCGTGTCGGACGATGGCGCCGCCAAGCCTGCCGCGGGATCCCGTAATGGCTAGGCGCACCACTAGCCTTGCCGCGCCCTCGCCAGTCGGCGACCGTATTGCCGGTCATAGTAGGCGTCCCAGTCGCCGGACCGGGTGGCGCGCCACCACCCTTGATTGGCCCGGAACCATGCGACCGTGGCGAGGAGGCCATCCTTGAAGGAGACCCGGTTCCGCCATCCAAGGCCCGCGAGTCGGGCTCCGTCCATCGCGTACCGGCGGTCGTGGCCTGCCCGGTCCTCGACGTGCCGGATGAGAGATTGGGGCTTGTGGAGCGCCGCGAGGAGCTCCTCGACGACCTCTAGGTTCGCCCGCTCCTCGGATCCCGGGACGTTGTAGATCCGGCCCGCTTGGCCGTGGCGGAGGACATGGTCGATGGCATTCGCGTGGTCCGTCACATACAGCCAGTCGCGACGCTGCAGGCCATCGCCGTAGAGGGGCAGCGGCTGGTCGTCGATCGCGTTCGTCACGAACAGCGGAATGAGCTTCTCAGGATGCTGGTAGGGACCGTAGGTGTTCGATCCTCGGGTCACCACCACGTCGATGTCGTACGTCGTCCGATAGGCCTGGATCAGCATCTCACCGGCCGCCTTGGCCGCCGCGTATGGGGAGCGCGGCCGCAGCATGTCCGACTCGGTCGCGTGGCCCTCGTCGATCGAGCCGTACACCTCGTCAGTGGATACGTGCAGGAGGCGTGGCCGCGGGCGCTCGCCCCGGAGCGCGCGGGCGGTCTCGGCCCGGCTCGCCTCGAGCAGGACATGGACGCCGAGTACGCCCGTCCGTAGAAACGCTTCGGGATCAAGGATCGAGCGATCGACGTGGGACTCCGCGGCGAAGTTGAGGATGGCGTCCGCCTCGCGAGCGAGGCTCGCCACGACATCGTCGTCGGCGATGTCGCCGACGACGAAATTCAGTCTCGCTGCCTGATCGTCATCGGCCAGCACGGGGTCGAGGTTCGCCCGATTGCCGGCGTAGGTGAGCTTGTCCAGCACCGTGATGCGCGTCCCGTCGCGCCGGCTGAGCAGTTCCCGGACATATGCCGATCCGATGAACCCGGCACCACCCGTGACCAGGTAATGTGCGCCCGGGCCGAGGCGCGGGCCGGGCGTCACGTCGGCCGTTCCGGCGGTGGGGCCCAGCGTCCGGCCACATGGTCCTGGCTCACAATCTCGGCAGCCTTGAGGAGCGACGGAACGGTCCCCGCGTCAGTCCAGTGGCCGTCATAGACCCGAGTAAAGAGGCCGCCTGCGGGGATGTAGTGGTTGAGCACATCGGTGATCTCGAGTTCTCCCCGGCCCGACGGAGTGAGGTGCTCGATGACCGGAAAGGCGTCCGGGCGCAGGAAATACACGCCGATCGGGATCAGGTCGCTCTTCGGCCGGACGGGCTTCTCCTCGAAAGCGAGCACGACCCCGTTCGCGTCGAGCTCGGCGACGCCGAAGCGCTCGGGATCGGGCACCCGGTACAGCAGCGTGCCGGCGCCCCACGGACCGTCCTCGAACTCGCCCGCCACGTGCCTGAGGTCGCCGCCCCGGAGGATGTTGTCGCCGAGGACGGTGCAGAACGCGTCGCCGCCCACGAAGTCTCTGGCCAGCCCGATCGCATGAGCTATGCCCTTGGCGCCGGGTTGATAGCGATATGTAAGGTCGAGGCCGAAATGCGACCCATCGGCGAGGAGCTCGACGATGTCGCCGACGCTCTTGCCCCCGACGATGACCATGACCTCGCGGATTCCCATTCCGGCGAGCGTCTCGATCGGGTAGTAGATCATCGGACGGTCGTAGATCGGGAGAAGATGTTTGTTGGTTACGATCGTCAGTGGGAACAATCGAGTTGCCGTCCCGCCCGCCAGGATCAGCCCCTTCATCGTATCCGGAAGCGTAGCAGGGGCTTCAGGCTCGCCGGCCGAGGCGGCGATTCCCCGTCGCATGGAGGCCATCGCTTCGCCGGAGTCGAGGTAGGCTTCAAGCGCCGTCGGGGCGTAGCGCAGCCTGGTAGCGCACATGCTTTGGGAGCATGAGGCCGTCGGTTCGAATCCGACCGCCCCGACCAGTCCTCAGCCGGCGAGCGCCTCCACCGACGGCACCACGTAGTAGGCGCCCGTCAGCGCCCGGGCAACGGCGGTGAGCCTGTCGGGCGGCATGCCGTTCGCGCCGACCATGCTCTCGAGCATCGACGCCAGGCTGTTCTGGTCCGCGCTGAAGCCGACGAAGATCGTGCCGTGCCTCGTCAGCGTCCCGTACGGGATGCTCCGGCGGAAGATCTGGCCGAAGGCATTCTGGTCGGTGCTGGCGACGTGCTCGCCCGGACGGTGACGCGGATCGCCTGCACGCTGTTGTTGCCCATGCCGCCGTAGTTCCAGGGTGCCTCGAGGGGCTGGGCGTCACCGTCGGCGTCGGTGGCTCGGCACGCGACTTCGTGCTCGCCTAGGGTCGCGTCCCAGGCGAACGTCCAGCCACGCCAGGCCCAGTCGCCCATCGACGCTGCGAGCGTCGCCTCGCTCCAGCTGCCGTCGACGCCGACCTCGACCCGTCGAATCGGCGCCCGACCGCCCCAGGCTCGGCCATGCAGCGTGACCCGCCCGGCATCCACGAGGCGTCGCCGGGTGAAGAAGTCGGGGATGCCCGGCGGGGTCATCAGGGCCCGAACCCGAATGTGGCTGACGGGGATGCCCGGATCGTCGGCGTCGGTCTTGTAGCGATACGTTCGCGCCTGTTGGTAGCCCTCGAACGGCTCCGCGACCGCCTCGATCCGATGCAGCCACTTGACGCTCGTCATGCCGTACCAGCCGGGCACCACCAGCCGGAGCGGGAAGCCGTGCTGGGGCTGCAGCGGCGCGCCGTTCATCTCGTCGGCAAGCAGCACCTCCGGCCGGTGCACCTCGGCGATCGAGAGGCTGCGCTGGTAGTCCTGCTCCATGCCACCCTGCACACCGTGGTCCGCGCCGGTGAACACGAGCTCCACGGCCTCGTCACGGATGCCCGCCTCGTCGAGCAACGGCCCGAGGGACGTGCCCGTCCACTCGGCCGTCCCGATGGCCTCGAGCAGCCAGGGATTGCTGAGCGGCCGCGGCTGAAGCCGGGCTCGTCCGTTACCGGCGCACTCGAGCGTGACCGGGAGCGTCGTTCGGGGGCGCGAGCGAAGGTCGTCGAGCGACAGCTCGAGCGGGTGCTCCACGAGCCCGTCGACCCGGAGTCGCCACGACACCGCGTCGACCGCCGGAATGTCGAAGTGGACGAGCAGGTAGTGCAGGCCCGTCGGGGTCACGTCGTAGCGCAGCGCCTCGAGGGGCATGCCCCGGTTGCGGCCGGCGAGCTGCAGCTCCTCGAACGTGAGCGGCCCGTCGGTCGGCGGGTTCGGGGGCGCGGGCCAGACCTCGACGGCATCCTCGGTCGACGTCATCGATGGCCATGGTATGGGCGGGGAGGTTCGGCCCTCGATGCCGGAGCCGTCGAGGTACGTCACCCGTGCCCGCTCGGTAGGCTTTTGGGGTGACGACGACGGCCCGCCCGCTCCGCATCGGCCTCCAGCTGCCGGAGGTGGAGCGAGAGGTCCGATGGCCCGAGTACGTGGCCATGGCCCGCGCCGCCGAGGACGTGGGCTTCGACACGATCTGGCTGGGCGATCACCTCCTCTATCGCTACGCCGACGGCTCGACGCGCGGCCCCTGGGAGGTCTGGACGATGCTCGCGGCCCTCGCCGCGAGCACGTCGCGGGTCCGCCTCGGCCCACTGGTGGCCGCGACCGCGTTCCACGCGCCGGCGATGCTGGCCAAGCTCGCCGCCACCGTGGACGAGATCAGCGGCGGGCGGCTCATCCTCGGCCTCGGGGCCGGCTGGAACGAGACGGAGTTCCGCGCCTTCGGCTTCCCGTTCGACCATCGCATCTCGCGCTTCGAGGAGGCGTTCACGATCGTCCGTTCACTCCTTCGCGATGGCGCCATCGACTTCGAGGGCCGGTTCTTCCAGGTCCGCGACGCCGAGCTCCGGCCGAGGCCAGCGCGCCCCGGCGGGCCGCCGTTGATGGTCGGCAGCGTCGGTCCGAGGATGCTCGAGATCACACTGCCCCACGTCGCGATGTGGAACGTCTGGTATCGCGACTCGAACAACTCGCCCCAAGGGCTGGAGCCGATCCTGCGCGAGCTCGACGCGGCCTGCCGGAGGGTCGGCCGCGACCCGGCGACACTCGACAAGACGAGCGCGGTGCTGGTGCGGCTACCCGGCGGCACCGGCCGGGTGATGGGCGACACGACGCAGAAGGACGTGCCACCGCTGGAGGGCTCGCCGGCCGAGATCGCGGCAGGCTTGCGGCGGTACGCGGCGCTCGGCCTGGCCGAGGTCCAGCTCATCGTGGACCCGATCACGATCGATTCGATCGAGGCCTTCAGGCCGGTCCTGGCGGATCTCGATCGGGGGTAGCCGCGGCGGTCGAGTCGAGCCGCCGCCGATGCTAGATTCGAGCCGGATGGGCCTGCCGCTGCGAGATTCGAATCCTGACGAGGTCGGCCGCCGGCATCGGCGCCACGACGAGCTCTCGGAGATCGACAAGCGGATCATCGAGCACCTCCAGCAGGACGGGCGGCGGCCGTTCACCCAGATCGCATCGGCGCTGGGCGTGTCCGAAGCAGCGGTGCGGGCCCGCACCAACCGGCTCGTGGAGCGTGGCATCCTGCAGATCGTCGGCGTGGCCGACCCGGACAAGCTCGGCTTCCAGCAGGCGCTCATCGGCGTCCGTTGCGAACCGGGCCGGCTGCTCGAGGTGGCGGAGGCACTCGCGGGCATGCCCGAGGTCGACTATGTCGTCGTGACGGCGGGCCGCTTCGATGTCCTCATCGAGACCGTCGCCGAGGACAACGAGGGGCTCCTGCGCTTCCTCGCCGAGCGCCTCCAGCGCATCGACGGGGTGCGGGACACCGAGACGTTCTCGTACCTGCGGCTGGTGAAGCAGACCTACCAGTTCGGGACGCGCTGATGCCGTCGTCGGAGCTCGTGCTCCTGACGATCGGCTCCCTCGCAGTCACCGCAGTCGCACTGATCGTCGCGCCGACGCTCGCCTGGGCTGGTCGACGGTTGTCATTCCAGGCGCAGGGGCAAGAGGGCAGCATCCAAGTGGCAGATCCGGGCGCCGGCGCCGAGGACGCGGGGGCCAAGGGGACCTCGCGCGCCCTGGTGCCCGTCGCCGAGCAGACCGACGCGACGGAGCCGCATGAGCCGATCCTGACGGGACCGCTGGCGACCGCGGCCAGCGACCCGACCCTCGAGAACCGGGTCATCCGGATCGTCAGCTGGGCATTCCTCATGGCCGTGGCTGTGTTCGCCGCCGCGAGCGGCATGTGGGCCGGCTCGCTGCCAACGATCGTCATCGTGATCGCCGTCACCGGGTTCGCGACGCTGCTGCTCCAGGACGTGCTGCCGCGCACCGCGGTGCGCCGGCTCGGTGGTCCGCTCCAGGTGATCCTGGCCCTTGGCTTCGCGACCGGCCTCGTCATCCTCACCGGCGGGTTCGAGAGCCCGTTCACGTTCAGCTTCCCGCTGATCGTCGGCGCGGGGGCGCTGCTCGTCGCGCCGCGGATCGCGCTTGCCCTGGCGATCCTGGCCACGGCGGCGTACATCGGGGCGGGCTTCGCCGTCAGCCAGAACCCATCGACCGCCTCGCTGATCCAGACCGGCGTCAACCTCACCGGGGTCTACCTGCTCGCCTACGTCGGCGCCTCGGTCGGGCGCGAGCAGCGACGGGCGCGCGACGCGGCGATCAAGCTGTCGACGATCGACTCGCTGACGGGGCTGCACAACCGGACCTACTTCTTCACGGCGCTCGAGCGCGAGATCTCCCGCGGTGACCGCTCCGGGCGGGCCTTCTGCCTGGTGATGCTGGACCTCGACGACCTCAAGGCGATCAATGACCGGTTCGGGCACATCGCCGGCGACCAGGTCTTGCGCGCCGTCGCCGACATCGTCCGAAGCGGCGTCCGCAAGATCGACGTTGCCGCCCGCTACGGCGGCGACGAGTTCGTGGCTCTCCTGCCCGAGACCGATCCGACCGGCGGCTGGGTGCTCGCCGAGAAGGTCCGGCTGACTGTCGCCGAGCAGGGCCTGCCCGGCGTCGATCCGGGGCCGACCGTCTCGGTCGGTGTCGTGTCCTACCCCGCCGATGGCCGCTCCGCCGACGCCCTCCTCGTCAGTGCGGACCGCGCGATGTACGCGTCGAAGCGCGGCGGCAAGAACCGGGTCGCGCGGGCGACGACCGAGCCGGTGATGCTGGCCATCGAGCCCCACCCCGAGGCCAAGACGGGCGGCGAGGGCAAGGCACCGGGAGAGGCCGAGCGGGCCGGCTGACCCCGCCGGCCGGATGGCGCCGCGCGCGGTAGCATCGCCGCGCTTTGACCAGCGTTTCGATCGGACGGCCGACGGACCGCGCGACCGGCCGACCGGCCGGGCACGCCGGGCCGAGCATCATGGCCCGCGCCGGGATGCGCCTGTGGCGCCTGTTCACCTCCGTCAACTTCGCGGTCGTCCAGATCGTCGCCGTTGCCGTCCTCGCGGTCTTCGGCATGACCATCCGCCAGCTGCCGGGCTTCGCCTTCCGCTCGGCCGCCGATTACGCGACCGAGATGAACCGGCTGCGCTCGATCTACGAGCCGGTGCTCGGCGTCGGCGCGGTGGACCTGCTCGAGCGGCTGCAGCTGTTCCACGTCTTCAGCTCGACGCCCTTCAGCATCGCCCTGCTCGTCCTGGTGATCTCGATCCTCATCTGCACCCTCGACCGGACGCCGCGTCTGTGGCAGCAGTCGGCGACGATCCGGGTCGTCCAGCCGGACGCGTACTTCGATCCGCGCCTGCCCGATCGCGTCTCGATCGCGCCCGGTCGGGGGCTGTCGGCCAGCACCGTCGCCGAGGCGCTGCGACGGCATCGGTTCACGGTGCGCCGGGAGACGGAGACCGACGGGACGACCTTCGTGTACGGGGATCGCAACCGCTGGACGAAGCTGGCGACGCTGATCTCCCACCTGGGCCTGATCCTGTTTCTCCTCGCCGGGCTGGTGACGGCGCGATTCGGGGATGAGCAGGGCCTCGTCGTCGCCGAGGGCGACACGCTGACCGTCCAGCCGATCGGCACACCCGGGTTGCTTCTCGTCCAGAACCTCGGCTTCGACGCCCCCGGGCTCGATACCGGCAACCCCACCGACTTCACCACCGACCTCGCGGTCTACCAGGACGGCAAGCAGCTTGCCCGCAAGACCATTCGGGTCAACGATCCGCTGTCGGTCGGCGGCTACACCTTCCACCAGAACGGATTCGGGCCGGCGCCCGACATCGAGATCCGGTCCACGACCGACGACGCGGTCCTGTGGTCGGGGCCGGTGCCGCTCACCGACTCGGCCGCTGGACGGCCGTTCGGCGCGATCCCGATCCCGGCCCGCCCCTACGGGCTGGAGCTTCTCCTCGACAAGAGCAACGCCGGCGTCGGCACGCTGATCGCCCTGCCCTACGCCGTCCGTGGCACCAATCCCGACGGCACGCCCGACATCGTCGAGGCGCCGTTTCCGTACGCCGTCGTCAACGGTGCAAGCGTCGACATGGAGGGCCTGGGCCTGCGCCTGTCGCTGCGCGGCTTCAGCCAGTACACGCTGCTCATCGCCAAACGCGACCCGGGGCAGGGCATCGTCTGGGCGGCCTTCCTCGCCCTCATCGTCGGGCTGGCCATCACCTTCTACCTGCCGCGGCGCCGCGTCTGGGCACGCCTCCGGGGTGACGGCCGGCTCGACCTCGTCGGACGCTCCGACCGGCACGTCGACTTCGAGCGCGAGTTCGGCGTCCTGATCGACGAGCTCGTGGCGGCCCGCGGGTGACCGACCTCGCGGCGCTTGCCGACGAGCTGTTCCCGGGCGCGACGCGGACGCGGGCCGGCGGATCGGGCCAGATCGCGTGGGTGCGCGTGATGCGGGGTCGCGTCCCGGCATTCGACGCCCTGGAGCCGGGTGACCTGGTCGTGATCCCCGCGCCGGCCCTCGCCGTCGTCGCGCCGGGCGCCGGGGAGCTCGAGGCGCTCGTCGCGGCGCTCGCGGCGACGCCCGTTTCGGGCGCGATCCTGGTCGACGGCGGGGCGAACGGCCGCGGCGGTGACGTACTGCAGCGGGCCACCTCGGCGCTCACGGCG
>JACXTT010001850.1_pt1 | contig 34536 bp, 33 predicted proteins | sample 9270951 | NCBI WGS metagenome assembly JACXTT01 (sample SAMN15532306, study PRJNA645909) | rock metagenome | isolation source: weathered quartz diorite | place: Puerto Rico | collected 2017-06-21 | reverse complement strand
CCCATGCTCGTCGACCTACTCCAGAAAGACGCCGTCCCCTTCGAAACCCTGCATCGCCGCTACGGCTCGCTTCTCGAGCTCGTGCGCACGCTGATCGGGGTCGTCCCGAACTGTGATCCGTACCTCGAGATCTGGCCGACCGCATTTCGCAGCTACAACGTTCTCGTCCCGAATCTCTTCAACCTGCCGTTCTTGATCTGGGGCATGGGTGGGCCGCGTGCAGCGGTGGGGCTTGCGATGTACGTGGCGAGCCGGGCGGCGGGCTGCCCTTACTGCTCCGCGCATACGTGCTCGTTCGCGCTCCGGCGCGGGGCGAGTGCCGATCAGGTCGCCGCGGCATTCGCGGAAGATCAGAAGCTCGCGCCGCCCGAGCGGGCGGTGGCCCGCGTCGCGCGTGCGCTCGGCCGCGCCGAATCCGTGGTCGACGAGGCCGATCGTCTCGAGTTGCGCCGGCATTTCGGCGAAACCGACACGGAATGGATCGTGCTCGCGATCGTCATGATGGGCTGGCTCAACAAGACGATGAGCGCCCTCGGCGTGCCGCTCGAGCTGCCGACGGTGGAAGAGGTCAACGCCGTGATCGCACCGTCGGGTTGGGTGCCGGGAGAGCACATGAGCGGCGGCTTCGGATCGACCGCGGCCCCACGCGCCGATTCGCTCGCGACGAAGCTCGGAATCATCCGCCACGCTCCCGCGGCGCTCTCTCTCGACAAGCAGTGGACGAGGGGCGTGCCCGACGCATGGCCCGCCATCGGCTCGTACTTGCGCGAGCAGACCGGCCACGACTTCCCGATGCTCGGGCGCCTGCGTCACAAGCGCGCCGTGCGCGCCATCGCCACCGTGATCCGCGACAACTTGCGGGAGAGCGTGATCGGCCGCGAGCGGAAGCTCGCCGCGGGGCTCGTCTACGCGGAAGCGGTCGGCTCGCAGACGTTGGCGGCGGAGCTCCGCACGCTCGGCGCCGGGGCGCTCGACGATCCGGCATTGGCGGCGCTCGCGCGGGCCCTCGCGCCGAGCCCGACCGAGGTCGACGACGCCGTGACCGAGTCGAGCCGCGCGATCCCGACGGCCGGCATCGTCGAGCTCGTGACGTTCTTCGCACTGCTCCAGCTCCTGCATCGGCTGTACGGGTTCTATGGAACCGCCGACGGGAACGCGCTGAGGTGAGCGGCTCGCGCCGTCCATGATTGCCCGCTGCGCATCCGCCGACTATCTTCTCTTCATCGGACGGCCATGCGCCTCAGATTGCTGACGCTCCTCTGCGCGATTCCGACCGTTGCCTACGCGATCGAGCCCTACTCGTGTCGCAACGGTGCATTCCCGACGTACGACGGCTTCGCTCCGGCCGAGATCGTCGCCTCGGCGAGCGAGCACGTGCGCTTCCGCGACGACGGGAAGGGATGCCCGGCCGACGAGAAATGCTCCGGCAAGGCGTATCTCGTGAGCGGCGACAAGGTGCTCACCGCGCATCCCGCCGAGGGTTGGACCTGCGTCTACTACTACGGGAAGAAGGGCGACCAGGCCGGATGGATGCCCGAGAAGAACGTGAAGAGCGTGCCGTTCTCGACCTCGCCCGCGGCGGCGGATTGGGTCGGCGGGTGGCAATCGGTCGGCGCGGTGAACACGCTCCGCATCACGCCCGCCGCGGACGGCGGGCTGAACGTCCACGGTGAGGCGCGCTGGCTCGGGGGCGCCGGTCCGGGCGGAGAGGAGATCGTTCATTCCGGACAGGTGGACGGCGTCGGCCATCCCTCGGGGGCGCAGATGACCATCAAGATGGGCGACGAGGAAACCGACTGCGTCGTCACGCTGCGACTCGTCGGCCCGTACCTGCTGAGCGACGACAACAGCCACTGCGGCGGCATGAACGTCCGCTTCCGCGACGTCTCGAGGCGGAAACGTTGAGGATGGTTTGGCCCATTCCCTTTCGGCGGGTTTGGTACTACCCCTCGGCTCGGTGCCGGAGCACACTCGCCGGACTCTGATCGAATCCGGAGGAGGTCGACCACGATGACTGCGCTCGCGATGCCGAAGCACGAAACTCCCTCCACGCACGTGGTGCACGGAGGCACACAAGACGTACCGAAGAGGGCCTGGGCTCCGTTCGAGTGGGACGAGCCGAGGCTCGGACACCAAGCCTGCGGCGAGGTCGCCATCATCCGCCCGTTCGGAACGTCCGGAAACCTGAGCGCGGGCTTCTGGCGCTCGCGCGGGCCAGGCATCAACGCCGACGGAACCGTGCGCGTCGTCTACTCGGCGCCGCTCGGCGACGAGGCGGCCGTGGTGCTCGCCGGGGCGGGCACGCTCACGGTGCTCAGCACGGGCCAGAAGCACCGCGTGAGCCCGGGCTCGATCATCTGCAGCCCGAAGAACCTCGAGGTCCTGTGGGAGCTCGATACGCCGTACTTCCAGAAGTACTGGTGCATCTTCGACGGCTCGCACGAGGCGAAGAACCCGCCGAAGGATCTGCTGATCGGCAACGTCAACGACAATCCGCCGGAGTGGATCGACTACCACTTCACCGAGCCGAAAGAGGGCCCGCTCGTCGCGGGCGAGCTCTACTTCGTTCGTCCGAGCGGCTCGACCAGCACGACGATGTGCGGCGTCTGGCGCTCGGGCAAGGGCATTGCCGGGAGCCAGGTCGACGAGGCCGGCGCGATGATCACGCCCTACACCGGAACGCTCGGCGACGAGACGATCCTGCTCCTCGAGGGCGAGGTCGACGTCGTCGAGACGCTCACCGGCAAGAAGCACTCGTTCCGCGCCGGCGACGTGATCGGGCTCTCGTCCGGAATGCACATCACCTGGACTTCGAAGGGACCCTTCTCGAAGAAGTTCTGGGTCATCACGAAGGACCAGCCACAGGAGTGACGTTCTGCGAGCGCGTCGCGGCCGGCTGAGACCGGCGTACCCTTCGCTGTCGCTGTCGCTCGACGGCGAAGGGACGCTGGTCGACCGGCTGGTGCGCGCGCTCCGCTCCGAAGTCCAGCACTGGCCGGTCGGCACCCGCATGCCGCCGAGCCGCGCGCTCGCGCTGGAGCTCGGCATCTCGCGGAACACCGTGGTCGACGCCTACGGGGCGCTCACCACGGACGGACTGCTCTCCGCACGCTACGGCGGCGGCTCCTACGTGAGCGCGCTCGATCGATCCGCGTTCGCACGGAAGGAAGCCGCACCGGCGCCTGCTTCCATCGACGCGCCGCCGCCGCGGCTTTCGCGCTTCGGCCGCCGCCTCGAGTCGCTCGACGCCTCGCCCATCCTCGAGCGCCCCGGGCTCCAGTTCGACTTCCGCTACGGACTGCCGATCGTCGGAGATTTTCCGTTCGACACGTGGGCGCGCATCGTGGCCCGGCGCGCGACCGTCGCTTCGGTCTCGGCGCTCGGCTACGGCAAGGCGGCCGGTTACGAGCCACTGCGCGTCGAGATCGCGGAGTACCTGCGGCGCGCACGCGGCATCACCTGCTCGGCGGAGCAGATCGTCATCACGAACGGCTCGCAGCAGGCACTCGACCTCGCCGCGCGGATCCTCATCGATTCGGGGGATCGCGTGGTGCTCGAGGAGCCGAGCTACGAGGGTGCGCGCCAGGCGTTCTCCGTGGCGGGTGCCGAGATCCTCCCGGTCCCCGTCGACCGCGACGGCCTGCGCGTCGCCGAGCTTCCGAAACGCTCGGCTCGATGCCGTGCCGTCTACGTCACGCCGTCGCACCAGTTCCCGACGGGTGCCGTGCTGTCCGCGCCGCGGCGGCGCGAGCTGCTGCGCTGGGCGCACGCGGTCGGCGCGTACGTGATCGAGGACGACTACGACGGCGAGCTTCGCTACGACATCCGGCCGATCCAGGCGATCAAGGGCGGCGACGTCGAGGACCGCGTCGTCTACGTCGGTACGCTGTCGAAGGTGCTGTTCCCGTCGATGCGGCTCGGCTATGTGGTGAGCCCGCGCACGCTCGTCGAGAGCTTCGTCCGCGCCAAGCACGTGTGCGACCGGCAGACCCCGATGCTCCTCCAGATGTCGCTCGCCGACTTCCTGTCGCGCGGTCACTTCGATCGCCACCTGCTGCGTGCGCGGCGGCTGTGTGGGCAGCGTCGGGCCGCGCTGCTCGAGGCCGTCGCGCGCCATCTCGGCGCGCGAGTCGGCGTCGAGGGTGCGAACGCGGGCATCCACGTCATGATGTGGGTGAAAGGCCGCTCCGCGCGCGACGTGCCGCGCATGATCGAGCGCGCGGTGGAGGCAGGCGTCGGCATCTATCCGATCGCCCCGTACTTCGTCCGCCCGCCGAAACGCGCGGGATTCTTGCTCGGCTACGCGTCGATGGACGAACGGAGCATCGACGAAGGGATTCGGCGGCTCGCAGGGGTGCTCGGGTGAGAACGAGAAGCGCGCGCGCCGTTCTCTTCTTCGCCGCCGCCACCGTGCTTCCCGCGGTGGCGGCTTCCGAGGTCTTCCCACCGAAGGCGTTCCAGGCTCCTCCGGAGATGGTGAAGAAGTGGGAGACCGGTTGTCGCGAGGACCGGTCCAACGACTGCTTCAATCTCGGTGTCTACGAGGCGCAGGACGTCGGCGACGAGGCAAAGGCGCTTCCGCTCTACGAGCGGGCGTGCAAGCTCGGCTCGGGGCTCGCGTGCTTCAACGCGGGGGGCCTGCTCATCAAGATGGACGGGCGGCGCGAGGACGGAGCGCGGGCCTTCGATTCCGCATGTGCGTTCACTCGCGACCTCGAGCAACCGGCGTCGGAGCGGCACGCGATCGCGAACGCATGCGGCTTCGCGAAGATCGTACGGGCGCACCCGCGCGCCAAATACTCCGAGCTCGTTCGCCTGCTGTCGCGTTCGTCGTCTCGATGAGCGGGCGGGCTCTCGTCCCGGCTCGGGTCGCGCTGGCCGTCGCGGCGCTCGTGGCGTTGCTTCCTTCTCGACCGCTCGCCGCGCCGGGCGGCTTCGCCGCGGCCCGGACGATCGGTCGAACGTGGGCAAGCCACAGCGGCTGGGTGAGCTTCATCGCCGTCAGCCCCGACGGCAAGACGGTCGCGTCCGACGGTGCCGATCCGGACGGACGGCGCGCGGGCCTCACGTACTGGAGCTTTCCGGAAGGTCGCTTCCTGCGCTCGGTCCCGGGATACCCGCGCGCCATCTCCCCGGACTGGCATCTATTGGCGGTCGAGGGTCGGGTCGTCGATCTCTCGTCCGGAGCCACCGTCTTCGAGAGCGAAGTGCTCGCGAGCGGATTTCGCGCGGCCGTCTTCACGCCGGATTCGCAGCGGCTCGCCGTCACCCGAGAGCACGTCGTCGGACAGCCGCCCGACGAACACATCGTGATCCTGGAGGCACGGAGCGGCGTGCGGGTGCGGTCCTTCGGACATCACCATGCCGATGCCCTCGCGGCCTCCCCCGATGGGTCGATGCTGGCGTCCGGTCACTGGGACGGCGTCACGCTGTGGAGGATCGAGAGCGGCGAGCGCATCGCACGCCTGCGCGGCTTCGGACGCTACGTCACCGCGATCGGCTTCAGTCGGAACGGCCGCTTCCTCGCGGCCGGGAGCGACACGGGTGAGCTGCAAATCTGGAGCGTCGCCGATCGCCGCAGGGTGCACTCGACGAAGATCGCGCTCGGCACCGTGTCGAGCCTCGCGTTCAGTCCCGATTCGCGACGGGTCGCGGCCGGCACCTATCATGACGGCCTGCTGACGATCGTCGACGTACGGACGGGTCGGGTGCTTCGCCAGACGAAAGCGTCCGAGTTCGGGTGCGGCTCCGTGGCGTTCAGCGAGGACGGCCGATTCGTGATCGTCCCGTCGAACGGGGGAGTTCTGCGGGCGAGGCACTACGAGGACGGTGGGGCGATCAAGGTGTACGAACTGCAGTGAGCCGAGCGGATCCTTCGAGATGAGCTTCGCGGCGATGGCATCGCACGGCCGGGACGACGTATTCGTGCCCCGATGGCGGCACGCACTCCGGTCGTCCTGATCCACGGCCTCTGGCTGCACGCCGCGAGCTGGGGCAACTGGGTCGAGCTCTTTGGCGAGAACGGCTTCGAGCCGATCGCGCCGCCGTGGCCGGGCATTCCCCACACGGTCGAGGAGGCGCGTGCTCGGCCCGAAGCGATCGCGGGCATCGGCATCGAGCGGGTGATCGATCACTACCGCGCGATCATCGCCGGGCTCGGTGCGAAGCCGATCGTCATCGGCCACTCGTTCGGCGGGCTCATGGCGATGAAGCTCCTCGGCCTCGATCTCGCGGCGGCGGCGATCGCCATGCATGCGGCGCCGATCAAGGGCGTGGTCGTGTACCAGCCGTCGGCGGTCCGCTCGTCGTTCCCGATCCTCCGCAATCCATGGAACTGGAACCGTGCGGTCACGCTCACCCCGGCGCAGTTTCGCTGGAGCTTCGGCAGCGCGCTGTCGGCGGAGGAGTCGGCGGACCTCTACGCGCGCTGGGCGATTCCCGCGCCCGGTCGCCCGCTCTGGGAGGCCGGCATCGCCGCGTTCGTTCCGGGATCCCCGGCGGACGTCGAGAAGAGGGCCGGGACCGGGCCGCTGCTGCTCACGTCCGGCGGGAGGGATCGCATCGTCCCACCGTCGATGACGCGCGCGAACCTACGGCGCTATCGAGGCACGTCCGTGCCGATCGAGCCGATGCACTTCCCCGACCGCGGGCACTCGCTCACGATCGACCACGGGTGGCGCGAGGTCGCGGAGCGGCTGATCTCGTGGGTGCGAGGCAAAGGATTCTAGCGGCCGGGCGGCCGCATGCGCGTTCATCGCGGTCCCGGCATCGGAAATGCGAGGGCATCGCGCCGGACGTAATCGCCGGAGCGCAGCATTCGTCGTCCCGTCGACTCGTAGACCCAGGCATCTCCTTCCCATTCGCGGAGCGGGACGTAGTCGCGGCGAAAGCGCGGATCGGTGTCGAAGCGTGCGAGGCAAGTCCAGAGATCGTGGGTGTGGATGAAGGTCGGCCGCGTCTCCTCGAAGACGTAGTCGAGAAACGCACGTGGGTCCTTGGCGAGCGTGCGGGCGATCGTTCGATCCGTGAGCATTCCGAGATCGAAGACGCGGAACTTCGAAAACCAGAGCATCGCCCCCACGTCGGGAATGAGAATCGACGCCTCCCGAATCCCGAGCGACGCCGCGTAGCCCTCGAAGCGGCGGGAATATTCCGCTTGCACCATCTGGAAAGGGACCGGCGGCGCGGCGACGAAGCGCAGAGCGAACGGCCGGTCGAGAAGCACGACCAGCAGGACGAGTGCGATCGTCGCCATACTCCACGCGGCTTCGCGCATCGCTCGCGAGATCGGGGCGCGCATCCAGACGAGCACCGTGGTCACGAGCGCATGACCGTAGAAGATCGCGAAGAACGCTGCTCCGAATCGGAACTCGGAGAACCCATCGCGGGGCAGCATCAAGAAGAGCGCGGCACCCAGGCAAAGGACAAACAAGGAGAGCGCGTGCCTCCAGTCCATCCATCCACGGCGCAGCAAGTAGAGATTCGCGCAAGCCAACGTGAGTGGCCAGCCGATGCCGCCACCGCCCGCCGCGCGATCGAAGAGAGAGGCGAGCTTTCCCGGCTCGACCAGGTTCTGGAGGGTCGGCCCGCCTTTCGCGAAATAGGTGTTGGGCCAGAGCGCATGGAAATACCAGAGCCGGAGCGCGACGAGCGAGGACGCGACGGCGCCGAATGCCGCCGCATAGATGGCGACGCGCCGCCGCATCTCGTCCGTCCGCCAGCCCTCGGCGCTGCCGCGGACTGCGACCGCGAGAGGGAAGAAGGCTGCATAGGCCAGGCCCTCCGGCCGGGTGAGCGCCGCCGCGAGAGCGAGTCCGGCGAAACGAACGGGTGGCAGTGCACGGGCCGGGTCTCTCGCGCGTACCGCAAGCGCCAGCATCGAGGCGATCCAGAAGACGTAGAGGCCGTTCTCGAGCCCTGAGACCGTCCAGGCGACGAACGCGGTGCTCGAGGCGAGACAGGCGAGCGTCGCGAAGCCGACGGAGCGCCGGCCTCCCGCGAGATCGCGGAAGGTCGCGTAGAGGAGAACCAACGACAGCATCGCGAACGTTGCGCCGAGCAGCTTCGGAGTCCACGGCACCTCGAGCGCGCCGATCGCGATCAGCACCGCTTCGATCGCGACCCACAGCGGATCGGAATAGCCCTCGACCGCGGGGACTCCCGGTTGTGAGACGAGACCGTGGCCGTTGGCGAGATTTCTGGCGTAAGCGAGCGAGATGCCGGCATCGTCGACCATCCACGCGCCGAACAGCGCCGCATGCATGCAGAAGCCCACCAAGCCGATGCCGATGAGGAGATGGTCCCGGCCATCGAGACCGTCACCGGGGGCCGACATTTCGGCAATTCCGATCGGCATGGCGTGGATGCGCTTTTAGCGTATCCACGCCCCGAAAACCGCTTGCCTTTTCCGCGCCTCGCCATTCAAATCGGCGGGAATACGGTCCGGCGGCAGCGGCCGACGGTCACGAGCTCCAGGGGGGAATCGGTGAACCATTTCTCGCGTCCAGCGACGCCGACGATCGGCGTGAAGCGCACGGCGGTCGCCACGACTTGTCCGGCCTGCGGCGGCGTATCCGTCGCACGCTATCCCGTCCTCGCCGAAGAGGGCTGGCTCACGGTCGTGAAGTGCCAGACCTGTCTGCACTCGATCGAGCGCAAGCCCGGCCATCGCCTGGGCTCGATCCGTCTGCTGTCGGAGAGCCTGTGAGCACGGCGGGCATGCTCGGCGTCGACGTCGGCGGCACGTTCACCGACGTGGTCGGCATCGAGGACGGGCGCATCCAGGTCACGAAGATTCCCAGCAACGCGGAGCGGCCCGACTTGTCGGTCGTCGAGGGCGTGCGCGTCCTCGGCGGCGAAGGGAAGTCGATCTTCAATCACGCGAGCACGGTCGGTCTGAACAGCGTGATCACCCGGCGGCTGCCGAAGGTGGCGTTCCTGACCACCGAGGGCCATCGCGACATCCTCGACTTCGGCCGCACCTGGCGCCCGCTCGAGGCGCAGACCGATCCGCACTGGCGCCGTCCCGTGGGCGACGCTGGCCGGCCGCTCGTCGCGCGCTACCTCCGCCGCGGCATCCGCGAACGGAAGCTGACGGACGGCTCGACGATGATCGCGCTCGACGAGGCGCAGGCGCGCGCCGAGCTGGAAGTCCTGAAGCGCTGCAACGTGCAGGGCGTCGCGATCTGTCTGCTGAACGCCTACGTGAACGCCGAGCACGAGGTTCGCCTGCAAGAGCTCGTCCGCGAGGTGCTCGGCGACGTGCCGTGCTCGATGTCGTCGCAGGTCTCGCCGCTCGCGAAGGAATACGCCCGCGCGTCGACGACCGTGGTCGACGTCTTCATGAAGATCATCTACGGCCGCTACTCCGGCGAGCTCGTGGACGGGCTGCGCGGCGTCGGCTTCAAGGGCGACGTCAACTTCGCCGACTCCGCGGCCACGCTGATGTCGTGGGACTTCGCGCTCGAGCACCCGTTCCGGCTCGTGTTCGCGGGGCCGGCGGCGGGCACGATCTCGTGCGCGCACTTCGGCGTGCGCATCGGCGACGAGAACCTCCTCTGCTGCGACGTCGGCGGCACCTCGTGCGACATCAGCGTGGTGACCGGCGGCGCGCCGTTCGTGAACACCACGTTCGAGCTCGAGCACGACCTACTGATCAACTCGCTGTCGAACGAGGTCGTGAGCCTCGGTGCCGGCGGCGGCAGCCTGATCGCCGTGAACGAGGCCGGCGAAGTCACGGTGGGGCCCGGCTCGGCCGGCGCCTCGCCCGGACCCGCGTGCTACGGCAAGGGCGGCACGCAGCCGACCGTCACCGACGCGTGCCTGCTGATCGGCATCCTCGATCCGCAGGGCTTTCTCGGCGGCAAGATGCCGCTCCACGAGAGCCACGCGCGGCGCGCGTTCGAGCGCCTCGACGCGCCGTACACGGTGCCCGAGCTCATCCACAATGCGTACAAGATGACCCTCAACAACATCGCCGAGGGCATGATCGACATCACGATCCGCCACGGCTTCGATCCTCGCGACTACAGCATGGTCGCCTACGGTGCGGCCGGCCCGATGCTCCTGCCGGCCACGCTCGACATGGTGCGCGCGCGGCGCGTGATCGTGCCGCCGCATCCCGGGCTCTTCTCCGCGCTCGGGCTCCTGAGCTCGGATCTCGTCTACTCCGACAGCCGGAGCTCGTACGTGGTGCTGACCGACTCCGCCGCCGAGCAGCTCGACTCGGTCTATCGCTCGATGGAAGACATGCTGCTCGCGAAGATCGGCATCGCGCGCGAGAGCGCGAAGATCACGCGCACGGTCGACGCCTGTCTCGTCGGCCAGACCTGGGAGACGCCGTTCGTGCCGGTACCCGACGGCAAGATCACCGCGGCCGAGATCCCGACGATCATCGAGACGTTCCACCGCATCTACAAGCAGCGCTACGGCGGACAGTTCGAAGGCTTCCCGGTGCAGGCGATCACCTATCGCGTGCAGATCACCGTGCCGACCGACAAGGTCGCATACCCGGCGCTCGGCACGGCCGCGGGCAAGACGCCTCCGGCGATCGGGACCGTCGAGCTGCAGCACCTCGACGGCGGCCCTGCCGCCGCGCGGATCTACCGCCGCGAGGACCTGCTCGCCGGGCACGTGATCCAGGGCCCGGCGATCATCCGCGAAGGGCTGTCCACGACGCACGTCTGCGCCGGCCAGAAGACTACGGTCGGCGGCTGGGGCGAGCTCGTCATCGAGCCCGCCTGATCCTCCGAAGGAGATTCCATGACGCCTCCTCCTCCCTCCACGCAGACCGCGAAGGTCCTCGATGCGCCGACGGCGCTGAAGGACCTGCCGGACGAAGTCTTCCGCACGCGCTACGGCACCGACCGCTTCACGGCGACCGTGCTCGCCAGCCGCTTCCGCTACGTCGTGCAGCACATGTGCACGGACCTGCTGCAGAGCGCGTTCTCGGTGATCCTCCGCGACTGGTACGACTTCGCGGCGACGCTGTCCGGACCGCCGACGCTGAACTACCCGATGCCCGCGGTGTCGAACAGCTTGTTCGTGTTCGTCGGCACCATGACCGACGCGATCCGCAACGCGGTCGAGGAATTCGGCGTCGACGAGCTCCGTCCCGGCGACGTGCTGATCTGCAACGACCCGTACCGCGTCGGCACGCACGTGAACGATCTCTTGTTCTGCCGGCCGGTCTTCCACCAGGGGAAGATCGCGGCGTTCGTGAACCTCCGCGCGCACATGCTCGACATGGGCGGCGTGGTGCCGGGCGGATTCGCGGGCACGAAGGAGAACGTCTACGACACCGGCCTCGTGCTCGGGCCGACGCTCCTCTACCACGAGGACAAGCCGGTCAAGTCGACCTGGAATCTGATCTTCGACAACACCCGCTTCGGCGCGCTGCTGAAGCCGGACATGAAGACGATCTGCAACAACCTGCGGCTCGGCGAGCGCCTGATGCTCGAGTCGATCGAGCGCTACGGAATCGAGGCCGTGCTCGGCGCGATGAGCTACTCGTGCGACTCCTCGGCCGAGACCATGGCCGCGAAGCTCGCGACCGTGCCCGACGGCGACTACGTCGGCGAGGCGATGATCGACTGCGACGGCGCGGACGACTCCGAGGAGTACACGGTCCGCACCAAGGTCCAGATCCGCGGCGGCCGCGCCGAGGTCGACTTCAGCGGCAGCTCGCGCCAGGCGCGCACGTCGATCAACGCGGGCTGGCTCGACACCAAGACGGCCGTCGCCGTCGCGCTCAAGTTCCTGCTCGACCCGACGTCGCCGTTCACGTCCGGAGCGTTTCGACCGGTCGACATCGTGCTCCCGGAAGGCACGTTCTTCTCCGCGATGCCGCCGGACGGCGCGATCTTCCTCTACTGGGAGTCGAGCGAGGCGGTGCTGCAATCGATCTTCCGCGCGATGGCCCCGGCGCTCGGCGCCGATGCGGTCGGCGGCGACACCACGTCGATCGGCGTCCACAATGCGAGCGGCGTTCGCGCCGACGGCACGCCGTGGGCCTCGATGGCGGAGTGCGGCGGCGAGCACGGGCCGTGGTCCGGCACGAAAGCCGGCGACGCGGACAGCTACACGATCATCTACATGGCGAACAACATCGACATCGCGACCGAGGCGATGGAGGCGAACACGCCGGTCGTGGTGCTGCGGAAGGAGATCGCCACCGACACGGCGGGCGCCGGCTACAACCGCGGCGGTGCCGGCATCCAGAAGGACACGCTCTGGCTCGCGGACGCCCAGCAACACTGCATGCCGCTCCACTTCAAGCGGCCGAGCGGGTTCGGCGTGCATGGCGGCAGCGACGGTCCGACCGGCGGCGTGTGGGTCTTCGAGCCCGAGGCGCTCGGCGCGAACACGGGCCTCGTCGGCAACACGGCGGTCGACCTGAAGGACGCGAAGCCCGTGGCCGGCCGCCTCGATCCACGGACGAAGCTGCCGGACGCGAACGGCGAGTATCAGTACTTCGCGAAAGTGCGCGTCTGGAAGACGCGGCCGCAGACGATGTTCCGCTACCTCACGAACGGCGGCGGTGGCTGGGGCGATCCGTTCACGCGCGAGCCCGAGCGCGTGCTCCGCGACGTACGCGACGAGTACGTGTCGATCGAGGCCGCGGCGAAGCAGTACGGAGTCGTCGTGGTCGGCGATCCACGGCACGACCCCGAGGGGTTGAAGATCGATCGCACGGCGACCGAGAAGCTCCGCAAGGCGAGAAGCGCGTAACGCAGCAACCCGATGGCTTCCGTGATCCCCGGCCCGACGATCACGGGAGAGCCCCGCATCGTCGAAGGTGAGCCGCCCGGCTACTGGCCGCGGCGCTGGTTGCTCGCGTTCGGCTGCTTCCTGTCGATCTTCGTCTGCTACATCGACCGCGTGAACATCTCCTACGCGATCCTGCCGATGTCGGCGGAGTATCGCTGGGATACGGCGACGCAGGGCTGGATCTTGTCGTCGTTCTTCGTCGGTTACCTGCTGACGCAGGTGCTCGGCGGCTGGCTCTCGACGCAGCTCGGCGGACACCGGCTGCTCGCGTTCGGCGTGCTGTGGTGGTCGCTGTTCACGGCGCTCACGCCGCTCGCGGCGTCGACCTCGCTCGGCACGCTGGTCGCGGCGCGGATCGGCATGGGCATCGGCGAAGGCGTGGCGTTCCCTTCGATCTACCAACTCTACGGCAAGTGGATCCCGCTCGGGGAGCGGGCGCGCGCGGCGACGCTCGTCGGTAGCGGCATCGCGCTCGGCACGCTCGCGGCCACGCTGTTCACGCCCTGGATCGTCGGCCGCTTCGGATGGCCCGCGGTTTTCTACGTGTTCGGCGCGACCGGCGTTCTCTGGTTCGGGTACTGGAGCACGGTGACGCGCGAGCGTCCCGAGGATGCGCCCGGCATGCATCCCGCCGAGCTCGCGCGCATCCGTGCCGGTCTCCCGAAGGCGGAAGCGAAGGTCGTCGTGCCGTGGGGCCGGATCCTCCGTTCGTCGGCGGTGTGGGCGCTCGTCTTCAACCACTTCTGCGCGAACTGGGGATTCTACGTGATCCTCTCGTGGCTGCCGCGCTACTTCGCGGACGTGCACCACCTCGATCTCAAGGGCGCGGGTCTGGCGAGCTTGCTCCCCTGGCTCGTGATGTTCGTCACCATGAACGGAAGCGGGGCACTCTCCGACGAGCTCATCCGCCGCGGGCGCAGCGTCACGTTCGTGCGGAAGCTCATGCAGTCGATCGGCTGCCTCGGCGCCGCGTCCGCGCTGCTCGCGATCGGGCAGGTGCACACCGTGCCGCTCGCGATCGCGCTCATGTGCGTGGCGCTCGGTCTCGGCGCGTTCGCGTTCGCGGGCTTCGGCTCGAACCACCTCGACATCGGCCCGCGCTACGCGGGCGCGCTCATGGGACTCTCGAACACGGCCGGGACGCTGCCGGGGATCGTCGGGGTCACGGTCACCGGATACATCCTGGAGGCCACGGGCTCGTGGGCGCTCGTCTTCGGCGTCGCCTCCGCCGTCTATCTCGCAGGTGTCGCGGTGTGGCTTCGCTGGGCGACCGGCGAGCGCCTCTTCGACTGAACCTCGAACCCATCCGCAGGGAGGAACGCATGATCCGCCTGAACTTCGCCTTGCAACGCCTGTCGAACCTGTCGCGCGCCGAGTTCCAGAAGCACTGGCGCGAGCAGCACGGGCCGATGGTCGCGGGCTTCGCGCGTGCGCTCCGCGTGCGCCGCTACCTGCAGTCGCACACGGTCGAGGACGCGCTCTACGACGGTCTCCGCGCGCCGCGTACGGGCATGCACGATCCGTTCGACGGCATCGCGAGCCTGTGGTTCGACACGCGCGAGGATCTCGTCGCGGCGATGACGACCGACGAAGGGCGCAAGGCGGGCGCGGCGCTGCTCGCGGACGAGAAGCGCTTCATCGACCTCGCGAAGTCGCCGATCTGGGTCAGCCAGGAGATCGCGCAGATCAATCCCATGCCCGAGAATTCGATCGTCGCGTGGCCGGCGAGCTCGTGGATCAAGCTCTGTTACCTGCTGAATCCGAAGGAAGGCATGACCCAGGCCGCCTGCCACAAGACCTGGAACATGGAGCACGGCTACCTCATCCGCCGCCACAGCGGCGTCACGCGCTTCGCGCGCTACATCCAGAACCACACGCTCGAGGACGAGCTGAACGAGCAGCTACGGAAGTCGCGCGGCGGGCCGCCGGCCTACGCGGGTCTCACCGAGGCGTGGTTCGACCGCAACGATCTCGTCGCGATGTTCGGTGATCCGAACGGCGAGGGCGCGCGCGCCTTCGGGCTCTTCCTCGAGGACGAGAAGCGCTTCATCGACTTCCATCGCTCCTCGGTCTGGGCGGCGAAGGAAATCGTGTTCGTCGACGAGGGAACGTCCTAGTCGGTGCGCGGAATCGTGATTTGACAGCCGTTGCACTCGGGGTCACAGTCGCGGAGCCGCCCGGAGAAGTGACCCCGGGGCGACACGCGCACAACCCGACCGGCGGAGGCCGGTGAAAGGACTCGTCATGAACAGGCTCGTCGTGAGCTCCGTCGTGATGCTGGGTACCACGATCGTGCTGGCCGCGTCCGCCGAGGGCGGCCTGCTCAGCAAGCTCCTGCCGCTGAGCAAGCCGACCCCCGCGGCCGCGCCGGGAACCTTCACGTGCCAGGACCGCGCCGCGGTCGCGCAGTACTGTGCGGCTCAGGGGGTGGTGCCGGATGCGGGCGGCCAGGTGCTGCAGGTCTGCATCAACGACTTCACGTACTATCCGCCGCTGGTGACGCCGCGGCAGGGCGACGTGGTCGCTTGGGTCAACGTCGAGAATTGCGCCGATCCGAACGGCGGCCCCGTCAACATCGCCGAGGGGGTCGTCGCGAACGTCGCCGGCACCGGCTGCGATACGCATCACGAGGTCGTGACCACGCCGGACCTGCCGATCCCCGACGACCGCGACATCCTGAACGCGCGGATCTGCTCGCCGTATCCGAGCATTCCGTCGACGCTGCCGATCGCGCTCCCGGACCTCGCGATCGATCCCGGCTCGTGCCCCGGCCACGAGGACCAGTCCGGCAACACGACGCCCGTGATCCAGAGCCTCTCGCCGCAGGGCGGCGGGGTCGTCACGCCGACGAACGTGTTCTGCCACAAGTTCGTGAACGTCGGCGCGCAGCACTACACCTGCTACGCGAACCCCGCGCACACGGCGTTGCTCCACGGCGGCGTGACCGTGCTGCCCGCGCTGCTGCCGCCGCTCCCGGAGCTCCCCGATCAGCCGCAGCTCTGAGTGAGGGAGCGCGAGGCCGTCACGACCAGCGGGGCCGCGCGAAATGGCTCCGTCGAAATCCCAGGAATGGGACTGTTTCGATTTCTCCGACCTGCTACAGAGCGGGAGTCGTGGCGCTCTCCGTCGATGATTTCGCCGGCCACCAGGCCGCGCTCACCGGCCACTGTTACCGCATGATGGGCTCGGCCGCCGATGCCGACGATGCGGTGCAGGAGACGCTGGTCCGCGCGTGGAAGAGCCTCGATCGCTTCGAGGAGCGCTCGTCGCTGCGGACTTGGCTCTACCGCATCGCCACGAACGTCTGCCTCGATGCGCTGGCCGATCGCCAGAAGCGCGCGCGGCCGATGGAGCTCGGTCCGGTCGGCAGCGTCGACGAGCCGCTGATGACGCTGCCGGGATCGCGCTGGATCGAGCCCATCCCCGACGAGTCGATCCTGCCGGCGGATGCCGATCCGTCCGAGCGCGCGGTGCTCCGCCAGAGCGTGCGGCTCGCGTTCGTCGCCGCGCTCCAGCACCTGCCGCCGCGTCAGCGCGCCACTCTGCTCATGACCGAGGTGCTCGGCTGGTCGGCCGCCGAGATCGCCGAGACGCTGGAGACGAGCGTCCCCGCCGTGAACAGCGCGCTGCAGCGCGCACGGGCGACGCTCGCCGAGCGCGACGGAGAGAGCGACACGAGCGCCCGCCTGTCCGAGCAAGAGACCGCGCTCGTCGAGCGCTACGTCCACGCCTTCGAGCGTTACGACGTGAGCACGCTCGTCACGCTGCTGCACGAGGACGCGACGCTCTCGATGCCTCCTTACAGCCTGTGGATCTGCGGCCGCCAGGCCGTCCACGACTGGATGCTCGGGCGCGGAATCGGCTGTCGCGGATCACGCTTGGTGCCGACCGCCGCGTGCGGCTCGCCCGCGTTCGGACAGTACCGATCGAACGGTCCGGACGGTGGCTACCATCCTTGGGCGCTGCTCGTCCTCGAGCTGCGCCAGGGGTGCGTCTCCGGCATCAACTCGTTCCTCGACACCGCCTCGCTGTTCCCGCGCTTCGGCTTGCCGCAGGTTTTGCTTTCAGCCTGACGCCGTAAGCCCCGTTCGGTGCTCGCCGCCAACGCGGCTGCGCTGCTCGGATGGCCGTCGGCACGACACGCGTGGAGCTTCGCTCCATCCGTGACGTGCCTCGGCTCTCCACGATCCGGCGTGCCGCCAAGAAAACGACCTCGCGACCGATGAATTCGTGCGCCTCGGCCGGTCTATCTCGCAAAACCCGCAAGGAGGCCGACGATGCCCACTCCGAACCGCAAGCTGTTCCTGAACCTGCCGATCCGTGATCTCCAGCGCTCCGTCGCGTTCTTCACGAAGCTCGGCTTCACGTTCAACCCGAAGTTCACGGACGACCGCTCGACCTGCATGCTCGTCGGCGAGGACGCCTACGTCATGCTGCTCGTCGAGGATCGCTTCCGTGACTTCACGAAGAAGCAGATCTGCGACACCAAGACGCACACCGAAGGCCTGTTCGCGCTCAGCTGTGAGAGCCGTGCCGAGGTCGATCGGCTAGTGAAGACGGCGATCGACGCCGGCGGATCGCCCGCGCTCGAGCCGCAGGACCACGGCTTCATGTACGGCTGGAGCTTCTACGATCCCGACGGCCACCACTGGGAAGTGTTCTGGATGGACCCCGCGGCCATTCCCGCCTGAGCGAACCCCGAAGAGAAGGAGAGACCGATGCCGAACTACGTCGATGGATTCGTGATCGCGGTTCCGCGGAAGAAGCTTGGCGAGTACAAGCGCCTCGCGCGGAAGACGTGCAAGATCTGGAGCGAGTACGGTGCCCTCGACTACGTCGAGTGCATCGCCGACGACGTGAAGGTCGGCAAGCTCACCTCGTTCCCGCGGAGCGTGAAGCAGAAGGCGGACGAGGTGGTTTGGTTCTCGTGGATCGTCTTCAAGTCGCGCCGCCATCGCGACCAGGTGAACGCGCAGGTCATGAAGGATCCGCGGATCGCGAGCATGGACGTGAGCAAGATGCCGTTCGACACCGCGCGGATGATCTACGGGGGCTTCAAGGTCGCGGTCACCCTGCCGAAGCGCGGTTGATCCGACGATTCCGGTGCTTGACGGCGCCGCCCCTCTTCGCTGGAACGGTTGCGTGAAGACGATGCGCGCAGCGCGGCTCCACGAGCAGGGTGGAGCCGCGGTCGTCCGGTTCGAAGAGGCGCCGCTGCCGGTGCTCCGCGAAGGCGACGCGCTGGTTCGCGTGCGCGCCACCGGCATCACGCCGGCCGAGCTCGGATGGTCGGCGACCTACGAGAACCCCGACGGTACGCCGCGCATTCCGAGCATTCCCGGCCACGAGGTCTGCGGCGTCGTCGAAGGGCTCGCGCCCGGCGCGTCGGGGGTCGCGATCGGCGACGAAGTCTACGGGCTCACGTCCTTCGTCCGCGACGGGTCCGCGGCGGAGTTCGTGGCGACCGCCGCGGCGACGCTGGCGCCGAAACCGCGGACGCTCGGCTCGGTCGAGACCGCGTCCGTGCCGCTCTCGGCGCTGACGGCGTGGCAGGCGCTCGTCGTCCATGCGCGGCTCGCACCCCGGCAGACGGTCCTCGTCCACGGCGGCGCCGGCGGCGTCGGGGTGTTCGCGATTCAACTCGGCCGCGCGCTCGGCGCTCGCGTGATCACGACCGCGTCGGCGGCGAATCACGATTTCGTGCGCGGCCTCGGTGCCGACGAGGTGATCGACTACAACGAGGGCCCGTTCGAGGAGCAGAGCGGGCCGGTCGACGTCGTGCTCGACGGCGTCGGCGGCGACACGCTCGCGCGCTCGTTCCGCGTCGTCCGCGACGGCGGCTGCGTGATCTCGCTGGTGGACCCGATCCCGGAGCATTTGCGCGAGTCGAAGACGGTCCGGAGCCTCTTCTTCGTGGTCGAGCCGGATCGCGACGCGCTCGTCGAGATCGCCCGTCGCATCGACGCGGGCGAGCTCCGCACGGTCGTCGGCCGGGTGCTGCCGCTGGCGCGCGCGCGAGAGGCGTTCGAGCTCGCCTCGACGGGACACAATCGCGGCAAGACCGTGCTGGAGGTGGCCTGAGCCGGCTCTAGCGGTTCGCGTAGACCGCGCGCTCGAAGTCGGCGAGCAGCGACACCACCTTGCCGTCGTAGAACGGCAGGATCTGCGTCAGCAGCGCCGCGGTCACACCCGACTTCGCGTCGATCCAGTAATAGCTGTTCGCGAGACCCGCCCACGACAGGCTCCCAGCCTCGCGGCCCTCGGGGGTCTTCTTCGTGTTGATGAGGAAGGAAAGGCCCCACTTGCACTCGATGCCGGGGTGAACGTCGGTCGCGTTCGAGTAGGGGAGCGCGGTCGGTAGCGGCGTCACGCTGATCGCTCCCATCTGGTTCTGCGACATCGCGGCCACGGTCTTCTCCTCGAGCACGCGAACGCCGTCGAGCACGCCGCCGCCGAGGATCATGCGCGTGAAGCGCAGGTAGTGTGGCAGCTCGCCGTAGAGCGCGTGGCCGCCCATGTCGAGCGGCGCGCTCTGATCGATCTCGAACGGATAGTTGACGAGCCCGCCGTCGGGAGTGCGCGCGTGCATGCCGGCGAGCCGCTCGCGGTGCTTCGGCGTGAGGCGGAACGTCACGCTCGTCATGCCGAGCGGCTCGAAGAGGTTGGCGCGCAGGAAGTCGCCGAGGCGCTGGCCGCTCGCCTCCTCGACCATGCGTCCGGCCCAGTCGATGCCCGGGCTGTACTCCCAGCACGTGCCGGGGTCACGGAGCAGGGGGCGATCGAGCGTGGCCTGCATGCCCGTCAGCACGTTGCCGGCGCCGCGGCTCTCGAGCTCGCGCGCCGCGTCCGGATTCCAGATCTCGTAGGCGAGGCCCGAGGTGTGCGTCAGCAGGTTCCGGAGCGTGACCGTCCCCTTCGCCGGGCGGAGCTTCGGCTTGCCCGAACCGTCGAAGCCTTCGACCACCTGCACGCGCCCGAGGTGCGGGCAGACTTTGCCGGCCGGCTCGTCGAGCGAGAGCTTGCCGCGCTCGACGAGCTGCATCGCCGCGGTGGCCGTGACGGCCTTCGTCATCGACGCGAGCCACGCGACCGTGTCGCTCGTCATGGCGACGCCGCTGCCGAGCGAGCGCTCGCCCGCCGCGCCTTCGTAGGTGACTCCCGAGCGATCCGCCACGGTACAGACGACCCCCGGAACGTCTCCCGCGCTCACCGCGCGACCGATCAAGCCGTCGACGCTCGTCTTCAAGCTCATGTTCGCTCCCTCCGGCGAGCGCGCATCTTGCTCGAAGTCGCGCGCGAAAGGGAAGTCTCGGCTAGACGGTTGCGCGTGCCCGGCTCTGGCTTCGGCCGGGCGCCGGGAGCCATGATCCGCGCCGGGAGGCCGAGCCGTGACGTATTCCGTTCCCGAGCGGCTGCACGTCGATCGCAGCGAATCCGTGATCGTCCATTCGAGCTCTCTGCCGTGGATCCCGTCGCCGCTGCCGGGCGTGGAGCGGCGTTTCCTCGAGCGCGAGGGAGGTGAGGTCGCGCGCGCGACCTCGATCGTCCGCTACGCGCCCGGGAGCTCTTTCTCCGAGCACGTGCACGCCAAGGGGGAGGAGTACCTCGTGCTCGAGGGCACGTTCTCCGACCACGACGGCGACTTCCGCACCGGCGCCTACGTGCGGAACCCACCCGGAACCCGGCACGCGCCGTTCACGCACGAGGGCTGCGTGATCTTCGTGAAGCTCCGCCAGATGGCCGCCGACGATCGCGATGCGCTGGCGATCCGCACGCGCGACGCCGAGGCGACGGCGACGCGCGTGCCCGGCGTGTCGCAGCTGATGCTCCATGAGATCCCCGGCGGCGAGCGCGTCGCGGTCGAGATCCTCGCGCCCGGTACGTCCGTCACGGACCGCGGCGATCTCGGGGGCGAAGAGATCCTCGTCGTCGAAGGCTCGCTACGCTACGGCGAGGAGGACTGCGAGCCGGGCACTTGGATCCGAGTCCCCTCGGGGCACGAGCGCACGATGGCATCGGCGGGCGGATGCCGCCTGTGGACGAAGCGCGGCCACTTGCGAGCGTCCGCCCGCGCCGAAGCCTAGCTCCGCCTCTTCAACTCACCTCGAGCCCCGGCAACGCGTTCGTCTCGCGCCAGTCCTTCAGGATCTGGAAGAACTGGATCGGCCCGCCGCCGTACGTGTTCGAGATGAACCCGTTCTTGCCTCCCGGCTTGCCCTCGGCGTTGTAGTAGCCGGGCGTGCACTCGCGGAAGAAGCGCTCGCCGAGCACCGCGAGGCGGTCGATCGTGTCGCACCATTCCTTCTCGGCCTCGGGGGTGGCCTCGACCGACGTCGCTCCGCGCCGCCGCGCCTCGGCGACCACGTAGGCCAGGTGCTTCGCCTGCTCGTTCAACAGGTGCGGGAAGTTCGGGGTGATCGCCGTTTGCACCAGGCCCATGAAATAGCAGTTCGGGAAGCCGTGGCTGTGCAGGCCGTGGAACGTGCTCGCGCCGCTCGCCCACTTCTCGCCGAGCTTCACGCCGCCGCGGCCGACCACGTCGTAACCCGCGCGCCGCGTGTAGTTCGTGCCCACCTCGAAGCCGGTCGCGAAGATCAGGCAGTCGAGCTCGTACTCCACGCCGCCGATCACGACGCCCTTCTCGGTGATGCGCTCGACGCCCTTGCCCTCGGTGTCGACGAGCGTGACGTTCGGACGGTTGAACGTGTCGAGGTACTCGTCGTGGAAGCACGGCCGCTTGCAGAACTGGCGGTAGTAGGGCTTCAGCGCCTCGGCGGTCTTCGGGTCCTGCACGACGGTGTCGACGCGTCCGCGGACCTTCTCCATCTTCTTGAAGTCCGCGATCTCGCCCGCGAGCGCGATCTGTTCCTTCGACATCCGCTCGCCGCCGTTGCTCTGACGCGGAAGGATGGTGGTCAGCGTGCGGAAGATCTCGGTCCAGCCGTCGCCGACGAGGTCTTCGTCCTGGTGGCCGCCGCTCACCAGCGTGTTGAAGTTGTCCATGCGGTGCTGCTGCCATCCGGGCCGCAGCGAGTCCGCCCAGACCGGATCCGTGGGGCGGTTGTCGCGCACGTCGATCGACGACGGCGTCCGCTGGAACACGTAGAGCTGCTCCGCCGACTCGCCGAGGTGCGGCACGCACTGCACGGCGGTCGCGCCGGTGCCGATGATGCCGACCTTCTTGTCGCGGAGCTTCGCGAGGTTCCCGTCGGAATTGCCGCCGGTGTAGTCGTAGTCCCAGCGGCTGGTGTGGAAGGTGTGGCCGCGGAAGCTCGTGATGCCGGGGATGCCGGGCAGCTTCGGACGGTTCAGCGGTCCGTTCGACATCGCGACGAAGCGGGCGGCGAGGCGGTCGTTCCGGTTCGTGCGGAGGATCCAGCGCCGCGCCTCCTCGTCCCACGTCATGCTCGTGAGCTCGGTCTGCAAGAGGGCGTCGTCGTAGAGCCGATAGTGCTTGGCGATTTTGCTCGCGTACTCGAGGATCTCCGGAGCGTGCGAGTACTTCTCCTTCGGGACGTAGCTCATCTCCTCGAGGAGCGGCAGGTAGATGTACGACTCGATGTCGCACATCGCGCCCGGATAGCGGTTCCAGTACCAGGTGCCGCCGAAGTCTCCGCCGCGCTCGATCACGCGGAGGTCCTCGACCCCGGCCTCGCGCAGGCGCGCCGCGGCGAGCAGGCCGCCGAAGCCGCCCCCGATCACGGCGACCTCCGTCTCCGCCACGATCGGTGCGCGCTGGAAGCCCGGCTCGACGTACGGATCGTCGACGTAGCGCGAGAAGTCGCCGACGACTTCCACGTACTGGTCGTTGCCGTCGGGGCGCAGGCGCTTGTCGCGCTCCGCGCGGTACTTCTCGCGGAGAGCGTCGGGGTCGAAGCCTAGCGTCTGGGGGGCGAGAGCGTCCGGAACGATCGTGGCCACGGGCAGTCCTCCACCGGACGTTCTCGCCGGCGTGGATCCCAAAGGCAAGCGAGAATCGCCGGGCCTAGGCCTTGCGAAGCGCGAGCACCGGAGCCCCGAGCGCGCGCACCAGCGCTGCGGGCTCGACGCGGAAGATCGCGAACGGCGAGCCCGCGGCGGCCCAGACGACGTCGTAGCCGAGCAGGTCTTCGTCGACGAGCGTGGCGATCGGCGACGGATGCCCGAGTGGCGGGATGCCGCCGATCGCATAGCCCGTCGCCTCGCGGACGAAGTCGGCGTCGGCACGCGTGATCGGCTCGCCGAGGTGCGCGGCGACCTTCTTCTCGTCGACGCGGTTCGACCCGCTCGCCAGCACCAAGACCGGGCGGCCGCTCGTCTTGCCGCGGAATACGAGCGACTTGAGGATCCGGCCGACCTCGCAGCCAACGGTCGCGGCTGCTTCCTCCGCGCTTCGCGTGGTCGTCGGTACCTGCACGATCGCACAGTCGAGCCCGAGGGCGGCGAGCGCTTCCGCGACGCGGCGGGCGCTCGCGGGAAGGGATTCGGTGGTCATCGCCCTTTCCTTGGAGGCCTCGCCTGCCGAACGCAAGAGGTCTCCCGGGAGAAGCCTCTTGCGCCGTGCCCGGCGCTGCGGGAAGGGATGGGGGACGAACCCGGAGGATCCCTCATGCCGACGACCGCCTTCGATCACTACACGCTGCGCGTCTCCGACATCGACGCGTCGATCGACTTCTACTGCCGAGTGATGGGCATGACCGTGCAGAAGCTCGATTCGTTCGAGTTCCCGTTCGCGATGCTCTCGGTCGGCGGCCAAGCGGTCGTGCACATGCTCGGCGCCGGGAAGGCGCTGGACGGATTCCTCGGGCGCCACGCGCCGGCCTATGCCGAGGGCGTCGAACGGAAGACCGGCAACATGGAGCACGTCGCGTTCAACGCGGTCGGCTACGCGGACTTCGTAGCGACGCTCGACCGCGAGAAGATCCGCTACGTGGCGCGCACGCTCGACGCCTACGGCGTGCGCCAGTTGCTGTTCGACGATCCCGACGGCGTCGAGATCGAGGTGAACTTCCCGCTCGTCGAGCCCTGACGCGCGTGCTCGCGCTCGGCGTCGACGTCTCGGCCTCGCGCGGGCTCGATCTGGTGCTTCTCGACGAGCGGCGGCGGCTCGTCGGCGCTCCGCTTCGCAAGCAATCGCCGGACGACCTCCGGCGCCTGCTCGAGCAGAGCGCGCCGGACGTGGTGGCGATCGATGCTCCGCCGTGCCTCGGGACGACGGGCGGCTCACGCGCCTGCGAGCGGCGGCTGCTCGCGCTCGGGCTGCATTGTTATTTCACGCCGTCGGATGCGCGAGTGCTCGAGCGCCCGTTCTACGCGTGGATGCGCACCGGCTTCGCGGCGTTCGAAGCGGCGACCGCTGCCGGCTACGCGCGCTTCGACGGTGCGTCGCCGCCGCGACGTGCGGCGATCGAGGTGTTTCCGCACGGCACCGCGGTCGCGCTCGACGGAGCGCTACCGCCGCCCCGCACGTGTCGCGACGGCGCGCGCAAGCGGGCGTGGCGCGTTCGTGTTCTCGAGCGCTCGCACGTGGACACAGGCGAGCTTCGGTCACTGGATCAAGTCGACGCCGCGCTTGCGGCGCTGACGGGTCTCCGCGCGCTCGCCGGCGAGTTCTGGACCGTGGGCGACGCGTCCGACGGTTTCATCGTGCTTCCCGGCACCGCTCGCGGAGAGCGCTTCGTTCACCTGCCGCCTCTTCGCTCGCCGGTTGTCGGCCGTGGTCGTGGTTGCTAGCCAAAGCCGAGGGAGGATCGCTCATGATCAAGCTCATCATCTGCGTGACGCGGAAATCCGGAATGTCGTTCCAGGACTTCGACCGTTACTGGCGCGAGCAGCACGGACCGCTCGTCAAGAGCGTGACCGAGTTCTCGCGGCACGTGCGGAAGTACGTGCAGTGTCACCAGGCGGAGACCAGCGTGCCGTTCGGCATCGCCGCTCCTTACGACGGCGTTGCCGAGCTCTGGTTCGACAGCGTCGAGGCGGCCGCCAAGGCGTTCGCGGAGCCGAAGTACATGGAGATCATCCGCCCGGACGAGCTCAAGTTCGCGGAGCCGGCGAAATGCATCTCGTTCGTGACCGAAGAGGTGCCGGTGATCTGAGAGCAGGCCCCGCGCGCGCGGCGCGCGGCCGAGCGAAGCGAGCCGAGGAGAGGGGTCCCGCCGGGCTTGGCCCGGCGGGGAGAGGAGACAGAGTCTCCTCTCTAATTCCAGGAGACCGCCGAGCCCGCGAAATGCATCTCGTTCGTGACCGAAGAGGTACCTGTGATTTGAAGGTAGGCAACCCCGCGCGCGCGGCGCGCGGCCGAGCGAAGCGAGCCGAGGAGAGGGGTCCCGCCGGGCTTGGCCCGGCGGGGAGAGGAGACAGAGTCTCCTCTCTAATCCAAGAAAACCGCCTCGGGCAGCACGGCGGAGACCGTGAAGTTCGGTACGTCGACGACGTTGCTCACGCGGAGGTCGCACGCCACGCTGCAGATGACGTAGGCCTGCTCGCGCGTGAAGCCGCGCTCGCCGAGCAGGTCGATCATGTTGAGAAGCGCGTTCCGGCAGGCGAGCGTCAGGTTCTCGCCTTCGTTCGTCCCGTCCTCTCGGATCGGCATGCCCATGGTCGCGACGAAGCCTTGCGGCGCGGCCCATTCCGGACGCGTGAAGTAACCCGGGTGCGCGAAGCGCGGCGCCCTGGCCATGCGCGGGCCGCCGCCCTTCTGGAGGCGGAAGCGTACGGCGACCGTCGCGCCCATCTCGACGGCGGTCACGCAGACCTCGCCGTCGCCCTGCGCGAAATGGCCGTCGCCCACGGAGAACAGCGCACCCGGCACCGACACCGGCAGATAGAGCTTCGATCCCTTCGTCAGCTGCTTCACGTCGAAGTTGCCGCCGTTCTCGCGCGGCGGCACGGTGCGCAGGCCCTCGCTCGCGCACGGCCCGTGGTGCGGGATCGCGCCGGCCGCATCGGGGAGCAGCGCGAGCCCGCCGCGATCGACGAGCTCCTGCTCGCGCTTCGTCCAGGCGCGGACTTCCGCGGCCGACGGCGCGACGCCCGACACGCCCATGAAAGGCGCGCCGGGGATGCGCACGCCGGGAAGCTCGTCGGCCGTGGCCCAGCCGTCCGCGATCTTCCAGTGCACCAGGAAAGGCGCGGGGTAGAGATCGCGGAGGAACCCGAGGCCGGGGACGATCGCCGTGAACGCATACGCCTCGGGCAGGATGTCGAGGAACTCGATCTCCAGGGCATCGCCGGGCTCCGCACCCTTCACGAAGATCGGTCCCGTCAACGGGTGGATCGGACCGGCGTCGAGCTTCGCAACCGATTCCGCCGTGGCCGACGGCCCGAGCTGGCCGTCGACGCCGTCGCGCGTCTCGAGCACGACTTCCTCGCCCGGGTCGACTTCCAGGATCGGCGGTACGTCGGGGTGGAACCGGTTGTGCCCCGTGTCGGGCTGCTCCGCGAGCGGCCTCGAACGGTCGATCTCGATGCTCTTCATCGCGTCCTCCTCCCGTGCCGGCTCACGCCGGCGTCACCTCGACCCGCGCATCGAATCCGGCCTGGCCCCCCGAGAAGGTCTCGAACGCGGAGACCGCATGATCGGGAAGAGCCGGCTCGCCCGACGTGAGCTCGTTCAGGCCTTCGCAGCCGTCGTGCATCCAGACGACGCCGTCCGGGATCCGCGCCGTGACGTGCGCCCGTGCTCGCATGGCTCCGCGCTCGTTCGCGACGCGGATCGCCGCGCCGGCGCCGATGCCTCGCGCGCCGGCGTCGGCCGGGGAGATCCACAGCTCGGGCTCGGGCTCGAGCCGGGCGAGCGACGGCAGCGCACGGCCATGATCGTAGAAACCGTGGAAGTGCGTGAGCGTTCGGCCCTGACGGAGCGTCAGCGGATACGGCGAGCGCGGCAGATCCTCGCAGACCGGTAGCGCGGGCAGCCCGAGCGCGCGCGCCTTCTCCGACACGAGCTCGATCTTCCCGGACGGCGTCGGGAACGCGAGGTCGGGATGCGCGACGTGCGAGACGCGAAGCGGGCGGATGCCGCCTTCCGCGCGGAGCGCCGCCACGGTCGCGTGCCCGGTCGCCGGGTGATCGAGGATCACGTCGAGCAGTGCCTCCTCGTCGCGCCACGGGAAGAAGTCGTCGATCGAGAGGCGCTTGGCGAGCTCGCGGAGCACCCAGATGACCGAGCGGCACTCTCCCGGTGGATCGATCACCCGCGGCATCAAGTAGAGGTGGGTGTTCGTGCTCTTGCACCCGAGCTCCTCGAGCCAGGACGTGCCGGGCAGCACGACGTCGGCGAGGCGCCGCGTGGTGTCGTTCATGAAGAGATCGAAGCTCGCGACGAGGTCGGTCCGGGCGAGGCCGCGCGCGACCTGGCCGGCGTCGGCGAACGACGACAGCATGTCCGTGCCGAGCAGCAGCATCACGCGAACGCGGCGGTCGAGCAGCGCCTGGGTGATCGCCGGCATCTGGTCGGGAACGTAATCCCCGGGCGGGCGCCGCTCCTCCGCGATGAAGCTGACGAGCCCCTGGCCGTGCGCGGCGCTGCCGTGGCGCGGTCCGAAGCCGCCGCCCGGGATGCCGACGTTTCCGGTGAGCGCGGGAAGGCAGGCGACGGCGCGGCCCGCTTGCCAGCCGTTCGCTCCCTTGTGCATGGAGCTGCCGCCGAGGACGATCATCGCGGGCTTCGTCGTCGCGTAGCGGCGGGCGAGCGCGGCGATGCGCGAGGCGTCGATGCCCGTCACGCCGGCGGCCCACTGCGGCGTGTACGTGCGCACGTGCGCCGCGAGCGCATCGAAGCCGACCGTATGCCGGGCGACGAATGCACGATCGACGAGATCCTCGGCGACCAGCACGTGCATCCACGCGAGCGCCAGCGCCGCGTCGGTGCCCGGGCGGAGGATCAGCGCCTCGTCCGATTGTGCGACGGCCTCGGTCTCGCGCACGTCGATCGTCACCACGTGCGCGCCGCGGCTCCGCGCGGCCTTCAGGTGACGCGCCGTGTTCGGCTGCGACGCGAGGTTCGCGCCCCACAAGACGACGAGCGCGGCGTTCGCGCTCATGTCCTCCTTCGTGTTCGTCTCGAGGATGCCCGTGAGGCCGAGCCCGTAAGCGCCTAGGCCCCAGCAGATCATGGTCGGGCTCCACCACTGGCAGCCGTAGAGGTTCGAGAAACGCCGCACGAGGTTCGAGTGCAGGCGCGTGCCGTAGTTGTTCGCGAAGATGCCGTGGCCGGACCACGTGCCGACCGCCTGGCGGCCGACCTCGGTCATGCGCGCGGCCATCACGTCGAGCACCTCGTCCCAGCTGGTGCGGCGGAACGCGCCGCTCCGCGCGGAGCGGATCATCGGGTGGAGCAGGCGGAGCGGGTTGTCGAGGATCTCCTTCGACGCGCGCCCGCGCACGCAGAGGAAGCCCGCGCTGTCCGGGTTCTCGGCGTCGCCGCGCACCGAGATCACGCGCTGGTCGTCGTCCAGATCGACGAGCATGCCGCATAGCGTGGGATGGCAGTTCATCGGACACATCGTGCGGACCACGCGCGCCATCGCGGCCGAGCGTAGGCCCGGGGCCGACGTCAGGTCAACGCTTGCCGCGCGAGGCGGGAACGGGCTAGGCGTCCGAGACGATCAGGGGGGGTGCCGGGTTCGAGACCGAAAGGAGCCGTTCATGGAGCTGCGCGAGATCACCAGCGGACTGCAATTCCCGGAAGGACCGATCGCGATGCCCGACGGCAGCGTGATCCTCGTCGAGATCAAGCGCGGCACGCTGACGCGCGTCACCCCGAACGGGAAGCAGGAGATCATCGCCGAGACCGGCGGCGGCCCGAACGGTGCGGCGATCGGTCCGGACGGAGCCGTATACGTCTGCAACGACGGCGGCTTCGAATGGGCCGAGCTGAACGGCCTGACGGTTCCCGGTCATCAACCAGGCGACTACAGCGGCGGCCGCATCGAGCGCGTGGACCTGAAGACCGGCAAGGTCGACGTGCTCTACACCGAGTGCGACGGCCACCCACTGCGTGGTCCGAACGACATCGTCTTCGACCGCACCGGCAACTTCTGGTTCACCGATCACGGCAAGGTCCGCGACCGCGATCGCGACCGCACCGGCGTCTACTATGCGAAGCCCGACGGCTCGAGCATCCGCGAGGTGATCTACCCGATCGACTCGCCGAACGGCATCGGCCTCTCGCCCGACGAGAAGACGCTCTACGTCGCCGAGACCTGGACCGCGCGCGTCTGGAAGTGGGATCTGCCCGCTCCGGGGCAGATCGCCCCGGGCCAGCAGCCGTTCACGCCCGGCGGCGCCTCGCTGCTCGTCGGCCTGCCGGGCTTCCAGCTGCTCGACTCCATGGCCGTCGACTCCGCCGGCAATGTCTGCGTCGCGACCATCATCAACGGCGGCATCACCGTGATCTCGCCGGACGGATCGAGAGTCGATCACGTCCCGCTGCCCGATCCGCTCACCACCAACGTCTGCTTCGGCGGCGAGGACCTGAAGGTCGCCTACGCGACGCTTTCCGGAACCGGGAAGCTCGTTTCGTTTCCTTGGCCGCGCCCCGGCCTGCGCTTGAACTTCTGTTGAGGATCGTCAGAAGATCCCTCGGCTCGAACCCGACAAGGAGGACCTCCGATGTGGAAGTGCTCGACCCTGATCGCCGCGGCGCTCGTCGTGCTGGCCGCGGCTCCGTCTTACGCGCGCCACAACCACGACGACGATGACGACGACCGCGGCGGCGACCGCACCCTCACCTGCGAGTCGCGCGACGGCGAGTCGCACTACTGCCAGACCGGCACGACCGGGCGCGTCGAGCTGCAGCGCCAGCTCAGCCGAGCCAACTGCGACAAGTACGAGGACTGGGGCTCCGACGACGACGGCGGCGGCATCTGGGTGCGCAACGGCTGCCGCGCGACGTTCGTCGTCCACGAGCGCCGCTGGGGCGGTTGGCACCGCCGCCACGACGATGACGACTACGATCGTGACGACCGCCGCGGCGACGACCGCAACCAGGCCCCGCAGGTCATCCGCTGCGGGTCGGTGAAGTGGCAGTACAACCACTGCGACGTGAACGGCCGGCGCTGGGAAGCGAGGATGGTGAAGCAGCGCAGCGGCTCCCGCTGCGTCGAGAACGAGAGCTGGGGCCAGGATCGCAGCGGCATCTGGGTCGACAAGGGCTGCGAGGCGGACTTCGAGGTGCGGCGCTAGTCCGATCCGGCGTCAGAGGGGGACGTTTCTCACGAATCACACTGGCGAGACGTCCCCTCTGATCGTCCCCCTCTGACGTGAGCGACGAGGAGCTCGTCGCTCGGGCCAACGCGGGCGATGCCCGTGCGTTCGAGGAGCTGTACGTCCGGCATCGCGACTGGACGCTCCGCGTGGCGCGCCGCTTCGTGCGGAATCCCGCCGAGGTCGCCGACGTGGTCCAGGAGGCGTTCGCCTATCTGTTCGATCGCTTCCCGGGCTTCGAGCTGACCGGCACGCTGCGCGGCTTCCTCTATCCGACGGTGAAGCACGTCGCGGCCGGCCGCGCCCGCCGCGAGCGCCCGACCGTGTCGCTCGACGACGTGCCCGAGGATCTGCTCGCGGGGGCCGGCGCCGCCGAGCCGGCGAGCCTCGGCTTGTTGCGGTCGCTCCGCGATCTGTCGCCGCTCCACCAGGAGATCCTGCTGCTCCGCTTCGTCGACGACCTGACGCTCGCGGACATCGCGGCCTCGCTGGAGATCCCGCTCGGCACCGCCAAGTCCCGGTTGCACAACGCGATCGAGGCGCTCCGGGGCAGGCTGGGCGAAAAAATCTGACCCGCGAGTGAACCTTTCGGCCGCGTGCCGCGCTCAGCAGGTGATGCGCACCCGCCGAAGGACCGACTCGCGATGAGCGAAGGGCACCCGAGCGCGATCGAGCTCGAGCTCGCGAGGACGGCGGAAGCATCGCCGGCCGTCACGCTCCACGTCCGCGGCTGCGGCATTTGTCGTGCGGAGGTCGCCCGGCTCGAAGAGCTCGCGGCCACGCTGCGTGGGATTCGCGAATCGCGCATCGAGGTGTCCGCGGATCTCGACGGGCGCGTCCTCTGGCACGCTCGCTCCCGTGCTCGGGTGGCGCGCCGGACCTCCTCCGGCCGAACCCTTGCGCGCTGGGCCGCCGCCGCTGCGGTCGTCCTCGCCGTCGCGACGACCCTTCTCCCCGGCGGGCTGCACCGTTCCGGCCTCGCCGTCGCGCGCGAGGACGTCGACGGCAACGGCACGATCGACATCCGGGATGCGCTGCTGCTCGCGCACGAGGTCGAGGCCGGGCACGTCTCGGGAACGCGCGACGTGAACGGCGACGGAGTCGTGAACGAAGAGGACGTGCGGCGAATCGCGCTCCGGGCCGTCGCGCTCCGGTCATGAGCGCGCGGGTCTCGCTCGTCGCGCTCGCGCTGCTGCTCGCGGTCTACCCTGCGAGCGCTGGCGAGCTCCGCTTCGTCCCGCTCGACGTCTTCGTCGACACGGGCTCGACGCGCATGGCGGCGTATCAGCTCGAGGTCGAGCTCCGCAGCGCGGAGATCGTCGGCGTCGAGGGCGGTGAGCCGGCGTCGTTCGCGGCGGCTCCCTACTACGATCCCGCGGCGCTCCGCGGAAATCGCATCAAGCTCGCCGCGTTCAGCACGGCAGCGGATCTGCCGTCGGGACGGACGCGCGTTGCGGTGCTGCACGTCGTCGAGAGCGCGGGTGAGCGTGCGCGCTGGGAAGTGGTCTCCGTGCTCGCGACCGATTCGGCCGCGCGAACGATCGCGGCTCGCGTCGACGTGGTCCGTCGACCGGAAGGACGAGAGAAATGAACAGTCGGAGGATCGCTTCGGCGATCGTCGTGGCCGCGTTGTGGTCGGCGAGCCTGCTGGGTGGGTGCGCCGCGAAGCCAAAGGCCGGCATCGCGGGCGCGCAGGTCGGGGGCGCGGTCGGCGGCGGCATGGGGGGCGGGTCGCTCGACCATTTCAAGGCCGTAGCTTCCCAGGGTGAGTCGGCGCTGCCCCGACTCGCCGCGGGCGAGGAGCTCTGGATCATCGCGGATGCGGCACGCGGCGGCGAGCCGTCCGCCGGCGAAGAGCCGCAACGTCTCGAGACCCGCCTCATCGGGCACACCGAGACCGTCCCGCTGCCGCTCACGCACACCGACGTGCGTGCGGACGTGTCCGGCACGATCGCCAGCGTCTCGGTCACGCAGCGTTACGAGAATCCGTACACGCAGACGATCGAGGCGGTCTACGTGTTCCCGCTGCCGGAGAACGCCGCCGTCAAGGAGTTCGTGATGCGGGTCGGCACGCGACGGATCCGCAGCATCGTGCGCAAGCGCGAGGACGCGGAGCGGCTCTACGGAGAGGCCAAGCGCCAGGGTTACGTCGCGGCGCTGCTCACGGAAGAGCGGCCGAACGTGTTCCGCCAGGCGGTCGCGAACATCGAGCCGAGACAGGGGATCGACATCGACATCACGTACTTCCACACGGTTCGCTACGACTCCGGGGAGTTCGAGTGGGTCTTCCCGATGGTCGTCGGTCCGCGCTTCGATCCGCGAGGTCGCGAGGGGCTCGGCGGCGTCGCGCCGTTCGGGGCCAAGCTCGCGTCGAATCCGACGGCCGACGTCCCGTACGTCCGCCCCGCGAAGCGCAGCGGCTACGACGTGAACGTGCGCGTCGACCTCGATGCCGGCGCCGCGATCGATCGGGTGACGAGCCCGTCGCATGCGATCGACGTGAAGGTCGAAGGCCCGAATCGCCGGCTCGTGACGCTCCGGCACACCGACTCGATGGCGAACCAGGATTTCCGCTTGCGCTACCACTTGGCCGGAGGCGACGTGAACCCCGCGCTCGTCATCCACTCCGATTCGCGGGGGGACTTCTTCTCGCTGCTGCTCGTGCCGCCGGCGGCGATCGACGCGCTGCCGCGCGTGCCGCTCGAGCTCGTGTTCGTGATCGATTGCTCCGGCAGCATGGACGGTGCGCCGCTCGCGATCGCCAAGGGCGCGGTCGATCGCGCGCTCGACCGCCTCGATCCGAACGACACGTTCCAGATCATCCAGTTCTCGCAGAGCGCTTCATCGCTCGGCACCGCGCCGATCGCCGCGACGCCCGAGAACGTCGCCCGCGGCCGGGCCTACCTGAAGGAGCTCGGATCGGAAGGCGGCACGATGATGATCGAAGGGGTGCGCGCCGCGCTCGATTTCCCGCACGATCCAGCGCGTCTGCGCATCGTCTCGTTCCTGACCGACGGTTTCATCGGCAACGAGGCGCAGATCCTGGCCGAGGTGCATCGCCGCATCGGCGAGAGCCGCATCTTCAGCTTCGGCATCGGGTCGTCGACGAACCGCTATCTCCTCGAGCAGCTCGCCGTGGCGGGGAGGGGTGCGGCGGCGTTCGTCGGCGTGAACGAATCCGCGGCGCGCGCCGTCGATCGCTTCTACGAGGCGGCCGCGCACCCGGCGCTGACCGACGTGGAGATCGACTGGGGTGGAGCGGCGGTCGAGGACGTCTTCCCCGCGCGGATCCCGGACCTCTTCGTCGGGCGGCCGATCGTTCTCGACGGACGGTTTCGCGGCAAGCCGCCGGAGACGCTGCGCGTCCGCGGGCGCCGCGACGGCAAGCGCGAGGAGTTCGTGGTCCACGTCGAGCCGGAGAAGGAGCGGCGCAGGCACCAAGCCGTCGCGGACCTCTGGGCGCGCGCCAAGATCGCCGAGCTCGACGACGAGGAGATCCGCGGCACCGCGCGGATGAAGGAGATCACCGAGCTCGCGCTCGGGTTCGGTCTCGCGTCCGCGTACACGTCGTTCGTCGCGGTGGATTCGTCCAGCCAGACCGCGGGTGAGCCGGGCCCCACGGTGGTCCAGCCCGTTCCGCTCCCGGCCGGAACGAACTTTGGAAGGAGGATGCAGTGAAGGTGATGAGAAGCGTGCGGCTCGCCGCCGCGGGTGCGTTGGTCGTGCTCGTGGCCGCGGGCTGCGACCCGCGGTCGAGGACCGCATCGCAGACGAGCGCGACGAGCCAGGGGATCGATGGCGCCGGACCGCGAGGAAGCCTCGGCAATCAGATGCGTGGAGAATTCCCCGGCGAGGACGGCCCGCTCCGCGACGTGCACTTCGACTACGATCGCTTCGACCTCCGCAACGAGGACCGGGCGATCCTGCAATCCAACGCCGAGTGGCTGAAGTCGAACCCGAAGGCGAAGGTCGAGATCGAAGGTCACTGCGACGAGCGCGGCACGGTCGAGTACAACATGGCGCTCGGCGCACGCCGCGCCGATTCCGTGAAGAGCTATCTCGTCGCGCTCGGAATTCCTGCGGCGCGGTTCTCGACGATGAGCTACGGGCACGAGGTGCCGCTCTGCCGCGACGCGGTCGAGACCTGCTGGGCGCGGAACCGCCGCGCGCACTCCGTCGTCGGCCCGTGACCGATTCTATTCCGGCAGGCCGAACGCGATCACCGCATCGCCCTGCGGAAAGCCCCAGATCTGGCTGCCGCCCGCGGCGACCGCGACGATCGGCTTGCCGGCGGATTCGTAGGCGATCGGCGGCGCGTTGACCCCGGCGCCGCACTGGAACTGCCACAGGCGGCGGCCGTCCTTCGCGTCGAACGCGGAGAGATGGCCGTCGCCCTCGCCGGTGAAGACGATGCCGCTCGCGAGTGCGAGGACGCCGCCGATCAACGGCTGTGGCGTCTTCGCGGTCCACGCGAGGCGGCCGCCGTGGACGAGGTCGATGGCGGCGAGCACGCCCCAGCGCGGCTCGTCGGTCGGCTCGAGCGTGAAGTAGGATTGCGCGGGGCGCCCGCCGTCGGCC